>Ga0209420_1000048_pt1 | contig 76512 bp, 68 predicted proteins | sample BlaSpr_A8_OM1_O1_FD_187972 | JGI IMG/M metagenome (GOLD analysis project Ga0209420, IMG submission 187972) | Forest soil microbial communities from Thunder Bay, Ontario, Canada - Black Spruce, Ontario site 2_A8_OM1_O1 (SPAdes) (version 2) | ecosystem: Environmental > Terrestrial > Soil > Boreal... | reverse complement strand
GTCGCTGGCGAACGCGAGCGTTCCGCAAATCTATCTGAGCCTGTACCAGGAGACGCCCAAGGAGCTGGCCATCTTTCTGCGTGGAGACCTGAATGCGAGTGCGGTACCGGAAGAGGTGCGCGCGATGGTGCAGTCCGTAAACCCGGAGCTACCGGTTTACGGGGCGCAGACGCTGAACGATGCGGTGACGGCGTCGCTGGAGCAGAGGCGATTCTCGATGGATATCGTGGCGGCCTTCGCGGTAACGGCGTTGCTGCTGGCGGCGCTGGGAATTTACGGGGTGATCTCGTATATCGTGAGCGAGCGCACGCGGGACATCGGCATTCGCCTGGCGCTGGGGGCGCAGAGAGGAAAGATCATGGGGATGATTCTGCGTCAGGGACTGGGGCTGGCGATGGCCGGCGCAGCGCTGGGACTGGTAGGATCGGTGATCGTGGCGCACCTGATGGCAGGTCTGCTCTATGGCGTAATGCCCACCGATCCGCTTACATTTGTTGGCGTCACCCTGGTGCTCACGGGTGTGGCGCTTGCGGCCTGTTATATCCCCGCGCGGCGGGCAATGCGTGTCGACCCAATGATCGCACTGAGATACGAGTAGTCTTAAATCCGAAGCTTCCCCGAATCCTGCAACCATCCGAATTATATAGTTCCGCGATCACTGACGTTGGGCTAGGTTCAAGCGATTGTGGATGCTATGGCTCCCCATTTTCCTGGTTCCATGCCGGTGACGCGGCTCGGCTGCGGCTTCGAAGACCCGCGGGCCGTAGTGCTGAATCTACCTCCTTACCCAGTCGGACGATTAGGGGGAGCAACGCGTCAAGGTCTTCCAGCGACGTGCGAAAGTTCACGATGCAAGCGCGTAGCGCAAATTTTCCATTGATGACTGCATTCGATAGATAGGCCTCGCCGCTATTCTGCAAACGGGTTAGCAGCTCGCGGTTCAATTCGTCCAGATACTGCTCCACTTCTTCTTCGCCAGAATCGAGATCCTGCGGAACATAGCGGAATGTAGTGATGCTTAATGATTGGGTAAACGCCTGCAGTTCCGGAATCGCCGGTATTCGCTGAAAGAGTTCTGTAGACAAGCGGATATCGTCGGCAATCATCTGAACATACCCGTCTCGCCCGGCCTGCTGGAGCGCGAGCCATACCTTGAGCGCTCGAAACCCTCGCGAATTCTGGGGGCCGAGGTCAAAGAAATTGATCGCTTCCGTCCCGAAATGATAGTACGGAGGATGATAGGCGAATGCTTCTCTTAAATGTTCCGGGTGACGCACCAGTGCACAACCTGCTTCGAGTGGCGCATATAACCACTTGTGAGGATCTACGGCCACCGAGTCAGCCTCGCGTAGTGCAGCGAGAGCATCGGGAGCATCTGGCAAGACGGCGGCCAGGCCGCCGTAGGCGCCGTCTACGTGGAACCAGAGATTGAATTCACGACATATCGCGGCTAACTCCGGCAACGGGTCAATCGCACCGGTGCTGACCGAGCCAGCGGTGCCTACTACCAAAAACGGCTTGTCGCCATCTTCAAGATCGCTAGAAATCTGTTTCTTGAGAGCGACAATGTTCATTTGCAATTCACGATCGGTGGGAACCCAACGGATCGCATCGGTTCCCAGCCCTGAAATGTCAGCCGCCTTTTGAATCCACGTGTGTGTTTCCTTTGAGCAATAGACTCGCAGGTGGCTGTGGTTCATCCCCATTGTGCGCACATTCCAACCTGCTTTTGCCTGCCGGGCAGCGAGAAAGCACACCAGGTTGGCCATGTTGCCGCCGCTGACAAAGAGGCCCGCGCAATCTGATGGGTAGCTCAACATTTCGGCAATCCAGCGTATCGTCTGGGCTTCAATTTCCGTTGCCATCGGCGAGAGTGACCAAGCTCCGACATTGGCGTTTACTGCTGCAGCGAGCAAGTCGCCCAGAGCACCGATTGGGGCGGCAGACGAGGTGATGTATCCCCAAAACCGAGGATGTCCATTGAACAGAGAGTGCTCGAAAAGCAGGTCTGCGGCATGTTGTAGCAACTGCGCCGGGTCGGTACCTTTTTGCGGCAGCGAAAGTTCGGCCTTCAACGCTTTTCGAACCGCTGAGGGTGCCTCGCCAGGAGTTACGGTTCGCTCGGGAAGCGAGTCCAGAAAAATGGCGATCCGGTCAATCAGTTGATACCCCAATGCCCGAAATTCCTGGGAACCGATGGACAGGGGCGACCGGCGTTTCCCGATATTCCTTTGCTCTCGCATCACGACCTCCGGACATCATCCGCTACTTCGCTCCCCGCTTCGCCACGCGCGGATCGTCAGCGGTATTCACGTACATGAACTCCACCGGATCCTGACCGTACAAGACAATGGTAGTTTCCTGCGTCGAAGTATAAGACAAGCTGATTCATGTTCGCAGGCATCAGAGCGAAGCCGCCAACCCCGACGGTTTATGCATTCGGCGGCAAGCGCTTGGGCTCGCGTCGGGTCGCCCTCCAAAAGAATTGGCGGATCCAGCGATCCGCGATACTGCTGCGAATCGGTTGACGCCTCCAACGTCCGTGATACCCTCTTCGTCAAGTTTTCTAATTCCAGTCTGGCTGCATTCGCGGGCTGAAAATGCTTAGGAGTACCACGCATGAGACTCGTACTAAACTCACTGCGCACTGTTTTCGCTTCCGCTTCGTCATACGCTTTTTTTGCTCTCCTTGCGCATGGTTCGGCAAGCGCTCAGGCCCAAAAGATCGAGCTGGGCGACCTTCGGAAAATCGTCACTGTCTCCAGCCCGGCAATTTCGCCAGATGGAAGGTCGATCGTCATCCTCGTTTCCCGCGTGAATTGGGAGGAAGACCGTCACGACAGCCAGCTCATACTCGTGGATGTCGCCACCGGCGCGCAGCGGCCACTTACCAACATCCGTAAAGGACTGGACTCGCCGCAATGGTCGCCCTCCGGCGACCGTCTCGCCTTCCTTGCGGAAGCTGGCGAAGTAAAGAACGCTGCTGTGCAAATCTTTGTGCTGCCCATGAACGGCGGCGAGCCGCAGCAGATCACCAGTGCGCCTTTAGGCGTTGAGCAGTTTTCCTGGCGCTCGGACGGCTCCTTCTTGGCCTTTGTCTCGCCCGACGACCCGCTTAACAAAGCAGAGATCGAAAAGCACCACGACCTCTTTGAAGTGGGCGACAACGATTTTCTCGCTACCTCCGCTCCCACTCCTTCGCACATATGGCTGGTCTCTGCCTCAGGTAGCACGGCGAAGCGCCTTACGTCCGGCGCCTGGAGTGTGGCAAAGACCGAGGGGTTTGCTCCCCCCTCCCCCCTTTCGTGGTCGCCGGACGGAACGCATATCTGCTTTACTCGCCAGGCCGACCCGCACTCCGGCGATTCTGATCAAACCCTCGTCGAGATTCTGGACGTTGACAGCGGACAAATCCGCCAACTGACGAAACGCACTTCATTCGAAAGCTTCGGCCTGTTCTCACCCGACGGCTCAAAGATTGCGTATTTGTTCCCGCGTGACGGGGATTTCAGCAACAGTGAGAATGAGATCTTTGTCACCTCCTCCACTGGCGGCGAAGGAACTGATCTCACACGCTCGCTCGATCGCAATGTCCAGCTCGCCATCTGGATGCCCGATGGCAAATCGCTGTTGGTTAGCGGGACCGACGGCACACGGACGGTCATCTGGATTCAGCCACTCGATGGCGCTGCGAGAAAGCTCGACATCGGCGACGCCAATCCTTCTTGGCTTTATTGGTTGGAGGCGGACGCGGCCGTCGGCAAAGACGGCTCGATTGCTTTCACAGGGAGCACGCCCACTCAACCGACCGAGCTCTACTACCTTGCGTCACCGGATGCAAAGCCGAAACGCCTCACCGACTTCAATCACGAGATCGCGGCTCTTGACCTCGGCCATACCGACGGCTTCGAATGGAAAGGGCCGGATGGCTTCGCCGAAGATGGCGTCGTTATTTACCCACCGAACTTCTCGCGCGACAAGAAATACCCTCTCGTTCTTTACATTCACGGCGGCCCGCAGGAGGCCTCCACTACGAGCTTTGACTTTTTCCCTCAGCTCTTAGCGTCGCATGCCTATTTGGTCTTCGAGCCGAACTATCGCGGCAGCGACAACCTCGGCAACAAGTACACGCGCGCCGTCATGAACGATGCGGCGGACGGACCCGGACGCGACATCATGGCCGGAATTGCCGCACTCGAAAAACAGGGTTTCATCGACGAATCGCGCATCGGCGTTTCCGGCTGGTCTTATGGCGGTTTCATGACGTCCTGGCTGATCGGCCACTACCACGTTTGGAAGGCGGCCGTCACCGGTGCCGCTCCGAACAACCGGGCCAACCAATACAATCTCTCGGATTACAACATCATAGAGGGTTTCCAGTTCGGCGGCTCGCCGTGGACGAAGGAGTACGCAAAAGCCTACGAGGAACAATCGCCCATAACCTATGCGGGCGCCATCACCACGCCCACTTTGATCCTCCACGACACCGGCGACCCCACCGTGCCCATCACTAACTCGTACGCGATGTACCACGCGCTCAAGGACAACGGCGTCACCGTTAAATTCATTGCCCTCCCAATACACGGACACTGGCCCGACGACTATCCCGTGCACGAGTCCGACATATACCGCGTCTGGATCGAGTGGTTCGACCAATATTTGAAGTAGTCTCGGCAGCCTCAGTAAGCAATGCCTGGTTAAGGGATGACCCCTCACGATTCTTCCCGAGTCCCGGGCAACCCGGAAACTGCTCCGAGCCATAAGTCGGCTTGGGGGAAGTGCGGTGCCACTGACTGCTACCCGTTGTCTGATCTCTTCGAACCCCGTTTCAGGCCAGTGACAGGCAGTGTCCGATTATCTGATTTAGATAACTTGTACACCCCAGAACGTGACGCGGTCGTTCGTGTATCGAAAGGGAGCACCGTCCCGCGCTCAGTGGACGCGTTTCCACGCTACTTCGCCAGTTACGTTTGGACCGCCCGTTGTTGGATTTGCGACGGTGTACTTAAATTCGTCGCCCGTGAGCGTGAAGGGAGATTTCCGCTCGGTTCCTTCCCAGTTTGGAAATGAAGCATGCTCGATGTAAAAGGTAACAGTATGATTCGTCTCATTGACGGTGTATCTGCCAAAGTGCGAATTGCTCCCTTGCACCGCAGCTTTGTACTCCTCGGGCGTGCCGTTGCTTTTATCGTTGGATGCGAATTTGGGACGGTCGTCCCGCAGGATTTGCATGGAGTAGCGGCCACTCGCATCGAACATCACGATTCCCTGAGGATTGGGGCCGTAAAGCTGAACCCTGCTGCCATCCGGAAGCACGTTGTCCACTAAAACGAGTGTCCAAGTTCCTACAAGCTGTTCTTTTGCAGTTTTCTGTGCAGTGGCCTTGCCCGCGAATAACGCAAATGCAAGAAGCAGTAGTGGTATGGAAAGTGTGAACGCCTTGTTGCGAGTCATGGGGTAATATCTCCTCCTCGCCCTCAAAAGCAGCCTATCGATAAGCGAGAATCAATACAATTTGGTTGTTTTTAGAGAATACTTAATTAGAATTTAAGTGTATGGTCCTGACAAACGTAGACCTTGATACGCTCCGCACGCTTGTCATGGCCTGTGATCTGGGTGGCTATGGTCAGGCTGCTCAGCGGCTGGGACGCACTCCGTCTGCGGTCAGTCTGCAAATGAAGCGGCTGCAACGGGACGTAGGCGCGACCCTCTTTCGCAAGAATGGAAGAACTTTCGCGCTAACCGAAGCCGGAGAAATTGTCCTTCGCTACGCACGCCGCATGTTGGATCTCAATGACGAACTCCTGGATACTGTCCGAGGCGCGGCTCTCGCAGGAGATGTAAAGCTTGGCTTTTCTCAGGATTTTGCCGAAACAATCCTGCCACAGGCTCTCTCGAGCTTCACAAAGCTTTATCCGCTAGTCCAGATCGAAGTGCGGATAGATGGGAATGCAGCTCTTGTGGATGCGGTCGAGAACGGTCAGCTCGATCTGGCGCTTGCCATCGGGCACGCAAACCGGCAAACAGCTTGTCTTCTAAGTGAACTGCAGTTGGTTTGGATTGCTGGGCCTGAATTCTCCCGGCGAAAAGATCAGGTATTGCCGCTTGTCGCGTTGGGGCCACAATGTATGTTCAGACAGCAAATGCTGCAAGCGCTCGATGAGGTAGGAATTCCCTGGCGCATTGCGGCAGTCAGCCCGAGCCTGACTGGTTTGTGGGCCGCAGCGATTGCCGGATTGGGAATCACAGTTCGGGGTAGCATTGGCCTCCCTGCCGCGCTAACAGCGAATCCAACGATGTTCGATCTCCCGGCACTGGACTCGGTTCCGATCACGCTACATAGTGCAAGTCAGGAAAAGCTTGGTGCCGTAGAACGCCTCGCCAGGATCGTAAGCGACTTGGTGAGACAGACTTTTCCTGACGGAAACGCAAAATCAATCTAGAGGCAGCGGCTGAAGAAGGACAAAGAGCATGTTGAGCGCAATGGCAACAGTGGACACGAGGGCATTTCACTACGGTTGTACAAAGTTTGTCAGGGCAAGGTAAACGAATTGTTCGTAGATGTGAATCCGGCGAGACGAGCCAGACGTCCGCTTCGGGGACGCTGAGAGCCGCACGCGGTTCGGTTTCCACGACTGGCATTTCTGGATAGTTACTGGGCAGGCTTGACCACATTCGGACCGGGGCGTTCAGTATGCTTGCGGAGACTGCGTTCAGATGCTTGGAAACCATCGAATGATTCCGAGCGTAAGTCGGCCTGGGAATCCGTATGACAACGCCAGTTGCGAACGCTTCATGAAAACGCTGAAGCAAGAGGAATCTACGCTCACGATTACCGGGACCTAGAACATGTTGTCCAGAGCGTGGAAGCATTCATCGAACACTATTGCAACCGATGTCGGCTGCACTCTGCGTTGGGCTATCTTCCACCGGAAGAGTTCGAACAGAACTCCGCTGGTTTCCAAGGTGCCCTTGACTCTGGACTATACTCCAGGGTGTACCGTTCAAAGAGGAGCCCATGCCATGCAAATCGGCATCGTCGCGAAGAAGATTGGTCTCAGCGTTGACGCGATTCGATTCTACGAGCGCAATGCTCTGCTTCGGCGACCGCCAAGAACGCAGGGTGGATTCCGTCAGTACGCTGAAAGCGACGTGGAGACACTCGCCTTTATCCGCCGCGTACAGGGGCTGGGGTTCAAACTCAGCGAAATTCGCGGTCTGTTAAATCTGCGGGGGAACCGGTTACAGCCGTGTGCCCCGGTACGCCGGCGATTGGAAGAAAAGCTTTGTGACGTACAGCAGAAACTTGCCAACCTTCAGAAGCTGGAGCGCGAGCTGCGTTTGTCTCTGCGCAGTTGTAATCGACAGCTGAGCAAGCGGTCCGCTCGTTGTCCGATTTTGAGAAAAAGAAACCCAAGCAGGCCGGAGGGTGCCAAGTGAAAGTTGAAGTCCTGTATGTGGCGGAGTGCCCGTCGCATCCCGCAGCGGTAAAACTGGTCAAGGAGGTCCTGGCTGCTGAAGGTGTCGCGGTAGAGATCCAAGAAGTGTTCGTTAGAGACGAAGGAATGGCTGACAAACTTAGATTTAGGGGTTCGCCGACGATCCGAATCAATGGACGAGATGTGGCCGGAGAGTCGCAGAAAGCGCAGAGCTTTGCGCTGAGCTGCCGTTTGTATCCGGGATCGAAACAAGTCGGTCTTCCACCCGTGGAAGTGATTCACCGAGCAGTGCTGGCAGCGCGGCAAGAGGGCAGATCGTGAAAACTGGAACGGGCATCTCGGCCTCACTGGTGGCGATCCTGAGTTCCGTCGCGACGATGAGTTGTTGCCTTCCGCTCGGATTCGCTGCCGCTCTCGGAGCCGGCGCCGCGAGCCCTTTCTTCACGACGTTGCGTCCCTGGCTTTTGGGTCTTTCCGTTGTATTGCTTGGTCTCGGATTCTGGCAACAGCATCGTGCGAAACAATGCGCCGTCCGGGGTAGATTGCTCGGCAGCGTGCTGCTTTGGGCCGCATTGGTTGTGGTCGCAGGGATGATTCTCTTTCCCCAGCAAATTGCTGGATTCATCGCCGACCGGTTCTACGAGACGGGAAAATGACGAAGAGAGTAATCGTTCTGGCGGTGATAGCCATCGTCTTACTTCTGGCTGTGATGTGTCTGTGGGGCCCGTCGTCAGTACCGCGAGGCCAAGAGCCCCTGGTTGCGCTATCGAATACAAATTTCAGTGAATTCGAGAATGCCTTTGACCGCGGCTCCGATGCTCCTCGGCTGGTGCTGCTCCTGTCTCCGACGTGACCAACATGTCTGCGGGGGTCCTCCGCAGTTCAGGAACTGTTGACGCGCCACCCTGAGTGGAAGCTCCGTGTGCTGGTGGTTTGGGAGCCGATCCTGGCAACTGACTGGACGTCGCCCGGCGCAAATACGCTGGCGCGAATTCCGGACCAGCGGGCCCGGCAGTTTTGGGACTCGAAGCATGCCGTGGCAAGTGCGCTAAGTGAGATTGTTAAGCAAAAACCCCCGCAGCCTGAGCCGGGCTGTTGTGTGCAGAAAGGATTTTACTGGGATGATGCGATTCTTTACGCACCGCACGCGCTCTGGAAGGACGAGCCAACTTCAGTCTTTTGGAACGGACCGGTCGTGCGAATTGTTCCGGCGCTCGAGAATGCACTCAACGAACATCGTTGAAGGTGGCGCGGAGGTGCACACCGGTTCACGCTGGAACCCGCATGACTCAGCAGGCGTTACGAATTTTTTTTGTGCTGGACCCGAGCTGTTGAGGGCGGAACATGGCCGTTCAGTCGCATGTAGATGGCGAGGTTGCCGTAATGCTCATTATTGTGGGCGATGTTGTACATCAGCACGGCGCCCCGGACGGTATTGCTCGAACCCCTGCCAACAACATGGGCAATCTGCACCGGCTGCAAGAAGTTAGCGTCGGTGGTCGCTGCATATACCCGGTCGCAATAGACGAGCGAATCGTTCAACGCTTTAACGAGTGCGGCCTTGGCCGTGATTTGCTCGTAGTCGGCGGTTGCTGGCGACTTTTCGCCCACAACTTGCGAACAGAAGAAGAAGTTCGAATCGATCACGTGACCGATAATCTGACCGAACGTCCGGACTTGAGGGGTCGGCCGAAAGGCATATTCATCCGCAGGCATGTTCTCTGCTGCTTCCGCTAGATTTCGGCGAATCATCGCGTGCATCGCCTTGGTACTGCCCGCCAGTGAGGGCGACAATTCATCGGGATAGCCGGCGTCCGTCGTTTGAGCGGGGGCCGCCGACAAAGTCACATACGCAAAGACACAACCCAAGATAAGCAGACGCAGCATCGGGTCGTCTCCCTTCACGTGCGAATCGCATTGGCCAGTGCGGCTCGCCTACAAACCGCGACGACAGAGTCTTTTCAAGTCTCCCACCAGTTCTTGCCACAAGCATTCTGGGTCACGTCGATATTCGACGTGACCCAGGTTGTCCCGGCACAACCTTCGGCCTTGCGCCTTCACGCAACATACGGCCGGAGTGCGGAAGCCTCGAAAGATACCTTTTACGGCTCGGCGCGGCCGATCCCTACTTTCGGCAACAGCTGTTTGTTAACATTTGCAGGCGAATTGGATTTCGGGTGTGTAGGCATGACGTCTGCAACCGACCTGCCTACTCTTTCGTCTACAGGGGTCGCCAGAAAGGCGTGGATGTCGCCCTTATGAGGCCCACTCATTACGATTGCCATGCCCGAGATTTGTCCGCGGTCATTGATCTTGTTACCCATGACTGGGAAGAGGTTGGAACTCTCGGGAAACAGGGTGTCAAGGGTGGTCAGGACGTTGTTCTGCCAGATGAATGCATGGGACCAGTTGAATTTGGGGTCCAGCGTACTACCCACCACTTGGCCCCGGTCGTTGATGCCGGAGGCGAGACCGATAGCATCTCCCTGCGGAAGCACGATACCTGTGACTTCGCCGTCTTTGCCGTTCAGCCAAACCCCACCAATGGATGTTGAGCCATCAGCACTGCCGATTTGCCCAACAATTTGCCCGCGGTTGTTAATGCTCTGAGCGATAGCGCCATTTCCGAGGTCTTGAAGCGTGGAGACGACGCCGTGCTCCCACGATGCGCCGTGAGTCGCTACGAGGCAGTTTCCCGAGTAGCCTACGGCTTGGCCCAGGTCGTTGATCCAAAACGCGGTTCCGTCGAAGTCGCCAGTCACCAAAGGAAGAGGCTTGACGGTGCCGTTTTCCCATTTCGCCGGCAGCGCGATCCGATTATTCGTTATGCCAGCCGTGCAGGTGGGGTCGAGGGCGCCGTTTTCCGCGAATCCCACGATTTGTCCACGGTTATTGATCGAGCTCGCCTGCCCGTTATTTCCGCCGAGCGTCGGGAGAGCTCTCATCTTGGAGAATTCCCAGAGAAACGGGCGACACGTAAGGTGCGTGCCGAAGCCGCAAATATCCTCGCCGTTTGGGTCTGGGGTAGCCGTTTCGGAATCACCCACTATCAGCCCGAAATCATTGATCTCGCCCCAGTTGCTCGAAGTATTCGTTCCTCCCAGCGTGCCGAGGTCGAGCTTGAACCCGTCGATATCCAGGAATAAGCGTCCGCTTAGAAGCATCCCTCCCAAGTTATCCTGCTGCCCCGGTGGCAGGTTCTGAGCCATGACCTCCGTCCAGCCTTCATTGTTGAGGGACATGGCACACCCCAGAATGTCATTCCCCTCTGTGCCCAAATCGGTAACTTTGTAGCTCGTTTGAGCGACCGCATCGCTGCAGCAAGCCAGAAAAATTATCGTAACCACCGGTATCGAGAAATTCCGCAACCACCTCAGTACGCTCATATCTTCTCCTTTTTGGGCCGGGCCAAGTCTCCGTGCCGAGATGACTGGCGATTTACGTCAGTACCACTCAGCGCTCTCGCACTTCGTGTGCAATTGAGAGCAGAATTGGCTCACACCTGCACAAATTCATACGGACTGAAAATTGAGGTGCAGGCTGTGCTCCAGATCCACAACGATTACGTGAGACAACAGGCGCAACACTTCAGCGCTCGAAAACGAGTGGCGGACTAACAAGATCAGGGGACGATGCCAAAACGGCTCAAACGACTGTTTCTCCAACTTTCCATACAAACTGGCGAGAGCTTATGGAATTCGAGAACGTTAGCAGTCAAAAGTCAGGCCGCTCAATTGTGCTTGACTTTCAGTTGATGAACATACATACCGGTCTGTATGTTAGGCCTGACGGGAAGAAGCCAATCGAATAATCGGGTGGAGCAACACTACGAGCCGTGATCACCAAGGGGCCGCTTATGCAATTCAGTCACTGCGACGGAACGCACGCTGGATTTTCGTTTTGTCGAGGGCATGTTAGATCTTTCTTGACGCTGCGATAGTTACCATACATGCTGGTTGGTATGTTGGCGGCACACAAGAAATCGAAACGTAGAGCGACCAGGCTGCGTGATCCTGAGCGCACGCGGGAGCGCTTGCTGCAGGCGGCATCTCGCGAGATCTACAGATCGGGTTTCCAAAGTGCAAGCCTGGACGCAATTCTGGCCTCTGCCCGAGTCACCAAGGGAGCGCTGTACCACCACTTCAAAAACAAGGAAGCCTTGGGCTATGCCGTCGTTGAAGAGGTCATCTTTCCCAACGTCCGCGACCAGTGGGTGCTGCCTTTACAGAGCGTCAAAGATCCAATCGACACTTTGATCGGCATTGTTCAGGGTATATCCGTTCGGCTGGAAGATGTATGCGGCGGCTGTGAACTGAACAATCTGGCGCAGGAAATGTCTCCTCTTGACGCGAGATTCCGGAAGCGGCTGGAGATAGTGTTCGATGCGTGGCGCGAGGCCGTTGCCTCCGTTTTGCAAGACGGCCAGATGCACGGAAGCGTTCGCCGCGACGTGGAAACCACGGACGCCGCCGGCTTACTGATTGCGATGGTCGAAGGCTACGGTTCGCTGGCAAAGAATGCTCAGGACCCGAAAGTAATAAAGGCGGGGATCAAAAATATCGCGGACTGGCTGAGGTCTCTGCGTCGGCCGGGCAACCGCAGGCGGATCTAAGTGCATCGGTTCTAACGGGTAAGCGTTCTTACATACCAACCGGTTCGTAGGCGTGACCAGTCAGCATCCTAATCGGGCAATCGCTTTAAACTACATCCCTGAAAAAGGAGAACGACCAATGATAAGGATCGCAGTGTCGCGAAGGAATCTGCTCGCTACCGGAGCCTGCGCGCTGATTGGTGCCGTGGGGCTGCCGGGATCGGCAAGCGCCACCGTATCGGGAGGGCAGAACTTAACGACCGAGGAGGTAGTCCGGAAGTGGTACGCAGGCTGGGGGCAGAAAGACTGGGGCCCACTGGATAGCCTGCTCGCCGATGACTTTACCTTTTCAAGCGCGGCTGGCGACGATCACATCAGCAAAAGCGCTTTCAAAAAGCAGTGCTGGGAAACACAGATCAATTTCATTGGGCGTTTTGACCTGGAGCGAGTCGCCACAGGCCCGGATGATGCTTTTGTGAAATATCTTTGCCACACCACTAACGGTAAATCACTCCGGAACGTGGAGTATCTCCGAGTTAAGAATGGAAAGCTGCAATCCATCGAGTGTTATTTCGGCGCGCAATCCAGCTTTCCGTCAGCAGTGAGCGCTGGGCAGAAGTAAGTTCACTTCGAGTAGCAGGAAGTCGAAACGAGAGAACAAGAGGTTCCATCATGAGCGCCCGCGAAATTCAGGATCAGAAAACCATTGCACGTGAGATGTTTGTTCAACAAGCTGCTCGCGCTAATGCGGACGTTTTGGCTAGCCCACTGCGGGGAGCTACTATTTGCCCCACCAAGAGTGGGTGGGATTACACTCTTGAATCGACAGTGGACGAGTTCCACGAAGCTGCAGATACCTCATTGCCTCCGGTAAACCGGATTGATGATGCAAACCTCATGCGAGTCTTGCGGCAGTTGGAGGTTATTTCAACACGACTGGCGCCACGAATCGCGTTCAAGGCAAAGGGTAGCATCGTACTCTTGGATTTAGCCGACATCTTGGCAGTGCAAGCCGAAGGTAATTACGTTTCGTTGCGACCCCGAACTAATCCCTACTTGGTGCACGAGTCCCTCTCGTCCATGGCGGAGAAGCTCAAACCCTACGGTTTTATTCGCATCCACCGTTCGGTAGTTGTGAATGTCTCGGCCGTGGAAAAGATCCAACCTTTACCGACGGGGGAGTACAGGCTGCGTGTGAAAGGTGGGAAGGAATACTTGGTAACGCGTACATACAAACATAACCTCAGAGATGTGGCTCAACTGTGGGTCGGCTCAGAGCGGCTTTGCGGCTAAGTGCTCACTCCAAGGTGCGTTCGGCACGTTGAAACCCGCATAAACATAGGCGAACGGTTGCTGTACCAAAACTGTACCAAAACCCTATGTAATTGGTGCTTCGGGGCTTACTTCGAGCGAGAAGCACATTCCCCGAAATTGTTGAAAACATTGAAAACCGCGCGCAAAGGAAGGAGTCTTTGGAGTGCCCGAACGCGCTTGCAAAGCAGGTGCTCTCCCAGCGAGCTCAAATGCGATCCTAAGCCGCTGTGTCTTCCAGCCAGACCCCACCAACCACAGAAACCACGTCGTCTAAACCGGGTGCGACGCTTGGTATTGCGGAGGGCTCTTTAGATCGGGGGATCAGCTCGAAAGGCCTTTCAACGGGCGGGATCAATCCATGCGGAGTCACGCAAGCGCGTTTCTTACCGGATCGCGTCTTGTGCGATGCAACGCGCCGGCGCAATCGTATTCGTGAACGTCATGCGGATTCCGTGCTTCGGCCGCAGAATGACCATCGGACGAGCTTCGATCGTCTGGCCCGGAGCCAGCTGGAAATCATATTTTCTGAGCAGATCGCTCAGAATCATAAGGATCTGCAGCATCGCGTAATTTCCACCGATGCAGCCGCGCGGTCCGCCCCCGAAGGGAAGGAAGGTGAAGGGCGTGCGCAGCTTGTCGTTCGCTTTGCTGAAACGCTCCGTATCGAAATTCTCCGGATTCTGCCAGTAGCGCGGAGCATGGTGCGCACCGTACACATACACAATGACGGTCGATCCACGAGGTATGGCGAGCTCGCCTACGCGATCGTCCGCGACAGCCATGCGGTCGATCATCCAAAATGGCGGGTAGAGGCGGAGCCCCTCGCAAATGACCTGAGTCGTAAATTCAAACTTGGGGACGTCGGCGTAGCCCAGCGGCGCTTCGCCGAGCACCGAATCAAATTCCTGCCTTACCCTTTCCAGGCAATCCGGTCGCGAACTCAAAAGATAAAAAAGCCACGATAGCGCATTCGACGATGTTTCATGGCCGGCGACCAGAAGCTGCATGCTTTCGCTCAGGATGAGCGAATCGCTCATGCCTTCGCCGTCGCTGTAACGTGCATCCATCAAAGTCTGCAGCAGATCGTTGCCGGGCGCCTCGTTGCGGCGCTTCCTGATGTATTGCAGCAGAATGGCGTCCGCGCGAGTTCGCATGTCTTCGTGCCGGCGCAGTTCTCCGGAAACGGCGAACCAGGGATTCAGATAAGGCTGAAGGGTTTGCCGAACAATGAATTCCTGGACCGTGCAGATGGTATGGCTGACAAGATCGATGTCTTCTTCCTTCAACCGTGCGCCGAAGAGCGATCGGGCCACCATGGCGAAGGTAATTTTCATCAGCTGGGGGTAGATATCGACGGGGCCGCGATGGACCTGGCTGTCGAAATCCCGCAGTGACTCGGCAAGGGAGTCCTGCATGATGGAGGACAGGGCATCGAGTTGCGATCGATCGAAGCCCTTCTGGATGAGACGCCGCTGCGTTCGCCAAGCTTCGCCGTGGGTAGTAAGAAGGCCTTTCCCCAGGAAGTGGCCCATGCGCTTTACTTGAATATCGGATTTTTGGTAGTTCTCCGAATTGGTTTTTAACACGTGCTGGATGACAGCGGGATCGATCGTGACGATCGCCTCTTTGAGACCACCCAAATAGAGCCGGAAGGTATCGCCGAAGGTTTCGTTGTAGCTGGACAAAACCCGCACGGGATTGCGGAACATGGCGCGAGAATCCGCAAAGCAGCGCAATCGGGAAACAACCGGGATCGGAGCAGCGGAGGTCATACCCAGCCCTCCGGATGCCTGCCGCGAACCGCAGGTCGTCTCATATCATTTGTAGGAAGCGATCGCCAGACCATAGGTAAAGACAAAATGCTCAGAATCAGTTTTCGTTCCCCAGCTGCTTCAACAGTATCAGATGATGCCGGATTGCCTGGGTCATGGTGGGATGCTGCCGATAAGGGACCCCAAACTCTTCGGCGGTTTCCTTCACGATCCTGGTGAGCGGAGCATAGTGGGTATGGCACACGAACGGGCACAGATGGTGCACGATGTGATGGTTGAGGCCGCCTGCGAGCCAAGCGACGAGAGGGTTTTCCGTGGCGTAATCGGCCGTTGTCGCAAAGATGTGATACACGCCGTTGTCAAACTCACCGCGGTCCGTGGGAAAGTAGGTGCTGTCAATGGTGTGCGTCGTCTGGAATACAAGCGTGACAGCTAAACCGACGAACAAATGGACCAGGAGGAACGCGCCGGCGACCAGCAGAGGTGATTTCCCCAGCACCAACACCGGCAAGACAAGCATGTAAGTGAGGTAGAAGGCCTTGCCGGCAAACAAAATGGCATATTCGCGCACAGAATGTTTAGCGCGTTTCAGATAATCGTGGGACGGGAAGAGAAAGCTTTCGAAGTCCCTGAAGAACACATAGTCAAGCGAGAACATCGCATAAAAGAACAGCGCATAGAGGTGCTGGAAGCGGTGCCACGGCGCACGGGATTCATAAGGGGTAAAGCGAAAGATGCCGCGTCCGGAAAGCGCATCATCTTCGCCATGAAGATTAATGCAGGAATGATGGCCGCGATGATGGAGGATACGCCACATGTAGGAGCTGATTCCGCACAAATCGAAGACATAATTCAGGGTTTTGTTGACGCGCGGCCGGGACGAGATGGCGTTGTGATTGCTGTCGTGGGCGATGTTCAGCAAAAGGAATGTTTGTGCGAGGCCGCCGAGAAGGTAGAGGGCGACAAACTTCCACGCATCGGGCCGCAGAGCATACAGAGCAATCCAGGCGCCCACCAGGACTGCCAGACCCACAGCGATCTTGACCCACATCGCACGGTCCGCTTTGTGGGAAATGTGCTGATCGGCAAAAAATCGATCCAGGCGGCGACGTAAGACTTTCGGGAAGGAAGATGCACCGGCGGGTTCGGCAGTCGAGGCCGTTGAGGATTCCGATGGCACAAGATCCGGAGTCTCCCGATCTGGAGTGATCAACACCTCGGATTCAAACGTCACCGGCGCCTCCGCGGTCATGCCAATTGGGCCCGACGCGTTCCCTACGCCGCATCCGGGGTGCAGACTCTCAGCGAAATTGGTGCCGTGCCGACAGCCTCGCAGCACAATTTTAATGCGGGCCCGTAAAGACAATCAAGGACATTCGGAACGGGCGATGCCTAGTTGCGAGGTGTGAACACGGAAAACGAGGACGCATGGTATTGTCCATAGCGCTTTGTTAGTATAGAACCTTCGATGGACCATAACGAAACGGGTTTCCTGCAAGGGACCATGGAAGGTCGGCGGAGCTCCGCAATTCCCGTTCGCGCCCTTGAGCGCCAAAAAGGAAAAAATCCATTCCCCAGAGCGTCGAGCGACGCTCATGCTGAGAAAACATTAAGCGAGCGTTCTCTCCCTTGGCCTACATTTCAGGTCTGCACTTTCAAACACCATCGCCGATCACCGCGCTTGCTCGGGAGAAATGCTTCGTTTTACTGGCTTGCGTTCTATTCAAGATTGGAGGATCGCTGATTGATGACGGCGTCAATTTTAGGCCGCCTGGATAGGCTGGCAGATGAGCACCCGGACAAACTTCTTTATTCGTACCTCGATGTAAACGGCGATCCGATAGAGAGCTACACCTACGCGTCGTTTCTCCGCCGAGTGGAGGCGATCGCGGGAAATTTGTGGAAAGAGGGTCGTTTTGCGCCGGGCGACCGGCTCCTGCTTGCTTACCCGCCAGGCCTGGAAATGATCTGCGCATTCTTTGGCTGCGTGCGCGCCGGAATGATTCCGGTGCCGGTGTATCCCCCCAGTTCGCGCGGGTTCCAGAGCGCGCTATACAAGATGGTGCACATCGCAAAGGATTGCCAGGCGGCTGGAATCCTAACGAGCCGAGACTACCAAGCATCCCTGAAAACCAATCTCGCCCGAAGCGGAGTCTCGGCGTGCGGCATTGACGTTGATTACATTTCCGGCCTTGCCTGGATCGCCACCGAAGATTTCCTGGATGTGGTTTCGGACCGGCCGGCTGTCAATCATGCAAAGATTTTGTTTCTCCAGTACACGTCGGGTTCGACGATGGAGCCCAAAGGCGTGATTGTTACGCACGAAAACATTCTGGATACCTGTCCGCTCGTGATCGACCATCCTGCGCCGGTCGTTGTTTCCTGGCTGCCGCAGTATCACGACATGGGGCTGATCGGGTGCTACCTATATCCCGCAGTGAAAGGCGGCACAACCTACGGGTTCTCTCCCACCGACTTCATCCAGCGTCCGATCCTGTGGTTTGAGGCGATAACGGCCTACCACGCCACCGCGACGGCTGCGCCCAACTTCGCCTACGACTATTGCCTGCGCGCCGGGAGGTTGTCCAAGGAGAGTCTGGAGGCTTGTGATCTGAGTTCGCTGCGCGTTTTGATGTGCGCCGCCGAACCTGTGAAGCCCGATACCTACACCCGGTTTCTGGAAGCGTTTCAGTCCTATGGACTCAAGTCCGAGAGTTTCTATGTCGCCTACGGACTGGCCGAGAACACTCTGGCGGTCTCACTGGGCGGTCGCAACATCGTTTCCGTCAACAAGCGTGCCCTCGCCCTGGGGATGGCCCGCATGACGAAGGAGGTCTCTGAAATCGGCGGGGCCACCCAGATTGTCAGTTGTGGAACGCCGCTCCCGGGTCTGGACGTTAAGATCGTGGATGCCGAAGGGCACTTCGCTCTTAAGCCGGAGCGCACCGGCGAAATTTGGGTCGCCGGAAGCGGTAAGTGCCGAGGTTACTGGAATAATCCGGAATTAACTCTGAAGCAGTTTCGTGCCCGGCTGGTGGACGATACTCCCTATGACGAAGGCTACCTGCGGACCGGCGACATCGGATTCTTCCACGACGGCGAACTCTACGTCTGCGGTCGCATCAAGGACATGATTATTCTCCGCGGGCAAAACTATTACCCGCACGACATTGAGAACGTGGTGGAGAAATCTTCTGGTCTGATCCGGCACAACTGCGTCGCCGCGTTCCAGATTCAGGAAGACAGCGAACCTGCGCTGGCCATCGTCGCCGAAGTCAAAAATCCCAGGGCCCTTCCCGACGCACGAAAGATTGCCGCGGCGGTCCGGAATTATCTCAACGTGGAAGTGGCGGTGATTTCCCTGATCGCGCCGCGTGCCATTCCCCGAACCAGTTCCGGGAAGATTATGCGCCACAAGGCCAAGCAGATGTGGCTGGAAGGCAAGTTCACCGTTCTTTCCGACTTTTCGCGGGAGAAGGACCCCGGAAACTCGCCGTCCGACACCGAGATGCATTCCACTTTCGGCGAATTGAAAGCCCGCTACAACCTTACCGGCCGGGAATCATACAACCTGGTCGAAGCGGGCCTGGATTCCCTGGATCTTGTTGTGTTCATGCATGAGCTCAAGGAACTCCTGAAAGACAAAGGCGCCGAGTTGCTGGCGCGGCAGGTCGATATTGGCGTTATTCAGCGCGTTGCCGTAGCCGAGCTGTTCGGACTAGCCGAAAAGTTGAAGCGCGCTCCCGAAGAGGCGCTGGTCCACCTGCGTCATTCCCTTGCGACTTTCCGTGAAGAGCAGCGCGCCGCTGAGAAGCAGATGATGATCAACGACAGGAAGCTCATTTTCGAGCCTCCGATGCTTGTGCCCATGCCGGAGACACCGGTGCCGAATCAGGTGTTGCTCACGGGCGGGACCGGCTTCATCGGGCCATTCCTGATGAAGAGCTTGCTGGAACAGACGCGGGCGAAGATCCATGTTCTGGTCAGGTCTTCGGACGAAAAGCAAGGGAAGCAGAGACTGAGAGACGCGATGGAATCCATCGGACCCTGCGCCGTCGGTCTGATGGAGATGTTCGAAGCTCGCGTGATCCCGGTCTGCGGAGACCTAGGGCAGCCAAAACTGGGCCTGACGCAGGACGAGTGGGAATTCCTCGCCAGTGAAATTGACACGGTCTTCCACAACGGCGCCACCGTGAACTACCTATTCAACTACGAGCTGATGCGTGACGCGAACGTGCTGGGGACCAATGAGGTCGTGAGACTGGCGTTTGAGGGAAGGCGCAAAGAATTCAATTATGTCTCGACTACCTTCGTCTTCGGCTGGGCGGTCAAATCCGTTCTGAATGAGACCGACCTGAACGAGAATATGGAGCTGCTCGATTTTGGGTACAGCCAATCGAAATGGGTTGCCGAACAGGTGGTTGTGGACGCGCGCAACCGGGGACTTTCCGCGCGGATTTTCCGGCCTGCTCTGGTGAGTCCTTCGGTCACGGGCGGAGGTAACAACTTCGATATCGCCGTTCGCTTGGTTGCCTTCATGGTGAATCACGGCATCGGCGTTGACACTCTCAACCAGGTCAGCTTTGTTCCGGCGGACATTGTGGCGAACAACATCGTTGCCATCTCTACTACGCGCGGCACGGCGAATAAGACCTACCATGTCACGCGGGACGATTATTCGAACATGATGGATATTACCGGGCTTATTACCAAAGCGACTGGCCGGCAATTCGAAACGTTCAGGCTTCCCGACTTCGTGCCCGAGCTGATCCGGAGATGCCGCAAGGAAGATCTTCTGTTCCCGCTGCTGGATTTTCTGGTGGGCTCGGTCGACAACATCTCCGCGATGGAATTCAAACGCTATGACAGCTCTTCTTATCAAACGGCCCGCGATGCCTCCGTATGGGGCAAAGCGGATCCGTCTCTGGAAGACACGGTCAACGGTATTCTGAAATTCATGTATCGCAAGGGAATTATTTCGGTCGCGGCCCGTCAGGCGAACGTGGTGTCGGCGAGCGATGGGCTCGTGGACTGGACAGACGCAATATCCGCTACTGCTTCTTGAACGAGAGCTTCTCTGTTACGCGCTGGCCCGTTTCAAGCGTGCCCGTGGTGGATAGTGTCATCTGCTGCCCATCTGCGGAAACCACCCACCGATCCTTTTGCGTGACTTGATTGTCGCGCAGGTAGCTCGCGTCCACCGTATGAGGATCGACCAGGGCAAGCGTTACGGTATCGTTGGGCGAGTTCTTTAGATCGTATTGCTTTCCGTCAAAACGGGCGGTATAGCTGAAGTCGCCCAGAAAACGGATCCCGCCGCTTCCGTCCGGCTCGATTTTGAGCACCAAACCTTGCCGCATGCGGGTCTTGCTGAGATCCTGCGTCCATTCCCCTGCGAAGAGGTCATTCGGGACCTTCGGGCCTCCGCTTCGCGTCCACACGGTGATCTTATCGGCGCGGCCGGCGGTCGCAGTCGTGGTCGTCAGCTCGCTGCCATCATTCGAAATTTTTTCGCGCACCGTTGCCACCACCGCTCCGTCCTTTTTCTCCTTGACCTCGGCCTGCCTCTTGTCGATCCTGCGCAGCGCAATTTGATTGAATGCGAGATTGCCCGGTGCGGAGGATTCGTGTCCGTTCCAACTTGCAGTGAAATCCAGATGCGTTTCGCCGGACATCACCACATGCACCCCATCATGCAGAGGTGTTATGGAGAGCCGGTTCGGAGGATCCAGACTCGACTGCGCAGAGAGGAGCGTCCAGGAGCCAAGGCGAGGGTCTGCCACTCCAGATTGCATGGCGGCAAGCAGTCCGAGCAAAAGTAAAGTACGAATGGATCCTCCTCAATCGCTGCTCAATCGACGAGAGAAAGTTTAGCAGATTCAGATTGCTCCGCACGTGCGTCGTGCGCAACTGTAAACTCGCGCAACCAGGCGCCAACGCGCGAACCGGTTCTGCAGCAAGCATCTTTTTCGCCCCTGTGGTTCTTAGGCCGCGCCAGAGAGTTTTGGTGACGACGATCTGGAGAGATATGACATCATGAAAGCTATGCACGTGCGCCGTTTTTGGGTGTCAGGGATCGTCCTCGCAGCAACCATTGCACTTCTTCCATTCTCTTTTCACGCCGAGCGCCGGCTGGAGACCGCAACCCGCGTCGAAGGGAGCCAGGCTGAAACGGTCCGGGACGAGCTGGCCACTCGTTTTCGCTCGCCGTTCGTGGATCGGGTCGTCCTGGTGACCGAGGGACTCCCGCCTGCGGATTCCGAGCAAGGCGGCCAGGCGTTAGAAACCATCGTGGCAAAACTCAGAGAGCAACCCGGCGTTTCAGGAGTGGTGTCCTATCTCGAGTTGCGCGATCCGATTTTTCTGGGCCGGGGAGGGGGAACGTTTGTTCTGGTGGGACTCACTTCGACCGGCGGTCCCGTCGAGTCGCTTGTTCCCGAGATTCACCAGCTGGCAAGCGCGCTTGAAAATCAGCTGCGCGGCCGTTATCCGGCGGTGAAGCTGGAACTCACAGGCGAGATTCCACTGAATTTCGATATCCGCAAAGCGAGCGCCGCCGACGTGCATCGCGGTGAAAGCCTGGTGATTCCCGGAACCCTTATTCTACTGCTGGTGGCGTTTGGAAGCCTGATGGCCGCCCTGATTCCATTGGCGGTTGGCCAGCTGGCGATTGCAACCACTCTGGCGATTACCGGATTCCTCGCGCAGCGCTGGCACTTGTCCATTCTGGTTCAGAATTTGGCCACCATGCTTGGCTTGGGCCTGGGAATCGACTACGCACTCCTGATGATCAGCCGCTTCCGGGAAGCGATTGCCGCCGGGAACGACGGACCTAGGGCCGGGTTGATCGCGGCCCGTCAAGCAGGTCGCACGCTATTGATTTCAGCCTCGACGGTAGCCATCGGATTTCTCGCCCTCTTAACGGTTCCGATCAGCGAAATCCGTTCCATCGGCGTCGCGGGATTCCTGGTGACGGGAATGAGTGTGATGCTTACAAATACCCTGGTTCCGGCAGCGCTGGTGCTGCTCGGTCCGCGGATTGATCTGGGCCGGATGCCCTTTACTCCCAAGCTCGATGCGCAACGGGCCGCGCGCACCGGAAATCGCTGGCGGCAATGGGGAAGGACGATTGTCGCGCATCCCTGGCTTGCCCTGCTTCTGGCAGGAACTCCTTTGCTTCTGCTCGCCTGGCAGGTCAGACGACTCGATACCAGTCTCCCGCGCGGGGATTGGCTTCCGCAGGCGGCCGAATCGGTCCATGCGCTCCACACCCTGGAACGGATGGATCGGGGCGGCGTTGTTGAATCGTTGCGCGTCATTGTCGAACTTCCCACCGATTCCATCGCGCAAACCGACGCCGGGTGGGATGCAGTGGATCGTCTCAGCAAACGCCTCGCGAGCGATCCTCGCTGTGACCGCGTGATTTCTATCACGACGCTTGCGCAGAGCAATCGCCCTTCCCTCACGGATCTTTCGCGCGAGACGCGTCGAACCTTTCTGAGTAGTGACGGACGAGCGGCGCTGATTGAAGTGTTGCCTGCAAGTTCGGTCTCCCTGCGCGAACAGGTGAACTGGGTGCGGGAACTTCGTGCGACCGGCGCGCCGGCTCTCACCGGAGTGCCGGGCGCAACCCTTCTGGTTGGCGGCATCCCGGCGCTCAACGCTGATTATGAAACGATCATCAGAAGCCACTTTCCGCCCGTAATGGAGCTGGTTGTGGGTGGGACGCTCTTTGCTCTACTCTGCGGGTTCCGATCGATCTTCGCCGCTGTGAAGGCCATAGCACTCAACCTGGCCTCGGTCGCGGCGGCCTTCGGAGCATTAGTTGTCGTTATCCAGGATGGACACGGAAGCAGGTTTTTGGGAGTTCCTGGGGGAACCGGTAGCGTGTTTCCGCTGGTTCCGATCGTTGCCTTTGCCATCGTCTTCGGATTAAGCATGGATTACGAAGTATTTCTGGTCGCACGCGTTCTGGAAGCCAGAAGGAGCGGGCTGAGTGAAATGGATGCAATCCCGGAAGGTATGGCGAGAACGGCAGGACTGATTACCAGCGCCGCCGCGATCATGATCGTGGTATTTGCCGCATTCACCTTCGGAGATTTCCTGGTAGTCAAGATGATTGGATTTACCTTGGCGGTTGCCGTGTTGATTGACGCGACGCTGGTGCGTATTGTGATCGGTCCTGCGCTACTTCGTATTGCAGGCGATTGGAACTGGTGGCCCGGTGGGCTTGCCAAAGCGGCAACGGCGAAAGTGACGGCAAGTCGCGAATGATATCCAGCAACATATTGTAGGGGCGGACGCTCCTTCCATACGCTCCAGACATCGGGCCGGCAATCGCTTCTTCTTCCCTGCTACCGCGTTCACCTGATTGTCCTGTGATCTCCTGCTTTGCGAGAATGCGCGCTCGATAAGCTCTTCACTTAAACCGGAGACACCCCGCTGGCGGCTCTAAATGAAGAAACCCCCGTCCAACCCTCTGTTCCCGCCGATCCCGCGCAGTGGATCGCTCCAGGCTTTGCGAAACGCGTCTCGAAACTGCAAAGCTTGTGATCTCTGGCGAAACGCGACGCAAACTGTCTTCGGCGAGGGCCCACGCGGCGCAAAGATCATGATGATCGGCGAACAGCCTGGCAATCAAGAGGATCTGGAAGGCAAACCCTTCGTTGGCCCGGCCGGGAAACTCCTGGACGAAGCCCTGCTTGCCGCCGGTGTCGACCGCGCGCAGATCTACCTGACCAATGCCGTCAAGCATTTCAAATGGGAGCCACGCGGAAAACGCCGCATCCACAAAAAACCGAGCGCGAAGGAAATGGACGCCTGTCGCCCCTGGATTGAGGCCGAAATCGCCGCGCTACAACCCCGAATCATCGTGTGCCTTGGCGCTACTGCCGCCCAATCCCTGCTGGGGCGCGATTTCCGGGTCACGCAGCACCGCGGCGAATTTCTGGATTCCGCGCTTGCGCCCATGGTTATGGCCACCGTGCATCCATCATCCATCTTGCGCGCTCCCGATGAGCAAACCCGGCACGACGAAATGCAGCGCTTTATCGCCGATCTGAAGAAAATCGCCCGCGCATAGGCCGCGAGCGATCCGGCTATTTGCTTGTCGCAGAGCGACCCTGCTTGATCTGGATGTTTTCAGGCTCGAAATCGCGAGCATGAGCAAGATCGTCCATCAGCCCAGTTTGCGTTGGTCGCCAATCCAACCGCTTCTGCGTGAGCGCACTGGACGCCACTAGGTCTAGCCCGGCGAATATCCCAAGTGGGCCAAAGTGCTCGCCTGCTCGCCCAGCAAACACGGCCATCGTCGGCAGCTTCAGGCCCCGTCCGATCGCTTCCGCGATCTCTTGAAGCGGCACGCCCTCTTCGGCGACCGCGTGATATTTGGCTCCCGCGGCACCCTTCTCAAGCGCTAGCCGATAGAGGCGGGCGGCGTCGAGCACGTGCACCGCGGCCCAGCGGTTGAGCCCGTCACCGACAAACGCCGAGACACCTTTCTCGCGCGCGATGTGGATCAGGTAGGTGACCAGGCCTTGTTTGCTTCGGTCATGGACCTGCGGGAGGCGTACGACCGACGCGTTGACGCCGCGTGCCAGCAGCGACATCGCTGTCACTTCCGACGCGCGGGGATAGGAGGCCGATGTAGGAACAGGAGCGTCTTCCTCGGTCGCGACGCGGCCCGACGCCAGGAGCGCAAGCCCGGAGGTCGCGAGGAGCGGCCGGTCGGAACCGGCCAGTGCGGCGCCGAGCGCCTCAATCGCGCGCTTGTCGATTTCGCAGTTCTCCTTGAATTTCGAGAAGTCATGGACAAACGCGGTGTGAATTACGCCTTCGGACATGGCCGCTCCGCTGCGCAGACTATCCAGATCCTCCAAGTCTCCGCGAAGCACTTCGGCGCCAGCGGCAATAAGGGATTTGGCTCCTGCATCGGAGCGAGCTAGCCCGATCACCGAATGCCCTGCGGCGATAAGCTCCCGAACAACAGCGGAACCGATAAAGCCCGTAGCGCCTGTGACGAAAACACGCATTTTCTCTCCTCCCTCTCATTTCGATTGTTGATGGGTTCAGTCTTTGCGAGTTTGATTGCCACGGTGAAGCGCAGCGACGCGGCGGTTACCGCGCGCGAGGCTACGTCACCAGGGGAGCGGGCCGTCATCGTTCGAGAACGTGCCCGTCGGACCGCCCGGAGGAAGCAGCGCGAGTCGCACTGGTTCGCGGGCGCCCTCTGCGACCGTGCGCGTGCCTGTATAGTTGTTCAGGTTCGTCTTGGTGTAGCCCGGGCAGGCGGCGTTGACCTTGATCCCCGTTGGCTCCAGCTCGATCGCCATGGCGACCGTCATAGCGTTCAGAGCCGTCTTGGATGCAGCGTAGCCGGGGCCGAAGATCGAGCGGTAGGCGTAGCCCGGATCCGAGTTCCTGGTCAGCGAACCAACGCCGCTCGACACGTTGACGATGCGCGCTGCCTGCGCCTCGCGCAGCAGCGGCAGCATCGCTTGGGTAACGGCAAGGACGCCAAACACGTTAGTCTCCCACACCGCGCGCACTTCATCGAGGGACACGTTGCTTGGGCGCGTCAATTTGGCATACTGCTGGACGGACATGCCCGGCTGCTTACTCGTATTCGAGATGGCCGCGTTGTTGACGAGCACGTCGAGGCGGCCAAGCTCCTTGCGGATGCGCTCGGCCGCGGCAGCGATCGAAGCCTGATCCGTCACGTCGAGCTGGAGCGCGCGCGCGTCCGGCCCAACCTGCTTGGCCGCAGCCTCACCGCGCTCGAGATTGCGCGACCCGACCAGCACGGTGAAGCCGTGTGCCACCAGATCCTTCGCGATTTGAAGACCGATTCCTTGATTAGCCCCGGTGACCAGGGCGACGGGCTTGTTGTGCATAAGAATCTCCTTGTTCATTTGTTCGCTTCGGACCGGTTGCTGGTGCCAGGAAAATTCTCCCGATGGCTCCTTTTCGCAAGGCTGTTCGGACCCGAAATCAGTGTGTCGGCCGGGCCTCGGCCAGAACGCTTTCGCCAATCGCATTGAGCTCGGCGACGACATCCGCAGGAAGTTCCAGAGCCGCGGCACTGAGATTTTCTCGAAGATGATTGATCGCAGAGGTTCCGGGGATCAGCAGAATGTTGGGAGAACGCTGCAGAAGCCAGGCCAGCGCGACCTGCAGCGGAGTGGCTTGCATGGATGCCGCCACGCGATCGAGGACGGACGACTGCAATCGGGTGAACCCTCCCAATGGGAAAAACGGCACATACGCAATGCCCTGCTGCGCCAGAGAATCGATGAACGCATCGTCATCGCGATGCGCCACGTTGTAGAAGTTTTGCACGCAGACGATGTCGGTAATTCGTTGGGCCTGTTCGAGCTGCCGAGGAGTGATGTTGCTGAGACCGATGTGACGAATCAATCCCCGCCATTTCAATTCAGCCAGCGTACTCAGTGGTTCTTCGATCGATCCCTCCGCTGGCTCGGTGACTGCACCGACTCGGAGGTTGACGACGTCCAGCTGGCCAAGGCCAAGATTCCGGAGATTGTCATGAACGCCGTCGAGCAATTCTGTGGGCGAAAGTGCGTGATTCCATGATTTGTCCTCACCGCGACGGCAACCCAGCTTGGTGACGATGACCAAGTCGGCCGGGTAGGGATGAAGAGCTTTCTTGATGATCTGATTGGTCACATGAGGGCCGTAATAGTTGCTGGTATCAATGTGGTTCACGCCGGCGGCGACAGCCGCCCGCAGCACATCCATCGCAGCATCCATGTCGCGCGGAGGGCCCCAAACCCCGGGGCCGGCCAGTTGCATGGCGCCGTAGCCCATTCTGTAAACTCGGCGCGGGGTTCCGGAAAGGGGGAATTGGCCGCCGAGCTTTCTCTCTATTCTCATTTTGTGTTTTCCTCCCATCTGCAGGTCCGTTCAGGTAAAATGGAGACTGTCTCCGAATACTTAGATTACCGGAGGCAGTCTCCGGTTGCAAGCTTTTTTTGAGGGCTTCTATGAAACGTTCCCAATCCGCTGGCCGAAAGCCGCGGGCCGATGCGCAGCGAAATCGCCAACGCATTTTGGAGGTCGCCAAGCAGGCCTTTACCCGCTCGGGCGCAAATACCAGCTTGGACAACATCGCGAGCGAGGCAGGCGTCGGACCGGGGACTTTGTATCGTCACTTTCCAACGCGCGAGGAACTTCTACAGGCGGTTTATCGGTCGGAGATGGAGAAGCTGGCCGCGGCAGAGCGGAAGTTCGCGCAGAGCATGCCGCCGCTGGAAGCATTGCGAGCCTGGCTACTGTTGTTCGTTGATGCCATCGAGACCAAGCAGATCATCGCCCCGGTGCTGAGTACGCTGATCGGGGATCCCAAAAAGGTGTTCGCAGCTTCCCACGATCAGATCCACGAAGCGCTTCGCGCGCTGGTGAAGCGCGCGATCAAGAGCGGCGATATACGCAGGGACCTCGACCCAATGGATCTCCTTCGCGCTCTTGTCGGGGTCGCCAACGTCGCATCCAGCCCTGACTGGCGGCAAAGCGCCAGACGTCTGGTGGACATCCTCATCACAGGTTCGCGGCCGATCACCTAGGGGGGGAAGTTCCTCGGAGCGCGCTGCGCGGCTACACGGCTTATCGTTCCGGCCCTAGACGAGAACCGCACCGCCATCAACCACAACGGTCTGCCCAGTAGAGTATCCTTCCTGCATCAAGAACAGATAGGCTTGCGCGATATCGGAAGCCTCGCCGACTCGGCCCACAGGCAGACTCTTGCCGACGCTTGCGAACAGCGCCTCGCGTTCCTCTGCACCCATGTTCTGCCAGAGATTCGTCCGCACCATCCCGGGAGAAACTGCGTTAACCCGTAAGGGCGCGAGCTCAATTGCTAGTGCGCGTGCCAGGGCTTCGATGGTTCCGCAGACACTGGCGGCGATTACCCATCCTTTGCGCGGGCGCTGGCCGGCGATTCCGGTTGTGAGCACGACAGAGCCCTCCTTGCGAATATACGGGCTTCCGTACTTCACTGCAGCAAGCGCGGCCCAATAGCGCAAATCAAACGCATGGCGGGCCTGCTTCAGATCCGTAGATGCGAGGTCGTGCAATTGCAGGCTATCGCCGGCGGTGAATACCAAATGATCGAAAGGGCCAAGTTTTGAAAAGAAGGTCGCAACGGTTCGCTCGTCGGATATGTCCACCGCGTCGCCTTGTGCTTCTCGACCGATGGATGCAACGGCCTTCTGAACTCGCTCGGCGTTGCTGGAGACGATAACGACCTTCGCTCCCTGCGCTGCCGCCAGCTCGGCCACCGCCAGGCCGATCCCCGACGAACCGCCCAGCACAACCACCCGTTTGTCCTGTAGACCGTTTCCTTGCTGCATTGAATTCTCCTTGTAAGCTTGTCTAACGTACAGGGCTACAGATGACCGGACACCCGCATGTGTTTCATGCATAATAGTTATGGCTCACATGCGTCTAGAGAAACTACGGCAAGTCGACTTGAACCTTTTGATTACGTTCGCCGCGATTGCGGAGGAGAAAAGCATCACAGCGGCCGCAGCCCGGCTGTTCCTGAGCCAGCCCGCGGTCAGCCGCGCATTGCAGCGCGCCCGTGCGATGTTTCAAGACGACCTTCTGCTCCGGTCGCCGCGCGGTTTCGAACTCACGTTGCGGGGCCGCAAGATTCTCCAGGAGCTCGAGGGATTACTACCCAGGGTGGAGAATCTGATTACGCCGAATCTGTTCGATCCCGCGCGGGAGAAGAGTCATTTTCGTATTTCCGGCCCTGACAACGTTTGCACCGTGGTGGTCCCCCGCCTGTGCCGGCGATATGCGAATGGACAGTACCAGGTTCAGTTTGAATTCCTTCCCTGGCAGGGCGGCATCGCCGATTTGGTGGAGCACGGGCAAGTCGACCTGGTTCTACATATAGATGATGGACTCCTGCCAGCGCACTTCCAGTCGGAAAGGCTCTATCGGGAGGACTGGATTTGCGCCGTCGCGCGGGGCAGCCGCTTTGGCGACCGGCTATCGCTAAAGCAGTACCTGTCGGCCAGCCACATCGTCGTATCCACTTACGCCGGCGTGCAGACGATCCCGGACAAGCAGCTCGCGGCTGTCGGCGCCCAACGCAATTCATGCATTCGAGTACCCTACTTCGGCGTGGCTCTGCAATGCCTTCCGGACACAGATCTGGTGCTCACGGTTACCAGTGGCATGAGCTCAGCGATTAGAGGAAATCGCGAACTCCGCATTGTGAAAGCGCCACGCGAACTGCATCCGTTTCATTTCCTGATGGCTTGGCATCCAAGACTCCAGAGCGATCCGCGCCACGGGTGGCTGCGCGAGGCGATGCGATCAACAACTGCGGCTCTCAACGAGTAATCCAGTATCGAGTCACTCCTGGCGTCGGCTGGGTAGATCCTCGATGCGTTCCGCGATCACCTTGCGGCTCTTCCACGCACGAACCGTGCGCCAGCGAACGGCTACGCCTGTCGAGTACGCTCCTCCCAGAACGGTCTCCCAACGGGTGACGAAATTCCCCTCGGCGTCCTGCGCGCTTGCAGTTGGGCGAAACGATGCGACGGAAGCCATGCCCATCTCAAGCAGCGTATACATCGGTTCCAGCACAGCTGCCATGCGCTGGAACGCGGCAGCCCTTCCATTCGACTCCGCTGCGCCGAGCCACAGCACAAAATCTTCGCTGTAGAACCGGTCAAACAGCGAGGAAAAAAGAGACCTCAAATCGAACATCCCGGTCAGGAAGTCCTCGCGACTCAAATCCACAATGGTTTGATTGAGCTCGGCTTCGCGCGCTTCCGCCCGCAGGCGTGCGGCACTGAATCCCACGATTTCCGAGGTGCGCCAGCGCTCAATCTCGGCTACCTGCTCGCTAAACTTTGTGACGCAGACCTCGGTGATATAAGCGTATTTCGCAGTCGACTCCGCGCCATCCGATCCGTCGTCGTCCACGCGACGAACGATGGCTGAACGCAAAAAGCCGAATTCAGCCAGGAGGTTATCGACGGACTTATTGGCCGCGGCTTTTTCCGCTCCCGAAGCCGTCGGCCCTCGGCCGTCGGCATTCGCCAACAGATCGACCGGCAAGCTCGGCAGCCGGTCTGTAACTTCCATCAGTGCCACAAACTCCTTCGTCACAATCTCGGAAAGAAGATCCACAAGCGAACCGGACCGTGTAGCCCCAGAAGTCTCGCACTGTTCCGCACTCAAGCCGTGCAGCGCGTTTTCCAGGCGCTTTTTTCCTGCTCTCAGTTCGGTCGCCAAGTGCGATTTCTGAACTTCCTTCGGAGTCATTGCTTATCCCCTTGAGGAACGGACGGAATATTGCGATGTAGATCGGCTCGGTCTTAGCAGTGATTAACTATCCCTCCAGGCGCGCCAGCGCCGCCTGGCCCAGGTGATACGCAAGGTGCGCGGTTCTGCCGAGCAGCACGCCGAATCGATTCCGATGCGGTTCCCGCTCGAAATCCTCTTGCGACACCGCGGTATGCCGCTCGGCCCAATCCGAGTCCGAGAATTTCGCGAAACCATCCCAGAGCCTCTGGCTGATTTCCTGCCATGCGGCTTTGAGCGACTGTGCAGAGACAGTCAGCGGAACGGACTTGTCCGGGCTGGAGATGAACATGCCGTCGAATTCGGGATGCAGTCTTTCTCCAATCCCGAGCAGCGGCAGGAGCCGATCGTTCACCGCCGCAAGATGGCCCCAGAGATAGATCAGGCGGTTTCTTCCCGGGGCAACTTCTTGCTCCAGTTGTTCGGGCGACAGTCCACCGAACAATTTCTCCGCTCGCTCCACGTTGAATCTCCACCCGCGGAGTGCGGTGTCGATGAGCGACTTCTCTGTAGTCACGGTGCACCTTCCTCGCATTCGCGCAAGTCGCATGTCTTCAAGCGCGTTTCTTCCCCCATTTTCCTTAGACCTGGGCTCTGCCGCCGTCGACGAACAGTTCGATACCCGTGACGAAACCCGAATCATCGGAAGCAAGAAACAGCGCGACCTTGGCAACTTCCTCGGGTTCCCCCATGCGTCCCATCGGGATGGTGGACACAATCCGCGCAATCAGTTCGGGAGATTGCCGACTCACCAGCGGCGTATTGATCGGACCAGGACTCACAACGTTTGAGCGGATACGACGATCCTTCAAATCTGTAGTCCAGGTTCGCGCGAAGGAGCGGATGGCAGCCTTGCTCGCGGCATAGACGCCGAAGGCAGCCGTACCCTTAACACTGGCGACAGAGCCATTGAGAATGATTGACCCACCATCGTTCAGCAGCGGTAAAGCTTTTTGCACCGTGAACAGCGTTCCTCTCACATTGATGTTGAACAGTCTGTCGAAATGGTCTTCGGTGACGGCGCCGAAGGGAACAAACTCGCCAACGCCGGCATTGGCGAAGACAATATCGATGCGCCCTTTCACCTGGGAGATGGTTTCGTAAAGACGATTAAGGTCGGCGAGTTTCGCAATGTCGCCCTGAACGCCAGTAACGTTGCTGCCGATCGCCTCGACGGCCTCGTCGAGTTCCTTCTGGCGGCGGCCCGTGATGAAGACGTAGGCGCCCTCTTTGACGAAAAGCTTTGCCGTAGCCAATCCAATCCCTTCGGTACCGCCCGTGATGACGGCCGTCTTGCCGTCGAGCTTTTTGGTCATTGTCTTTCTCTTGCGCCGTTGAGGAAAAAGAGCATCGTGACGGGCTTGGTTCCCTTGTTTCGCCACGCGTGGCGCGTACCGTTTTGCACCACCACGTCGCCGCTCTCTAAATGCACAGTCTCGCCGTCGTCCAGCTCCATCCAAATCTCTCCGTCGTAAACAACTGAATAGTCCACGGTGTTCGTTTTGTGCATCGCGGGATCTTCCTTTTCGAAGTGGTCGGCCAATCCTCGCAGACGAACCAACGCTTCTTCTTGCGCGGCCGCGGCATCGAAAGACGGATCTGCGAAGACCCGCCCCGGTGGCAGCGTCACGAAGTGCAGGCTCGTGCCGCCAGGTCCCGGAACGACGGAGTCGGGATAGCTGTCAAACCTCTGTTCCTTGCTGAGATCCGGGATCCCCGGGTTGGCCCAGATCAGCGTGTGTTCGTAGCCCGGAACCGTCTTGAACTCATAGGCCGGCAACGCCGCGTCGCTTTGCACGACAGACTTCCCGTTTACATTTCCGGTGACGATGCGACGGTAAGTGCTCGGTTTCCTGCCGTGCTTGGACAACCCTCGTTTCCTCGAAACGGCTTCATTCATGGCAATGATCTCCGCGTCAAACATTTCCGAGAAGCTCCCTCCCGAAACTCTCGCCTGCAAACAGCTGCAATCGGAACCGGGCGGGCGCCCAGCCCAAGCCTAAGCAGCGGAAGCTTTGGCGCGATACGCAGGCGCAAAGACATCCTGCACAAATGTTTCAAACGTAGTCGGCGTAGTGTTCTGCGGCGAACGCACCTCGAGCGGGACCAGGACCCCCGCATTGATGGCCTTGAACATCTCGATGTACACCGCTGCTTTCTGCGGCGAAAAACCCATTTGCGTTAGCGCCTGCTCGATCCGATCATACGGAAGCTGCTCGTAGCGCAGATCCGGTTTGCCAATGCCACGCGCAATCAGCGCGGTAGCTTCCGCAATCGACAGGTCGCGCTGGCCAAGCAGCTCGAAGGTTTGCTTGCCGGAAAAATCCAGGTCGAGAAGTCGCCGCGCGGCATAGTCGCCAATGTCCCGCGTCGCAATCATGGGCAGCTTCAGGTCGGGCAGCAACGCATGTCCGAATATTCCCATCCCCCGGATCATGTCGATCGCCGCCAGGTTGTTCTCCATGAAATACCCTGGGCGCAGGTGCAGAACGTTCAAATCGCTGATCGCGTTCAGTTTTTGCTCTGCGGAATGCAGTCCCGTGACCGGCCCGGTGCCTGCCGGAACCTGCGCGCCATAGCTGCTCAAGTGCACCGCGTAGCGCAGGCCCGACTCTTTCGCCGCTTTCGCGATCGCATCGCTCTGTTGCTCCTGCTCCTGCCGCGAGGATATCGGCGGCAGCATCAAGTACGCCGCGTGCGCCCCGCTCAAGGCTTTCCTGAGCGCAGCCGCATCGCTCAAATCGGCCGTGAACGCTTCCGCGCCTTGGCGCACAAAGCGTCGCAGTCGCCCCGCATCGCGCCCCACGACACGCACCTTGCTGCCCCTCGTCAGCAGGAAATCGGCGCTGATCGAGCCGGTGTTTCCGCTCGCCCCCAGGACCACATACATGGGACTTGAACCGACGGTTGGACTCATAGCGACGACCCCCTTGACCTGCTCTATTGTTCTTCTTATCTGCACAATTAAGATGAAAAAAAGTCAGCGTCCTTTCGCTCCCATCTGCACGATCAGGTCCGCCAGCGTTATTTTCCCAAGCGACTTCTCAAAACTCTGCTGCGCTTGCGAAAGCACCGCTGACATGCATTGCTTGAGGTTGCAACTGACCGGACACCTGGTCTCGACTGGATAGGAATGAATGGCAAACGTCGGCGGTGCTCCGCTGGCACGGTATATATCTAACAGCGTGATCCGTTTGGGAGGACGCGCCAGCACACTTGCTCCGCTCTTACCGCGTGTCGTCACAACCAGGCCCGCCTTGGAAAGTTTAGACAGAGACTTCCGAACAAAGCTGGGATTTGCGTTTACGCTTTCCGCCAGGGTCGCCGAGCCGACCTTTCCTCCAGGATAAATCCCGAGCGCGGCCAGGATGTGCGTGGCGACGGCAAATTGGACGCTCTTGACTGACATCAGGCGCCTCTCACCAATATGTGATGTTTAGAGTCACATTTGGTCGCACGCTTTCTTGGAAGAAACTCGGCCGCGTGCCGGGAGGGGAAAAAGTAGCATTTATCGGCCACCCGCAACGGTCGGGAAGGTGCTGCCGAACATGGGCTGACCACTCTTTGATTGCTCTGCTGTGGCCTCGTCTTGGATCACATCCCAATGCTCGACCAGAACGCCGTCCTGGATGCGAACGATGTCCGCCGCGATCCAGTTCACGGGAAGGCCGAAATCCGAGAATCGCCCATGCACGATCACAAAGTCCCCCTCCGCCACGATCGTTCCCGGTTCATACTTCAAGGTCGGTGAGATGCTCTTGATGAGGTTGAACAGACCGTCCCGGCCAGGTGCAATATGAGCGCTGTGTTGAATGTAATCGGGGGACCAGTAGCGCTCGGCCGCTGCGTAGTCCCGTTTGTTGAACAGAGTGTCAAAGGCCTCGAGAACGAGCGCCTTGTTCTTTTCCTCTTTCGTCCGGTTCATTGCATTCCTCCTCGCTGCTAAAACCATGCCCCTCGCTCGGTCGGAATCTCGATCTGCCGGGCACCGCGCGCAGGGAGAGAGCCGGTATTAGTGAGCCAGCTTTCCTCCATCCACGGGGATCGATGAGCCAGTCATGTACGACGCCTTGGCCGAACCCACAAAAGCGATCACCTGAGCGATCTCCTCCGGTGTTGCCAGACGCTTGAGCGGTACGGTCGTGACGAGCGCCGCCTTATTCGCCTCGGTGCTCGTGAAGCGTGTGAGCATGCCCGTATCCGTAGCGCCCACAGCGATCACGTTGACCCGCACTCCCGTCCCTGCGACTTCCAGTGCAGCGGACTTTGTCAGTCCCTCCACCGCATGTTTGCTGGCCACATAAACCGACGCCCCAGCTGCGCCGACATGTCCATAGGTTGACGAGATATTGACGATGCTTCCGCTCCCCTGCGGCAGCATCACCCGCAGTTCGTGCTTCATGCTGAGCAGCACACCGAGTACGTTGGTATCAAACGTAGCCGCGTAGCTGTCCGCGGTCTGTTCCGTCACGAGGCCCCGCAATCCTTCCGTCCCGGCATTGTTCACTGCAATATCCAGGCGCCCAAAACGTGTGACAGCCTTGTCGATGAGCGCCCGGACATCCTCGTCGTGCCGGACGTCGCTTTTTACGAATTCCACTTCGGCACCAAGCTCGCGTAGTTCCTTCTCAAGCTTTTTGCCTTCCTGCTCACGACGGCCGGCGACAACGACACGCGCGCCCTCTCGAGCAAACGCAAACGCGGTGGCGCGACCGATTCCTGTCAGTGCGCCCGTAATTAAAACGACTGGTGAACTCATGGCAATTCCTCCGTTTAACCTCGATCCATGCAAGCCGAGCATGACTGAAAAGCCTGCCAAGCCGCTCCTGGATACTCAGATCAACTTATTGGATGGCACAGGCCGCCCGTCGTAGCGACCTTCCGGCATACTTTGTTAAGCTGGGAGCGATGCTTGTCGAGCATGGGGGCAAGAAATGGAATTACGACATCTTCGGTATTTCGTTGCGGTGGCCGAAGCGGGCAGTCTGACCGTAGCAGCCCAGCGAGAACTGCACACATCGCAACCTTCGCTCAGCCGGCAGATTCGCGACCTTGAGCACGAGCTAGGGGCTCAACTCCTGACGCGCCGCGCTCGCGGTATCGAACTGACCCCGGCGGGTCGGACCTTTCTCGATCACGCACGCTCCGTACTCTCGCAGATGGAAGCGGCAACCGGAGCTGTTCGGCGCCTCGCTCATCCCGCCAAGCCGTGCTTCACGATTGGTTTTCTCACCGGACACGAATTGACATGGATGCCGGAAGCCCTGCGGATCCTGCGCGATGAACTGCCGAACATCGACGTAATGATATCCAGTCAATACTCACCGCGTCTTGCGGACGGCCTGGCGCAAGGAAAAATCGATGCAGCTTTTCTGCGCCGGGAAAAAGGGGTGCCAGGGTTGGCGTTCCGCCTGCTGGTGAAGGAGCCCCTCGTGGTGATCTTGCCGAGTAACCACCGTCTGGTTGCGCTCAAGGCCATCAGCCCGAGGGAGCTGGCGGGCGAGACATTCGTGATCGTTTCGGACACGGCTCCGGTCCTGCGTGCGGTCATCGACAACTATCTCAAGCAGTCCCGAAGCAACATTAAGCCAGCGCACGAGGCGGACCATCTCTCCATGGGAATATCCTTAATAGCGTCGACCGGCGGCGTGGGGCTGTTACCGGCGTACGCACAAAACTTTCTCCCCTCGTCTGTAACCAGCCGCCCTCTCAAGGGAGATGCGCCTACTGTCGAGCTAGTCCTCGGCTACAAGAAGTCGAACCAGTCTCCGATCCTGAAACTTTTACTCTCCAGATTGGACGAGCTGGTCGCGCGCGTCTCGAAGAAGGCGCACTGATGCCTTCGAATGCGGCACCCTCTGGTGGAAGGTGCCGCAAACAGCTCCCTTCTGCCGCATCGGGAAGAGAATTCACGCATCTAATCTCGTGTAACCCCTTGATGCCCGTTTCAATTCCATGCGGGGAATGAGGAATCCATGCCAGATCGTCCGCGTCTTGCCAACACTCCGCTTTCTATACTGGACCTGGCGCACTTACGGCAGGGCGGGACGGCTGAGGAAGCTTTCCACAACGCTCGCGCACTGGCCCAGCGCGCAGAATCCCTGGGCTACAAGCGATTCTGGCTGGCGGAGCACCACAATATTTCCGGAGTCGCCTGCTCAGCGACGTCTGTTTTGATCGGTTACATTGCGAATGCAACCTCGACAATTCGCGTAGGTTCCGGTGGCATCATGCTGCCGAATCATGCGCCGCTGGCCATTGCGGAGCAGTTCGGCACGCTCGAATCGCTCTTTCCCGGCCGGATCGACCTGGGCCTCGGCCGCGCCCCCGGAGGTGATTGGGATGCGGCGCGGGCTCTTCGCGGTTCCGCATCCGGTACGGGTGAGGATTTCCCAGCGCTGCTGGACGAATTGCGCCGCTACCTGGGTGAGCCGCAGCCTTCGCAGCGCGTGCATGCCTATCCTGGAGAAGGCACGAACGTTCCCATCTGGCTGCTGGGCTCAAGTGACTTTAGCGCGCGACTGGCCGGACAACTCGGATTGCCCTTTGCTTTCGCTGCTCATTTTCAGCCGGGCCCTCTGTTGCCGGCACTGCACATCTATCGTTCTTCGTTTCGTCCCTCCGCAGTTCTCGACCGGCCCTACGTGATGGTGGGAATCCCGATCCTGGTGGCAGACTCAGACGAACAAGCTCAGTTTCTAGCAACAACCCCAATCCAGATGTTTCTGAACTTGATCCGTGGTGTTCCCGGGCCGCTGCCGCCTCCCACAAAGAGCCTCGAGTGGACTCCGGAAGAGCGGCAGATGGTGGCGGCTAAATTTGGAGCAGCGATTTTCGGCGCTCCCGAATCTGTTGCCGCGCGGCTCGATGCGTTTCTTGAGCAGACCCAGGCGGATGAGTTGATCGTGGTGACAAATACCTATCATTTCCAGGATCGGCTCCGCTCCTATGAACTTCTCGCGAACCTCGCCCAGCAGGGAAGAGAAGAACCACAGATCGCCAGGACGGCGTAAGCGCAAGAAATTGCCTGCATGAGATAGCAGGAAGCGCGGATTGAGGAATCCTATGAGACGAAAACGCTTAATTACTTTCATCGCAGTGATTCAGTCGCTTCTCTGTTTGCTGCATCTTTTCCTCTACCAGACGTGGGCATTTTCGTCCGCTGGGGGCCATAGGCACGGGCCGTTGTGGATCAAACTGGGGCTGGGCTTTTTGTCGCTGAGCTTTGTGGCCGCCTCGCTCCTTGCCTATCGCTATACGAACGCTCCTCTGCGTGCGTTTTACCGGGCCGCCGCGGTTTGGATGGGCATGCTGACCTTTCTGTTTTTCGCCGCCGTTTTCTCGTGGATTATTTTTGGCGTTGCGCGATTAGCGGGGCTCGGTGTGAACTTCCATCGCATGGTGGAATTACTGTTCGCTGCCGCGGCAGTGGCAGGACTCTGCGGCGTTATCAACGCAAGCTGGACGCGCATCACGCGCAGGACAGTGCGGCTCGCGAACCTGCCGATATCATGGCGCGGCAGAACAGCGGCGCTGATCAGCGACCTGCACCTGGGGCATGTTCGAAACGGCAATTTCTTGCGGCGTATGGTCGCGAAGATTTTGCAGGAAGAGCCGGATGCGATTTTCATTGCGGGAGATTTGTACGATGGAACGGCCATCGACGCACGGCGAGCAGCCGAGCCATTGGGCAAGCTCGTCGCGCCGCACGGTGTGTATTTCGTCGCGGGAAATCATGAGCAATTTCGGGACGACAGCAAATATCTGGACGCGATTACGGCGGCGGGAGTCCGCGTGCTCAGCGATGAAAAGGTCGAAGCAGATGGTTTGCAGATCGCGGGCGTGCCCTATCGAAGCGCGACCCACGGTGAGCACCTTGCGTCGGTGCTGCGTGGCATCCGCTTGGATCGCGATCGCGCGAGCATTCTGTTAACGCATGCGCCCGACCATCCAGAGGTCGCCGAAGCCGCCGGCGTATCCCTGCAGCTGTCCGGGCATACGCACCTGGGGCAATTCGTACCTTGGAGTTGGATGGCGCGCCGGATTTACCGGCAGTTTGTGTATGGCTTAAGCCGAATCGGGAAGATGCAGGTTTTCACTTCGAGCGGAGCGGGAACCTGGGGACCACCGCTGCGGCTGGGATCGAACCCGGAAATTGTGATGCTGGAATTCGAGTAAAAGTACTCACCGCTGGCCGAGTTGAAAGGCCGTGAAAGTGAAGAACAACCACGAAATGGGCCGCCTACGAACAACGGCTCAATGGCCGGCGGTAGCATTCCGCTCGCGGAGCGTTAATTTCGCGCCGGACCATTCGGCCCGATGGATGTGGGACACAAGTCCGAACTGCTTGAGAATCCAAATGGCGTACCAATTGAAATCAATTTCATACCAACGCAGGCCGTGCCGGGCCGAAACGGGATAGGCATGATGGTTGTTATGCCACCCATCTCCGAAACTTACCAGCGCCACCCACCAATTATTGGTTGAGGTATCGCGAGTCGGGAAGCGGCGCGATCCCCAAATATGCGCGGCGGAGTTGACGATCCAGGTGGCATGAAGTCCCACAACAGTACGCAAGAAAATGCCCCACAGCACCAAGCGAAAGCCACCGATAGCGAAGAGCACCCCTGCGAGGATAGCCATCGGCAGAAGATGGTACTTCGTCAGCCAGACATGAAATTTGTCCTCGGCCAGATCGGGGACGTAGCGTTTGAGCGCTTGAACGTCTTGGCGCAAGGCATTGCCCGTCAGGACCCAACCCGCATGAGCCCACCACTTGCCGTCGCGCGGAGAATGCGGATCCCCTTCCTTGTCCGCGTATTGATGGTGCTTACGATGGATGGCGACCCACAGCAGAGGGCCTCCTTCCAAAGCCGCCACGCCGCAAATGGTAAGAAAGTACTCAAACCACTTGGGCGTCGCGAAGGAGCGATGGGTGAGCAGCCGGTGATAGCAAATGCCCAGGCCCAGGCCCCCGGTGGCCCAGTAGAGGAAGAGCGCGACGAACAGCCCCGTCCAACTGAAGAACAGGAGCGCGCCGAGCGCACCCACGTGAAACAAGATCAGGACAGGTGCGATCCGCCAGTTGAAGCGATTCTCGACGGACGGATTGTTCCGCGAACCAATGGTGGGCAGCGCACTGGTAGAGGTCATAGCTTCCTTATCGATTGAAGGCGTCAGCTCTGGAGCAGTCTGTTCTGAAGCAAGACGCATGCCACTTTTGAATCACAGTTACACGGAAAAAAACGCGCAGGTGCGAACTGCGGTAAATCCGCTCTCATTTCACCGCGGACGAGAATCTCCTCCCAGTCGCGTCGCCAACTCAGGCAGACGACGAGACGGCAGTAGCAGCCCAGAACGCAATTGTCATCGCTGACAAACAGTCGGGCTTGCTTGAAAGCGAAACGGGCCCTCGATCATTTGCGGGTACGCGCTAATAGTCTCACTATCAGGAGGCTCACGCCAGCGAAGATGGAAATCTCGGCAGGAGCGGGGGCGGGGGAGAATCCGTTCGCGTGGCGATTCGTCTCCCCGATTGAGATCCGCTGTTCGTGCTTAGATCGAGGCTCCCGACCCCGCGAGGTCGAGAGCCCGATCGCTATTCGACACCCGTCCATGCGCCTCAGGCGCGATGACTCGGGGCCGTTTTTTCATCCAGCAGTTTATTGAAGCTACTTGCGTGTTGGTGAAGTGTTGGTGAGCACGTCATCCAAAGACTTGGCGGCCGGCGGTGCGGCTTGGCCGCCTTCGATGATGTCCTTGGCACTGAGTGGTTTGCCGTAAAGAGCTTTGTTGGCGTCATCGTCGCTGTCCATCGATGCTCCTTCGAGGGAGACTCCGGCGAAAAGTCCACTGCTTCGCGAATAGGTCAGAACGTCCACGTGCATCGCGGCGGCATTGTAGCCCGTCGCTTGCGCGCCCGTGGGACCGGCGGCGGCTGCGGCATTCGCTCCCAGCTTTGTTTTCCCGTTCAGGATTTGCTCTGCGCCGGTGTGGTTCATGACGACCAGCACAAAGTCAGTCGCCGTAGAGCCAAGCTGCACACCGATGCTGGCTTGATCGAGCTTGTACATCGCCGGCGCGCCCCAGGGACCATTCATGTCCGCGCCCTGACGGCAAACCAGCGCGCCTCTGCCGTAACTGCCGCCGATTCCGATGGCTACTTTTTTGACGCTGGGAAATATCACAACACAGCTGGCCTGGTCGAGGATATTGGTGGGCAAGGGGCCAGCGAGAATCGCGCGGAAAACCGTGGCCGAATTCGATAGACGTTCTTCTTCCTTCTTCTGAGCGAACAAGGGAGAAGCGATCGCTAAACAAAGTGCACAGATGATCATTCTCTTTTTCACAGTCTTATCCTTTCCTGCAGAGTTGTTGACACGCTACTCGTATTGCGGACGAATTGTTAAGTGTTGTTTAAGTGGACGGGTTGCCCATCAATGGCAATCCGATTCTACTCGTACCCGGCTCGCGATGGTAGTCTGGAGCCCCCCCGCGCGCCGCCAGCGCGTAATTATAGCGCAACTGCGGGTCTGAATTTCCTCCTGGCTACGACAACGGACATCATCCGGCTTTCCCGCGCCGGCAAAAAGCCTGTCGGCTGGGGAGCCGGGTGTCGGGTATATTGGATGCTGGCTTGCGCCCAGCTGCTAGATCCGGTAGGCCGGCTCGCCGTTCGCTGATCGGAAATGGTGCGCGCCGAACCTCCGTGCCGTGAAAAAGCGATTGCTGGCGTCCTGCAATTTCGAATGGCCGAATGATCCAACATTATTGAGTCATCCAAAGTGGGACCGAACATGGCGAAACCAATTTTGCTGAGTGTTGACGACGACCCGGATGTGCTGCGCGCGATCGAGCGCGACCTGCGCACCAAATACGGTGCTGAGTTCCGCGTGATTGGCAGCGATTCTCCCGAGGCGGCGCTCGCGCTACTGAAGCAGCTGAAACTGCGCAATGACAGTGTGGCCTTGCTCCTCGCCGACCAACGCATGCCGCACATGGACGGCGTGGCATTTCTGCAGGAGGCAATGCACATTTTCCCGGAAGCCAAGCGGGCGCTGCTGACCGCATACGCCGACACGAACGCGGCGATCGGCGCCATCAACGAAGCCAGCATCAATTACTTCTTCTTGAAGCCATGGGATCCTCCCAGCGAGCACCTCTACCCGCAATTGGACGATTTGCTTGACGATTGGCGCGCTTCGTACCGGCCAAAATTCGAAGGCATCCGGGTGCTGGGCACGCGCTGGTCCCCCAAATCGTATGAGCTGCGGGATTTTCTGGCGCGCAATCGGGTGCCCTATCAGTGGATCGATGTCGAACTTTCCGCAAGCGATCCGGAAACCAAGCGGCTGCTGGAAGTTCTGGGCCCGGAAGCCTCCAGTCTCCCGATCGTGCTATTCCCCGATGGCTCGAAGCTTCTCGATAGTGTTCCGGGGCAAGTTGCGCAAAAAGTGGGACTACAAACTCGCGCGCAAACGAATTTTTATGATTTGGCTATTGTCGGTGGAGGGCCCGCGGGTCTGGCCGCCGCCGTTTACGGCGCCTCCGAAGGTCTCCACACTGTGATGATCGAACGCGAAGCTCCGGGCGGGCAGGCGGGCATGAGTTCGCGCATCGAAAATTATCTGGGATTTCCGATGGGGCTCAGTGGTGGCGATCTGGCGCGTCGCGCCGTGGTGCAAGCGCAACGGTTTGGCGTGGAAATTCTCGCGCCGCAGGAAGCGCTCGGCATACGCGTCGAAGGCCCGTATCGCATGATTAAAACAGCCGATGGCAACGAAATTTCCTGCCATGCGCTGATGATCGCCACCGGCGTCCAGTGGCGGCGGCTGGAAGCTCCCGGGATCGATCGCCTGCAAGGCGCGGGCGTCTATTACGGCGGCGGCTCGACCGAAGCCTTGTCCTGCAAGGGCGAAATCGTTTACGTGATCGGCGGCGCGAACTCAGCGGGGCAAGCAGCGATGAACTTCGCCAAGTACGCGGAACGCGTCGTGATTGTCGTGCGCGGCAAATCTCTTTCCAGCACCATGTCGCAATACCTGATCGACCAAATCAAGGAGCGGCCCAACGTGCAGTTGTGGGCCAACGCCAGCGTTGCCGAAGTGCACGGCGAAACTCATCTGGAAGAAATTTCATTTCTCTGTTCGGACACGAGCCAGATTGACCGGGTTCCGGCGAGCGCGATGTTCATTTTCATCGGCGCGCAACCGCGAACGGATTGGCTCGCCGATCTGGTCGAACGGGATGAACACGGATTCATTTTGACGGGTCCCGACTTGATTCGCGACGGCGACCGCCCCAAGGGCTGGAGCCTGGATCGGGATCCTTTCTTGCTGGAAACAAATATTCCCGGCCTTTTTGCCGTCGGCGATGTGCGCCACGGCTCGGTGAAGAGAGTGGCTTCCGGCGTCGGCGAAGGATCGGTTGCCGTGCAATTCATCCATCAATATTTGAGCAAGGTCTAAATGGTCGAAAAATCTGAATTGCTGAAAGTGCCGGCGTTTGCGGATTTGCCAGATGACCAGATCGCCTGGTTCATCAGCCAGGCAACGGAACTGAATCTCAAGGCGGGCGACACGGCATTCCGTCAGGATGATCCCGCCGATGCCATGTTTGTTTTTCTGGAGGGACAGTTCCAAGTGCGCGGAGAATTGGGCGGCGAAACCGTCGTAATTCCGATCAAGTCCGGTGACGTGACCGGAGTGCTCCCTTTCTCCCGAATGAAGCAGTTTACAGTGAGCGGCAAAGCCATCACTGATTCCCGTGTCATGCGCTTTCCGGCGTCGCACTTTCCCGAACTTGTCCACAAAATGCCGGAGCTGACCCAGCGGCTGGTGGGCATGATGTCGGATCGGATCCGCGAAACCACACGGCGTGAACAGCAGCGCGACCGCCTGGCTTCTTTGGGAAAACTTTCCGCGGGCCTCGCGCATGAACTCAATAATCCCGCCTCTGCCGCGAAACGCGCCGCCAGCCAGTTGCGCGATGTCCTGAAGAAAATTCGCGACGCCAGCCACGAGCTGGGCAGCCGCGATCTCACGACGGCGCAAAAAGCAGAAATCGAAAAGTTGGAGACCGCCTTCGTGCAGAGCGACGTTGTTCCGCCCGATCCTCTGGCCATGAGCGATCTGGAAGAGCAGATCGATTCGCTGTTGCGCAGTCACGGCCAGAACGACCTGTGGCAAATGGCCGCGGACCTGGCGCGCCGGAACGTCAAACCGGAAGCACTGGAATCCCTGTTTGCGATTCTGGATGCGGACTCAGCACGGGCCGCTCTGGTGCGGATCGCTGCGTCTGTCGAAGTCGCGACTCTGCTGAACGAAATCGAGAGCGGCACATCGCGCATTTCCGACCTGGTCCGCGCCATCAAAGAATACACATACATGGACCAGACCCCGCTGCAGAACGTGGACATCGTGAAAAGTCTGGAAACGACGCTCACGATTTTGAATCACAAGCTCAAGCACGGAGTTGTGGCCGAGCGCGATTACCAAAAAATTCCGCTGCTCGTGAATTCGTTTGGCAGCGAGCTGAATCAGGTTTGGACCAACATCATCGATAACGCGATTGACGCCATGGGCGGCGAGGGTAAGCTCAAGGTGCGCACGTTTCGCGACGACAATTGCGTCGTCGTGGAGATTACCGACAATGGCCCGGGAATTTCGCCCCAAGTGCAGGCGCATATGTTCGAGCCATTCTTCACCACCAAGGGTGTGGGGCAAGGCACCGGGCTGGGCCTGGACACGGTGCAGCGAATCGTGAAAAAACATAAGGGCAATATTCAGGTCAGCTCGAAGCCAGGCGAAACTCGCTTTCAGGTCTGGCTTCCGCTGGCAGAAGCCGCGACCTAGCACCGCTGTGGCCGCAGACCATTCCAATCGACAACCATGGATTGACTGTAAACGGATGGGCGCAGGCTGTCCGGCCCGCCTTGCTTGGCGCACGCAGTGGCAACGACTTCGCGGGAAAGCGCGCCTTCGTTCCGCTAATCGATTCCGAGACGGTGTTGCATTTCCTCGAGCGTGAAACCCTTGGTCTCCGGATAGAAGAACATGACGATGAAAAATTGCAGCACCATCATCGCTGCAAAAAATAGGAAGGGATAAGCGCCCGACGCTTTCGCAACGACCGGGAACAGCGCGGAAATGATGGCGTTCATGATCCAGTGCGAAGAGCTTCCCAGGCCCTGACCCTTGGAGCGCACCGTATTGGGAAAAATCTCACCGACATAAACCCAAATGACCGCGCCCAGGGGCGCGAAAAAGAAAATATAGCCCACCAGGATCCAGACCAGCCAGTCTTGATTTCGTTGCGTGAAAAAAATCTCAGCCACGCCCCCCAGGCAAAGAGCCGTTCCCGCCGAACCGATCAGCAGTAAGGTCTTGCGCCCGAGCTTGTCGATCAACGTCATGGCCAGCAGCGTGGCACATAGATTCATGGCGCCGATGGCCACAGCCTGTAAGTCGCCGGACAATTTGCTGAATCCTGCGGCCATGAAAATGGACGGCAAGTAATAAAGGATCGCGTTGATTCCCGCCAGCTGGTTGAACATTCCCGTAGTGATTGCCACAAAGATGGGATAACGAAATTTGCGCTGGAATAGCGGTTCGGAGCCTTGGGATTTCTCCAGGTGAATCGAGTCCACAATTTCCTTAAGCTCCGTTTCGTCGTTCGACGAGCGCAATAGCCTCAGCACGTTGCGCGCGTCTTCAATGCGATGCTGCGTGGCTAGCCAGCGAGGACTTTGCGGAATTCCGAACAGCATCACGAGAAATAAAAGCGCTGGTGCCGCAGCGACGCCCAATTGCCAGCGCCATTCGAGCGCGCCCATTCCAAGCCTCGCGATGCAATAGTTCGAAAAGTATGCCAGCAGAATTCCCAGGACTACGTTGATCTGAAACATTCCCACCAGTCGTCCCCGCAGGCTGGCGGGCGCTAGCTCCGCGATGTACACCGGAGCCAGCACGGAGGAACCGCCTATACCGAGACCTCCAATGAACCGGAATCCGAGCAGAGCGGACCAACTCCATGCGAACGCGCAACCGAGCGATGAAACGATATAGAGCACCGCCATAATTCGAAGAGCGTTGCGCCCTCCCAGTCGTTGACCGACGACGCCGGCACTGAGTGCACCAACAACCGTTCCCCATAAAGCAATCGCGACGGTAAACCCCTCAGCGCGCGGCGCGAGTTCGAAGACTTGGCGAAGCGAGTTCAGTGTTCCGGAAATGACGGCCGTGTCGAACCCAAACAACAACCCGCCCAACGCTCCGACGATGCTGGCCTTCAGTAGGTACGAGTTCAGTTTCATAGAGTTTCCTGGCAGCAGGCGTTCCCGGCGCGCGGCACGCGGGCCGCAATGAATGGATTGCCCAGGTTATGCGCCATTCGGAGAAACCGTGAACGGCAGTAGGCACGCGCCCAGGAGTCCTGCCTCAGGCCCCAATTCCGTGAGCGTGACGTAGGTTTTGGCCTTGGTCCCGCGCGCGGCGTCGGACTTGTCGGGGTCCGTCATGCGGAAAACGTAGCTGCGATAGCGCAGTTCCTCGAAGAGCGCCGGCGAAAATAAATTCCACGAACTGGATAAGCCCCCGCCCACAACATAGAGCGGCAGGTTCAGCGTGTTGACCAGAGCCGCAAGCCCCCTGCCCAGCGCAAGTCCCACTTCGTCAAAAATTTTCTGTGCGTCGCGGTCACCCGTGCTGGCAAGGCCTGCCACATCGCGCGGCGTGAATTCCGGATTGCTTTTTCCGAGCTCTGCCAATGCCGGTGATTTTCCCCCTGCAATCATTTCCTTAGCCCTGCGTCGTACTCCGGTGGCCGAGGCGAGTGGCTCCAAACAGCCGCGCGCGCCGCACCCGCACGCCACCCCGTCCGGCCATATATTAATGTGGCCCACTTCGCCCGCCATTCCGTTCAGGCCGTCCCAAATGTGCCCGTGAAAAATGATGCCGCCGCCGACTCCTGTGCCCAGCGTCAAAAAGCACAAGGAATCGATGCCGAGCGTTTTGCCCTTGCCCGCGACGCACTCCGCCAGAGCCGCGACGTTCGCGTCATTTTCCACTACGACCGGCACGCCCACGCTTTTCTCGACGGCCGCGCGCAATTCCAATCCGTCGAAGCCGGGAAGATTGGGCAAATTTCGCAGCCGACCTTCGGGCAATTCGATCGGTCCCGGCGAGCCGATGGCGATGCCTTGTAGCGAGATCTTCGCGGAGTAGCGATCCAGAAGTTTGCGAATTCCCGCGCACATGTCGGCGACCACGGCATCTCGTCCAGCCTGCAGCCGCGTGGGCATTTGGATCGTTTCCAGAAATCCAGCCGCGGGAGTGTATGCCGCAAGCCGCAGATTCGTGCCTCCGAAATCAATCCCGATCGAGAACGACTCTGAGGTCATGGCCGTGTAGCTTGCTCCCTGCTTCGCGAACCTGCAGCTCGAAGCGATCGAACGCGCGGCGGCGAACTGCGAGGCAATTCGAATGCCGCGCGACGGCAAGCAATGTACACGAATTGCGAAGCAAGGAAATGGGAATTCCGGCGGAAATGCATCGCAGCCGGACGAAAGTCCCTCTCCCCGGCGCGGATTCCGGTCAAGAATGCGCGGGGGCTATGCTGTGCGGCTTATTACTCTTGAACGCGAACGAGGCGATATATAGGTAGCACAGCGCGGGCAGGATAAACGCATGATGAACGCCGATGTGGTCCGCGAGCACGCCCTGCAGCTCCGGAATGATCGCGCCGCCCACGATGGCGCAGATCAACACGGCAGAGCCTTTGCCTGTCAGCGGGCCGAGGCCCTCGATCGAGAGAGTGAAAATGCTGGGGAACATCGTCGAATTGAAGAATCCAACCAGCAAGATGCTCCACATCGCCACATGGCCGAAACTCAGCATCGAAATGGCGACCAGCAAAAATGCCGTTAGCGCGGAAAAGCCCAGCACGGTTCCGGTGCGCACTTTCTGCAGTACGGCCGAGCCGATAAACCGCCCAAGCATCGCACCGCCCCAATAAAGGGAAACGAATTTCGCGGCGAGCTGGATCGAAATGTTCCCAATGTTTGGTTGGCTCATGTAGTTGACCAGCATGCTGCCAATCGCCACTTCCGCGCCCACATAAACGAAAATTCCGATCGCGCCCATCACCAGACGTGGATATTTCCAGACCGAGTCGTGAACTTTTCCGTGCGGTTCGACCGAGGCGATGACCGGCAGTTTAAAGAATGCAATGACCGAGCCGAGTACAAACAGCGCGATCGCCAGACCCAGATAAGGCAGCTTCACCGAAGAAGCCTGCTCGAGACGATAGGCTTGCAGTTGATCGCTGGACATTCTACGAATCACATCCACCGCGACGGGCGCTCCGCTCAGAATCAGCAGGCTGCCAAACCACGGCGCTACGGTCGTGCCGAGCGAGTTGAACGCCTGCGTCAAATTCAAACGGCTCGATGCGGTTTTCTCCGGCCCGAGGACAGCCACGTATGGATTGGCGGAAACCTGCAATATCGTGATGCCTGCTGCAAGAATAATGAGCGCGGTGAGAAACAGCGGAAAGGAAGGCGCGCTTGCTGCCGGCACAAACAGCAGCGCTCCCACGCCCATCGTGAACAGGCCGCCCACCATCGCTTTCTTGTAACCGATCCACTCGATCAATTTCCCGGACGGCAATGCAAAGACGAAGTAGGCACCGAAAAAGCTGAACTGGATGAGCATCGCTTTCGCATAGCTCAAATCGAAGATGGACTTCAAGTGAGGGATCAAAATATCGTTGAGACAGGTGAGAAAACCCCACATGAAGAAAAGGGTGGTGACCATGGCCATGGCCGCGCCATCGGTAGAAGCGGGCGCGGCGGTCGTCCCGGCAGGGGAAACATTCGAATTGGTTATGGGCATCGAATCGGGGCTCTCCCGTTATTCCGTTTGCATTGGCATGGCTCGCTAGTCGGCGCTCTGCAATTCTTTGTTGTACGATGACAATTGCAGCGACGCTTTCCCTGTCGATTTGCGCACCACAAATTCAGGCTCAATCAATATTTCGGGAACGAAGTCCTCGCTGTTCTTGATTTGGTTCAGCACCGACCGCGCGGCGATCTCGCCCATCTTCAGCAGAGGCTGCCGCACCGTCGTCAGCGGCGGATTGCTGTAGGGAGCCATCTTGATGTCGTCAAATCCCACGACCGAAATATCGTTCGGAACGTGCATCCCGGCTTCCTGAAAAGCGCTGATCGCGCCCAATGCGGAATTGTCGTTAAAGGCGAATAGGGCGCTGAACGGCATTTTTCGGTCGCGCAGAAACGCCTTGGTCGCAGGATAGGCGACTTCCGGCGTGGACAGGTCGCCCTCCAAGTGAATGGTGAGCTCGGGGCGCACGGCGATGTCGAGTTCTTGCGCGACGTGCACGATCGCGTTCCAGCGATCGGTCGAGTCCGCACTGTAACGCGGCCCCTTCATGAAAGCAATTTCGCGGTGGCCGAGTTGAAACAAGTGTTGCAGCGCCAGCTGCGCCGCGCGGCGATGATCCAGCAGAATATTGGTTACGCCTTCCACCGGGCGATGACCCGCGATGGCGATCGTGGGCAACGACATGGATTCACCGAGCAAGGTGTCGACCGAAATCAGGCCCTCGACTCCCCGCTGCAAAAGAATATGCGAATAGCTGTCCAGCAATTTCTTGTCATTGTGATGAGCAACCGTGAGAAAGAAAAAGCTGTGCTGGCGAAGATAGCGTTCTATGCCGCTGATCAGCATCGCGGCATAGGCGTCGCTCAAATCCCGCGTGATCACTCCAATGGTGTAGGTGCGCTGCACACGCAAAGAGCGCGCCAAATAGTTCGGGCGGTAATTCAGTTCGCGCGCAGCCGCCTGCACGCGCTTCTTGGTGCGTTCGGGCACGGAGCGGGCGGCCGCGGAATTATTCAATACTGCTGAAACAGTACCGGGCGTTAGTCCTACATGCTCGGCTACCGACTTCAGCGTGACCACGCGAACCTTGTGGCGGCCCTGATTCTTGCTGCGGCTTTCCATGGGGCTGTCTCTTTAAAGATTTTCAGCAGAAAAAATAATCCGAGTAGTGCGCGCGTTCAATCATCTGGAACTTCGCGCAGGGATGAAGGGCACGTCTGCCCCGCAGCATAATACTGCGAAATGTAATGCGAGTCATGGCTCATTTGTGCGTATTAACGAAAAGTCTTTAGAAAATCGTTATTTTTAGCTTGACAAGATATGGGCACTTGAAGCTAAATGCTGCGCAGCTGGGTGGTATCGAAAAAATCGATGGGTTGTATCTAAAGAGCTTTTTGTTCAGGGTGGCTCTAGCAGCCGTATGGGTGTGTCTTGGTGTGCGCAACTCTGTTGGACATCGTGGGGCGATCTCTAGCCGGATTTCCCGTTGTAGCACGTAGCGGTGCCACCAACTTTGTGGCGTAGGCTGGGTGGGCCTAACGCGCTTCTCTTGGGGGAGGAGAATGATTTATGAATAAGTCTGCGAATCGCTTTCCGTTCGTTCTCGCCGTAGCTATCTGCCTTTGCCTTTCCGCCATGCTGCTGGGCTCGCCGCTATCCGCGCAGTCCACCTTCGGCTCCGTTTCGGGATCTGTCGCGGACGCCTCCGGCTCCGCTGTTCCCGACGCACAGGTTACGCTGACCAGCACGGCCACCTCCGCCAAGCAGACCTACACTACAGGCGGGGACGGCCTGTATTCCTTCGTCAACCTGAATCCCGGCGACTATCGCCTTGACGTCGAGAAAGCCGGCTTCAAGCACTACAAGCGCGAATCTGTATTCGTGCAGGTGCAACAGAATATCCGCATTGACATAGCCTTGGAGGTCGGCGCTGTTAACCAGACGGTCGAGGTCACTGCGGAAACTCCGCTTCTGCAGCCCACCGACACTTCGCTAGGACAGGTGGTTGACGAACGCAAGACCAACGAAATTCCTCTCAATGGCCGCAACGTTTTCTCCCTAATTACGCTTTCTCCCGCTGCCATCGCGGGAGGCAGTGGCTCGGGTAGTGCGACCGGTGGCTCGCAGGTTGGTCCGAATCCATTCAGCTGGGGCAATTACCAGGTGGGGGGATCGTTCGGTAATGAAAGCGCCGAGTACATTGACGGCCAGCCAGTGAACATCGGCTATATCAACCTGCCGGTTCTGATTCCCGACCAGGACGCCATCTCGGAATTTAAGGTACAGTACAACAACCTCGGGCCGGAATGGGGCAAGTTCGCCGGCGGCATCGTAAACCTCAGCACCAAGGGCGGCACGAACCAGTTTCACGGCGAAGCGTATGAGTACTTGCGCAATAAAGTACTCAACTCGACGCCGTATTTCGTCAGCTCGAATCCCCCTTACGTGCAGAACCAGTTCGGCGGCACGGTCGGCGGCCCTGTAATTAAAGACCATACCTTCTTTTTCTTCGCCTATGACGGATACCGCCAGCGTGCATCCACGGTATTTACTACGACGGTGCCGACCGTGGGAGAGCGAGCCGGCGTGTTCCCGACGGACGTTCCCATTTTTGATCCGCTCAGCGTCAGCGCAGCTTGCCTTGCGCCTGGCGGCAACACGGCTGCAAATTGCGGTCGGACGCAGTTCGTCAATAATACGATTCCGGTAATTAATCCGGCTGCGCTCGAAGAGCTGAAGTTCATTGCCTTGCCGACGAACGCCAATGAGGTGAACAATTTCACGGCGGCCGGCGCCTCGGGCGGAAATGCGAATCAATATGTGGGCCGTGTGGACCAGAACCTGTCTTCGACGCAGCATATTTTTGCCCGTTACAACTTCTTCAATCTGCTGGATCTGCCACTCGATCCCTTCGGTACCGGATTGTGCGCTGACAAGTGCGCGGAAACGTATCAGACCAACGCTCTTGCCATAGACTATAGTTACACGATCCGCCCGGACCTGATTCTGAACATCAATGCCAGCGGCAGCCGGTTCCACTACGCCCGCACGCCGTCCAACTCGAGCTTCGATCTGACTCAGTTCGGCTGGCCTGCAGCTTATAACGCAGAGATTCCCTCCGCTGCCAGGTCGCCGTTCACGCCCTGCTTTACTCCGCAGGACCCGTCGGTCACCTGCTCGCAGGGCCAAAGCTTCATCGCGGATCACGACACGCAGGTGAACGTCTCGCCCAACCTGACTTGGATCAAGGGGCGTCACACCTGGGTGTTTGGCGGTCAGCTGACAGAGACTTACGACAACTATGCGCAAACGAACATCGCCAGCGGCGCTTTCGCCTTTAACGGCAGCTGGACGGCAGACAATGCGGTCGCTCCAACGCCGAACACCGGTATTTCCTTCGCCGACTTTTTGCTGGGATACGGCCTGAACCAATCGAGCGTCTTCAACCACAACTACGGTGAAGCGCAAATCCCGGCCCTGGTGGCGCAGAAGGAGACGTATCGGGGCTTTTACTTTGGAGATACTTGGAGGGTTACGCAGAAACTGACGATCAACTACGGTGTGCGTTACGATCTGCCGGGAAACTGGTCGGTGCGTCATGACCTTTCCACGTATTTGGATCCGTCCGCGTCGAACCGGACGGTCACCGGCTGTCAACAGAATCCCGCGACGGGGTTTGGGGTTCCCGGCAGCCCGTGCCCTGGCGATGTGTTCTTCGTCGGCACTGGTATTAACCCCGGGCGGACGGCTGTGCCCCTTTACAAGAAGGAATTTATGCCGCGCGTAGGAATTGCGTATAGCTGGGACCAGAAGACCGTCATCCGAGCGGGTTACGGCATATTCTTCATCCCGAACTGGGTGCTCTTCAACCTGAATCCCAGCAATGACCCGATCAACACGTCCTCGACTCTTTGGGTCGCAACCACAAATAGCGGGCTGAGTCCGAATAGCACGCTAACGGCGACGAACTGCGCGCTCACGCCGGGCGTCGCTAGCCCGGAGTCGCCTTCAGGAACGCTGACTTGCCCGACCAATGGGCCGTTCGGTCCGAGTCTCAACGTGCCGCTCACCAGACAGGGCAATGTTTCGCAGTTTGATGCTGGTGGAAACCCCTTTGAAGCTCCCTACCGAGCCTATTCGCCCGGGTATGTGCAGCAGTTCAACTTGGACATCCAGAGGCAACTGCCCTTTGGCATCTTCGTTGATGCTGCTTACGCTGGGTCCCGAGGCGTGCATCTGTCGAGCTCCAATAACGTGTCAATTAACAATATTCCGGACTCGTTTTACGCCCAAGCCCAAGCCCAGGAGAATGCAGGCGAGCCGGTCACAATTACTACGCCAGTTCCAAACCCATTCACGGGCATTACAACTGTGAGCGGGCTGAATCCGACAACGAATGCTACGATTCCCGCAGGTCAGTTGGACCGCCCCTATCCGGAGTACACCGGCTTGTCCCTGGTCGGGGATGGTTGCTGCGGCAGCAACTACAACTCCTTCCAATTAACAGCCACAAAGCGGTTCAAGGACGGTGGCTCGCTTCTGGCTGCCTACACCAACGCGAAGCTCATGAGCAATACCGATACACTCACCACTTGGCTTGAGACTGGCGTCGGCTCCCCTCAGGATTGGAACAATCTCAAGGGCGAGAGGTCGCTTTCTTCGCAGGATGTGTCGCAGCGTCTGGTGATCAGCTACGTCTATGACCTGCCGTTCGGTCACGGTCAGAGGTACATGTCCGACGCCTCCGGTCCGATGGAAAAGGTCATTTCTGGCTGGGGAGTTGATGGCGTCACGTCGTTTCAAAAAGGCTTCCCTCTGCCGATCTCTTTCGGTGGGTCCAACCAGATTTCGCAAGCGGGCTTCTCGCAAAATTTCCAACTTCGTCCGAATGTTACGCCGGGATGTGACAAGAACGCGGCGCACACAATCGCGCCGGGGACCACGAACAATATCGTTTGGTTCAACGCGAGTTGCTTTACACCTCCCGCTGACTGGGGATTCGGTGACGAGTCGCGCGTCGATGCCTCGCTTCGTGAGGCAGGTATCAACAACTGGGATATCGCGCTATTCAAAACGACGAACTTCGGCCCGGAAGAGAGGCTTGGCTTGCAGTTCCGGGCAGAGTTCTTCAACGCTTTCAATCGCGTCCAGTTCGGGCCTCCAGGCACTTCTCTGGGCAGCGGCAGTTTCGGCATCGTGAGCAGCCAGCTAAACAACCCGCGGTTGATTCAGTTCGGACTGAAGTTCCTGTTCTAGCGCGTCAGTGGAGCGAAGGTGGACTGCCTCCCCCCGGCATCCGCCTTCCGCTTCGCTCGCTTCCAGCACTCGTCCCCGAGCGAAGAGTTCGTGCACTCGGTTCTGACAATCGGAATCCCTCCCGTTCGAGTTCACGGAAAAGTTGAGCGCCATGACCACGGCGGTCGAAGCCGCAGGCACGAGCCTTGCGCACGCGATGCGCCCTCAGGCGACTTCTGCTAACCTTGCCTTTGTCCCACCGGAGCCCAAAAACGATCGCATGAGGCGCCCTATCTCACGACGCGATTTCCTGGAATCGCTTGCCGCTATGGGCTTGATGTTGCCCAATCCTGCTGCAGTATTTGACGTGAAGCATCCCCGCGGCCTGGATTTCAACCACGTGAATTCGCCCACGCCGCAAAAATATCTGATCGAGACCATGGGCGGGGGCGTCGCGCTCTTCGATTACAACAACGACGGACTGCTGGACATTTTTCTGGTGAATAGCGGACAGCTAAGCAACCCAATGCATCCGCCGGAGACGTTCGACCGTCACGATCCACGCAACTGGAATCGTCTCTATCGCCAAAATCCGGATGGCAGCTTCACGGACGTTACCAAGCAAGCTGGACTGGCGAGCGCGGGCGACGGCAACTACGGCATGGGCGTCGCAGTCGGAGACTACGACAACGACGGCTTCCCCGACCTCTACATAACGAACTACGGAAAAAATACGCTCTACCACAACAATGGCGATGGCACTTTCACTGACGTTACCGCCAAAGCCGGCGTCGCGGCCGGAGGCTGGAGCTGCTCGGCCGGCTTCTTTGATTACGACAACGACGGCCACCTCGATCTGTTCGTCACGCGCTACATGCTCTGGGACACGCAGCACAGCAAAATCTGCGGCGGCGAGTGGCAGACCTACTGCCCGCCCGCCGAATTTCCCTCCACCACGAATATCCTTTATCGCAATCGCGGCGACGGCACTTTCGAAGACGTAAGCCAGCATTCCGGAATTGCCGCGCTCAAGGGACGCTCGCTCGGCGTCTCGTTCGCCGATTACGACGACGACGGATTCACCGATATTTTCGTTTCGAACGACGGCATGCGCCAGTTTCTATTCCACAACAATGGCGACGGAACGTTTAGCGAACGCGCTCTGGAAGCCGGCACCGCTCTCACCGCCGATGGCAAGCCTCTTTCCGGCATGGGCACTGTCTTTCAAGACTATGACAACGACGGGCGCCCGGACATACTGGTGACCGTGCTACCGCGCGAGGTTTATGCGCTCTTTCACAACGACGGCAACGGCTCGTTCAGCTATCGCAGTCTGCAGGCCGGCCTGGGCTTGCTCTCGGCTGCCAGCTCCGGCTGGGGCGTTGGCTTCGAGGATTTCGACAACGATGGCTGGAAGGATTTGTTCGTCGCGCAAAGCCACGTGCTGGACAATGTCGAGCAGATTGATCACATGCTGCATTACAAAGAGCCTCCGCTGCTCGCGCTCAATCACAATGGCCGCTTCGAGCGCGCCGATTCGGGGATCACTTCCGCGATAGCCGGCCGCGGCGCCGCATTCGGCGATTTAAATAACGATGGCGGGATCGATGTCGTTGTAACCTCGCTTGGCGGGGAACCCCTGGTGCTGATGAATCACGCGGGCACGGGCCACTGGCTTTCCGTCACGTTGCGTGGAACGCGCAGCAACCGCGACGGACTGGGCGCGCGCGTGCAGGTCAACGGCCAGACGCGATTCGCGACCACGTCCGGCAGCTACATCTCGGCCAGCGACAAGCGCTTGCACTTTGGTCTGGGCGCCGCGGAGGTTGCGAAAGTCGAAGTCCGCTGGCCTTCTGGTACCCATCAGGTCCTGGAGAGCGTGAAAGCCGATCAATTTCTCGAAGTCCGCGAGCCGGAAAAATCATGAGCGGCGTTTTACTTTCACTTCTGCTCGCGCTGCAGACGTCTGCGCCGTCGCCGGCCCTGCAGCATCTGCATGCCGGAGTAGAGGCCGAAAAAAGCAACCAATTGGATGCGGCCGTGGCCGAATTTCAGAAAGCCGCCGAACTCGATCCCAAGCTAGCCGTCGCATTCGTAGATCTGGGCGACGTCTACATCGAAAAACACGACTACGCGGCCGCGATTCCGCCGTTGCGGCGCGCCGTCGAACTCAGCCCCGGTCTCGAGGGCGCCCACCGGCTGTTGGGATACGCGCTGCTCGCGCAAGGTTACGCGAGCGAAGCCATTCCGCATCTGGAAAAGGCGCACGAAGTGGATGCGCTGGGCATCGCGCTGCTCGAAGCGGGAAGATTGCCGGACGCTGTGACCGTCCTGCAAAAGGCCTTGGCGCAAAATCCGAATGACCCCGACCTTCTGTATTACTACGGCCGCGCTTCCGGCCTGCTCTCCAAACAAGTTTTTGACGAACTCGAAGCGCGCTTCCCGGATTCCGCGCGCGCACATCAGATGATGGCGCAGGATTATGCCGCGCTGCGCGATGTTCCCGCCGCCGAACGCGAATTTCTCGAAGCGTTGCGCTTGCGACCGCAGACCGCCGGCCTGCACCTGGAGTTCGGCGAGCTTTACGCACGCGCGCAGCAATGGGACAAGGCCGCCGAACAATTCCAGCTCGAAACCGAAACCCAGCCCGGCAGCCCCGAAGCTTTTTATCGTCTGGGCGAAGCCTTGGTGCAACTAGGGAAATTCCACGAAGCAGGCGAGGCGCTCGCACATTCCGATCAATTGAAACAAGACATGCCGGAAACGCTTTACATGCTGGGCAAAGCTGCAGCGATGGATGGAGACGAGGACTTAGCCCAAAAGTCCTGGGTACATCTTCTGCGCGAGGAAAAAGATACCGACCTGGCCGCCCAAGCGCATTTTGGTCTGGCCGGCATTTATCGCAAGCAGGGGAAATCGGCGGACGCAGACCGCGAAATGGAAGAATTCCACAAATTGCAGGGCAACACGGGCCACAGCGACGCTTCGCCGAAATAAATAATTGCACGCAAGAGTCGAAGGAGAGAGCCGATGATACCTGCACGCACGGACACCACGCTAGCGCAGCGCAAAATCGCTGTGATTTTCGCTTTGTTTTTTATTGCGATCACTGCCGCGCTGGTTCCTTCCGCAACCCCCGCTCCGGACGGCGTCGACGAACGCGTCGAAGCGATCCTCAGCAAGATGACGCTGGAGCAGAAAATTGACATGATCGGCGGCCAGGACGAGTTTTACATCCGCGCCTATCCCGATCTTGGCCTGCCTCGCTTGCGCATGGCTGATGGCCCCATCGGAGTCCGCCACGGCGGCCCTGCCACCGCCATGGCCGGCGGAATTTCGCTCGCGTCTTCGTGGGATCCCGCGCTCGCCGCGGAAGTGGGAACCCAAATCGCACGCGATGCCCGCGCCAAGGGTGTGCACTTCATGCTCGGGCCCGCCTTCAACATCTATCGCGCGCCCATGAACGGCCGCAATTTCGAATACATGGGCGAAGATCCGTATCTCGCGTCGCAAATCGCCGTGGGCTACATCCAGGGAATGCAAAGCCAGGGAGTGAGCGCGACGGCCAAGCATTTCATGGGAAACAACTCCGACTACGATCGTCACAACACCGATTCCATCATTGACGAGCGTACCATGCGCGAAATTTATCTCCCCGCATTCGAGGCCTCCGTAAAACAAGCCCATGTGCGCGCGGTGATGGATTCCTACAACTTGACCAACGGCACCCACATGACGCAGAACGCCCGCCTCAATATCGAAATATTGAAGAAGGAGTGGGGCTTCGACGGCATCCTCATGTCCGACTGGACCTCCACCTACGACGCGGTGGGAGCTGCCAACGGAGGCTTGGATCTGGAGATGCCGTCGGGAAAATTCATGAACCGAGAGAAGTTGCTTCCGGCAATTCAACAAGGACAAGTCTCGGTCGCGACCATTGACGACAAAGTGCGCCGCATTCTGCGCGTCGCAATTCAGTTCGGTTGGCTCGACCATGAACAGACCGATCTTGCGATCTCGCGTTACAACCGCGAAGGCGATCAGGTCGCGCTGCAAGCGGCGCGCGAAGGCGCCGTGCTGCTGAAGAACGACGGCAATCTGCTGCCGCTCAACAAGGACGCAGTCAAATCCATACTGGTTGTCGGACCCGATGCTTATCCCGCGGTTCCGGAGGGCGGGGGCAGCGCTCGCGTGGTGCCCTTCGAAGCCGTCAGTTTTCTGCAAGGCATCAGTAACTACGTGGGAAATGCCGCTTCAGTTTTCTACAGCCCGGGTATTCACACCGTCAGCGAAATGGCGGCGGCCACTTCCTGCTCGACCGCTGCGTCGGGTGGGACTCCGGGATTTAAGGCAGAACATTTCAGCAATGCAGATTTGCAGGGAACGCCGTTCCTCACGCGCACCGAGGATCACGTGGATTTCGGACCGCCCAGCCGCAAGAGCTTGCCTGCCGAGGCGTTGTCCTCTCGCTGGACGGGCTACTACACGCCGAGCGCCCCCGGCAAATACGATCTCTTCGCTACCTCATCAGGAGAAGACGGTGGCTTCTACCGTGTCTATGTCGACGACAAAATCGTCCTCGACGATTGGACTGTTTCCAAAGAACTGCTGGGCGTCGCCCCGCTTTCCTTCGATGCCACGCCGCACAAAGTTGTGCTCGAACATCACGGCGAGTCCCGCTGGATAGGCGGACACCTGCACATGGGAATTGCACGCCAGGACAGCTACGTGCTCGCGGACGCAAAGAAGCTGGCGGCGAAGGCGGGTGTCGTTGTCGTCGCGGTGGGTTTTGATCCGGAATCGGAAAGCGAAGGCGCCGACCGCACGTTCCGCCTGCCTCCGGGGCAAGACGAATTAATTCAGGAAATGACTGAGGCGAACAAGAACACGATCGTCGTCCTTACTTCCGGCGGCGGAGCGGACATGAACGCATGGATCGATCGCGTGCCGGCGCTGCTGGAAGCTTGGTATCCAGGGCAGGAAGGCGGCAAGGCGGCTGCAGAAATTCTGTTCGGCGACGTGAATCCCTCAGGCCGTCTGGCGGCAACATTCGAACGCCGCTGGGAAGACAATCCGGTTCACGACAGCTACTACCCCGCGGCGGGAAGCAATCGCGTCATCTATAAGGAAGGCGTGTTCGTGGGCTATCGCGGCTACGAGCACAACGGAACAAAGCCTTTGTTTACATTCGGTTACGGGCTGTCGTACACTTCTTTCAACTACGGAAATCTGGCCATCAAGCCGGTGGACTCGGGCGCGAAAAATAACGGATTGTCGGTGCCGCTGTACCAGGTTTCCTTCGACGTCACGAACACGGGTGCGCGCGCGGGCGCCGACGTTGCGCAAATTTATGTAGCGGAGGCGCACCCCAGGGTTCCCCGGCCCGCGAAGGAACTAAAAGGATTCGCGCGAATCAATTTGAAACCGGGCGAGACAAAAACTTCCATCGTGATTCTGGATGGCCGCGCTTTTTCCTATTACGATGCAGACGCGAAATCGTGGCGCGCGGATCCGGGAGAATTCCAAATTCTCGTGGGGCGTTCAAGCCAGGATATCCAACTCCACAGCGGCCTCACGCTTTCGGCGGATACGGCAGCGGCCGCAAATCGGAAATAGATTTCAGAATTTAAATATTGCGGCGCGCTTTAGTGCATGGTCGGAGACGCTGGAAAGGCGTCCGTCAGCGATATCACTTGCAGCGAGCTCTTGAGCTGCTCGATCGGCACGGACGAAGGCGCCTTCAGTTTCACTGTGACCGATTCGCCCGGCAGCAAATCAAAATAATTATCCGCGGTTTCGACGTCCAGATCGCCGAACGATAGATAGACGCTGCGCGCGAGCACGGGCGAACGCAGCGTTACCACAAACGTGCCGTTCGTATTCGCAAGCGATGTTTCGATAGGCGCAGGCGCCGGCAGATCCAGATTGTGCATGGTGTCGAAGAAAATCAGATTCCGCGACACGTTTTCTCCGCCAGCCGCCAGATCGAACACCAGAAAACTTTTCTGCGGGTCAGCGTTCGCCAGCAGCTCCTTCTCGTCCAAGGTGAAATACACCGCGCTGGATTGCGCAGGCACCTGCACGTCCTGCGTTTTTTCGGTCAGCACTTTGCCGGAAAAATCCAGCAAGCGCGTATGGATCCGGCCGCTGAGCGGTTGCAATTTGTCGGACACGACATAGACATCGACCTTTCCGTCATGCGCGAACGGCGAAACGATCACGTCGTCGTAAAACCTGCGCGCGTAATACTGCAGCGCCTTCCACCGGCCGTAGTAATCAATGCTCGCCCAGGAAGCCACCGGCCAGCAGTCGTTCAACTGCCAGTACAGCGAACCCATGGTGTTCGGCCGCTGCCGCCGCAAATGCTCCGCCCCCACCTTGATGGCTTCGGCCTGCAATACCTGGCTCAAGTACACAAACGAAGCGAAATCCTTCGGCTCCGGATACCAGCGCAGCATGTAGCTTAAGATCCGCTCATTGCCGCCATGATTTTTCTGGTGGTCCTGCATGGTAGCCGAGCGGATGTCCAGATCGCCCGGCTGTGCGAACGTGCGAATGGTGCGCATTTCCGGAAAAGATTGGAATCCGTACTCGGACATGAAGCGAGGGAATTGCTGCGTGTACATTTCAATTGGCGCCAGCGCATGCCACACCTGCCAATAATGCATGTCGCCGTTGGTTTGGCTGTCCGGTGGATCTTCGAAATTCGCGCTCGGTGAACTGGCCCAGTAGGGCACGGGATCGGCGTAACGCGCGACGACGCCCGCGAGCACGTTATGGAACAGCACGACGTAATCCGTCCAAACCTTTTCGCGATCGGCCGCTGAAACCGCCTCCTTGAAGGTCTTTCGATCGTCCCAGCGTACCCAGCCCGTCTCAATTTCGTTGTTGCCGCACCACAACACGATGCTGGGATGATCGCGCAGGCGCTCGACCTGTTCGACGGCCTCCTGTCGCACACTGGCCTGAAAATCGGCGCCGCCCGGAACCATGTCACCGCCGAAAATAAATTCCTGCCATACCAGGATGCCCAGCTCGTCGCAGATATCGTAAAAATCATCCGACTCGTAATATCCGCCGCCCCATTCCCGCACCATGTTCATATGCGCATCGCGCGCTGCTTCCAGAATCTGGCGGTGAATTTCCGGCGTCACGCGATTGGGAAAGCTATCGAACGGAATCACGTCCGCGCCCTTGGCGAAAACCGGAATGCTGTTGACGACGAAAGTGAAACTTTTGCCCGTCGCAGTCACCTCGCGACGCAGTTCGATCGAACGCAGCCCCGTTTTCAGCGCAGCATCCGCGGCGACATCACGCCCGGTACGAACCGTAGCCGCAAAGCGATAGCGGTCCTGCGCTCCATAGCCGAGCGGATACCACAGCTTGGGGTTGGCGATGTGAATCGGAACGCTGATGCGATTCAGCCCCGGCTCCAATGGGACGCTCTGCCGAATGGGCGCAGCGGAAGTGCCCGTCAGCTCGCCATAGTCGATCTCGACGGTCGCAGTCGTGCTGCGGCTCGCCTCGATTTCGAGCTCCGCAGCAAGTGCGGCGAATTCCTTCACGACCCTCTGCTGTTGCACGTGAAAGTTTGCGATACGCAGCGCGTCCCACGTTTCCAGGCGAATCGGCTGCCAAATTCCCTCGGTCACATAGCGCGGCCCCCAATCCCAGCCGTACTGATAGGGCGCCTTGCGCGTGTAGGGCGCGGTGGCGATGTCTTCTTCGTTTCCCGTCATGTGCGAGGTGACCGACGGCAAAATATACGGCAGCGCCTTCACTTTCGGGATCATCGATTCGATCGCAGAATGAAACACCACGCGCAGCGTATTCGGTCCGGCCTTGAGCAAAGTTTTCGCCGGCAGGCGCCAGCGCCGGAACATATTGTCGCTGTGCAGCACAGCCTGCTCGTTCACATAAACGTCCGCGTACGTGTCCAGCCCTTCAAAAACCAGGTCCACATGATCGTGCGCAAGCGTCGCGGCATCGGCCTGAAAAGTTGTGCGGTACTCCCAATCCGTCAGGCCAATCCACTGCAAGCGCGTGTCGTTGTCCTGGTAAAAAGGATCAGGGATCAAGCCATCGCGCAGCAGATCGGTCTGCACCACCCCCGGAACTTGCGCGGGATGCCAGTCCTTCAAGTCCGCGCGATCCGTGCCACGGACGGCGCGAAACTCCCACTCCGCTTCGAGCACACGCGAAGCGGCTTGAGCCGAAACGATGGCGGGAATCAGCAGAAACGGAAGAGCTAAAAAAGCCGCACAGCGAAATAACCGTAGTCCTAGAGGCAAGTTTCGGCCACCTCAAGTAGAATGTCGCGTTGGGATCGCCGTTCCGGCGCGGTTAGAGAATAGATAATGACGTTTGATGTCGCAAGCACTTTCCGTTCTGGGCGAGCCGGAGCCGCCTGAGGAGCCTAACCCTTGGAAGATCGTCAGAAAACCGGCGCGCCGCTGCAAGTCGCGCTGCTCGGCTACGGGTTTGCCAGCAAAACTTTCCACGCCCCGCTGCTCACAAACGTGCCGGGATTGCGCCTCACCCACATCGTTTCCAGCGACAGCGCCAAGGTCAAAAAAGATTACGATGTGACCGTGCTCGCGAAAGCGGAGGACGCCTTCGCGCTTCCAGAAATTGATTTGATCGTGATCGCGACGCCGAACATCGCGCACTTCGATTTGGCCAGCAAAGCGCTCCACGCCGGCAAACATGTCGTCGTGGACAAGCCGTTCACGAACACCGTGGCGGAAGCGACGGAATTAATTAAATTGGCAAAGGCGCGCGGGCGATTACTCTCCGTCTTTCAAGATCGCCGCTGGGATTCGGATTTTCTCACTTTGCGCAAAGTGCTTGCCGACGGCGCGCTCGGCGAAGTCGCCCATTTCGAATCGCACTACGACCGCTATCGACCCGAGCCGCGCCAGCGCTGGCGGGAACAACCCGGGCCCGGCAGCGGCATTTGGTTCGATCTCGGCTCGCATCTTGCGGATCAGGCGCTGCAATTGTTCGGCCCACCGGAAGCGATCTATGCGGATCTCGAGATGCAGCGCCCGCGCGGTCAGGCGGTTGATTACTTTCATGCAATCCTCCGCTACGGCCGCAGCCGCGTGATTCTCCACGGCGCCTCACTGGTGCTTGCGGAAATTCCGCGATTCATCGTTCATGGCGCGCTGGGCAGCTACACGAAATTCGGCATGGACCCCCAGGAAGAGGCGCTCAAGCGCGGGGAAATCCCAGGCAGTCCCGGTTGGGGCCAGGACCCGCAAACGGGAACGCTCATCACCAAGAAAGGCGACGGCTTCGATGAGCGGCAAGAGCCGAATCTTCCGGGGAACTATCCCGCCTACTACCAGGGCATTCGCGATGCGATTACCCTCGGCGCGCCCAATCCGGTGACAGCCGAGGAAGGCTTGGCTGTGATCCATGTGCTCGAAACCGGAGTCAAAAGCTCCGCCGCGCGCGCTGAGTTGCCCTTCACGCAGATCAAATTGTGACGACCGGAGAATCTGCTATCATTTGTCGCGGATCATTGCTTGCGCTCGTAGTCCGCGAACACGGATCGTTCGATTGCCCGTTCTGCCAATGGAAATTCCATGACGATTGATCAAGACCTGGAAAAAATCGCGCTACAGGAAAAACGCCTGCAATTCAAAAGCTTCGATTCCGCAGCGGCTTGGGCGCTGGGAAGCGCCCTCAAAGCCGCAGCCGAAAAACGGGGCGTCGCAGTAGCTGTTGCTATCCATCTCAACGGCCATCCATTATTTTCCTACGCCATGCCGGGAACCACTCCGGACAATTGGGACTGGATTCGCCGCAAACGCAACGTGGTCGAGCGCTATCACCGCAGTTCCTACGCCATTGGCCTGACGCATCAGCGCGCTCAAACCACTCTGCACGAGAAAGCCGGCCTCGATGCGAAGGATTACGCTCCGCACGGCGGATGCTTCCCGATTTTTCTCGCCGGAACAGGCTGCGTCGGCACGATCACGGTTTCCGGATTGCCGCAGCGCGAAGATCACAATCTGGTCGTCGCCGTACTGCAGGATTATCTGCAGCTGGCGGCGGAAGATCTGGCGCTCGGTGCCGTCGCGTCTTGAAGGGAGAGGATGGATGGCCGCCGACCCCGTCAATCCAGCCGCCAAGCTGCCGCCAATCCGCGCGGTGATTCTGGATTTCGGCGAGGTCCTCTGCCATGTTCCCTCGGCCGAAGCCATCGAACGGCTCGCCTTCCTATTCCAGATGGATCCGCGAACTTTTCTTCCGATCTATCTGGAGACACGCGCGCCGTACGACCGCGGAGACTTGCTACCGGCCGAGTACTGGCAGAAATTCGCGGCGCAGGCCGGTGTCGAAATCACCGCGGCCGCGATCGAACAAGCGCGCCAGTTGGATCTGGAATTGTGGAGCGACATCGACGACGCGATGGTCCTCTGGGTTCAGCAACTTCACGCGGAGGGATTCAAGACGGCGATTTTGTCCAACATGCCCACCGACATGGCTACGCACGTGCGCAAGAACTTCGCATGGATCAGCCATTTCGACCATCACATTTTTTCCGCAGAAGTCCGCAGCGTGAAGCCCGAACCTGCGATCTACCAGCATTGCATCAACGAACTGGGGGTCGAGCCTGCCGAAGCGCTGTTCATTGACGACAGGGACGTAAATCTGGAACAGGCGCGGGCCGCCGGGATTCACGGCATCCGCTTTCAGTCGGTCGCACAACTTCGCAAGGATTTGCAGGTCCTCGGCTTCACGGTTTTGCCGCAGCAATCCGAACCTCAGCACCCGGCGACAGAGAACAAGGAGAAACGGAATGGCTAGCCAACCCCAGATCAGTTTAGTCCCGCCCTTCACCCACGAAACAGCCATGCAAAAAGTTCGCAAAGCCGAAGACGGCTGGAATTCGCGCGATCCGCAGCGTGTTTGCTTGGCTTACACCGTAGACAGCCGCTGGCGCAACCGCGCGGAATTCATCCGTGGCCGCGAGGAAATTATTAAGTTCCTCACGCGCAAATGGAATCGCGAGCTGGACTATCGCCTTATGAAGGAACTCTGGGCCTTCGACGGCGCCCGCATCGCCGTGCGCTTCGCCTACGAATCACACGACGATTCCGGCCAATGGTATCGCTCCTACGGCAACGAAAACTGGGAATTCAACGCCGAGGGCGTCATGCATCACCGCCACGCCTGCATCAACGATCTACCCATCAAGGATTCCGAGCGGCTGTTTCACTGGCCTCTGGGCGTTCGCCCCGCGGATCATCCCGGACTCAGCGACTTGGATCTCTAGATCCACGCCAGGCCAAGACAAGCCGGAAGGTTACTTCTTGGCGGAAATATCCGGCGCCTTCGCGTCGTTTGTCGCGATCTCTGCGCGGAACTTTGCCGCCTGCTCGGGCTGCTGCAGTCCTTCATACTCTTCCACTAGATCTTTGCGCGCACTCACCAGCCAGCTCACTTTCGGGTCCATCTGCGTGCTCAAAATATCGTATCCCGCATGTGTTTCAACCTGAGCATCGCCATAGCGATGCTGGCGCAACAGAGTTCTGCCCAATTTGATTCGCGCAATGCCGGTGTTGATATGCGTGGGTGATTGCGATTCCACGTATATGGGAATCGCCTGGCGGTAGAGCTTCTCCGCGCGACTCCACTGCTGCTGCGCCGTGTACACGCTGGCCAAATTAGAAAGCGCGGTGGCATAGAGATAGTGCTGCTCCCCGTATTCGGTCCTGTAAATGTCCCCCATGCGCGTGAAGTATTGCTCCGCCGCGTCGTACTTGCCTTCCTGCAGCGCGACCGATCCTAGCTCGTTCAGCGTCGACGCAACAGAAGGGTGCACCTTCCCCCATGTGCGCTCTTTAATTGCCAGCGATTGCTGCAGCAGGTCCGACGCTTCGTCAAAGCGCTTTTGGTAAACCAGCGACCGCGCCAGAATCGTCAAATCCGTAGCCGTCTCGGGATTATCCTTGCCGTACCAGGCCTGCACGATGTCCAGCGCCCGGCGGTCAAACTGCTCCGCCGCGGCGTAGTGTCCCGTGTCGAGCTGGATCGCGCCCAGATTGATTAAGATTTCGGCCACCCTCGGATGACGTTCGCCATAAATCTGTTTATACATCGCCAAAGCGCGCTCGTTAATCTCTTCGGACTTTTCGTAATGCCCTGCATAAAAATGCGCGTTAGCCAGTTCGTACAAACTATCGGCAAGTTCCACGGGCTGCGCTCCCGGAGCCGAATAAAGCTGCACGGTCTGCTCCAGAATTGCGATGGATTGGTCGTAGGCACCGCGATCTTCCAGCACTCCCCCGAGCGCTAGCATCGCCTTCGCCACCGCTGGGTCGCTGGCCGGCAACAGACGCCTATCCTGATCGAGCGCCTGCCGAATCAGGCGCTCGGCATCGCCATACCTTGCCTCTGCATCGCGCAGAGAACCCAGCGCCAGCAGTCCCTTCGCCGTCTCGGTGCTATCCGGACCGTAGAGCGCTTCGCGTTTTGCCAGCGCCGATTCCATCAACGAGTCCGCCTGCTCCAGCTTGCCGAGCTTCTGGTAAATGCCTCCCAACGTTTCGTAGAGTTCGGCCTGCACCGCGGGTTCAGAATCCAGGCTGCGCGCTTCCTGCACGCCGCGATCCAGCAGCGTCACCACGCGCAAATCATCGGCCGGTCCCGCGGCTGGATCCCCTCCTTGAAATAGATTCAGCATAAATCGTTGAATGCGCTGGGTTCGTGCGGCTTGCATCAAAGCCGCATTGCGCGCCCTGGTCAATCGAACCGTGTAAAAGATCACCAGGCCAACAACCAGCGCAAACACCGCAGCGGCTGCCGAGACCAACCGCCGATGCCGCCGCACGAACTTGCCCAATCTGTAGCGCCATGTATCGGGCCGCGCCTCCAGCGGCTCCCCGTCCAAATAGCGATTCACATCCCGGATCAGCGCTTCCACCGACTGGTACCTGCGTTGCGGATCTTTGTGCATCGCCGTCAGGCACAGCACATCCAGGTCGGCCCAGGCCGCCCGGCTCGCCGTCACACCGTTGCCGTTCGTTTGGGCCGCTGCTGCCGCATTCCCGGCAACATCCGACGGCTTCTCAGCTTCCTGCTCGGTCAGAACTTTTTCCGCTTGCGACGGAGTGCACTTGGTTAAATTAAACGGCAATCGCCCCGCCAGCAGTTCGTAGAGAACGACTCCCAGAGAATAGACATCGCTCTGGATCCCCACCTGCTCGCCGCGAATCTGCTCCGGCGCGGCATAGGCGGGCGTCATCAGTCGCAAGCCCGTGATGGTCTGATCCACCAACTCGCCCAGATTTTCCAGGTGCTTGGCGATGCCGAAATCCAGCAGCCGAATGCTTCCATCGCCCTTGACTAAAATGTTGGAAGGCTTCAGGTCGCGATGAATCACCGCGTGCTGATGCGCGTACAGCACCGCTTCGCAGACCGCTCGAAATAAACGCAAACGCTCCGCAATCGAGCACTGCTGCGTTTTGCAAAAATCCGTGAGCGGAACGCCTTCCACAAACTCCATCACGAAGAAGGGAGTGCCGTCCGGCGAAGTGTCCGCATCGTATAGCCGCGCTATGGAGGGATGGTTGAGCTGCGCCAGAGTGCGCTGCTCGGCATTAAATCGCTCGCGGCGCGCAGGAGAAACCCAGGCATCGCGCAAAATCTTGATCGCGACCTCATTCCCCAGATCCTCGCGCTGCGCAAGGTACACCACGCCCATCCCGCCCTCGCCCAGGGCCTGTTTGATCCGGTATGGTCCAAATTCCTTGAAGGGGAGTGAGCCGGAAGGCGAATCGTTGAAAATTTGGGACGCGACCTGGGCCACATCGCCGTCCAGCAGTGATCCACCGCGCGCGTCTTCTTCCAGCAGGATCAGGACTTCGCTGACAAGTCCCGCATCCCCGCCGCAATGCGTTTCCAGAAAAACGCGCTGCTCGGACGCTGGCATATCGGCAGCTTCGTGAAAAAGAGTTTGGACTCTCTGCCAGCGGGTGCTGTCCATCATAGGTCCCCGGCCGAAAAGGAAAGAAAACCGCGTGCCGATCAGCCGTTACGCCTTGCGAAGTTCGTGAGTCAACCAGGCCTTTGCAGCTCGCCAATCGCGCAGAACCGTGGCTTCGGATACGTTCAGCAGCGCCGCCGTCTCGGGAATATCCAGTCCTCCGAAGAACCGGCTTTCCACCATTACCGCTTGCCGCGGATTCATGCGCGCCAGCGCTTCCAGTGCGGTATTTAGCGCCAGCAACTCGTCTTCACCGGCGGGTTTCTTCTGAAACGCTTCGTCAAAAGTTACCGTAATTTTCGCCCCGCCGCCGCGCTTACCGGAATTCCGGCGCCGCGCAGCCTCCACCAGCAGCTGCCGCATGGCGCGCGCCGCGATGCGTTTGAAATGCAGCCGCGACGTTGCGCCAACGTCAGGGGATTTCGCCAGCTTCAGCCAGGCTTCGTTCACCAGAGCCGTGGGACTAAGCGTGGCGCTCGGATCGCCGCGCCGGACGCTGGATGCCAGCCTGCGTAGCTCTTCGTAGGTGACGCTGAACAGTTGATCCAGCGCCTGCCTGCTTGCGGTCGGCAGGTTGGTCGGTTCGGCCTCCAGCCCTTCTGCCGATGAAGTCACCTTAGCCGCCGTGACGGTTTTTCGTTCGCTTTCGCGCATTGTGAAGTGAAGGGTCATACTCGGATATCCATCGATTGCCGGCTCTAGGCCCTGTCTTGGCACGGAACTGTAGCACCGTATGCGGCCATACGGCAACGGATGGCCTGATGTCACACGGCCTGAAAATGCGATGGGAGATGGCCGAGCGTTGTCTCGAAATCCACAAACTGGAATTCCTGTTCAGGAGAACCTTATGAATGGCACAGCGATCCGCAATGCGCTTCTGGTTTTCGTTCTGGCTGGCGCAACTCTGGCCATCGGGTGTGGCGGCGGCGCCGAAGGCAAATATCGCGACCCGAGCGGTACGATCAATGCCGAATTCAAAGACGGGAAAGCCTACGTAGCCCTGGGCGCCTACGCCGTGGACGGCACCTACAAAATCCAGGGCGACAAGATTGTCGCTCGCGGCGATTTCGGGCCGATGCTCCCGAGCCCCCTGGTTTTCACCATCAACAAAGACGGCACGATTGACGGCCCCCGCGACAGCATGATTCCGCGCCTGGAGAAAGCGAAGTAACAGTCGCGCCGCGCCGCGCGTAATTTCGCAAAGAAAGGAACTTAGCGATGAAAGTCTATCGCGCCACATCGCTCGCCGCTCTCGCGCTAGCGATGCTCCTCGGACCCGCAGGCTGCGGCAATGCAAGCTCGGACAGCTCTACGAAAGAGGAAATTCCCGGCCTCACCAGCGCCGACCGCGAAGCGCAACACGCGGCCATGGCGGAACTCCAGCACCATTGGCTCAAAGGATCTGACGGTTGGACGACAGCCATCGTCTCGGGCAGCCCCTACGCGCCCGATCACTTTCTCAGGCAGTGCCGGGCGCTCACCATCAAAGAAATGGAGCCGCAGGACCTGAGCGACTCGGACAAACTGAACGGCTTTGAATGGGTGGGGCGCGCGCACTTCCAGCCCACGTCCTGTCGCGAAGCTGGGGGGCAGACCACGATGGTTCTGGACGGCATGTCCAACGTCGTGGTCAGCAAACACGGCGGCCAATGGAGCCAGTGGGTGGACTTCACGCCGGGCCCGCTGCGTTTCGCACGCGAGAAAGGCCGGTGGCAATTCACTTGGGACGCCACGTATTTGCGCGGATCGTTGCCGGGCCCGCAAGATTTTGCGAACGCGGGTGTGCACTAGACGGAGCATAGAGAAAACGGAACGTAGCGAATTCTCATCGGACTGGCGAATCTTTACTGACTACTCGGTCGCCTGGGCCGTCAGCGCTTCCGCAACGGAAATATTCTGCAGCAGCTCTTGCGGAATGCCGTGCCGCTGCTGCAAATAGGATGGGCTATTGTAGGAAGCCCAGACCCTCCCGCCAGCATCTTCCCAAACCAAAATCTTCATTGGCAGATCAATCGCCGCGCTGCGCGCCGCTACCATCACCGGAGTGCCGCTCTTGGGGTTCCCGAAGATCAGCAGCTTCGTGGGACGCATCTTCAGTCCAGCCTTCTCAGCCTCTCCGCTGTGGTCCACCAAAGCGAAGAGCGTCACGGCTTTCGCTTGCAGAATGCCTTTGAGCTTCTCCACCGTTTTGTCTACCGAATGGTTGCTGGCCTTATGGATGATTCCGTTGTCCGCAACGGGTGCCGTTGATGTCATGGGTGTCTCCTCGTTGTTCCGGGAATTGTTTTCAGAACCTGCTTGCGCGGAACCGCGCACCGAAATCAGATAGATAGTCATCGCCAGACCGACCAACGCCAGGAACCATGCGATCGCAACTGCCGGCGCCGCAGGACGAGCATGCGCTGCACCGCCGCGGTCTAGATCCCGCACCAAGCGAGCGTGTTGCCATCCTGCGAATAGATTCACAATCACTCCCACAGCGATTAGCGCGGTGCCGAACCACAGCGAGAGCCCGTACGATTGTCCCGACAAAGTTTTCTGGACGGCCTGGAGCTCTTGCAGAAATAGTCCGAAACGCGCCACCACGAAGCCAAAGCCCATCAACGCCAGGCCTGTGCGAACCCATGCAAGAAGCGTGCGCTCGGCTGCCAGGTAATCGCCTAAAGCGGCTTTCGGCTTCTCCTCTGTCGGACCAACCATTTCGCCGCCTCTTGCCGCATTACCCCATTCCGCAGGCGGCTTCCAACCTCACATCATCGCCGCCCCCGCTCGCGGGATTATATTCTGCGGACCACTCTTCAAGCTTCACATTATTTCGGGCGGAAGCTGCTCTCCGCGAATGACCGGATCCATCCGCTCGTAGACGAGCCGATGCAGGAAAGCACAGCAGAAGCTGCAAGGTGAAAGGCACACCAATCAGCGAGCAGCGGCTTAGCGTGGTTTCTTCAAAATCACCTGCGCAGGCTGTCGCGAACTTTGAGGCTGCCTTAGGCCGCCCCAATTTCGCTGCACGAGCAATTTCCCCCTGCAAAGTTCGAGCGTACGATGTTAGGAATATTCTAGCCCGACGCGGCAAAAACATTCTCACGCGGCAGATTCTTCGCTAGTCGTTCTCACCGGAACAGCACTTCTCATCCGCACTCTTGGGCTGCGTATAGATCTGAGTCGGATCCACCAGCTGGCCGTCAACATACTTGTCATGGTGCCGCACCCACGACATCGAGAACGCCAAACCATCTTCATCGCGCCCTTTCGGTGCCATGTCCAGCCAGTTGTACGCCCCAACCAAAATATCCAACCCGCGACCGTAGGTGGAATACGTGTGGAAGATGTTTCCGTCTGCATCCTTATAGAACGCGCTCGCGCCGGGCCCTTCTTCGCTCGGAAAATGCTGCATCGCGTAGTTGTAGTAAACCTGGCCTTTGGCGGTTTCCTCTTTCGTGAACGACACGTTGTAATCGCGATTGAAGTCGCTCTCGAATGACGATACCCACTTGAACCGCCAGCCCATTCGCATCTTGAACCTGCCAATCTCCGCCAGCGGCGCGCGTGAAACCACCACCAGCCTGGTGTCCCGTGCCGCCAGGTGCTCGACGCTGCCGTCAAAATGATCCGCCAGAAACGAGCAACTCGGGCAACCTTCCGCCCATCCTGTACCGAGCATGAAGTGATAAATCATCAGCTGGCTTTTGCCGCCAAACAGACCGCCCAGCGTCTCTTTGCCGGTTGGCCCTTCGAACTCGTACTCCTTCTTCACCCGTTCCCAAGGCAGTTCCCGGCGCTGGCGGCTGATCTGGTCGCGCAGCCGCGTGAACTCCTTCTCTTTAGTCAAAAGCTCCGTTCGTGCTGCAATCCACTCCGCATGTGACACAACGTTCGGCTGATCGATCCGCTTCGTTTCTGCTGTTGATTCCATCGTCGTCTCCTTTGTCTTGAATTGTTGTGGATGCGATGATCACAAAACTAAGCAAATGGATTCTCGTCCCCGCTCGGCCCGTAAATCGAAGGCACCGGAACATTCAGCATCCGCAGATAGACGGAGAGCTGTCCGCGGTGATGATAGGTATGATTCATCAGGATCGAACGCAGGAATCCGATCCGGGGCACGGCCATCAAGGTTTTCCCATTTCTCGTCAAAGTCCATTCGGACATGAGCCGGGCGTCGTCCATGTTTTTCAACGCGGACCTCGCACTCGCCACGCTCCTAGAGAAAGTTTCCAGGATCTCCTGCCGGCTCTTGGCCTCGGCCGGCGCGAAGCTGGGAGCTTCCGCCGTGTCTTGCGAAGCCGCCGCGGCAATCTGGCCCGGGCCGGACGCTATGTGCAGCGCCAATTGCCCCAGCGAGAACGATGTCGGGTGCGGTTTCCAACTGAGCTTGTCATCCGGAACTCGTTCCAGCACCCGCTTGGTTGTCTGCGCTTCCTGGTCAAACTCCATCAAAAGGGAATCTGCAAGTCTCATTACTCCTCCTTTCCGTGCGTGTCCGATTGGCTGCTGAGATCTTTACGGCTTTCAGAATCGAACGAGCCCCCGTCGTTCGCGTTATTCTTCGCATGCAACTTCTTCGCGGCGAGGGCCGTCAGGCCGCCTGTGGACATGATCCCGGTGATAATCAATGCGGCGCTCGCAATGCACGCTGGACACATGTGTTCCTCCCTTCTCTTCGCCAAGCCGTTCAGCGCGAACTCTGCGCTTCGGCCCGCTTGCGAACGCCATCGTTCATGTGCGCCCAACCCTTCACAACTCCCTCGCGATGTTCGTCCGTAATCAGCCCGAACGCCAGGTGATGGAATTTGATCAGCGTTCCGCCATCGGCTTCGCTCAGCCGGTATTGCACGTTCGAGCTCACCGGATAGGACATGAACAGCGGCCCATAGAATTCCAGCAGCGTGGGCCGCTTGATCGATTGCACATGACCCCACAAATGGCCGTTCTCACCGCCCAGGTCGCGATACCATCGCCCGCCCGGCCACGGTTCGATCTTCAGCGATATGGACTTGCCGTCGGGCGTTTCATTCAGCGGTCCCAGCTGTTCCAGCAATGCCGCGAACGTGACTTCCAGCGATGCCCGCACATGAATTTCCTGCGTAACGTTTAACGTCAGATCCTCGATCGTCCGGTTCACTTTCAGCGCTGTCGAATTCATGCTTTCTCCTTTAATTAGAATTTGTCCTGCCGCCTGCTCGGCGGCTGCAATCGCGCTCGCCTACGCACTGCTTTTGCGCTCCGCCTGCTCCTTGACGCGGTTCAATTGATGCTGCCAGTACCTTGCAAACGTGCTGGTCCACTCGTGCAACGGCCGGATCGCCTCCGCGTTCACTCGATACATCATCCTGCGTCCCTCCCGCCGTACGTTCACCAGTCCAACGTCCAGCAGCACCCGCAGATGTTTCGACACCGAAGGCTGCTCCAATTCCAGCGTCGCCGCAATCTCGCCCACCGACCGCTCCTGCAGCGCCAGATAGTTCAATATCTCGCGCCGCCGGGGCTCGGCGACTGCGTTAAAAGCGTCAGACGTCGTAGCCGCTCGAGCCATGCGCCAACAATACATTCCTATATGGGAATATGTCAAGCTGTTTTTCTTGGCGGTTCGAAAGGGCGGGGCAAAGAGCAGGACCTCAGCGGAACGAGGCCTGGGAGCGGTAGAGCGGGCTAACTAGCGGGACGGCGCTTCGCGCGGACACTTTGTTCAAGATATTCGTCCAGATGCTGTCGCATGGCGCGCAGTGGTCCTTCATCGTTCTGCAGTCGGCTGACGAGCAGTGCGCCTTCGAGCGAACTAATGATCAATTCAGATAGCTCTCGCGGCGTCACGCGCCGGTCAATTTCATGCTTCTTGACGCCTTCCGCGGTGATCCGGGACAAGCGTTCCGTCCATCCCTGCAAGGCTTTTCTGGCTCGCGCGCGCAACGCCGGATTTCCATCGTCGGCCTCGACAGCCATGTTCATCAACGGGCATCCGCCCGGCACCAGTCCCGCGCGCCTCTCCACAAAATTGTCGATCGTTTTCTTCAGACGGTCCACGCAATCCGCAACATCCGCGACGCCATCCAGCCTTCCGCGCACGGCTTTTTCCCAAGCGTAGTCGAACGCCTCCGCCGCCAGTTGCTTCTTCCCCGAGAAATGGCGGTAGATCCCACCCTTTTGCAGACCGGTGGCCTGCATCAGGTCCGCCAGCGAAGTTCCCTCGAAGCCCTTCTGATTGAAGAGCGGCGCCGCTTTCGCGACGATATCCCGCCTGGTTTGCTCGCCCTTGGTCATGCGTAACTCCCGGGACCAGTTCCGAGACCGACTGGTCTTTTATGTCATTCTAGCATAGAATGAATGAGACCGAACGGTCTCTTATGCATCGAATAGAGGAGAGGACTCATGAGCGAGGCGCTGGCTCCGGCCATTCCGCTAAGTTTGCCCACTCCTAGAGTGGGCATCAATCCATGGTTCATCGCCATCACCGTCACTCTGGCGACCTTCATGGAGCTTCTCGATACCGCCATCGCCAACGTCTCTCTTCCCCATATCGCCGGCGGCCTTGCCGTCAGCGCGGACGAAAGCACCTGGGTGCTCACCAGCTACCTGGTCTCCAATGCCGTGGTCTTGCCGCTGTCTGCCTGGCTCAGCCGTCTGCTGGGGCGCAAGCGCTACTACATGATTTGCGTCGCGACCTTCACCGTCAGTTCGTTGCTGTGCGGGTTTGCCCCTAGCCTCGGCGCCCTCATCTTTTTTCGCGTCTTGCAGGGAATCGGCGGCGGCGGTCTGGCTCCGGTGGAACAAGCCATCCTGGTGGATACTTTTCCCGCCGCCAAACGCGCCGCAGCATTCGCCTTGTACAGCATGGCGATCGTCACCGCGCCGGCGATCGGTCCTCCACTCGGCGGCTGGATCACCGATCACTGGAGCTGGCGCTGGGTTTTCTTCATCAACATTCCGATCGGCATCATCTCGCTCGTCCTCACCAGCCGCCTGCTCTCCGATCCGCCCGAATTCAAGCGCGAGGTGGAAGCGGCGCGCAAAAATGGCAAACTGAAAATAGATGGCTGGGGAATTTTCTCGGTGGCCATGGCTTTCGCGTGCCTGGAAGTGGTTCTGGATCGCGGACAAACATTGGACTGGTTTGAAAGCAATTTCATCGTGTGCTTTTTTGCGATCGCCATCGCCGCGCTGCTGTTCGCTATCGTCTGGGAGTGGCGCCACCCGGATCCCGTGGTCGAAATCCGCCTGCTTGCCGATAGAAATTTCGCGCTGGCCAACATTTTCTACTTTCTGTTCGGGTTCACGCTGTACGGGTCCACCGTGCTGATTCCGCAGATGCTGCAGCGCCTCTATGGCTACACCGCCACCGACGCCGGACTGGTTCTGGGCCCGGGGGCGTTTGTGATCGTGATGCTCGCTCCCGTGGTCGTCAGAATTCTGCCCAAAGTAGGGGTGAAGCGACTCCTCGCTTTCGGCTATTTCGTTTTCGCGTTGGCCATGTGGTATTACGCCAGTTTCACGCTCGCCACCGATTACCGTCACGAAGCGCTGGCGCGCGTGATGCAAGGATTGGGAATCGCGACGCTCTTCGTGCCCGTCAGTCAGCTCGCCTATTCCAATTTGCCCAAAAACAAGAACAACAAAGCCTCCAGCCTTACCAATCTGTTCCGCAATCAAGGAGGCAGCTTTGGCATCGCCTTCGTCACCACGCTTCTGGCGCGCCGCTCCCAATATCATCAAAGCGTGCTGGTAGCGCACGCCATTCCTTCCGATCCGCGCTACCGCCAACTTCTCGCCAATCTCACCAATTATTTCGCCGCTCACGGCTTCTCGCACGCGGATGCCGCCGTTCACGCGCAAGCGCAGGCGTTCGCCCTCCTCGAACGCCAAGCTACCTTCCAGGCATTTCTGGATTGTTTCACCGCGCTGGGATGGTTTGTGCTGACGGGCGTCCCACTGGTACTTCTGATTCGCAAATTCAAGCCGGTAGCGCCCTCGGGCGGCCATTGAACCTGTCGCGGCCAGGTGTCGCGCCAGCCCGAACAAGGCCTGTTGGCGCCCGACAAGGGCAGTGCCATAATTTGAAATGCCCGCGGAAAAGCGTGCCCCATGAAAGCCGCCATCCTAAAATCATCGCAACCAGTTTCAGCAACGCCGCTGAAAATTGCAGACGTTCCCCGCCCGCAGCTCGTCCCCGGCCATCTGCTGCTCCGTGTCCTCGCCTGTGGCGTCTGCCGAACCGACCTTCACATCGTCGAACGCGATCTCCCCGCGCTTCGGCCGCAGCTCATTCCGGGTCATCAAATCGTCGGCGAAGTCGTCGCCGGCGAAAGCGTGGAATCGCCGATCGGCTCGCGCGTGGGCGTTTCCTGGATGGGCGGCGTGGATGGTGACTGCTGGTATTGCCGTCACGCGATGGAAAATCTGTGTGACAGGCCAATCTTCACCGGTTACACCGTAGATGGCGGCTACGCCGAATACGCTCTAGCGCGCGCCGACTTCACCTTTCCCCTGCCGCAAACTTTAGACGCCGTCCACGTCGCTCCCCTGCTCTGCGCCGGCATCATCGGATTTCGCAGCCTGCGCGTTGCCGGCGTCCAACCCGGCGAACGCGTTGGTCTTTTCGGCTTCGGTTCTTCCGCCAGCCTCACCATCGCCGTTCTGCAGTCCTGGAAATGCGAAGTCTATGTTTCCACCAGGGGAGATTCCCATCGCAAGCTCGCTGCCAAACTAGGCGCGACGTGGATAGGTAGCGAAAATGAAAAGCCGCCGGTCGAGCTCGATCGCGCCATCACTTTTGCTCCCAGCGGAGATGTAGTCGTCAGCGCGCTCGCCAGTCTGCGCAAAGGCGGAGTAGTCGCCATCAACGCCATTCATCTGGACCGCATGCCGCAATTCGATTACGACAAACTTCTCTGGGGTGAACGCGTAATCCGCAGCGTGGCCAATATGA
>Ga0209420_1000047_pt1 | contig 76897 bp, 68 predicted proteins | sample BlaSpr_A8_OM1_O1_FD_187972 | JGI IMG/M metagenome (GOLD analysis project Ga0209420, IMG submission 187972) | Forest soil microbial communities from Thunder Bay, Ontario, Canada - Black Spruce, Ontario site 2_A8_OM1_O1 (SPAdes) (version 2) | ecosystem: Environmental > Terrestrial > Soil > Boreal... | reverse complement strand
CGCGGCGATTTTGATTGACCCGGTCCTGGCCGCGGCAACAGCAGCAGCCACGGCGAAGAGCGGTTATTACTTTACCTATGTGGGAGCCACGGCAACCCCAGCAGTCGGTGGATGCACGGGTTTCCAGACCTATACGATCGTGGGACAGCCTGGAATCGTTGGACAGACTGGACAGCGCGGGTTCTATAGCGACCAGAGCGGCGTCATCCGTTACACCACGGACGGCAGCGCACCAACAGTCGCCAGCCCTCCGCTCCAGTAATTTTGCATCGCCATCAAGTACGAAACCGGGGAGAGCAATCTCCCCGGTTTCTTTTTCCCTCTGATTTTCTGTTTTCTGTTCTCGCCGCCCCTGATTCCCTCCCTGGTGCTGATTGGACTAGCGCTTTGCGTCTTATACTGGATGCCTATTTCAATTCTTTTTCAGCCAAGCGCGAGATCTTCGCGCGCTCACCGGGGCCGGGTTGTAAGTCCCGCCTTCTTCCACAGCTTCTCCCAATGCCAGATGCCCGGAGTTTTGTGAAGCACGCGATACCCTACCTGGTGCGCCAACATCAAAATTTGTCCGCGATGATGCGCCTCGTGCGAAAACATATACGCGAACATGGTCGCCCCGGCAGGCCAAGTCTGCGTCCAACTCCCGCGAGAGAATTTTGTAACGCGCCGATTCGGAGCTGCCGAAAGCGCGTCCGTCAACATGCGCAAACACTGCGCCCCGCTTTTCCTGTGCGCCGCCGCAGCCTGCTTCATGGTGCAACGGTCCGGATCGAGTGATGCCGGACACTTCAGATGCGGCGCCGAATTCCTCAGCCACACAAGACGGCAGTTGTGCAGATGCGCGAAGATGGCCGCAATCGTCCGCCCACTGCCCTTTTGACCCGGCGTCTTCGCCCGCCACACGCGAGGGTCCAGTTCTGAAAGGATGAGTTGATTCATCGCGTCACTGCTCGCGTAAGTTTCCAGCAGCGAGTCTCGAATCTCCGCGAGCGCTGCCTGGGATTGCATTGGCATCGAGCTCCCCCCCCCAATTTGTTGACAATTATTGATAACGATTTTCGCATAATAACAAAGTGAGCAAGAGGAAGTGACGTCGTAAACAGAACCGCAAGTGGCAGTGAAACGCCGCGCCGCAAATCGCGGTGGCGCTGTATCAACTGGGCAAGATTTTGTGTTGTAGATGCCAAAAGAAATCCTAATGTGTGTTCTGGCCTCGGTTAGAAATTGTTCTGCCATCTGTTTTGAGTGAGTTGCGAATTTGCCAATGCGCTGGGCGCCAGCGGCGTCTCTCTCTGCATTGCAGAACCAGGTGGTCAGGTGTATTTTCTAATTGGCGCTGAGACAAAAGTAGGAGCTCCAGGATCTTGTGTACTGGGGGCAAGATGACGCAACTTCCAAGCATTCGGTTCTCACTCCGGATTTTACGCAAACGCGCGAAGCTTGCCTCCATTGCTGTTATTTCTCTGGCGATTGGGCTGGCCGCCGCATCCGCGGGGCTCAGCACATTCCATGCCCTGCTGCTGCGGCCTCCTGCGGTTGTTGATCCAAACCGGCTGTTGACACTTTACACAGTCACGCCGAATGAACCGTTCAGCCAAGTTTCCTATCCGGATTACCGGTATTATCGCGACAACAATAGCGTGTTCTCCGGCCTCTGCGCGATTCCGTTCAGCATCGGCCTGCAGACGATCATCTTCGAAAAACGTGAGAAAAGCGGCCTTATCAACGCTGTGTCCGACAATTACTTCTCCGTTCTCGGGGTTCAACCTTTCCTCGGGCACTGGTTTGCCGCCGGCGACGACGACAAGGTGACGACGTCCGCGGTGCTGAGTTACGGCTATTGGCAATGGCTCGGGGCAGACCCGAACATTATCGGCAAAACTCTCAAGATAAATAGCGTTCCGTTTACTATCGTCGGAGTAGCGCCGCGGCGTTTTGTGGGAACCATCCTGAGCGATGTTCCCGACCTTTGGCATCCGCTTTCCGCGGCGCCCGCTATCTTTCACCAGACTTATGACTGGCGCGCAGATCGCACCAGTCACTCTTTGAGTTTGATCGGGCGTATGAAGCCCGGTGTCACGCGCCAGCAAGCCCTGGCGGAGATACAAGGATTGTCGCGACAGCTTGCCGTCGCTTATCCGGAAACCAACAAGAACCGGCTTGCCGCGCTGACGGAAACGAGCATGCTTCCGCCGAACGCAATGTCCAGCGCGACGTTGATGGGCGGGCTCATGCTGGCGGTTGTTGCACTCGTGCTGTTTGCCGCTTGCGCCAACGTGGCCAACCTGCTACTGGCCCTGGCCGGCGCGCGACGGCAAGAAATCTTGATACGTGCCGCGCTCGGCGCCACTCGCATGAGTCTCGTCCGCCAGCTTCTTGTCGACAGCTTAGTGATTTCGGTGATGGGGGGAGTGGTCGGCTTTGTATTTGCTTCTTATGGCCTCAGGCGATTGATCGACTTCAAGCCATTTGTTCCCGGAATCGGCCTAATCCCTATTACTTTGGATTTCCGACCTGACCTCGCGGTTGTTTCTGTGATGGTCGGAGTCGTTTTCCTGGTGGGACTATCTACAGGCTTGTTGCCTGGCCTGCACGCTTCTACTCCTAATCTCGCAGCTGCGCTGAATGGAGAGATCGCCATCGGCGGAACGCGCAAGGGCCGCATGCGAAGTTTTCTCGTGGTGCTGCAGGTCACCGCTTGCACCGTGGTACTGATTGGAGTCGGTCTTTGCCTGAAGAGCCTGCATAATCTGCAGCGGTTAAAGGTTGGATATTCCGCTCGCAACGTCGCGCTTTACGCAATCGACGACCTACAGGTCAACGGTTACTCAGAACAACAGGGTCGTGCGCTATTTGAGCGCCTTCGAGAGGGTGTAAGTCAGGTGCCCGGTATCGAGTCCATCAGCCTTGGGGACACTATCCCGTTTTCAGGCGGGATCAGCACCGACCAGGTGCACATCATAGGTCTCCCGGATGACAACGAACACGGGGTGACCATTGGCGTCGGTGTTGTGGACGGCCGCTATTTCTCTACACTGGGAATCCCAATTCTCGCAGGGCGCACGTTCGCCGCTTCGGACACGGCGAAATCCCCGGTAGTTATCCTCGTCAACCAAACGATGGCGGCAAAATATTGGCCGAATCAAAACCCGGTTGGCAAAACAGTCCACATTGAAAATGGCAACCGCCAGGCCACCGTGCTTGGAGTCGTGGGAGACATCAAGTATTCGGACATTGACGAGGCGCCGCAGCCCTTCATGTACTACTGCCTGACCCAAAACTATCAGTCCGGTATGTATCTGCTGGTACGCGCGCAGGGTGATCCGTCGCAGTGGATAGGAACGATTTTAGAGAACGTGCGCAAATCGGCCCCCGAACTAGGCGTTATGAGCTTCACAATTGAACAATGGCATCAATTCGCTTTGTACGTCCCACAGCTGGCGGTGATTTGTACCGGCGCATTTGGACTGCTGGCATTTGTGCTGGCCGCCGTCGGACTATATGGCGCGGTCTTCTATTCGGTCAGTGAACGAACGCGGGAGATGGGAATCCGCGTCGCGCTTGGCGCGTCTCCGCGGGACTTGTGGAAATTGGTCCTCCACCAGACGAGCGTCGTGACCATCCTTGGAATCTTTCTCGGAATCGTTGGCGGGATCGGTGCAAGCGTGCTGGCGCGATCTCTGCTTTATCAGATACAACCCATCGAATGGTCAGTATTCTTCGGAGCGGCATTCGCGATGTTCGCAATGACCGTCGTTATTGCCTATTCAGGCGCGCGTCCCTGGATGAGCGTGGATCCGATGCAGTCTGTTCGCCACGTGTAGGGCGTTCATCAACTTCCGGTCTTATGTCTGGCGGGTGGCCGAGCCTTTGATGGGGAGAGGGTTCCCGGGTTTCGAATTAAGCAACGCTTGAGACCTCGGTGTGGATTGGGGCGCCTTCACTTTATTACGCAGTTGCGATTAAGTTCTCGCCTGCGCGGACGGAATGTTCGGCGGAAGTTCCGCCGAAAGGAAGACGGCTCTTTTAGGTTCTGGTTCCCGGCCCTTGCGGGCTGGCCTAACTTGTGTCACGCCTCCGGTGTTCGCAACACGAACGGCTAAAGCAGGTCCGACGTATTTTGGCCACCTCGTGGCTCTTCCCCAAGCCTCGCCTGATTTATCTCCCCGGCTCGACTAACCGTCGACCCGCGAGTCCATGCGACTGGTGCCGCGCCCAAAGGTTGGGCACCCTGCACTGACAAGTCTCGGGTTTGTCGCCCCAAAAAGTTCAACTAGAGGTTGGACGATTATTTACAAAGATGTGACAACTCCGTGACAACCCGTGTTTAGTCCGGGGTCAAGCTTCTGCGCCGTCAGAGCCAGCACTCTCGGCTCAAACCATCTAGAACATTCAGCAACTATACGGAACCATGGCCAACAGCGAAGCTCCTGGCCATCGGCCCGGAAGTGAAGGGCAACCAGCACGCAAAGAGGCTCCAATTTTCAGGAGACCATGGCTGCCCTTCCGATCTTTCCGGCGGCGGCCAGTGAGGAATTCGGTGCTTGCACACAACGCGAGTCGAACTTCGTAGTGGATTGTCCGGCTTCCAAAAGGAGGAAAGGATATGCAACTTAGAAAAAGTCTGTTGCACATGCGTCTCGGAGTCGCCCTTTGGCTCGGAGTTTTTGCGCTGATGGTTGGTTCGGCGTTCGCCGCACCTCCGAATCAGGGCACCAACATGGGTCCTGAAGATCAGAACAAGCAGATTTCAATAACGGTTTGGTTGAACCTGCATAACAAAGCAACTTTGGACGCCATGGTCCAGGATATATATGACCAGGACTCCGCGAACTATCACCACTTCCTCACGATGGAGGAGTACAAGAAACAGTTCGCTCCGACGGCTGAAGATGTCGCTACGGTGCGCAATTTCCTGGCGGCCCACAATATAAAAGTCACCATGACAGATAAGCTGAATCACTTCGTTATGGCACAAGGACGTGTCGCCGACGCCCAGGTGGCCTTCAACGTTCAGATCAACCGCGTCATGCTCGACGGAGTGATGCACCGTATGAGCGCATCGGAAGCTTCGGTTGCGGGACCTGCAGGTGCGCTTGTGTCGACGGTGCAAGGGTTGAGCGATCTTGGATATCGCACGAATGTGATCCAGGCCAGGAACCTTGAAACCGGCACGGCTTATGCGGGGGTTTCACTTTCCGCCGTGGGTGCCGATGGACTTTTCTTCAGTGGACAGTGTCTCTATCCACCGGAGTTGGTTAACTTCAACACAGGAGGAGGCTTCCCGAAGGCGTCCTACTTCGGCAACCGATATGGAGCGGCTGTCAGCAATACTTCCGAGGGGACTCTGCCGCCGTGCGGCTACGATGCTGCCGAAGTTCAAACAGCATACGGCCTGAATGAACTCTATAACCGAGGCCTGAACGGGACTGGTCAGACCATCATGATCGTCGATGCTTTCGGTTCGAATAGCATCCTGGCCGACGCAAATCTGTTCTCGTCGCTGAACGGGCTACCCGAGCTCACACCATCGAACTTCACGATCTTCACTCCCAACGGCTCCGCCACCTGCTCGCCAGCCCCAACCGGGCCGTGCCAGGCCGGGAACTGGAACTCCGAAACCACGCTTGATGTTGAATGGGCACACTCAATTGCCCCAAATGCCAACATCGCCCTGGTGCTCACGGCAGATAACAGCTTTACAAATCTTGATATCGGAAACCTTTTTGCGGTCGAGAATGGTTTTGGCAACGTCCTCTCGAATAGTTTCGGGATTTCAGAGGTTGCTCTGGCGGAGCTGGACCCATCGGAGCTCGTGGTTGAGAACGGTATTTCGGAGATCGCTGCGGCATTAGGGATTTCCCAGAACGTTTCGACAGGTGACAGCGGCGATAACCTGGCGCTGGATAATGCTGAATTTGGGATCAACTCAGTGTCCGCCGGTGCGAATGCCGATTCTCCGTTTGCGACGGGCGTTGGCGGCACCAGTACATTCTTGAACTCCCAAAATGACATCATCTTGCAAACTGGATGGGGCTTAAACGCGACGGGTATCGCTAACTCCATTCCAATCATCCCTCCTGCGTCTCTTGGCTTCATATTTGGAGCCGGAGGAGGGGCCAGCGTTGTTTACGCCAAACCCAAATTCCAAGAGCGGTTGCCAGGTAAGTTCCGTCAGACGCCGGACATTTCCATGAATGCCGACCCACAGACCGGCGTCGAGATAATCATCTCACCTGACGGTACTCCCGCTGACGGTACGTTTGTGGAAGTGGTTGGGGGAACCAGCCTCTCTTGCCCGACGTTCTCGGCCTTTTGGGCCATCGCGAATCAGGCGGCCGGAGGAGGACCGATAGGGCAGGCGGCGCCAACTCTCTATGAACTTTCTGACGGTGCGATCACGGATGTAAATGTAGGGCCATTTTCTACTCTGTTTGACGTGACAGGGAGCATTTTCAACCCGCCGAGTACTCCTTTTACTTTCGAAAGTGCGGCGGCTCTGGCACAACCTTTGGAGAACACGAAGTTCTTTGTGAGTGCATTCTTCCAACTCAGCCCGACCGCCTGGGATGTGATTACGTTCGGGACAGACTCGTCGTTAACCACAGGTCCTGGCTGGGATAATGTGACTGGTTTGGGTACGCCGAATGGTGTGACGTTCGTTGATCAAGTTGTAAAAGCGGTCAAGTAAACTCGCGGATGTGCCTTCTGGGTGGGTCGCCTACGGGGCGACCCACCTTTTTAGGGGCTCTTGCTAACCTCGTTGATAGAACCCGTCTGTAGGATTCGCGTTAAGTCTCGTTCGATGTGAATCGGTAACAACAGTGCTTTAAGATTTTCTACTGTGGCCTCGATGTCGTAGCGGAATGACTTCAGCCTAAACTGACCGTCCTGCCATATGGCGTAATTGGCCAAAGGTTCCCCGGAAGCTTCCAGGATTGAGTAGTACCCTGTTGCCGACTTGTTGAATGAAGGGGATGTGCGGGTGCCCTTCCCGGTGCTTTTTCCAATTCACTGGACGGCATAGCCGATAGTACCCCAGCGATAGTTCACCTAATGAGTGCCCTCGATCGGTAAGGGTGCCGAACTCTTCGGGGTGTGAAGGATTCGCGGGGCTTCGTCAAAACTCGAACCGTTTTTGTACGAACCACAGAAAAAGTTCGGCGCCCCGGCGGGTTTTAATCCTGCAGATGGCGAGTGCTCGTGCCGCGCGCAGAAGTCGGCCACCGGCCTTGCCCTTTCTTGCTGGCGACAGCCGTTGGTTTGTGGTAGCTATTTCACGCGGGAACGCGTACGGTCGAAGTGTCTCACTAGCATCCTGCCGTAAGCATTCCTTCTACCTACGGCTCCCTGCGAAATCGGACAGCACTCGCCGCTGTGCACGGGACCCACAGCCTTATAGCGGCACCAAGAGTCCCTCGTTGTGTACTGGCATTTAGTCGAGGTGCGATATGAACCGAACCGAATGGACGAGAATCTACAGAGCCGCTCTTCTGGAATGTGATTTGGCGAAGCTCCCTACGCGAATTCGCGAAGCGGAAACTGCCATCTTCACTCGGATCCAGGACCTGGCTGAAGATTCCGATTCCTGTCACGAGCGGGAATTAATCTCCGATGCGCTATTCGGTCTGCGCACTTTGCAAAAGCCGTTGCTACGTTATTCCGGCGCCGAGCAAGCAGATCGTTCGCATTTCCCTCTCCCAACTTCGAGAACATCCCGCACTTAATCGGGTGGAGGAGATGAAAATGGCAGAGACAATCAAAACAGGAACGGTCTTGATCAAAGATGGAACGCTTTTGCCGGACGGGCTGGAACTCGAAAGTGAGCCTTGTGCTAAGGGTTGGAGGCTGGTGAAGAACTTCGACGGGGCCAGTTTAGGCCGAAAAGTCGACGAAGCTGGGTGGAACTTTTTCTGCTTGGCGGGCGAGATCAAAAGAACAGTCTTCGGCTTTGGTCGAAAGGACAATGTGCGCAGAACAGTAAAGCGAATCCTGATGAATCTAAGACTAGAGGATTTCAACAGCCTGGAAATTATGCATGTTGAGAAAAAACGATTTCTAGGATTTCGTTATGCGACCGTAAGCGCCCATTCCCGGCATATTCAAGAAGACGTGTTCCTTTTCGGGGCTAAGAACGTCGCCGTCAGACCGAGCTGAGGGCTTCTAATCGAATCAGAGCAGAGTCTTGAGGATCCTATACGGAGGTCGAGGAAATGACGGCAGATGTGACTGACCCACGCACTGCGATTCTGGTGGAGCATGTGGGGGTTGAAGAGCCGAGTCCATCGCGCATACAGATCGACGCTGAGGGTAATCTAATTATCAGCGAAGAGGAACACCTCGCGACACTGTCCGGAACCGCGAGGGTGGCATCCGGCAATAAACCAGTTCGCCAACTCGAAGTTTCTCAATCAGAGGGCGTGTTCCACTGGCAAGACAAACTGTAACTCTTGAGAACTCGGACCAAGGAGGTTACAAGACATGGCTGACAGTCAATGGCGGACTTTGTACCAGGCTGCTGTTTTTGAGGTGGACCCAGAGAAAATCGAGGGGCGTGCCAAAGCAGCGGAGCTCGCAATCAATGCGCACGTCTTTTCCGATCACCAACATATTTCCGGAGCCGAGCGATCGGATATGCTACAAGCGCTAACGGCTTTGGGCGTGTTGATACTGGAAGGCCAAGCAGTTGCCGAACTCAAGCGCGACCAGAAGAGGTAGGGCCCGAGCGAACCTGGACTTCTCGGAGACCTGGATTTGTAGACCGGGCGTGAGTTCGCCCGCGGCACATTAGCTGCAATGAATTCAGGAGAAACGAAAATGGACTACAAAATCGAACGACCATGTCCGAACTGTGGAAGCGGGGACGTGTGCAGGTCGCGTCGCCACGGAATCGTTGAACGCTTCTTAAAAGTCCTGATGATAGTTCCATTTCGATGTGACGTTTGCAGCGTGCGATTCTTTCGATGGGCGTGACATGAAATGAACTTTAGCGCTTCGAACTTGTTTCAATGAGACCAATGAAGTTGCGGCAGTCGGAATTAACGATATCTTAAAATCAAAAGAGGAACACGGAATATGGGATACGCTAACCGCGGCAAAACAGAGAAGAAATCGGGACGAGCCGGATTTGTGGATGCTCGACTCGAAGATCTGCGGCGTCGGTGGGAGAATGCCACAGACGAGAGAGAGAAGACTGAGGTGTCTGAGCAGATTCGCGAGTGGCAAGCATTTAGGCCCGAACGATCCGAGCCCTCCCGCGGTGGACGCTAAGAAGCAGTAACACAATCAATTCGAGGTCGGGCAGCATTTCACTGAACATGAATGTATCCGCGAACTACCCACTTCCAATAGATTGGCGCACAGGAATCAATTGCGAGGGGATGCGATTCGCATTCGCTTTGTACGCTGGCGGGCAGAAGTTCGTTCCGAGCCGTGAGACACTCAAGCATGGCAATGAAGGGTTCATACCGCCGAGCCACGACGTCGCTCTATTTAATCGAAAGCCGCGACGCTGAGAGAAAGTTGAGAGAAGAAAGACAGAAAAAGAAGGCACTTGCTACGAAACATCCAAAGGCTCATTAACCCAACATCTTAAGTCTGATCAATCCCAATTAACTTTCTTCAGTGGAAGTTCACCGTTGCAGATATGTTCATCGAAGCGCCGCTGAAGCTGCGAAGCTTCGTTCTCTTGGTCGGCCAGCTTTAGGGGATTTGGATAAGTCCAGCCCTTCCACGCACTAATAGGCATGGTTCCTCCTCGAGGTCATCCTATCGAAGAACCCACCTTGGGTGTCAGGATGAATGCTTTGACGTTTCGGCAGCAACTGTCGTCTGTAGCGATGGGCCTACCGGCGCCCAGGAACAAAGCGTGGACCCGCTTGCTTATTCGCCGCATTCTGTCACCGACCGACTCCCTTCGCGCGGGCCCGCCCCTGCTGATAAATGGTCAGAGTAACGAACGCCGCTTGGACCCTTGGCGCGGAGACTCCGCGTTTCCGGCCGCGTTCTACGAGATCTCCAAGAATAGTGTCCACTTCGACCCGCGCATGTTCTGTGAGGTCGCGATACATCGACGAGGTCAATTTCGAACCCGGTGCGGTAAGTAGAGGGCTCTTTTCTGTTAGGAACGTCTCCGACATCGGATATCCGCAAGCACCGGCGATTGCGGCGCATTCACGAAGTGTCGAGAGACATAACTCTGAGCCACCGGGAACCACAACGATTTCGCCGATATTTCCGCGAAGCAAACAGGTGATGGCTCCCAAGCTGGCCAGCCATACCCACTTCTGCCACATGTCCCGCAGAATGTCTTCGGATATGGCCGTCTCGAATCCAGCGCCGCTAAACTCCTGATGCACCGCTTCTATCCGAGAGGTCTTCTTCCCGTTCAGTTCGCCGTAGGTAAGACTCTGGAAATCAGCAAGCTGACTTGAGATAGGTTAATTCTATGTAAATACCTGATTGATGTCATAACGACGCTGGGCGGGTGGACGATCCTTCCACGCGGCACCCGCGTTTAGTTTAGTCTAGTCACGATCAAAATTCGCGGGGTGCCGAACAGGCCGAATTGTCGTTGCCGATGGAGACTCTTCTCTCCACAAAAGCGACGATCTGCAACCCTACCGGATACGGTCCGGGCTTTTGCAGGAATTGAAAGGAGAGTCTTTGTGAAACCGCGAATACTGAACCAAAGAAAATTCACAATGAAAAACAAGGAATCAAGGTTCGCGTTTTCAATCTTGCGCTCCTTCTGAGCTCAACTACGGCTCGCGAAGATACAGGGTTCTCGCCACGGTGAGGTGAAAGGGTGCGCCACCCTCCGCAAGGCTTCCCTAACCTCGAGCGGAGCCACTGGCGGAAGACGATTTTCCGCCGGCCGGTAACGTGGCTTTGCCTTTAAGGCCGGATATAAAGGCCTGCTGAACGCGGTTAAAACTGCGTCCACGCACCACAGCGGTGACGATCGTTCGATTAGCCTGCATATCACTGAGGCGCACGTACCGGCAGGCGATATTGCGGTCAATAGCCATTTCAGGGACGAGCGAGATGCCGACACCGGCCGCAACCATTCCTAGGAGACTGCTGAACTGTCCGCTTTCAAACACAATGTTGGGCGTAATGCGGGCGCGTGTGCAGGTGGCAATACTCAGATCCCGGAAACAATGGCCGTCGCGCAACATAACGAACGATTCTCCGCGGAGGTCTTTGAGGGCCAGCGATTTTGCGGAGGCAAGCGCATGATCTATGCTCAATGCCGCAAAAAGCGGCTCGGTTCGGATGGGGAACAACTCCAGATCCTTGTGGCGCAGCGGCAGTGCAAGAATCGCCACATCGATTGACAGCTCGCGCAAACCTTCTACCAGGACTGAAGTCGTTTCTTCAACGATGCGTAGTTTCGCATCGGGGTACCGCTTGGCGAAACCGGCCGTATAACTCGGCATCAGATAGGGCGCAACCGTTGGAATGACGCCCACCACGACGCTGCCGCGAAGGTCCGTATTCTGATCGGCCGCTCTGGATCGCGCCGCCTCTATTTGCTCTAAAATCGCGCGGGCACGAGGAATGAAAGCGCGACCCGCCTCGGTGAGGCGAATGCTGCGACCCAAGCGGTCGAAGAGCTTGATGCCCAGCTCTTCCTCGAGTTTTAGCACCTGCTGTGAGAGCGAGGGTTGAGCAATCTTGCAGCGCTCCGCGGCGCGGCTGAAGTTGCCGGTGTCCGCGATAGCGCAAACATATCGGAGCTGATGAACTTCCATAGGATATGCCTATACCTAAAATGGGAGTTATATATTGGAACTATGCCCCATTTGAATGTTAATTTAAGTTCGTCGAAATCGCAGCATGGATTTCAACGAACTTGCTCGGCTGAATTTAAATGTCTGAAGGAGGTTATGCATGGCTGACGAAGCGAAGTGCCCGTTCCATCACAGCAGCAGCGCAAACCCAACGAACCGTGACTGGTGGCCAAACCAGTTGAATCTCAATCTGCTGGCTCAGCACTCATCGCTGTCCGATCCGATGGGCAAGAATTTTAATTACGCAGAAGAGTTCAAGAGCCTGGACTACGACGCTCTGAAGAAAGATCTTGCGGAGTTGATGACGGATTCGCAGGACTGGTGGCCTGCGGACTTCGGTCACTATGGTCCGCTGTTTATTCGCATGGCCTGGCACAGCGCCGGGACCTACCGCGTGGGTGACGGTCGCGGAGGCGGCGGCCGAGGTCAGCAGCGTTTTGCTCCACTCAACAGCTGGCCGGATAACGTCAACCTCGATCGAGCGCGCCGGCTGCTCTGGCCCATCAAACAGAAATATGGAAGAAAAATTTCCTGGGCCGATCTGATGATCCTCGCGGGCAACGTCGCGCTGGAAACGATGGGCTTCAAGACTTTCGGCTTTGCCGGGGGACGTGCGGACGTCTGGGAACCGGACCTGGACGTCAACTGGGGACTGGAAACAACCTGGATGGGGACGGAGAAACGCTATTCGGGTGATCGCGATCTCGCGCGCCCATTCGGCGCCACCACCATGGGCCTTATCTATGTGAACCCCGAGGGTCCGGAAGGCAAGCCGGATCCAGTTGCGGCAGCGAAGGATATCCGCGAGACTTTCGGGCGCATGGCGATGAACGACGAAGAAACCGTCGCTTTGATCGCAGGCGGTCACACCTTCGGAAAAACTCACGGCGCCGGGCCCGGCGCCCACCTGGGTAAAGAACCGGAAGGCTCGCCGATTGAGGAGCAGGGCCTCGGCTGGTCGAGCGCATACGCCACTGGTATCGCAGGTGACGCAATTACGAGCGGCCTGGAAGTGACCTGGAGCAGCACGCCGACGAAATGGAGTAACGATTTCTTTGAACACTTGTTCAAGTACGAGTGGGAGCTTACCAAGAGCCCGGGCGGCGCACACCAGTGGAAGCCGAAAGGCAATGCGGGCGCGGGTACGGTACCGGACGCGCATAATCCCTCCCAGCGCCACGAACCGGCGATGCTGACCACTGATCTCGCTTTGCGACTCGATCCCGTCTACGAAAAAATCTCGCGACGTTTCTACGAGAATCCGGCTTTGTTTGCAGATGCGTTCGCGCGGGCGTGGTTCAAGCTGACGCATCGCGACATGGGACCGCGCGCGCGCTACCTCGGTCCGGAGGTTCCGAAGGAAGAACTACTTTGGCAGGACTCCATCCCGCTAGTAAATCATAAATTGGTCGATGAAAAGGATGTCGCGGCCCTGAAAGGAAAAATTCTTGCCTCTGGGCTGACGGTCTCGCAACTCGTCACAACCGCTTGGGCGTCGGCGTCCACCTACCGTGGGTCCGACAAGCGAGGCGGCGCAAACGGCGCGCGCATCCGTCTCGCCCCACAAAAAGACTGGAAGGTCAATCAGCCCGCGCAGCTGCAGAAAGTTCTAAAGGCACTGGAAAGGATTCAGAGCGAGTTCAACGCCTCGCAGTCCGGCGGTAAGAAGATCTCGCTGGGCGACTTGATCGTCCTAGCGGGTTGCGCAGGCGTTGAGCAGGCCGCGAAGAATGCGGGCCTCACCGTGACTGTTCCCTTTGCCCCAGGCCGCATGGACGCTTCGCAGGAGCAGACCGACGTGCAATCTTTCGCCGTGCTCGAACCGGCCGCCGACGGCTTCCGGTCCTACCACATCGGAAACGCTCAGGCAACAGCGGAAGTCGAACTGCTCGATAAGGCGCAGCTCCTCACGCTTACCGCGCCGGAACTCACCGTGCTAATCGGCGGCATGCGGGTACTGAATACCAACCACGGACAGACCAAGTTTGGCGTCTTCACCAAGAAGCCGGAGGCGTTGAGCAACGATTTCTTCATCAATTTGCTCGATATGCGCACGGCGTGGAAGGCCACTTCGGATGCGAACGATACGTTTGAAGGACGGGATCGCAAGACGGGCGAAGTCCGTTGGACGGCAACGCGAGCCGATCTCATCTTCGGCTCAAACGCACAACTTCGGGCTCTGTCAGAAGTGTATGGAAGCTCGGACGTGCACACCAAGTTCGTCCAAGATTTCGTTCAAGCCTGGACCAAAGTGATGAACCTCGATCGCTTTGACCTCGCCGCATCCCGGAGCGCGGCGGGAGGCCAATGAATCGGCTAACGCGTCCAAACTAGTCTTCGGTGCGCGCGTGGATCTAAGTTATGTTGGTCAATCAGTAAACGGATGGTTGGCACGATTCGCACTGTACTGCGTACCGTTTTCTCTCGGGCCCCTGAATTTCACTGGCCTGATGGGTCGATCCCCATCGATCTTTTTCTTACCTTGAGTCGATTCGAATCGTTGGCGCCGGTTGCAGCAGCTTTCTCGATCGTAGAGCTCGTAATCGGGAAGACTTGTGTATAGTGGTGCCCTATCTGGCTGAATCTCGGCAATGCTGAACTTTGAAAGGTTGATCAGATGGGATACTTCTCGCGTTACTTTGCGGCTCTTCTTTTCGTTGCAACCGTCTTTCTTGTTCAGGCAAATTCCTCGCCTTGGGCCCAGGAAAGCTCTGCTGAGCGAATCTTCTTCCATGCCAAGGTCTTCACCGGCGACGCACAGAACCCTTATGCGGAGGCGGTTGCGATTCGTGGAGATAAGATCACCGCGGTTGGCAATTTGCCGGAGGTGGCCAAGTCTTTATCAGAGAATGCCGAACGTATCGATCTAGAAGGCAAAAGTCTTTTTCCCGGATTTATCGATTCGCACAGCCACTCGATCGATGGAGGACTCGGCCTAATTTCTGCCGATGCCAGCGAGAAAGTGCAATCGCTCAATGATCTTCCGCCATTTGTGGAAGATGCGAAAAAGACGGGCAAAGGCATGCGGGGCGATATTATTGAGATTCTTGGCTTGCCGCTGGAATTCTGGTCGCACTGCGACGTCCTCAATGCCGCCTTCGGCACCGGGACTTATGAGAAGCAAAGCGTCCTTCTGCGCGGAATGGACGGACACACTGCCTGGGCGAATCGGGCGCTGTTGCAACGTGCGGGCATCACAACTGAGTTCCTCAAGAAACTTTCCGCCGAGCAGCGGAGTTACTACGGCGCAGACCAGGATATGCGTCCGAACGGCTTTCTGGTCGATGCTGGCATGGAGAAAATCGAGCCTTTGCTCCCGCCGCGCACGCCCGACGAGTTGCTGGAAGCAGGGCGCGCTGCACTAGCATATAACTACGCCCTCGGGATCACGGCGTGGCTTGATCCATTGGCCACCGACGATGTACTGCAGGCCTATTGGCTGTTGGCCGAGCGCGGAGAACTGATTTCTCAAGTGGTGGCATTTCCACAGGTGCTTGCGAAGAATCCTGCGGCCGAGCTTGCAGGCGTTCAGAAGACACGCGAGGTCTACCGGAACGTCCCGAATCTGCACGTGAGCGGGATCAAAGTCTTTGCGGATGGAGTAGTGGAGTATCCGTCACAGACGGCGCATCTCAGCAAGCCGTACAAAAACACGGGGCGGAACGGCGATCTGTTGTTCGATCCGAAGAACTTCGCTGCTCTCTGCGTGGAGGCGGACAAAGAAGGATTGATCGTTCACGTGCACGCGATCGGCGATCAAGCAGTTAAGGAAGCGTTGAATGGGATTGCGGCGGCGCGAAAAGCGAATGGAAATTCTGGGTTGCCGCACACGATTACGCATGAACAGTTCGTGCAGCCAGATGACTTTCCTCGGTTTCGGGAATTGGGCGTGGTGAGCGCTTTGCAGCTTTTATGGGCGGATGCCAGCCAGGACACGATCGAAATAGTGAAGCCTTATCTGGACGCAGAAATCTACAAGTGGCAATATCCGGCACGGTCCATCCTCGATAGCGGCGGGATCATCTCAGGTGCGAGCGACTGGCCGGTTTCTAGCGCAAACGTGTTCTGGGCCATTTATCAGGCGGAAACACGCAAAGGGCCGGAAGGAGTGCTTGACCCATCGCAGTCCATGCCGCGTGAAGCGATGTTCTATGCCTACACGCGGAACTCGGCTCGCGCCATGAATCTCGATTCGATTGGAGAGATCGCCGTTGGCAAGCGTGCGGATTTAGTTTTGCTGGATCGCGACGTTTTGACGATTTCGCCAGAGGAAATGCGGGACACGAAAGTGTTGTGGACCATGGTGGCTGGAAAGACAGTGTATCGGTCAAAGTAAGGGCGGCGTATACACGACTTTCTGACGAAGAGTTCTCCGCCCCGCAGCCGCCGCGGACGCAACTACATCACGGACTCTGGTCCCTACTTACTCGGCGGTTCCGCGGAGTCTGTCGCGGCTTTTTGCTGCGGCGGCTTGACCGGCGCGCTTACTTCGGGGCGCATCGAGAGGAACATCACGCGCCCGCTCACCTCCTCAGAAAATTCGCTACCATCACCCTCGAAGGTGAGTCGGATCCCTTCCGCCTGGCGCTCGCGGGGCACGTCTCCCAGGGCGCAGTTCACTTGCAGGACCGCTGTTTTTGTTGTTCCCCTCATCGGCGACAGGCGGATATGGAATTCCGCAAGACCGCCTGTTGGAATGGGGCCATAGGCTACCGGCAAGTGTTTGGGGTTGAACGGTGCAGGGCCGAGGGCCCGCTCCTGATGCAGGAGTGCGCCCGGTGCGACGCCGTAGGAGTTGAACCGAACGAGGTCAGTCACGATCCAGACGCCTGTCTCAAGCAGGGTTCCATCGGACGACTTGTGGGCGAAGGTTCCGGCTGCCGTGACCGACTTGCTTTGCGTATTGAGCGTACCTGCACCGCTCATCTCGTAGCTGTCGCCGTTTGCTGACTTGACCACGGCCGGGCAGGTGGCAGAGTCACCGGGATCGCAAAGAAAACCTGAAGCGAGCAGCAAAGTGTAATTAAAAGAGTTGCTCTGGGCCTTGGCCGGAGCAGCACCCAGAAACATGGCTAGACTGGGTACGGCAAGCCACCTGACAATTAGGGTCGAAAATGTGTTTTGGTTCGACATGATTTCCTCCGCTGCCCGCGCGCTTTGGGAAACTGCGTGAGAATGCAGTTAGGCCCAGCGGTGCCGCCGCCTGCTGTGCGAAAAGGTTTGCCTTTCCGCCGCAGACCTAAAAAGAAAAATGATGTTATCAGCCTGTCAGATGCCTTCGTGTCCGAAATTGCAAACGAGAATGGCCTCCGGTCCATGCAGGAAACTGCATTAACCAGAGGCCATCTCAGAAACTGTCAACAGGTCGGTCAACTCACATCGCTTACGGCGTGCGGACAAATCCGTGGAAAAGGTCCGACGCGTCTTCATAGAACCCGACCATGACGCCTAACGCATTTATTCCGGTGGGCTCGGTGAACAGGACTCCGGCTACAGGGTAGTCGAACTCCGTGAACTTGCCATCGCGCAGCAACCAGCCGTGGGCGATACCTGCAGCATCGAAATACGTGCCTACGATCTCGTTCTGGACGTTCCCCCCGGTTGCAAAGGTACCACCGGTAGCGCCCGGAAAATCAATGGTGGTGTACTTTCCCAAGAAAAGAAAATACGCGTGATTCAACTCGCCTACGGTATCCGTGTAATTACCGACGACTGCACCAAGCAAGCTCACCGTGCTGGTACTGCTGCTGGTTGCTCCGGGGGGATCGAAAAATTTGAAAACGCCACTCGGGGACCTTACGAAACTGTGGGTAATGTTCGCAAGGTCGGTGAGGCCACACGCAGGATCAGAACAGGTAGATCCTGAAAGTTCCCCCAGGTCGTTGATACTGCTGAGACCGGTTCCGGCTGCGCCTTTGACGTCAACAAACGTGTAGTTTCCGTGATCGAGAATGAAACCATGGCTGACGGAATTCGAATCCAAGTATTCGCCCACGATGACTCCTTGCAAGTTGATGAAGGCGGGTTCCGTGTTTGTGGAGCCCGGGGGATCGAACGATGTGAACACGCCCTTCGCCGTATACGAGAAACCATGAGTGACAACACAGCCGGCATCCACGTAACCCCCGACGCCCGTGCCCTCCAGATTGGGACCGCCCGCCAGAAAGGTGGTCCCAGGACAAGCGCCAGGGAAATCGACCTGCTTATAGGTCTGCGCTCCCGCGATAGACGCAAATGCAAGACCGATCGTACAAATTGCCAAAAACCGAAATACTGTAATCATGAGATTGTCCTCCAGGTCTTTCTGTCTAGGTTTTCCGGCCAGAGATGGAAACCGAGTAGCCCAGCACCTGAAGCAATTTCTGATACAAAATGGTTGATGGCAATACCCACTTGACGGCACTTTGATATGACCATTATAGTCACGGTGTGAGTAAAGTCGCCGCGACTTTCACCCTCATCATTTCCGTTCATCGCAAATCTGGCCGACCGCTGCACCGACAAATCTATGACGCCTTCCGCTGCATGATAGTGGCCGGCTCCCTTAGCTCCGGCCAACAGATACCCTCTACTCGCACGCTGGCTTCCGAATTGGGGATTTCGCGGATTCCGGCCCTGAATGCCTACGCACAACTCCTCGCCGAAGGATATTTTGAGGCTCGAGTCGGCGCGGGAACTTTCATATGCAGCTCACTGCCTGAACAGGCAAGCCATCCCGAAAAAAGCGGGAAATCTCGGGCTCCAGAGAATCTCGCTCGTCGCCGTGTCGCGCGAACGGCGGGAATGCTTCCCCGCTTCGAGAGAACTCCTTGGGCACGCCATGAAGGAGCGTTCGATCTAAGCCAGGGGGCTTTGGATGAGTTTCCACACAAAATATGGGCGAATCTTCTCGCGCGGCACTGCAGGAATCCGCTCACCAGCAGCCTGGGATACGGCGATTCCATTGGACTCCGGCGTCTCCGCGAAGTGATTGCTATATACCTACGAACTTCGCGCGCGGTGCGCTGCGAACCGCAACAGATTATGATCGTCAGCGGCTCGCAACAGGCTCTGGATCTGTCCACGCGCGTTCTTTTGGATCCCGGCAGTCCGGTTTGGATGGAGGAGCCCGGCTATTGGCTCGCACGGAACGTTCTTATTGCCGCTGGGTGTCGCATCGTACCAGTTCCTGTAGACGCTGAAGGACTGGACGTAACGGCCGGCGTACGACGCTGCCGCACTGCGCGCGCCGCATTTGTCACTCCGTCGCACCAATTTCCGCTCGGCGTAACTATGAGCGCCTCGCGGCGTCTTTGTTTGCTGGAGTGGGCTCGGAGCGCGGGCTCCTGGATTATCGAAGACGACTACGACAGCGAATATCGTTACGAATCCAAGCCGGTGGCGTCGTTGCAGGGCCTTGACGATAGCTCGCGCGTCATTTACATCGGGACCTTCAGTAAGGTGCTGTTTCCTTCGCTGAGGATCGGTTATCTCGTCCTGCCACCCGACCTGGTCGATCGTTTCTTGTCCATGCGCTATGCCATGGACGTCAATCCTCCGCATCTTTACCAGGCGGTACTGGCCGATTTCATCGGCGAAGGGCATTTCTCGCGCCACATTCGCAGGATGAGAACGCTCTACGAGGAACGCCGAACCCTACTCGTCGATTCATTGCGGCGCAGTTTTGGCTCGCGATTACAGTTACTCGGCGATATGGCCGGCATGCATCTCACTGTGACCCTGCCGAATGGGCTGAAGGATGCTGAAATCGCCAACCGCGCTGCCTGCGAATCACTCTGGCTGTGGCCGCTCTCGCCTTCTTACATTACCAAAGCCGCGGCTCACGGCTTCATCCTAGGATATGGAAGCACGGCTCCGACGGAGATCCAGCGTGCCGTCGAACATTTGCGCGCTGTCCTCGACAATCCGGAGAATGGTGGTTCGACGAGAAAAACCTAGATGCCTTGAACCGCTAACCATACGCCGCATTTTCGCCGACCGTGCCGCCTTCCTCTCCTCAGCGCGCCATCGCCGCGGCAGGAAAGAAGAACGATCGAATCGATGCCAGCCAGATCGCCGATTGCCTGCGTCGTAATTTTCTGCCGGAGTGCTACTTGGCTTCGACCAAGATTCGGGAGCAGTGACGCACAGGGCGCTAGCGCCATCAAGCTGATCCTCAGTCCGTGCAGTTACAGAGGATAACAGGACGAGCTAAACTCCACTTGGAGATCGTAATCGGTGTTGGCGGGCGAGGCTAGTCGATGCGGCGGATGGCGGGGCCATCCTGGTGTCCTGGAGTTCGGGCGCCGTGATCGCGCAATATCGCAGCTGCGCGATCGGCGGGTTGCTCTGTGAACGTTCGGACAATGATTACGGCGCCGCCTTGTTTGATGTGATTGGCGTAAAATTCTTGTTCGCCGATGTAGTTGGGCTGTTCGCCGGAAAGGTCGCGCACTTCCCTTTTTTCCAGAGGGCCGCCGGCACCGAACAAACGCTCGATCCAGTTGCGATGTGGTTCGTGGGGTTTTGTGGACACCTCGCCCGGCGTGTTTGCGGTTCGCGCGTCTTGGTCGATATCGGTGATCACTTCCACTTGGTGGCCCACGATGCCTGCTAACTCCAGATCCTCAACAGCGGCTTCCGCATCTCCGTAATTATTAAGAATTCCGACGATCACGTATTGCATCGTTTGAACCTCCCTACCTAGGCAACCATCCTAGTATAAATCTGCGCTCATCGAGTTTGCGAAGCTGTGCGGCATCTTTCTGGAAAGGGTCAACCTAGATTTGGAGTAAAACCTGCCATCACTTCCGAGGGCTCCACGGAGACGGTGACCGACGCCATTGGGCGACGAAACCGCCGCATGCGCCACCCGCCAGTTTCAGCGCGTGGGCCACAATGTATGCAAAAGGTTCAGGCTGCGCGCGCGTCAAGGCAACGTAGATTAGCGCCGCGACCACTCCCACCAACGTCCCATGCAGAATGAAATGGGATTCGATCCGCCGACACACCCAGAGCGTTCCGAGGAAGCAGGTGATGAAGGATCCGGGGGGAGCCGCGTAGTGCATGAAATTGTCGCCGAGACGTAAGCCCAGAGGAACAATTGCGAGAATGAGAGCTACTTCCGCGAGCAGCCCGCCGAGCAAAATTCTTCCCCAGTGGATTGTTGTGCTACTCATTTCCCACTTCCCTGCCGCACGGACGTAGAACGATCTGCGATTGTAGCAATTAGAGACAAATCCAAACCAGTTCGTAAGACTCCTCGTTTCTCTTGGCCATCATTTCCGAGTTACGGCAACTCACAGAGCGCAGCCTGCTGGTGGCGGCGCCCGCAACATTAATGCCAGACGTTTCACATTTCTTAACATCGAGACACCCAAAGCCTTACGGTCACGACAAGGAATCCGGAAGCGTCAGTCAACAGGCAACGAGGTGGCAGCAAGATTTTTCACAAACTGTGCCACGGTTTTCAAGATTTCATGTGAAAGCTGATCACGGGAGCCGAAGTGCTCGTAGAAACCGCCCACGGTAAGACCGGCCTGCTTCATTAGTTCGGCAATACCGATTCCCTCAATCCCCTATTCGCGAAGCGTCTGCGAGGCCAGAGCAACGATTCGCTCGTTTTTGCCTTTTCCGCCATGGAATGGCCCATGGCTTCCCCCCCAAAACTCTTGTCACCGAATCGAGATGCGGAGAATCCAATCGGCTAATGGATTATTAGCATAATCCAGAAATGGGGCACTCCCATTGAAATCTATGAGGACACGCCTGTAGGCGATTTCCGTCGCGCCATTGCGCTTCGTGGCGAAAAGATTCTCATCGGTGATCCTGTCAAGATGGTGCAAGCAATGATTGCTTCCTACGAACTCAAGCCGGCTCCGCGGAGACTGGTACTGGGAAGCGATGCGTATCAGCATATTGAGACTTCGCTGGTGGAACGCCTTGCACTTTTGCGTTCGCAAAAGGAGCTCGCTTTCTCCACGGATCTGAGTTCGTAAGGCAAGCTTGCTGCATGTCCGGTGAATTCGAGTTTACCTGATGCCGATGTCAGACGGCGGAGCCAGAATCTCCCGCATGATGGTTTCTAGATAACGCACATCGGCGTGAACCGTCAAAAGACGCATCGGCCAGCGCCTTGTAATAGAAAACTCCAGCGCCTACGCCGAGACCTGAAACGAGTCCGAATGAGCGGGGTCGTGTAGTGACTTCCATTTTGTGACTTTAGCATGGGCCGACGCACGCTCTGCGCGTGAATCCTCTGGTGTAATACGATACGAAAGGAGGGGCCACTCGCCCGTCGGAAGTAATCTAGAGTGGTTATATTGCAGAACAGTAGAGTGGCTATTGCCACATAACCGCCGTCCTCGCCAACATCTGAACGAAGGAGAAAAAGCATTGACGACAGCGGCAATGCACTCGGCGCGGACGAATTGGAAGTTCACGGGGGAGGGCATCTGTGCCTAGCATGCATCGCAAGCACAGCCGTGATGATCCCCAAAGCCGGAGGTACAGGAGGAATTCTGGCGATGTGCATCGGCAAGTTCTGAAAAGTGTCCAGAGCGAACAGCCTCGGCTGTTTGAGAAAAAAACGGGAGAATTCATGAAAGCGAGCGACCTCAATTTCGAAGCCATGAAACCGGTCAACCTGAATACTGAAGCGTTGAAACCGGGATCAAATGCGACCGTTTTTTCAACTTTTCTTTGGGCCTTGGTCAAAGGAGACATGGAGACGGCCGCGGCGCAGATCACCGACGACATTGAGTGGGGGTTGATGCCCTACAACAAAGTACTCAAAGGAAAAGAGGAGGTTATTCCCTGGCTCAAGGCTGGATACTCCTCTCAGAAAGAACCCATAGCCATAAGCAACGTCGCTACTAAGGACTGGGGCATTTTTGAATATTGGAATATTGGAACCCTTACCGAAGAGTTGGTCAAATTTGGCAATCAACAAGAATGGCCCTGGCCGAAAGACCCCCAAAGTTTGATGGGTCGGAAATATAAAGTGGCCCAATGCTTCGTGTATCACATCAATTCGAAAAGTAAGATAGATTTTATGAGGCCGTACCTAGATGCAGGGAGCGTATGGGCACAATTCGAATAATGGATGGAGCCGAGGTTACGATCCAGATGTGCCTGGGATTTCTCTAGGACTCACGACCGCAAACGCGTGGACGAAGTCGTAGGACTGTGGCTGCGCAAGCTTGAATTCAAATGCTGACCACGCGTAAGGAGATTTTCTAACACATGGCAGGCGGGACTAAGCGCATCCTTGAAAATCGGCTGGCGAGCCGGCTTACACTCTTCGTCCTGCTGGCTCTCGCGGTTCCACTCACGTCCCCGCCGGCGTGGGCTCAACTCGTGCCTGGATCAATGGATGTTCATTGGAATGAAGGTTCACCTAATTGCGCCAAGGACCCACAACCTCCTCTTCAGCAGCATCCGTACAACGCGCAAACGTTCATTCTTCGAGAGAATCTTTGCACCACCTTCGAGGCGCCCTTCATGTACCTTCTGATTGGATCAACCAAGGCGCTTTTGATCGACACCGGCGACATCGCAGATCCACACGTGGTTCCACTAGCAGACACGGTGATGCGTCTGCTTCCTGGAGAGGGATCTGCAAAACTTCCTTTGCTTGTCGTTCATACCCATCGACACCTTGATCATCGCGCCGGTGATGCGCAGTTCACAAATTTTTCCAATGCTCAGGTGCTTGGATTTGATATCGACAGTGTTCGGCGCTACTACAAGTTCACCGCTTGGCCAAACGGTCTGGCTCAAGTCGATCTCGGTGATCGAACGATCGATGTGCTCCCGACGCCGGGGCACAACGAGACGGAAGTCACATTTTACGACCGTAATACGGGATTATTGTTTACGGGTGACTTTCTGATGCCCGCCCGGCTTCTGATCGACGACACCGGCGCGGATGTTGCAAGCGCCGAGAGGGTCGCCGCTTTCGTAAAGGATCGCCCGATCAGTTCCGTCCTAGGCGGCCATATCGAAATGAACTCCGATGGAGAGTTATTTCCCTGGCAATCCCAATATCATCCGCGCGAACACGTCCTTCAAATGGCGAAGGATGATGCGCTCGCGCTGCCCACAGCTGTCCGCAGCTTTAATGGCTTCTACAGCGTACACGGCAAATTTACGATGGAAAATACGATGCGTATCCTCATCGCCGTCGCCATTCTGGTGCTCGTGGCCGTAGTTGCTGTCGTGTGGGCCGTGGTTCGCTATATCCGGCGTCGCAGACGCGCTCGCAGGGCGCGCACGGAAATCAAGGCCTGACTGGACCGTCCAACAAACAATGGGACTCTACTATCAAATCTACTTCCGGTTGCCGACGATGGATTCTCGATCAACAACACTTCGGTGGCTGCTAGCTTGCGGGCCCCGCAAACAACAGCAGATTCCCATCCGGATCTTTGACGCTAAAATTCTTGGCGCCCCAAGGCTGCTTTTTCAGTGTCTGGTGAAAGGTAACCCCAGCGGACCGAAATTCACGAAACAATAGCTTGATCTCGTCCGTTGTAGCGACGGTCATAGATACCGACAGCAGTTCTTCACGATCGCGAACCATCGACTCGAGTATGGGCCCCTCGACACACCGAAGGTTGATACGGGCTGCGTCGCGACGCACCTGTGCGTAGTAGGGAGGGTCGCCGTAAGTGAATACGAGCGAAAAGCCTAACTTCTCATGGAAGAAATCGCACGATCTCTTGATATCGGCGACCAACAGCTGCGGCTCTGCACAGACAATCGTCGCTTTGGATGCCCGCAAGTTCACTTTGCGCGAGGTGGCGGAAAGTCCAGCTTTCAGAGCCTGCCAACTATCAAACCCGTGCTGTCTTGCGACCATTTCTTGCGCATCGCTGAGCTTAAAGGTCGCCGCAAGAATCTCCGAATCGGGCATATTCAAGAAACGAGGTAAAAGCCTGCGGATTTGGGCGGCGACAGGATAGTGCCGTTCACGGTGCCAACGCAGTATGAGCTTGGCTTGCTTTTTGAGGTTCTCTAGATTGGGCATGTAGGCCTCCACGATGGGATCGTAGGTGGGCATTGCCCTTCGGCGACGCGCCGATGCACCCTACATGCGCTGATGGCAGTATCTGCTGGCCTGTCAGAAACTGTCAAGCAAGCACGACGACACACGACACGGTGGTCAGCAGCGCTTACAGATTTTTGTCGCGTCATGGGCTAAGCGGAAACTACCAAAATGAAAACAGCGCCCCAGGCGCTAACGGAGAGAACGATGACAGAGATCATGAGAGATGAACTTGGAGCGCCTAAGGTAGTTGATCGGAGCACCTTCCACGCCGAGCTAGACGCATTGCGCGTTCGAGAGAAGGCACACACGCACGAGGGTGACGCCATCGCAGCCGCACGCCGACGGCTCCCCATGGTCGAGGTGGACAGCGCCACACCGCTCATTGGCCAACGTAGCGCGGTGACGCTATTGAACACGTTTGAGGGACGCCGGATGCTCATCGCCTACTACTTCATGTGGCACACCGGGCACCCTGCGCCGGAGCAGTGCGAGGGGTGTACCTGGGTTACATCGCATGTCCGCGAGCTGTCCTATATTCAGTCTCGCGACGTCAGCTATGCCACGTTTTGCCAAGGCCCGTACGAAGAAAGTGTGCGGTACCGCGATTTCATGGGCTGGGAGATGCCTTGGTACTCGGCCCAGGGCTCGCTCGACACGCTCTTGGTTGGGCGCCGGGTGGGCAGGATGCACATCGTTTGCTACCTGCGAGAAGGATCCAAAGTCTTCGAGACTTACTGGACGACGAGTCGCGGCGTCGACGTGATGGATAACAGTTTTCGGTTGCTCGACTTGACCATTTACGGGCGGCAGGAGAGGTGGGAGGACTCGCCAAGCGGCTGGCCTCAGCGGTTTGAGGGCGAGGGAAATTTCCGTACCGATGGACGTCCCACCGCGCAGTGGTCTCGCCTGAAGGCCGGACGCTCCGACGACCTCGGCATAACCCCGCGCTAGAGGTCAAAGTAACTTCTACACCGCAGCGTTTTGCCCAGCGCGTAAGCATTGGGAGCTGGTCAGCTTTTTGCTTTCCTTCCTTTTGTGCTGCCTCCCGGTCCAAGAATTCTCTTGCCTGTTGCATAACGAGTGCGCGTTGAATCTTCTAATTATTTCCCCGAAAGGCTTGCAGACGATCAAACAGACTCCGCGGAATCGTGCATCCGATACCCGCGGGCCTGGTTCCCTTCGTTGACGGTCTGCCGGCTTTTCCTTTTGCCATATATTTCTCCTGAAATCCAACGTCCACCTGGATCTTATTTTCCTTTGACGGAAGCCGGCGCGGTGCGCCACTTCTTTACCCAACCGTGTTCGCGCACGCCCTCTTCTTCCATCTGGCGAGTCCAGGCGCCCAGAATGCTCGAGCGATTCAGGTAGCCGACCATTTCCTTAGGGTCCTTGCGGCTGACAACCGGCAGCCGGCCGATATCATTCTGTAGCATGCGATACAGCGCATCGAACGCTGACTCGTCGGGATAAGCTACCGTTAGATTTCTGCTTCCCGCTTGGAGTACAGTCGCCGTTCCTTGGGGGTCCGCTTCCAGCGCCCGCAAGAGGTCTCCTTGGGTTACGACTCCGGCGAGCTTTCCGTCTTTGCCGACAATCGGGAGGCCCTGCGTCAAATTGAAACTCGGTTCTCCTCGGCTCATGCGTTCGGCTAAATCGCCGACGGTCATTTCGGGAGAGATTGGCCGCACGTCCTTCCGCATCACTTCGCTGACCCGCACTACTTTCAGCACACCCGCCTCGTATTCTTCGGGAACACGGAGGCCGCGCCGCGCGAGCTTTTCTGTCATGATCGAACTGGGCAAGTAGTGAATCGCGATCATGTCCGCAATCACACAGGCGAGCATCAGCGGAAGAATCGCGTTGTAATCCCGGGTGATCTCAAACGCAAAGACAATGAACGCAAAGGTGGCGCGAGAAGCTGCGCCGAACACGGCAGCCATAGCCACCAGCGCGTATGCTCCCGGAGAAAGATGCGCTCCGGGAAAAATCAAGTTGACCACTATGGCGAAGGACCCTCCCAGCGCCGCGCTCGACATAAACATGGGCGCGAGCAGGCCGCCGGAAGTTCCCGAGCCGAGCGAGATCATCAGTGCGAGCGCTTTGAAAATTGCAACCAACAGCAGCAGTTTCAGAGCGAGATTGTTATTCAAGATGTCTGAAATGGTGTCGTAGCCGACGCCGAGAACGCGAGGAACGAAAAAGCCAATGAGGCCGAGGCCCAGCGCGCCAATCGCGGGATGCCAGAGATCATTGATTGGCAACCGATCGAATTGATCCTCCACCCAGTAGAGAACTTTGGTGAAGCAGATTGCGGCCACTCCGCAGAGAACTCCAAGAAGTAGATAAAACGGAAGACCGTGCAACACGTCGTAATTTACGTTTCCCACGCTGAACATGGAGCGCTGGCCGAGCAGCACGGCACGTACACTCGTCGCCAGCGTGCAGGCGATCACTAGCGGGATGAAGGAACGCGAGCGAAATTCAAATAGTAGAAGCTCGATGGCGAGAATCACGCCGGCGATTGGAGTGTTGAATGTAGCGGCCATTCCGGCTCCAGCTCCGCAAGCCAGAAGGACCTTCCGCTCTGAAGCGGTGGTGGAAATGATCTGGCCGATCAGGGAGCCCACCGCGCCGCCGGTTTGGATGATCGGGCCTTCCGCGCCAAAAGGCCCGCCAGTCCCGATAGCGATGGCGGCTGAGAGAGGTTTCAGGATCGCGACTTTAGCTTCAATTCGACTGCGCGAGGTGAGCACTGCTTCCATGGCTTCCGGAATCCCGTGGCCCTTGATTTTTTCCGAACCGTATTTCGCCATGAAGCCAACGATGATCCCGCCGATGACGGGAGTGACGATGATCCACGGACCGAGCTGTGTATGTTCGGGACTTCTAAAATGGAACGACCACTCGTGGTAATAAGCGAGGTTCGTGATCAGACCGATCAAGTCATACAGAATGTAGGCGATGAACCCAGAAAGGATGCCGATCAGCGCGGCCAGGAGCGAAATCAGTCCGATGCGATAACCCGCCGATTGCTCCGGAATGCGAGTTGGCATGACTCCAGCCGAAGATCCCACGCCCAATTCTCCTCCCGGAAAGTTTCCCTAGCAGTTACCTATTCGTTTTACGATTTCTCCGGATTCGCCGCGGAGCGTCCGGAGTAGGCGGCAAGGCATGTAATGCGCGCCCGCGCCGCTGACGCGCAATGACCGATTCGAGCGAGTCCACGAGCTTGGGCCCCACCATCCGCAATTCGGTGCGATGCGCTAGCGTAAGCTCCCGCAAAAGTTTTTCTCCGCGAACAGTAAGGCCTAGCAAGATCTCGCGGCGGTCCGCACGGCCGCGCGAACGTCGAATAAGACCCTTGGATTCAAGCCGGTCTGCTAGGGCAACCGCACTGTGATGCCGAATCTGCAGACGTTCCGCCAAAACGCCGACAGTGGCAATCTGGAAAGCGGGCAGCCCCTTAAGGACCAGCAACGCCTGATGCTGATGCGGTTCAATCCCGGCTTTTCGCGCGGCGCACTCGCTGAAATTCATGAACCGGCGAATCTCATAGCGAAATTCCGCGAGCACGCGATAGTCATTGTGTGTCATAGCTGTTTTACCATCAGAATTATATTATATCGCATTATGATATTATATTCATAAGTTCTGCAATTCGGTGTTGGCTTTGCAGACTACTTAGATTCACGGTCAACGTTCGTAAAACGAGGTCATGATAGAAATGCATCTTTCAGGAACGAGGGCTCGCCATGGAACATTACTTTTCGTTTGTTCGACGTGCAAAGTGCCACCGGATTTCACCTTGGGAGCGCAGGACAAAGGCGAGGCTTTGCCCTCGCTGTGAGATTGTGCTCCGAGAATGGGATTCTCTTGAAGCAGGGGACCGAGAACTCAACGTGTTTGCGAAGGTGCTGAAACAAGTCGAGCTCGAGGAAGAGTCCACGAAGTGGACCGAACATGCTATCTTTTGCCCATGCAAACACTCATACCAGCAATCGTTCTTCTGCTTTGTTCCGTAGCCTTCGTCTCCGCACAAAACGCGCAACAATCCTCCCCGCAGCCGCCGCCCGCATCGCAAACGCTGTCTTCACAACAGACTCCCCCTGCGATCCCCGACCTGGCGCAACTAAAAGCGATGTCCGCCCGTTTCGCCCCCACTCCCCTTCGCGTGGATACGTCCACCCTCTCCGCCGGTGACCAAAAAGCTCTCGTCAAACTCATTTCCGCCGCCCGCATCGTGAACATAATTTTCATGCAACAGCTTTGGAGCCACGACCTGGCCACCTACCAGCAGCTTCGCCACGACCGCACTGCGCTCGGCGCGGAACAGAAACATTATTTCTCGATTAACAAAGGCCCTTGGTCTGAAATTGATGAGTGGACTGCTTTTCTCCCCGCAGTCCCGGCGCGAAAGCTTCCCGGCGCGAATTATTACCCCGAGGACATGACCAAAGACGAATTCGAAGCTTGGGTAAAAACTCTCGCGCCCGAACAGAAGGAACAAGCCGAAGGATTTTTTACCGTGATCCGCCGCGGCCCCGACCATCAGCTAAAAATCGTCCCTTACAACGAGGAATATCGCGGCGACCTGGACCTCGCCGGTAAACTCCTTCGCGATGCTGCCGCTCTCACCGACAACGACAGCCTAAAAAAGTTTCTTGCCACGCGCGCTGACGCTTTCTCCTCCAACAACTATTACGATAGCGACATGGCCTGGATGGACCTCGACGCTCCCGTGGACGTCACCTTCGGCCCCTACGAAACCTATCTCGACGAAATTTTCGGCTACAAAGCCGCGTTCGAAGCCTATATAAATGTTCGCGACGACAAAGAAACCGCGCGCCTGGCCTTCCTCGGCAAACATTTGCAGGAAATTGAAGACAATCTTCCTGAAGATCCGCAGTACAGAAATTCCAAGCTAGGCGCCCTCGCTCCCCTACGCGTCGTCAACGAAGTTTTCTCCGCCGGTGACGGCAATCACGGCATCGCCACCGCTGCCTACAATCTTCCCAACGATGATAAAGTCGTCCAACAGAAAGGCAGCAAGCGCGTCATGCTGAAAAATATTCAGGAAGCCAAATTCCACGCCACACTGATTCCCATTTCGCGCATCGTCCTATCCCCCGCCGACCAGAAATATCTCAGCTTCGATCTCTTCTTCACTCATATCGTCGCGCACGAACTCTGCCACGGCCTCGGCCCGCACCAAATCAAAATTCAGGGCCGCGACACCAATCCGCGCATGGAGTTGAAAGAGCAATACGCAGCGTGGGAAGAAGCCAAAGCCGACGTCACCGGCCTGTTCGCCCTGCAATATTTAATGAGTCAAGCCGACCACGGAAAAATTACCATGCCGCTTGCCCATGGCCCCGAAGCCGAGCGCAAGCTTTACAACACGTATCTTGCGTCCTCCTTTCGCACCATGCGCTTCGGTTTGCAGGACGCGCACGCCCGCGGCCAGGCCATGCAATTCAATTATTTTGTCTCGAAAGGCGCCTACGTTGCGAACCCCGACGGCACCTTCAGCCTGGACCTGGCGAAAATGAAAGAGGCGGTCGCCTCTCTCGATCATGATCTGCTAACGCTGGAAGCCACGGGTGACCACGACGGGGCCAAATCGATGATGGATCGCCTAGGCGCCCTGAGCCCCCCAGTCCAAAACGCCCTGGCGCGCCTGAAATCCGTGCCCACCGACATAGAGCCCCTCTTCGAAACCGCCGACAGCATCAACACCCCACACTGAGAAAACTTTATGCCCGCAGACTTTCACGAAATGCACCGTCAGGCAAAAGCGGGTAGCTGCGTCGCGCAAACTTTTCTCGCACTTAGCTATCTCTGCGCTGACGACGTCGAAGTTCATTCCGAGGAAGCCTTCAGGCTTCTTTCCGCCGCCGCTAAACAGGACCGCTCTCGCGCCACCATCGGCCTCGCATCGATGTACGCAAAAGGTCTGGGCATTCCAGGCGATCTCCATGAAGCAATACGTTTATTAGAATCCGTGGCTGCCCCAGCGAATGGCTCCCGCGCTTTCCCGGCCCGAATCGAATTGGCTCGACTCTACTCGCAGGGTTCGGGCATTCAAGTTGACATCGAAAAGGCCGCTCCGTGGTATGAAACCGCGCTCGCAATAGCAACCGGCAAAGCAGACGCCCAAAACCTTCCGGCGACGAAGTCTTATGTCGCTCACGCCGGCCCCCAACAAATTCAACACGGACGCTAATGAACACTGACGGATTAAAAACTTCGCCTGAACCAAACGGCGCTGGAGACGAGACCAAGCCCGACGAGGATTCGCACGAACAGCCTCCGATCACCTACCGCAGCGTTCGAAACGTTTTCTTAGAACGATTCCCCGACCTATGGGAGCGAATTGAGAGGAAGTACGCACCACATTACAACTTGAAGACTCAAATCCCGGGGACCTATCCACTCTTCGAAGAGATTCTCAAGCCACGAGTGATCGAATTACTGGAATTCGGCGCAGACCACGACTCGCTAAAACACATCTTCTCTTTCTACGAAGAAATGGCCAGTAGCCGGGACCAAGAAATCGTCAACCTCCTCTGGAAATCCATCCTGGAACCTCTCGCATCTGACAAAAAGCTCAGCGCCACAGCTTGGAAATATATGGGAGAAAAAACCAAAACCCTAACCCGAGAAATAGCTATCCTTCGAGGCTGGGAAGGAAACCTCCCCGCGGACGCTCAGGCATGAAGAGATTGGAAAATCCCGGACTAATAAAATCGCGGAAGAATTACAGCCCATCGCCGATCAACTACCTTGCTAGCGCACGCAACGCTCCCTTACGAAGGGACCCCGCATTTCCACAAATACAGGCACTTCGCGACTCGAACTTTCTCCGGGAGAACATCGAATCCTGGACAAAGGAACACTGCCTCGCCGCTAACCGTTTCATGGTTCTCCGATTGGGTTACACGGTCGGGCCTAGGCCTGGTGCTGCAGCGCCCCTCGGCCACGAGTTGAAACGTGTAAACGAGCCAATACCATGTGACGGCGGCACTACTATCTCTGCACTCGAACTGAGATTGTTGCGCGCTCTGCAAAGCCGCATCCTGCAAGGGGCTGGTCGCTTTGCACGATTCAATGCTAGCGTCCCGGCGAATTCCGAGCATCACACGCATGTCGCCGGTAATGCTCGGCGGCCGCGCAAGCGGGCGATAGCGAGGCGGCGACAATTTAGTTATGACCACTTCGGCATACTTAGCGTCGGCAGCAACAGATTCCTGAGCCGAGCGTGCGCGAGCGGAGACAAACGCCACCGTGCGATAAAAAGAATGGTCAGCAGCCACCGCGTTTCCATGCAACAGATTCTATAGTTGACGGAATACTTAAAACCAGCTATGGCAGAGTGACGACGAGGAAGTTACAGCATCACAACTAGAATCAGAAGCGATTCGCCCATTGGCTTCTGCGGAGGACAAATGTTGATCAACAAACGCTTCGGCCTTTTCCTTGCGATTATGTTTTTCGTTGCTCTACTGTACCCCGCCGCGATGCCAGCGCAACAGGCGAACCTGAACGCGCCGCCAACGCCACGTGCCAGCGCCACCACAAATGGCACAATCAGACTTGACGTAGTCGTTACCGAGAAATCCGGACCTCCGGTTGGCGGCCTTCAGCAACAAGACTTCACCGTGCTCGATAACAAAGCGCCGCAAACCATCACTGCTTTTAAGCCGGTTACTGGCCGAGAAGGCCCTATCGAAGCGATCGTGGTGATTGACGCGGTCAACACCGCCTACACAACCGTCTCCGTGGAGCGTACGGGCATCGATAAATTCTTGCAAACCGAAGGCGGACATCTGGCCTATCCCGTGGCGCTGGTTCTTTTCACCGATAAAGGCACGCAAATGCTGGGAGATTTTTCGAGCGACGGTAGCACGCTCAGCGCTGCGCTCGCTCAGGCCGCGCCTGGTCTGCGCACTAGCACGCGCTCAAGCGGCTTTTACGGCGCAGTCGATCGCATGCAGCTTTCTGTTAAGACCTTGGGCCAGCTCGTCGCAAAAGAAGCTCCGCGACCAGGACGCAAAATTATTCTGTGGGTTTCTCCCGGCTGGCCGCTGCTCTCAGGTCCGCGCACACAGCTTTCTGCAAAGGACCAGCAAAGCATTTTCGAGAACATCGTCGCTCTCTCCAATGAAATGCTTCAGGCGCGCATAACGCTCTACAGCGTAAATCCTCTGGGCAATGGCGAGTCTGTAGGTCGCGCCAATTACTATAAGGATTTTCTGAAAGGCGTGAGCAAGCCCAGCCAGGTGGTGATTGGCAATCTCGGACTTCCCGTGCTCGCGATTCAAAGCGGCGGTCTGGCGCTCTCCTTTAACAACGACATCGGTGCTATGCTCCAGCAGTGCGTGGCTGATGCCGCGCCCTATTACGAAATATCGTTTGCTCCAGTGCCTGTGGACCAGCGTGACGAACTCCACGTGGTGGACGTTCAAACGACAAAGCCCGGTTTGACCGCGCGCACTCGCCAGATCTACTACGCCCAGCCCGCCCCAGCAAAATAAATAAACACAAATCTAATAATGTCTGCCGGTAGAAAAAAGTAAGGCCCCTAGTAATCCCGCTCTGGATCGTGCTTCTCGCCGGCCCCGCAGTCCCGGACCACACCGCACGCGGCTCGTTTTGCGTCGGCCCCCTACCGGATCGGCCTGCGTCCCCCGGAGCGGGCACGCTTTGCGATTCGGGAAAGCTTTCCGTGCAACTCAACAGACGTGAAATAGTTCCGGGGCCACGCAAAGGAAGTTTGAAAATGGAAGGCGTTGATCTTGCAGAAAGACATCGGCTTGTAGCAGGGTGCTCAGGTTTACGGTCTGGACATGGAAAAAAGGTCGGCGGTGCCTTTCTTGCGCGGGTATGAACGATGTCTGTGAGGGACTGCGCTTAAGTGAAATGAGCTGGGAACCGTGGTGCAAATGCGAATGAAGGTAGCTAATCTTGCTTCTTGACGCGGCTCAATGCGCGGTGGCGCCATTTGCCCAGGTGCTTGTTCAACACATTGTCGCGATCCAGAAAAGACAGCACGGGCCTGCTGCGCTTTTCGATACGACCGCGCGCGCGCTTCAAACGCTGATCATCGTTGAAAAGTTCCAGCGCTGCATCCAAGGCATCGATCGCTCTCGAACGCCTGCCGGACAGTTGGTACACTTCCGCCAAATTTAAATGGAACTGCACTTCCGAGCGCTTTAGCTGCACGGCAATCTCGCAAAGTTCCGCGGCTTGATCCCACTTTTTTTCCGCTCGCGCAACGCACAGCCCCAGGAACGAAAGGTAGTACGGGTTGCGCTGTTCAAAATTGAACGCGCTGCGCAAGCGCGGAAGCGCGCGCTGCGGATACCCGTTTTTCAGTAGCGCGACGCCTTCCTTGAAATCAGCGATGGCATCAGACGCCGCGGTCATTGCTTTTTCAGTCATCAGAATGTACCGGCGTAAAAGAGGAAAATCTCTTGCCAGCCACCACTCTAGAGAAATCCGCCACGAAAAGTCTACTGGCCTCCCGAGCAGCCGTAACCGAAGTGGCAACCGTGGCGCGTGGCCGGTCTCCTCAACGGAGATGCTCCTGTTGACAAATGAAGGTGGCAAAAGCAATACTATGTCGGGATTCGTACTACTATGTCCTCAATAGAACTAAGCCCGCCAAGCGCTCTCCTGCCACTGTCGCCATCCTTTTTTCACATCCTATTGTCACTCGGCGAAGGCGAACGACATGGCTACGCTCTGAAACGAGAAATATCTCAACGCACGCAAGGCAAACTAAAACTGGGGCCCGGGATGCTCTACGGATCCATCAACAAGATGCTCGAGCTAGGGCTTATCGAAGAGTCTGCCGACCGGCCCGATCCCCATCTCGACGACGAACGCCGGCGCTACTATCGCATTACCAAGTACGGCCGCAAGGTCGTCCAAGCGGAAGCGGCCCGTATGCTCGAACTCACGCAGTTGGCGAAGGCAACATTCGGATCGCCCAAACATGCCTGACGCGCCTTTCGCCCTCAAGCTTTACCGCTTCCTGGTGAAGTTCTATCCCGCCGGTTTTCATGACGATTTTGCCGGGCCCCTGGAACGCGAGTTTCGCGACGAGCTTGCCGAGTCGAGCGGTGTCTTCGCACTCGCAAGGCTATGGATTCGCCTTCTAGCTGATTTGGCGGTATCAATTCCGCTGCAGTTCTTGCGTGAGGTATTGCAGGATGCCCGGCACACCCTGCGGCTTTGGGCGAACCGTCCCTGGCAAACAGGGTTTGCGATTTTGGCGTTGGCCATCGGAATTGGCGCAAACACAGGCGTCTTCAGTGTTGTGAACGCGCTGCTCTTGCGTTCCTTGCCATTCCATGACGCAAGCCGTCTCGTTTCACTCGGAACATTCTTTCCGCCCCACGATAGCGCAAAAGACTTTCATGAATGGCGGCAACAGCAGAGCTCCTATCTGTCCGATGCGGCTCTCATTGAGCAATTCGATGTAAACCTTGGTGAAGTACAAAGGCCGATGAGGGCGCATATTTCCTGCACTTCGTGGAATTTGTTTTCGATTCTCGGCGCGCAACCGGTGATCGGTCGATTTTTTCAGGACGGCGAGGACGGGCCGGGAAAGAATTCTGTCGTAGTGATCAGTTACGGACTCTGGCAACAACTTTTTGCGGGCGACCAGCGCGCTCTGGGCTCCACACTTCGCGCTAACGGAAAGCCTGTAACCATTATTGGCGTAGCGCCCGCCGGATTTGGCTATCCGAGCAATACCGATCTCTGGAAAGCCGCAGAATATTCTCCGGGCAATAATGGCTGGGAAACAATTGCCCGGCTGAAACTAGGTGTAGCCTGGCCGCAAGCACGCGCGGCATTTGCCGTGGAAGCCGACCACCTCTGGCCGCAGCGAGAGAAACTTGGTAATTCCGAGGCCCATCCGAAAATGACTTTACTGCAAGACGAACTCGCTGGTCCGGTGAAGAACGCCTCGCTGATGTTAATGGCAGGCGTACTGCTGATCCTGCTACTCGCTTGCTTCAACATTGCGAATATTCTACTGGCACGCACGGCAGATCGCGCCGCGGAACTTTCTATACGCTGCGCGCTCGGGGCTAGCTCAGCGAGAATCGCACAACAGCTGCTGACGGAGTGTCTGCTTTTGTCGTTTGTCGCAGCTACTGCTGGATTATTCGTCGCGCTTTGGAGCACTTCGATAGCCTCGAAGGTTCAACGGGCGGCATTGTCCACACAAAGCTATTCAATTCTCGATGGGCGTGTGCTGGCCTTCACGATCGCAGTGGCGATTGCAAGCAGCGTGCTTTTTGGCGCTTTGCCGACACTCTTAGCCGGACGCCCCCCGGCGTTCGCGGCGCGCAGTTCTAGCGCTACGCGCAGCGCGCGACTGCTGCGCGAAACGCTCGTCGCCGCGCAGGTGATGCTAACCATCATCCTTCTGACGTCGTCCGTTTCGGTGGGGCGCGCGTTCGTTAATCTGATGAGAACTGACCGCGGCTTTGACACGAAGGGACTGGTCACCGCGAGCGTCTCGCTGGACGGGACGACACACGGTGCGGACGGTCGCCAGCTTCCCTATTTTGAGGAAGCTCTTGCTCGGATCCGACGGCTCCCAGGTGTTCGCAGCGCCAGCGAAACAGAATTCCTTCCGCTTGACGCCAAAGGTTTTGTGGGAGGGCCGTTTGAATTAGACGGGCGGGCAGCCAAACAGAATTCCACCATGGTCCCGGTAGGGGGCGATTACTTTAAGACCATGGGAGGACGCATCGTTTACGGCCGTGAATTCAACAACGCTGAAGTGCGTGCGGACGCCAACGTTGCTGTCGTCAACGAACGATTTGCCGCAGAATTTGGTGCACCCGCAGATGCTATCGAGCATGAGGTCACCATCGGGAAAAGTACGCGGTGGAAAATTATCGGTGTGGTCAAAGGAATGGATTACATGACCGAAACCATGGACACCGCGCACTCAAATCAGATCTTCGTTCCCGCGCATTCCCCGGGAGGATTCGTTTCCACATTCGTAGTGCGTGTAAATGGCCGGGCGGAAGATTGGCTGCCTGTCATCCGCGACACCATTCGGTCCGTGGATACGCAGGTTCCCATATTTGGCGTGAAAACTATGGGGCAGCGCATGACCGATGTCGTCGCGCGCCCGAAATTTTACCGCACGGCGGTTCTGTTCTTCGCGGCATTCGCGTTGTTGCTGACGGTGATTGGTATTTACGGCGTCGTTTCCTATGCGGTCGCGCGGCGGACGCGCGAAATGGGTGTACGACTTGCGCTCGGTGCCACACCCGTCGTGCTTCGGGGAGCGCTACTACGCCAAGGCCTATTTACTGTTGCCGTCGGTGCCATTTGCGGAATCGTCGGAGCGATACTCACCGGACGCTTTCTCGAGAACTTTGTGGAGGGAGCGAAATCCGTCGACCCTGCTATCTTAATTTTATCGATTCTGTTTATCACGCTGATCGCGTCGGCAAGCATTTGGGTAGGTACCCGCCGTATTACGCACCTTGATATCACGGACATTCTTCGCATTGAATAGTTTTACCGAGCCCGGAACCCCGCATCCTTGTTTACGCGGCTTTTTTAGTTTTTGAGGAGACCGAGGCGCACTAAGCTTTCGCCGGTAGCGATGATGGCTTCTTCACTTGACCGCGGCGTCCAGCCGAGGACGCGCTGGACCTTTTCGTTCGTGGCGTGCTTGCTTTTTCCTATACCTCGCCTCCAAAAGCTGCAAGATGCAGCGCGCGCCAATGAATCCCGACCCGCCCGTTACAAGAATCAATTCCCCACCCATGCGAACCTGCTAAATTTTCACAGCCATTGCGACTTTCAATCAAATCGGCACGGTCCTGCGTAGCACGCCGAACGCTTACGAAAACCCTTCAGAGCGTGTAACGAAATGCATGCAAATCTGTATAATGCCGTTGCACCATGGCGCTTCTTCCCGGCACAAAAATAGGGCCCTACGAAATTATCGCGCCGATTGGCGCGGGCGGAATGGGCGAAGTGTTTCGCGCGAAGGACACGCGCCTCGGCCGCGACGTCGCCATCAAAGTCCTCCCCGAAACATTTGCGAAAGATGTTGACCGTTTGCGACGCTTCGAGCAGGAAGCTCGCGCCGTCGCGGCGCTGAATCATCCCAACATTCTCGCCATTCATGACATCGGCGAATACAACGGCTCGCCTTACCTCGTCTCCGAGCTCCTCGAAGGACATCCGCTTCGCATTGAAAATGAACAACGGAGCGCTGGCCACGCGGCGCGCTGTGGAATACGCAGCGCAAATCGCGCAAGGTCTGGCTGCGGCGCACGATAAAGGCATCGTCCATCGCGACCTGAAACCCGAAAATGTTTTCGTCACCCACGATGGCCGCCTGAAGATCCTCGATTTCGGCCTCGCCAAGCTGGCCAAGCTGCATGCGGCCACAGACGACAGCGCTACTTTAACTCTGGTTGACGCGCAACAGGAAACCACTCCGGGCGTGGTGCTGGGCACTGTGGGTTACATGTCGCCGGAGCAAGTGCGCGGCCAACCCGCCGATGCGCGTTCCGATATCTTCGCGCTGGGAACTATTTTGTACGAAATGCTTTCGGGCCAGCGCGCATTCCGGCGCGACACTTCTGCCGAAGCCATGACGGCGATCTTGAAGGAAGACCCGCCAGAAATCAGCACGACGAGCAGGCCCATCGCGCCCGCCATCGAAAGAACTGTCCGCCGCTGCCTGGAGAAAAAACCGCAGCAGCGTTTTCAATCCGCGCGCGACTTGGCATTCGATCTCGAAGGTCTTTCCGGAACCACAGCTGGCAGCGGCATGCACGCCGCGAGTTCACCCGCCAAGCCGTCGATGTCGCCCGGCCGCAAATGGCTGATTCCTGTGATTGCTGGTTTCTTCGTGCTTCTCGCTGCCTTGGGAGGCTGGCTGCTCGGGCGTGGCACCGGATCAAGCACTCCGCCTTTCTATCATCAGCTCACATTTGAACGGGGCCTGGTTTACGCCGCGCGCTTCGCTCCCGATGGACGCTCGATTTATTACAGCGCAGCATGGAAAGGCCAGCCCGTCCAGATATATTCGACGGTCCCCGACAGCCCCGAATCGAGGCCTTTGAATCTGGTCAACTCCACGTTGTTTGCCACGTCTCCCTCCGAGTTGGCCATTTCGCTTGGCTGCAAAGATCGGTATATCGGAAATTGCGAGGGCACTTTGGCCACCGTGCCTATTTCCGGCGGAGCGCCGCGGCAGATCGCGGAAGGTGTTCTCTCCGCAGATTGGACCGCGGACGGCAGCGATATGGCGTTGATCCGCGAAGTGGGCGGAAAATATCGCGTTGAATTTCCCCGCGGTAAGGTGATCTACGAGAGTGTGAACTCGCTCGGATACGTGCGGATATCCCCGCGCGGCAACGCGGTGGCATTTGGAGAATTCCTTAGCGTTGACGGCGATGCAGGATGGGTAGTGGCCCTGGACAAAAACGGAAAGAAGATCATCCACACTGCGCCTTTCATCAGCGTGGAGGGCGTGGCCTGGTCGCCGTCGGGAGACGAAGTTTGGTATGCGGCCACCCTCACCGAGGGATGGGCCGATGCCATCCATGCCACGTCTGTTAAGGGCAAAGAGCGCACGGTTGTTCGTCTCCCCGGCATGGTGCGTCTGCATGATATTTCGCATGACGGCCGAATTCTGCTTTCGCGAGAATCTTGGAGGAGCGGCTTGCAATTTCGCGGACCAAGCGATGCCAAAGAACGCGATCTTTCCTGGCTCGATTACGCGCAGTTAAGAGATCTTTCAGCGGACGGCTCACAGATCGCATTCGACGATTGGGGTTCAGCAGCAGGCGCTGTGGGACTGGCCTACTTAAGAAAATCTGACGGATCGCCCGCGGTGAAGCTGGGTGCATGGTCCGCGCCTGCGCTTTCCCCGGACGGTACCCGGGTATTCGTAAGTGAAGCCAGCGTAGTAGGCCAGGGGATATATCTTGCTTTGCTTCCCACCGGAGTGGGGGAAACGCAGACACTGAAGTCGACTGGACTTCAGCAAGTGGGCCCCAAGGGATTTCTGCCGGATGGAAAGTCTGTCTATTTCGCCGCCGACGACGGTCATGGCTGGCGGATGTATATTCAGGATCTGGTCGGCGGGATGCCGCGTACCATCACACCGGTGATTTCCGGGAGGCCTTCGCACTTTGAAACTCAATTGGCCTCACCCGACGGCAAATTTATTTTCGCCCCAGAGGTGGACGGAAAGGGCGGCCTGTATCCCGTTGCTGGCGGAGAACGGAAGATAGTCCCAGGCTGGTTACCGGAAGATTTTTGGATCACTTGGTCAGCAGACGGGCATTCGGCCTACGTGTATCACGACGAAAAAACTTCGGCTACGGTTTACCGTCTGGATTTGACAACTGGGAAACGTGACCTTGTTAGCAGTCTCGCGCCGAGCGATCCGGCGGGCGTGACGGCCGTCTTGAACGTCCGCATGACTCCCGACGCGAAAACTTATGCCTACTCCTACGATCTCGAACTGTCCGACCTCTTCATAGTAGAAAACGTCCGGTGAGCCTGGGCCGAGGGAGCTTTTCTTAATTTCCCAAGCCCCCTAATCAGCAGCCCTATCACAATGGCCCAAAGGACGTACTCGATGTTGGGAAACGTCCAATGATGCGCTTTGGCATAGGCATTTGCCGAGTGCTCCAGAATCTTGGCGCCGTATCCAATCGCGGCAAGGAGAAGAATTCCCAGCAGAACGCCGAGCCTGTTCAGTAGCGGATTTTCGCTCTCCACACGCAACACAGAGGTAGAGGTCGTTGCGGCCATAGCTTTTCTCCATCAGAAATTGAACTTTTAACGGCAGGTTCGTTAACCGCTGCGCATAAAAGTGTTAGACTTCCGCGACAAAACGAACTGCACCTTCCGGGAGGCCGACATGAATTATCTTTCAGGGCGGGCCACGATTCTGTGGATTTTTCTCGGGATGCTCCTTACAGGTTTCGCCACGATGGCGCAGACGGGTTCGCCTGGGGCGAGCAAGGCTCCGCCTGCTGACGTCAGGCCGGTCACCGACGATTACTTCGGCACCAAGATAACGGACCCGTACCGATGGATGGAAGCTGGGCCGACAGATCCCAAGTTCCTCGATTTCCTCAAAGAGCAGAACGATTACACGCGAGCAGTCTTGCAACCCCTGGCTTCTCCTCGAGACAAGCTTCTGGCACGAATTAAACAATTGGATAATGCCGTGCCCGAGGTCGCCGCCCCCACCGTGGCAGGCGACTATATTTTTTTCCTGCAAACTAATCCCGGCGCCCGCAGCGCGTCCCTGATGGTCCGCGACGCTAAGGGATCGGTGCGCACACTTCTCGACCCGGAAACATTCGCCGGGAAAGATGCGCATGCCAACATCGATTATTTTGCTCCCGATTTTGGCGGAACACTGGTGGCCGCCGGTGTTTCGTTGGGCGGCTCAGAGATCAGTACGATTCGCGTGATCGAAACGAAAACGGGAAGACTCTTGCCCGACGCTATTTCTCGTGCTCAATACGCAAGTCCAGGCTGGCGCGAGGATGGCAAGTCTTTTTACTACGCCCGGATGCAACAGCTGCCTCCCGATGCTCCGCCCACCGCGGTCTATGAAAACCAGAAAACATTTCTTCACATTCTAGGGACTGATCCAGACAAGGATCCGGCCATCTTCGGACCCGGGGTGTCTCCAGACGCAAATATCCCTGTCGCGGGATTCACCGGAATTGCGACAACGCCAAATTGTCCATTTGTCGTGGCTTTTTACACTGCCGGGACCACCAATCCTCCCACGGTGTATCTGGCGAGAAGCGATCAAGCTACGAATAGCAATACACCCTGGCGAAAGATCGTATCCGCAGACGACGGCGTCGCCACCAGCGGTAACTCCCCCACCACGATTCACGGCTCCACTCTGTACTTCCTTGTCCAAAGAGGAGCGCCGAATCGGAAGCTCGTTGCCATGGACCTCACCCATCCAGACTTTGCCAATGCCCGCGTGATCCTGCCCGAGTCTGACGCTGTGCTGGATGGAGTCTATGCGGCCGCCGATGCGCTCTACATTTTGAAACGCGTAGGAGTAGGCTTCGAACTCGACCGTTTGGCTTACGATTCTTCTGCGGCGCCTCGGCAAATTTCCCTGCCCTATGAGGGCGCGATACTCGGTGTCGATGCCAACGTTCTGACGCCTGGTGTCCGCTTCATCCTCGGGTCCTGGACCAAACCGCAGAACGCATTTGCCTACGACCCGCAGAAAAATATTTCCTTGGATATGGGTATCATGCCCAGGAATCCTGCGGACTTTTCAGGCGTAGAAGCGCGCGAAGTCATGATCCCCAGCACAGATGGCGCGAGCGTTCCACTTTCCATTATTTGCCAGAAGAATATTAAATTGGATGGGTCGCATCCCACTTTGTATGAAGGTTATGGTTCCTACGGAGTTTCCTGGGACCCTTATTTTGACGCAGTCAGTCTCGCGTGGATTGAACGGGGCGGCGCAATAGCAGTGGTGCACGCGCGCGGCGGTGGAGAGTTTGGCGAAAAATGGCATCAGGCCGGACTGAAAAAAATGAAGCAGCACACCATCGACGACATGATTGCGGCCGCGCATTACCTGATCGACCACGGCTATTCCTCGCCCGCACATCTTTCAGTCAGAGGCACGAGCGCCGGGGGCATTTCTGTGGGTGGCGCCATTACGCAGCATCCCGAATTATTTGCGGCTGCCATCGACAACGTCGGATTGACCGATGCTCTGCACTTCCAATCTACCCAAGGTGGAGCGGCGAACGTTCCCGAGTTGGGAGACGTGACAGCGAAAGAAGATTACCCTTCGCTATTTGCCATCAGCGCTTACTATCACATTGCAAAGGGGACGAAATATCCAGCAGTGATGGGTATTACCGGAGTGAACGACCCGCGTGTCCCGTCGTGGATGGTGGCTAAATTTATCACTGCGCTGCAGGCTGCCAGCTCCAGCGACCGGCCAATTCTGCTGCGCGTGGATTTCGACGCAGGACACGGCATAGGTTCCAGCCGCACTCAACGCGAAGAACGCCAAGCCGATGAATGGACCTTTATGTTGTGGCAGAGTGGCGATCCGGATTTCCAGCCACCAAAAATCTAAAACCAGGTTTTCAATTGCACCTAAATGCTGGGCTCCGCAGCAATTGATAGGCGCCCCAAGAAACCCCTATCAGGCAAATCCCCCGGATAAGCCCCAATCGCCGCACGAAATGCGGCTGCAGATAGCCTCGCCATACAACCTCAGCAGCAATTGGCAACCAATAACAAAAGAGCTTTGGAACATTAAACTACGTTGAGAAAACCGGCGGAGCCAATTTGCCAAGGTAAAAAGCTGCCCAATGAATTCGGTCCGACATATATAGGCCAGGGGATCGGGTACCTGTTCGATGGCGATTGGAATTATGAGACCGAGCATGCCAAACTTGGTTTCCGGCGCACGTATTTGCCCTGGGTCTTACCCGAGGAGCCGGATGAATAGATAGGCAGATTGGGATGCACCGACCCTCGGTTCCGGGATAATTCGGGCATTTACATGCAAAAATCGGGCACTCTGCCAGCTCAATCGGTTTTCTGCCGCACTCTCGTCGCTCGACGCCGCTCTCGCGGAATTACCGTAAACACTTTATTCTGTGCACGATACAAGCCCGATACCAACCCGCTCTCCGCAATTGGGTTACGGCATAATTCGTGCAGGACAAATGTCCAGTAAGTCGCTAGACTTAGTGGGCTAGGGCGGCTTGCTACCCGATTGTTAGCTGGGTTTGACCCCGAATGAAGTTCAACTATTCAGCCGATAACGCGCGCAAAGACCTGCTGGCGGGTGCTACCGTGGCGGCCATTTCCTTGCCCCAAGCCATGGCTTACGCCCTGATTGCGGGCGTCGATCCTCGCTTTGGTTTGTATTCCGCGATCGTGATCACGCTGGTCGCTTCAATTTTCGGTTCGTCTTCCCACCTGATCAACGGCCCGACCAACGCTATCTCGCTCGTCGTTTTCAGCGCCCTCGCTTTTTTCAGCACCGGCGCGCACATGGAAGCGTACCAAGCCATGTTCCTTCTGGGAATCATGATTGGTTGCATACAGATTCTGATTGCAGTGTTCAAGCTGGGTGACTTGACGCGCTACATTTCAGAATCCGTGGTGATTGGATTCATGGCCGGCGCCGGTACGCTGGTTGCGATCACGCAAATTGGCAACCTGACCGGAATGCAGGACCGCGGCACCGGATTGCAGCATGTTCTTTACCGCATTTGGATAACCGTGCGCGACGGCCACATAAATCCGCCCGCTTTTGCAATCGGGCTGTCCACCATCGTGCTGGCCGTTGCGCTCAGATTCCTGGTGCGCAAATATCGCCTGCCGCAATTCGACATGCTGGTGACCCTTCTCATCGTCACAGGTGTTGCCGCCTGGTTCGGTTGGTCGAAGCCGGGAATCGACGGCAAAACAATCATTACCACGGTGGCTAGCATCCCCCGCAATTTGCCCACGCCGCATATTCCGCAAATACAATTCTGGTGGATCAAACAAATGTCAGGGAGCGCGCTCGCCATCGCGTTCCTCGGATTGCTCGAAGCGCTGGCCATTGCGAAATCCATCGCAAATACAACTCGGCAGAAGCTCGATTACAACCGCCAATGTATGGCGGAAGGTTTGGCCAACCTAACCGGGGGATTTTTTCAATGCTTGCCGGGATCAGGGTCGCTCACTCGATCAGCAATTAATTTCCAGGCTGGAGCGGTGAGCCGCATGTCAGGCATATTCGCCGCGGGGACGGTCGCGCTGGTGGTAGTCGGAATGGCGCCATACGCGCGCTACATTCCCAAATCCGCTTTGGCTGGATTGCTTGTAATCACCGCGGCGAGGCTGGTGGATTGGAAGCGCCTGAACTACGCGATGCGTGCTTCGCGTTACGATGCGCTGCTCGTCCTGGTCACCGCTTTATCGGCGATATTTATCAGCGTTGAATTTTCAATCTTGATTGGCGTAGCGCTTTCGATTCTCCTGTTCGTTCCACGTGCAGCGCTCCTGGGCTTCTCGGAATTGACGGTCAGCAACGACCGCGTGGTTCGCGAGCGCCTACCCAGCGACCCGGTCTGCACCTCCTTGCTTCTTTACGATTTGGAAGGCGAGCTATTTTTTGGAGCGGCGCCAGAGCTGGACCGCTTATTCGAGAAAGTAAAGCAGCGCACGGAAGACGAGAAAATCCGCTTCGTTATTTTGCGAGTGAAACGCACGCGCTATCCCGACATGGTTACCATGGAGCGTTTTGATCATTTCTTGCGCGAGATGGAAACACGCGGAGTAACCGTGCTCCTGTGCGGCGTCCGCACCGGATTTGCAAACGTCATGAGACGTCTGCGCTTTGAGGACTGGCTTCCCGCCGACCGCGTTTTCCGCGAAGAAGCGCAAGTGTTTTCCGCCACGCTTAAGGCCGTGCGCCATGTTTACGTACTGATCGGCGAGAATACTTGCGAGCATTGCCGCCGCAATGAAGCCTCGGGCTCCGAACTGCGCGAACTCTATTATTTGGTCTAGGCTGCAAATCCAACCACCCCTTTCTAACCCAATGAATACTAAACAAATTGCCAACTTGCCTGTTTGCAGTGGGATTGCTATGCTCCTGCCACAGCAACCGGGGGTTTGGGCTTTACCGCACACGCACGAATCCGACTACATACTGTCACGATGGGATCGCCATCACCCCGCCGGCAGTTGCTCTGGAAGTAAGCCCCAGTCTGAAGCGTAGCTCGGTTTCTGTTACGCTGCGGTGGTGTAAAATGTCGGACAGCCCAACTCGCGAGGTCACCCTACTCCTTCACGCTTGGGAAAACGGTGACGAAGAGGCGCTGAAACGTCTGACGGTTCTTGTTTACGAAGAACTGCACCGGCTAGCAAAACGTTTCATGGCTCGCGAATCGCGCGGCCACACGTTGCAAACCACCGCCCTCATCAACGAAACCTACGTGCGCCTGGTTGATCTGAAAAACGTGAGCTGGCAGAACCGTGCTCATTTTTTCGCTATCTGTGCGCGCATGATGCGACGGATACTCACCGACTTTGCGCGCGCGAGCCAGTCGCAAAAGCGTGGCGGCGAGGCGAAGCACATCACATTCGACGAAGCGCTTTTCATCTCTCGCAATTTACCTACTTATCTGGTCGCTCTGGACGACGCTCTCCACAAGCTCTCCGAAAAAGACGCGCGCAAATCCCAAGTAGTGGAGTTGCGTTTCTTCGGCGGTTTAACCGTGGACGAAACTGCGGAAATCCTGAAAATATCAAACGAGACCGTGCATCGAGACTGGAATTTCGCAAAAAGCTGGTTGCTGCGTGAAATGGTCCACGAGCAACAACAGCCGCATACTTCGCCATGATTTGTCGCCCGGGACATCGCGATGGAGCCTGAGCGCTGGAAACGCATCGAAGATTTGTACCATGCCGCGCTGGACCAGGACGAGAGCGCCCGCGTGGCATTCTTGCAACAAAGCTGCGACGGCGAAGAATCCTTGCGCCGCGAGGTGGAATCGCTCCTCTATTTCGGCATGCGCGTCGACAATTTCATTGAGACCCCCGCGCTGGAGCTAGCCGCCGAAAGTTTCGCCAATCAGGATGCCGACGGCCGCACCATGCTCGGCAGACGAATCGGCCAGTATGAATTGGTTGCGAAGCTGGGCAGCGGCGGGATGGGCGAAGTGTATCGCGGCGTGCGCGCCGACGATCAGTTCGAAAAACAAGTTGCCATCAAGCTGATTCGCCAGGGATACGACACCGCTTTGATCGTTCGCCGCTTTCGAAACGAACGGCAAATTCTCGCCAGCTTGGAACATCCCAACATCGCTTCCCTGCTCGATGGCGGCACTACCGAGGACGGCCTTCCCTTCTTTGTGATGGAATTAGTGGAAGGCCAGCCCATCGATCAATATTGCGCCACGCAGAACTTGGATATTCGCGGACGTCTGAAGCTCTTTCGCAGTGTTTGCGACGCGGTACAGTACGCGCATCAAAACCTGGTCGTTCACCGCGATTTGAAGCCGCAGAACATTTTGGTCACGGCGCAAGGCGTTCCGAAGTTGCTGGATTTCGGCGTCGGAAAACTTCTGAACTCTCCGCAGCCGCAGCCCGGCGGAGATCCTGCGGTCACGCTCCTGCCCATCATGACGCCGGACTATGCCAGCCCCGAGCAAGTGCGCAACGAACCTATTACAACCGCGACTGACGTTTATTCGTTGGGCGCGATTCTTTACGTGTTGCTTACTGGGCGGCATCCGTATCGTGTCAATACCGCTTCGCTCAACGAAATTGTAAACGCCATTTGCTCCAGCGAGCCGGAGAAACCTAGCGCCGCAGTAATGCATCGCGACGACGATGTACATACCGATTCGAATTCCTCGTCAGCCGACGGATCGTCGACAATTCGATCTTCCGTAGGGGACGCGGAAAAGCTACGACGAACATTAGCAGGCGATCTGGACAACATAATTCTGAAAGCGCTGCGCAAGGAGCCGGCCCACCGCTACGTTTCCCTTGACCAATTCTCCGAAGATATCCGGCGTTATCTCGAAGGCCGCCCCGTAAATGCCGCTAGCGGAACGCTACAATATCGCGCGCGCAAATTCGTTAGACGCCATCAGGCCGGTGTGACCGCAGCCATACTGATAGCGATCGGACTAATCGCCGGAGCCACAGCCATCGTGCGCGAAGCGCGCATCGCTCGCTTTCAACAGCAACGTGCCGAGCGCCGCTTTCAAGATGTGCGCGCGCTGGCGAATTCGCTGATGTTTGATGTACACGACGCCATCAAAGATCTTCCCGGCGCCACCAAAGCTCGCAAGCTTCTCGTCGATCGCGCCCTCCATTATCTCGATAGCCTCACCCGCGATGAAGGCAACGACGTTTCCCTGCAAAAAGAACTGGCCACTGCCTATGAAAAAGTTGGCGACGTCCAGGGCGACCCCCACTCCGCCAATTTGGGCGACACCACCGGCGCCCTCGCCAGTTACCAAAAGGCTCTTGCCATTCGAGAGTCCATCGAGCGAAGCGGTGACCATTCCGAAGATGCCGAACAATTTCTGGCCGCCGATTATCACCGTCTGGGACTCGTCTCCAGCTCGCGCGGCGATTGCCCCGGCGCCATGGAATATTTCCGAAAGGCTTTCACCATCAAAGAACGCGTTCTGAAGCCTAGCCCTGAATCCCAGGAGTCGCTTGCGGGCGAATACTTCTCAATGGGCCAATGCCAGAGTCTTACCGGCGACTATCAAGGAGCTCTGGACAGCTATCGTAAAGCCGCAAAAATAAGGGAAACAATTGTGTTCTCCTCGCCGGAACTGCAATCCAACATGCAGACGCGCCTTGCCGGAACCTATGGCTACATGGCCGGGGCTTTTTCCCGGCTCGGAGACTTCGACCAAGCCATCTCCATGCAGAGCAAAGCCATGTTTATCTTGAAAAGTCTGTCGCAGGCCGATCCAGGAAATGTAACGTACACGCATTACATTGGCGAAAGCTATTACTGGACGGGCTATTACGAAGAGAAACAAAATGAATTGCCCGCGGCGCTGGCAAACCTTCAGCAAGCGCTCGCCAGCTTCCAGCGGATTTCGACCGCGGATCCTGCCGAAGTCCGTGCCCGGCACTACATCGGGTACTGTTACGCGCACATCGGGGCGGTGCAAAGCGCGATGGGACGCTCAACCGAAGGAATGATAAATCTCCACAAAGGGCTGGATGTGGCGCAACAAATGCGTCGAGCAGACAATTCCGGCACCTATGTCACGCTGCCGGACATCGTGGACGCTTATGACGCCATCGCACTGGCCTACTCGCGTGACGCGGAGCGGCCTGGTATATCGCACACGGAGAAAATCGCCTGCTGGAATCAAACGCGTTTAGCTTACCAAAGCAGTTTGGATACTTTGCTAGAAGCCAAACGCCTCGGCGCCTCCGACTCCCTGATCGCTCCTGCGCAGAGAGACCTCGTCGCCGAGATCGCCAAGTGCGACGCCAAACTCTCCGAATCGAACGCCTCCGCCAAACGCTAACATCCAGGCTCCTGACAGGTTTAACCCGCCGATCCGGCTATAGAGGGTAAGGGGAAGATGCCTGAAATATACTCCGATACCCACCGGGCCCGCAAGGCGACTAGGGAAAGAGTGTCGTGCCTAGATATGCATCCTAATGCGACGCGCAGTTTCTGCCGAGCTAATTAGCGGGTTGCGCCGCCTTGCTGTCAAACGCGCGATCGATCCTCACGAACCAAAGACACTCGCCCGTTGCGCTGCATGCGTATTGATGCTTCTCATTGCTCGGAACTTGGGCGTAACCGCCGGGCCCGAGAATTGCCGGTGGCATGCTGGACATCTCGACTTTCAGTTCGCCTTTAATCACGATCAACTCTTCTGCCGCCGCATGAAAATGCCAGGAGGCCATGCAGCCTTTCTCCATCTTGACCAACACGGCCGAAGGCCCGGTGGAAGGATTTCCCGCTTCGACCGCTGTACTAAGACATGCCAGGTCTGAAGCCAAAGCAAAATTCGCATTCTGCAAGGGATGAATGACCGGTTCGCGCGGCGAATCGGAGGAGGCAGACGTAGCTGCCATAATGAACAGGACGCCAGCGGAAATCGCGTGCAGAACGACTCCACGCGCACCGCTGTGACCATTTGTTGGTAGCTTCATGATGAGTTCCTCGGCGGCCGCTGCTGCTCGCACGCTGGGCCGACCGCCAAAGAGTAGCAGAATTTCGCCACGTCGGATTGGCATGCGTTTTTCCGACGCAAGCCTGTAAACTATTCACCGAACAATTCTGCGGCGTGATTCCCTTTCTCCATCTCGGACCGATAACCATCCCAACGTTTGGCCTGATGGTGGCCTGCGCCATGCTGGCCGCGTTTTTTACGCTGCGCGCAGATTTGATTCGCCGCAGCCTTGTTGCGCCAGCCGACAAGCTCCCCGTAAAACGCTCCAACAAGCCCGCCGCAGATATCCGCTCAGCCGCGAACGCCGAAGCAGAAATGTTGATCGCGATTCCCTGCCTAGCCGGGATCGTTGGAGCAAAGCTTTATCACGTCCTCGAGTCGCCGGCGGATTTCTTGGCGCATCCGCTCGATCAGCTCATCAGTCCTTACGGCTTCGCATGGTTTGGCGGTTTGCTTGCCGGATTCGCCGCCTTCGTCTGGGTCGGACGCCGGCAAAAAATTCCGCTCCTCACATTGCTCGATGCCGGCTCGCCCGCCGCTGCTCTGGGTTACGGCATCGGACGCATCGGTTGCTTCCTTTCCGGCGACGGCGACTACGGCATACCGACTTCTCTTCCCTGGGGCATGAGTTTTCCAAACGGTTTGGTCCCAACAACGCAGCGCGTCCACCCTACCCCGATTTACGAGTTGATCGTCGCTTGCTTCATCGCGTGGTGGCTATGGAAAATGGGCGCGCGGCAAGCAACATCATCTTCAACGTCGACCTCCGTTGCAACAAATGCAAAATTCGCAGCGAACTCGGCCGGCGTCCATACTTTTGTAGGGAAGGAACGAGCAGCATTGTCGAAAGCTTCGAAGCGCCCGCCAGACGGCGACGTATTTGCAGCCTATTTGCTACTTACTGGCTTGGCTCGTTTCCTTGTAGAATTTATCCGCATCAACCCGCGCTCGTTTCTAGGAATGTCCAACGCGCAGGCTGCTGGCCTCGCATGCGTCATCGCCGGAGTGATCCTGCGCTGGTGGCTCGCGAAACGCGATCGCCGCACCGAAGCGTAGCCCTGCGACAAATGCCGCCTCGTCGAAGCTTCATAGATTTCATAGCGGCTGTCTTTAGGCGGGCGTATTTTCCTTATGATTCAACGATACTGCGCAGGCTTGAAATGTTTGATTCAAGGAACATCCCGGAGCGCTCTTCGGATTTTGTATTCGTCGGCCTCCCACCGGCTGTTTCTCTCGACCCAAATCAACGCAACCCGCGCAGGATAACCGCCGGACACCTGGTTTCCGGTAGCAGCGCAGCTACCGCGGAATATTTACGCCGTAAGTAGTAATGGACCTGGATTTCGCTCCGTCGCACGAACTTTAGCCAAGCGGATACCGAGCAATGCATTGGAAACAATCGCCCTGCACGACGCCGGATCCACCTCCGCAGTCAACTCACAAATACAAAAAGATGCGCCGGAGCTACGCCACTACTGTCGCCATGCACAATGGATTGCTCTCGGGCCGCGTGCGTGCATATCGCAGCCAGCGACTCGGCATCAATGGGCGGCGGGCCGCGCCAGGCCTCAAGCGAGTGCGCAATACGAGGGATGTTAACGTGTTCGTCGCAACCGTTGCGCGCAAAGATCAGCAGCCATCTCGGTTCTACGCCTAAAGAAATCTCCGCGCTTCGATAACCGGGCACCGACGCCAGCGCATTTAAGAAATCGCCGGACTCCGCGATGTCCACTTCCATCTGGCCCAGCAGTTCGCTCTCTGCATCGAGCCAGTCCTCCAACTCGTTGCCGGCCGAATCCTTGCCGCGTACACGGAATTTGTCGTAGGCCAGACGCGCCACACCGTCGTATGCCGAAAGCAAGCAGTCCGTCAGTTCGCACAAAGTCACGTACTCTCTTAACGACTCGCCAATCGGCGCTGTTTTTACAAGCTTGTGCGCCGGAACCGCACGTCCCGCAAGCACCGGCTTCGTGACCATTCCTCCTCGCGCAAGAGATGTCGCAATCTTCGGTGGCGACGGCCAACAACAGCGGAACTGTTGTGAGCTACAACGCCTTTGCCGCAAGAGCTTTCTCAGCGATGTGTTTTCGAGGCTTCTGATTGAGTAGGCGCCGTCCAGCTGGCCGCGTCATCTCTCGGCCCTGTCCACAACGATTTCTTCGGCTCTGCCGCGGTTTTAAAGACGAAAGCTCTCCTTTCTTGCGGACCTGTCCGTTGATCGAGCCCAACCATAAGCCGGTAGGATGCCGACTCCGGCACAAACGCGCATAGCGAAGGCGCGACCAAGTGTTCCGCGTGCACCGCCTTTTCGTTCAACAACGCCGTGATTTCCGATTGCAACGTATGCGAATTCAACGCGCGGTCCCCGAGCGTTCGGACGCCGTGTTGCACTACCGGCAGCCACAAACATGCTTCCGATAAAGCGATCGCCACCAGCAATGTCGCGGAGCGGTCCACCACGCAGCCGGTCAGATCGTACCCACGGCCGTCCGGCATAAATTCACCCGCAAGAACGATGTCGAATCGTGTCCCACGCAGCGATACTTCCGCCTCCGCAACGCTTTCTACGGATTGAAAAACGCATCCCTCGCGCTCAAGTTGTTTGATGATGAAATTGGTTGACGGTGCGGTGTGACCGGCTACAAGAATTCGACCTTCTGTGCTGCATGGCATGATTCCCCCCTCTGACGAGGGAACGAGCGATCGATGCCGACGTGTCTGCTATCCAAAATGTCTCCTAACTGCGAGGCTTTCGCGGAAAGCTGACAAATCGGAACGTGTGCAGCGCGCGTCAGATGGCGCCACAAGGGCATGCCTCGGTGAACGAGACATGTGGGTCATTAACAATTTGAATTCTTTCCAGGGCCAGTTGTGCTCGTAGTTCCACCCGCACCGTTTTCTTCCGGGCCGCAACTAGCACCGTAAAGGTGCGTCAACCACCCCGTCCATTCCCATTTTCCTTGTCGGGAAGTCCAGAAGAAAACATCGGAGAAATTCCCTGGACGCTTTCCCTTCCAGCTCGACGGAATGAATGTAAAAGGCCGCAACCTGTGTTTCAATTCGCAACAGTACGGCATTCTCTCTGCGGGGCTTACTTAAGTGCAAGATTCACAAGAGGAAAATGCCTGTTCCGCAACGATTGCTTTCCGCACGATCTTTCTTTCATTCCTCCCAGGTTGAAAACCAAACCTAAAGGAACTCGCTGGGCCCTTAATTAAAGTTAACATTTCAACCGCTTTTCGTTGCGTCGATTACTTAATAAACTAAGCGGCAAAAAGCGACTCGTAAGCGATCAGAGCCTCACCAAGGAGGCCTCTTTGCCCGCAATGACGCCACCGCACACAAACTTCTTGACATGCTATTAACGCGAGAGTAACGTGGCGATCGGAACGGGAATCCTGGGCACACCTTCCTTACTGCCAAAACGTTTAAGCTGCGCTGCTGCGGATTTGGCTGTGCGCTCATACGAGGCGCCTGCAAGTTCAAATGCAACCCGAGCGGAAACATCTGATCGTGTCCCGAAAACTACGAGAACCAGATAGCCTTTCTTCCAGACGGCGCTCGCTGGGCGACGACAATAATTCTATACCCGCAGGCATTTCCAGCTTTCGACCCAAACATCCCCTGGAAGCCGCTTCGCGCCCTCTGGCTACGCTGGCAAAAACATTCGATGAGTTTTTGTTCGAGCTTGATGCCGACGGCAAATTTCTGGGCGTGTGGAGTTCCAGTCCCGTTCTGACCATCGCGCGCCGCAGCGAGTTTCTGGGTCGGCACGCCATGGAAGTGCTGGGCGAAGAAGTATTCCGCCCGTTCAGCCCGGTTTTTCACCGGGTGATCGATACCCAGGAGAGCGCTGGTATCGAATTTCGCGTTGATTCGAAAGACGGCGAACGCTGGTTCCACGCTCGCGTTTTACCGGTAGCCCGTCGCACTGGGCATCCGCCCTCCGTTTCTCTGCTTACCCACGACATCACCGCACAGAAAAAGACCGAAGAAAATCTCCGTAAGAGCGAAGCGCTACTGGCGCAGGCCGAGCAACTCGTCAACATGGGAAGCTGGGAAGTCGATACCCAGCTTCAAACCGTCATGTGCTCGAACAATCTCTACCGTATACTAGGGCTCGAGCATCAGGGACACGAAATAGACCTATGCGAGATTCAGAGCCATTTCCCTCCGGAGGACGCCGCCAAATCGAGCAATGATCTCCGCGAAGCGGTTGAAGATGGCGTCCCGTTCGAGCATGACGTTCGTTATACGCGCCCTGACGGCGTGTTCCGTAATCTCCACGCTCGCGGCTTTCCGTTTCACGATGCCGACGGGCGTGTTGTACGTGTAGCCGGAGTCACTGAAGATGTCACCGACCGATTGAAGGTGGAGGAAGGTTTGCGGCGCGTCTCTGACCGGTTGCTCACCCTGCGTGACGAAGAGCAGCGCCGCGTGGCTCGCGAACTGCATGAAACTGTGTCGCAGGAAATGGCCGCCCTAAAGATGGCGCTTGCGCGGGTTGGCGATACCCTACCGAAGCGCGACAAACTTGGCAAGAGGTTTCTGCAATCAGCCCGCGATTTCGCCGAAGAAGTGATACGGCAGATTCGAACTGTTTCCTATTTGTTGCACCCTCTTTTGCTGGACGAAGCTGGCTTGGGGCCGGCGTTGCGCAGCTTCGCAAACGGATTCTCAGAACGTAGCGGCATTCCGGTGAAAGTTAAAATCAAGCGTGGTTTCCGACTTTTGCCCAAAGAGCTGGACATCGCGCTGTTCCGCGTGGTGCAGGAAGCGCTTACCAATGTCCACCGGCATTCCAAAAGTCCTGTCGCGAAAATCACGTTGGAACGTCCGGGCGACAGAGTGCGCGTGACGATAGAGGATCGCGGAGTAGGCATGCCGCCGGCGTCTGCCGCAACCGGCTGGAATCCGCCCATGGGTATAGGTATCGCGGGAATGCGCGAGCGTGTGAAACAACTCGGCGGCGTGCTCGATATTCGAAGTGAGCCGGGGCGCGGAACTGCCATCAGCGTCGAGCTACCTCTCTCAGAGGGCGCAAGAACTGGCGACGAAACACACACCGAAACTTTGTACCGCAGAAAGACGTCCATCACATCAAAGCCAGCGCCGAATCGCGGCTAATCGAGCAAAGACGTTTCGCCATCTAACGAGGCCATACGGTGTCAAAAGAAGCGGCAGCAACAGCTGTAAAAGAAGCTCCGGCTCCGGCGCGGTCGCCGGTCGCAAAAATGTACCGAATTCTGGTAGTTGACGATCATTCCATCGTGCGCCGCGGAATTCGTTCGCTGCTGGAATCGCAGCCCGGTTGGGAAGTTTGCGGCGAAGCTAGCACCGGCGTGGAGGCGTTGCATAAGGTCGTAGCCGAGCGCCCCGATCTGATGGTGCTCGACCTCACTATGCCGGAAAAAAATGGCCTAGAAGTCACGCGGGTTGCACGTCAACAATCGCCCGAAACCGACGTGTTGATTCTCACCATGCATTTTTCCGAAGAGATAGCCAAAGAAGTGTTGCGTTGCGGCGCGCGTGGCTATCTTTTGAAATCCGATGCGGATCACGAACTGCTCACCGCCGTTCGCCACATCCAGCAGCACAAGCCGTTTTTTACCGGCAAACTCGCCATGACCATGGCGGAAAGTTTCGTGCGCGATCCCACCACGAAAGATTCAGATGCCACGGAAGTGCCACTCTCGCCCCGCGAGCTGGAAGTTGTGCAGCTCCTGGCCAGCGGAAAGAGTAACAAAGAGGCAGCCGCGATGATTGGAGTCTCCACACGAACGGTGGAAAGCCATCGCAGTCACATCATGCGCAAGATGGAATTTCGCAGCTTCAGCGACTTGATCCGCTTCGCCATTCGCTTCAACTTAGTTCAGCCGTAAACAATTGCTCGCTACGCATCCGGAAACGCATCTCTAAAGTGCGCGTTCGGCGCCACAATGATTCGATTGCGAGCGTAATCCAGTATCACCGCAAACCTGCGAGGAACTTCCGTTCCGATCAATCTCTACGTGTCGGGATTGGGCGAGCAACACGCGTCTATCGGTCCATGCAGGCGAAACGATCCGAAAATCGTCCATATTGTACGTTTTCGTGCAGTTCTCAATTCATGTAGGTTGTCGTACAAACATGGGGAATCATCGTGGGAATAAGCTCCCTGTCGTGGCTGGTGCCGGTGTCGGCGCGATTGGAGTTGCGGAAGCGGGACTCAGAAACTCGCGAAGTTTCAGCCACTGAAGCAAAGCAAATAGCACGACCTGCGCCGCCAGCAGGACCAACGCAAAAATCCACAGACGAAAATCCTCGTACCAACTGGCAATGTTGAGCCTTAGAACATTAAACGGAAGCAGGGCCGCCGAAAACGGTGCGAACGTGTGATGAAGAGATGCACTGGCGACGCCGAGGATCACGCTCATGCAAAGATAAAACACAACCAAAAACAGAACGGCGGCGACCCGCGGATGGCGCGCTCGCCGCAGCCCCATCCATTGCAGGTAGAGCGAATCGCGCGCGATCCACAGCGCCATAAATGCGATGATAACGATTGGCAGTCCCGAACTCCATTCCACGGACGCCGGTCTCCTGTAAACGTTAATCAATTCGAGGACGCCGACCCCCACGGCGATTACGCCGGCCAACAAATACGGCGCGGGCCAGAACGCCGCCCACAAACTCGCGGCGCTTTCGCCGATGGTTCGGATTCTGCGCCGCACACGTTCGCGATTGCGTAATAAAATTAAACCGAGCAGAACAAATACCCAAAACGACCAGCCCATCATTCCTTTTTCAATGTCCACGACCGGAAGCGGGTTGTAGCCCAATAGCTGGTTATTAAAAATGATCGGCGCTCCAACGGGAGATTTCCAATTGAAAAACCCGATAATCATGAATTCTAGAAACATGGCGAACCCGAATGCTTGGGCGGGCGAATACAATTCGTAAACGGCGGGATCGCGTTTCAAGTTGCGTACAATCGCGAGCAAGAACCACGCCGTGAACGCGACGTAAATCGCCATCAGCACGATGAAGTGAGACACCGAAAGACCGAAAAAGAGATCTTTGACTCCTGGGCCCGTATTCGATTCGATGATTGCGACCGCCGCGAACGGATTGAGCTGATGAAACATCCAATTGGACGCGCCGCCGGATAAATCAATAGAGGTGAACGCAACTAATATCAGGAAGGGCAAAATTGCTATGGCGGAAACGCCTCGCCCCAACGCCATTGAAATTAGAAGCGCGAGAACATGGAACGCAATGCAGCCGATGAAGAGGATGAGGTACGCTTCGGCGAAAAGTTTAAAGTGGATGGTCCCCTGAAATGCGCCTAAGAGCGCGATGGGCATCATGCACAGAACAATCAAATACATAAGTATCGGAGCGCCGAAAAGTTTCCCTATTCCAAGTTCAAGCGCTTTGAGACGGGTGACCCGCTGGTAATCGAAAGTGTTCAGTTCCTTTTCGCGATGAACGGAAAGAAGCTCGTAGATGCCGCCGCCGATTAGCAAGACGACTATTTGCAATGTGAGAATGAACTTGAACATTCCAATCGATTGTTCAACTGGGGCCCCGACGGTTATCCCATTCTCAAAGGAATACCAGACCGTCAGCGACACGGCCGCGCAAATCACCAAGGCGGCGATGGCGCGGCCGGGGCGCAACTGGATGCGGGCATTGCGCAAAAACTCCGGGTTGGAACTGAAGGCGCTCACATTACTTCTCCGCTCGAGATTCGCGAGTAAAGGCGCTCGAGCGATTCCACCACTTCCTGGACTTCGCACACCGGCGCGCCCGCAGCTACGAGGTCTCTGACTAGCTCGGCGAGCTCCGGGTCTCCGCCATCGAGTGCGAAGTCTGCGCTGGCTGGCTCGGGCGCGACACCGGTAACGCCTTTTCTTCCCGCCAACCACAGCGCAAGACCGAAACCGGGCTCCGCCAGCCGGACGCGATAGCGGCGGACGCTTGTGCCTTCGCGCATTACGTCTTCCAGCGTGCCGATGCGCAGCAACTTGCCTTTCTCCATGATGGCAATATTGGTGCAGATTTCTTCGAGGTCGGAAAGAATGTGCGACGTAATCAAAATCGTTTTCCCGGCAGAGTGCAAATCTCTGAGCAGAACTTTCAGCTGCACGCGGGCTTTGGGATCCAGTCCGGCGGCGGGCTCGTCGAGAACCAGCAGCGGGGGATTGTGAAGGATGGCGCGTCCAATTCCCAGGCGCTGTTTCATGCCGCGCGAAAGGCCGTAGATAAACGCGTCGCGCTTGGTTTCCAGGTTCATCAGACGCAAAACTTCGTCCACGCGGGGCGCGATGGTGTGCAGCTCCATTTTGTAAGCGCGGGCGAAGTAGTCGAGGTACTCCCAGACTTTCAAGTCGTCGTATAGCGAGAAAAAATCCGCGAGGTAGCCGATGTTGCGCTGGGCTTCTTCGGGCTGCTGCTGAACGTCAATTCCCTTCACCGTGATGCGTCCCGAAGTGGGAACTTGCAGTCCGCAAACCATTTTCAGCGTGGTCGTTTTTCCGGCGCCGTTCGGTCCGATCAGGCCGAATAATTCTCCGTCGGCGATGTTGAGGTCGAGGCGGTCGGCGGCGACGAGTTCCCCGCCCTTCTGCGAAGGGAGGTCGTACTGCTTGGTCACTTGTTCAAGCTTGATCATGAATTGGGCGCCATGTTGCGCCAGCCCGCGAAAAGAGTCAATGGCCGGGTGGCCGCTGTGGTTCGACAGATGTTTCGTTGTGAAGGCTGCGATATTGCGTGATGTTTAGAGGGGTTTTGGCCCCGGGTAGACAATTTCCCGTCGTTTGTTTTGCGGAAGTTATGTCGCTTTCTGCATTTTGGGCAGAACCGGGTAGAAGTACGACGGAGGAGACGACTCTGGGTGCCCAGGCGAGTGCGATTCGGATAAGCTGGGCGATCCGCGTCGTTGCATCGCCGGATAACAAAATTCTCGGGCAATCACGGACCGGAAACTCAGGACGGATGCTCGCACTTTTGCTTCAGGGAAGCTGCGACGCCCCGATGCCGGGACGGGCGGGAATCACGCCACGATTTCGTGGCGCTGTGCGCCCAAGTTCGTGATGCCGCACTCCAAGATGTCTCCAACCGCCATGAATCGATTCTTGCCCATGCCCACACCGGGAGGAGTTCCAGTCGCCAGGATGTCGCAAGGAACCATTCGCATGTAACGAGAAAAATAGGCAAGCAGCTCGTAAACGGGAAACAACATGTCACTCGTATTTCCTTGCTGCTCATAGTGGCCGTTGAGTTTCGTCCATACCTCAAGCTCCATTGGGTTGATGCCCGTAGTCAGATAGGGCCCGATCGGACAATAGGTCGGACGCGACTTTGCACGCACAAGGTGCTGCTGTTTCTGCGCATCCACCTGCGTTGAGCGATCGGAGACATCGTTGAGGCAAACGTAGCCAAAGATGTAGCCAGCAGCCTCCTCTGCCGTGATGTCCTGCACTTCGCGTCCGACAACAATGGCAAGTTCGGTCTCCCAATCCAGCTTGACGCCCTGATTGGGACCGCGGCTGATGGGATCGAAAGGCCCGGTAAGCGAAGTCATCGACTTAAGGAAAACCTCGGGCTCAGTTGGCGTGGGCACCTTCATTTCCTCGATGTGTTTCTTGTAGTTGAACCCGGTTGCCGGAATCTGGCGTATACCGGAAATTGGAGCGAGATAACGCACCTCTCCGGCAAGAGGTTTAAGAGCGGCGACGTTCACTCTAGTTAGCACGCCACTCGCAATTGTCTCCGGAGTGATGTCGGAGACGAGAGAGCGAAGATCCAGAAGCCCGGCATCGCTGACGAGCCCTGGTATGACAGCATTGCCTTGTTGAACGCGTACGAATCGTTGCATGGCGTCTCCTTTACCTCCGTTGACGTAAGGGTCGAGCGATCTCGTTCTGCGTCGTCTCAGCGCTTCTGAGGATATCGAGCACTCATTTCAGCGCGTCTCTGCTCCGAGACGTTTTAATTCGCGCTTATTTTCCCTGGTAGACTGGCTTTCGGCCTTCCGCCTCTGCTTTCTGGCCTTCTAGAAAGTCCTGCGTGTGGAAAAGGGCTCCAAATTGCGCATCGAGTTTTGACAATGCCTCTTGCTCACCGTGATCAATCGCCAGGTGCGCAGACGCCAATGTGGCCTTGATGCCAAGCGGGGCGCAATCAGCAACCTTGTTCGCGATTTGAATGCCAGCCTCGCGCTTCTTTCGCATCCGGAGCTACCTGCTGCACTTCTCCCATACGGTATGCTTCTTCGGCGCTCCAGTGATCTCCGGTCAGCATGTAGCGCATGGCATTTCCCCAGCCTACTTCCCGCGGGAACCGGATGGTCGATCCTCCTCCGGGAAAGCGTCCATGTGTATTCTCATCTTGGCCGAAGCGGGTGTCGGCTGAAGCAACACGGATGTCGGCAACAAGATGGAGCTCATGGGCCATATTCCAGGTATCGCCATGCGTAACCACGATCAGAGCCTTGGTGAGTCGCGGAGCACGTTTTGCAAGAGGGTCTATCGTCCCGGTGCTCGCGATCCAGGGCTTGCCCGTCCCTGCGAGCGACTTAAATCCTTCAACGTCGATCCCTCTTGAAAAGTTCTCTCCGTGGCCAAATAGAATCGCGGCGCGCAGCGAGGGATCGTGGTCGTATTGGTAGTATGCTTCGGCCAGTTTTTCGAAAGTCTCAGGATCAATGCGGTTCTGGATGTAAGGACGATTGATGCCAAAAACGACGATCTGCCCGCGGCGCTCTATGGTCACCTTTGCTGCGGAACTGAACGGTACGTCCTGAAGCGTTGTGGCCGGGGTGTCAGTCTGTTGTGGTTTATCCTGAGCGCCAGCGAGGTTGTGCAAACTCCCACTGTGGAGGCGCCGCCAAGTGCCGCCGCAATTTTCAGAAGGCTCCGGCGGCCTAGATCATCCAGATAAGTCATTTTATTTCCATCTCCTGTCGTTTGATTGGAAGTTGCGCAGCGCCGGTTCGGCGCCGAAAGTGTTAACCATATGGCGTATGTGCCTCATAGGAATTGTTGCATGGGGTGTCCTTTCCCATGCCTTTGATGTAAGAGTCGAGCGCAAGGGAAAGAGTTTTGGCATGCCGGTCAACGAAAACGGATGCACATTCGCTAAGTCCTGGTAAGTTTGAATGGATAGGTCAGCGCGAAACGTACTGGGCCAGTCCATTCCCATATGACCAATTCTCTTTCGGCACTTCAACGAGGTTGATGAACACATCCTCCTTGCGAAGCTTCACTCCCTGATGGAGGCGGTCAGTAAGTTCCTTATAGAAACTTTGCTTTAGCTCTACAGATCGTCCTGCGTTGAGCGTGATTTGAAAGAAGATACAATCGTCGGTGCGATGGACGCCCAGATAGTCACGATCAAACGGCAAGTCACTCTTGCGATGTTCGGTAATCACTTGAAAGCGATCACCCTTGGGAACGTTAAGAACATCCAGAAGGGTCTGGTAGACGATTTCCCCGACTTGAGCGCGATATTCCTCAGATTTTCCTTCGATGAGGTCGATCCGAACAATTGGCATTTCTCCTCCTCCTTTTGGGAATGCTGATTCCATCTTGCGACCAATCGAGCTAGTCAATAACCCAATTCGCAAAACCCGAATCGATAACATCACTGGTCACTCCGCGGGAATGCCAAAGTGCTCCTTCAATGCAGCCCGACCGTCGAACAGTGCTTTTATCTCGCGTTTCCTCTCCTCTGAAACATCGGCGTCCATGTCCTTGAGCAGTTGGCTGAGAGGCAGAATCTTCCCCCCATTAGCCCAGTGCCCAGCAGGAACCTCCTCGTAGATTGCAAAGATTCCAGAGCTGTCATCGTCATTTTTGGCACCCATCGCGTCACGCAGATTCTTCGTGACTTCAGCCAGCGCCTTCGACTTGAGTTCACTATTCAAGATGCCCTCGGGAGCAATGATTCGAGCGAGTCCCATCTTTCTACCCTTGATGTAAGTGTTATCAAACCGACCACCTACTGCCCATGAGGTTCCAGGCAGAGTGTGGAACCATACCCAACCGATTGCGCGCGCATGATCGGTTGCATGGCCGAGTTCGAGGTTCATCATGGTAACCAATAGAGTTTCGGCAAGCTTGGCGCGTACCGCGTCTGACAGTTCTTCCCGTGTGAATACTTCCACGAATGGCATGGGCACACCTCCTGTGCGTTCACTGTTGTTGGCCTCTCAGCAAGCAACTTTCGTCTCCCGCGGCGCCAATCCGATTTGCCTCTGGCCTTCGCAGCACAGAGCGCAACCGGCGTGCCATTCGTGAGCCTCGCTGGCAATCGGACTTGCGCCGCGATTTCGATGCTTCGATCTAAATCGCTTTCATGGTTCCTTCCCTCCGCGAAGGGGATTCGATCGCGAGCCACGTTTGTAACCGTGTGGCATATGAACCGACTCACACAATCCAGATAATCCTGTATTTTTCTGTGGTGTCGCCAGCGGAACCGCCAGGCGTTTTCACGCCCGATGCTGAGGCTCCTTAACGTCCTCGCCACCACTGGCAAGGACCGGAATGCTCCGGGTTCTGAATCGTGATTCGACTGGCGTCCTGAACACCGTTCCTATTTGCCGAGAAACAAGAGGAAGTTATGATTAACTGTAACGACTGTGAACCGTCGCAATTTTTTGCGATCAGTAAGCGCTGTGTCAGCAGGCTTTGTGTGTTTGAAGACGATGAGATTACCGGCGAAGGGACTCTCATCCACCGATAAGCTGTCCAATTTAAATTCCCAGGCGACGGACTCAGAAATGCTCGACCATCTCCGGCGTACCATCGTCGATTATTTTCTCAAAGAGACCAACCGTCAAAACGGACTGATCGCGGATAGGACGCAACCCGGGTCGCCTTCGAGCATAGCGGCGACCGGAATGGGACTAAGCGTCTACATTGTGGCAGTAGAACGGAACATACTTTCACGATCGGACGCAATCGACCGGACTCTGGCGCTTTTGAGATTTTTACATTCCAGCCATCAGGGACCGGAACCGGATGCCACTGGGTACAAAGGCTTCTACTATCACTTCCTAGACATGCAGACCGGCCGTCGAGCCATGCAGTGTGAATTATCGACGGTTGATACAGCCATATTGGTAGCCGGTATTCTCACCGCGGCAAGCTATTTTACCGCGAAGAACGAAAAGGAAAGCGAGATACGGAATCTTGCCGAAGTGCTTTACAGACGCATTGATTGGCAATGGGCTCTCGATAAAGGGCCAACGATTTCTCACGGCTGGAAGCCCGAGTCGGGTTTCCTTCCCTATCGGTGGGATACTGGCTACAGCGAAGCTGTAATTCTTTACGCGCTGGCCCTGGGATCACCTACCCATCCTGTCCATCCGCAAGGCTACAAAGATTGGATTTCAACTTTTGAAGTGAGAAAAGTCTATGACATTGAATACCTGTATGCCGGACCGCTATTCATTCATCAGATGTCTCATCTGTGGGTGGATTTTCGCGGCATACGCGACGACTTCAATAGAAAAACCGGAATCGATTATTTCGAGAACAGCCGGAGGGCTACATATATTCACAGGCAATATGGAATCGAGAATCCAATGAAGTTTGCCCACTACAATGAATACGTGTGGGGACTGACCGCGAGCGACGGACCGGGGGACGCCGTTCTTGAGGTGAATGGTGTTCGAAGAGTATTTTTTGGCTATGCGGCACGAGGCGCTCCATTCGGTCCTGATGATGGCACCGTTTCACCGTGGGCCGTAGCAACCTCTCTTCCGTTCGCACCTGAGATCGTAATCAAAACGATGCGTCACGCCATCGAGAGACTTAAATTATTGGGGCGTAGCCCTTACGGCTTCATCGCCAGTTTTAATCCAACATATCCTGCCAGCAGCAATCTGCGCGCATGGACGTCTCCGTGGATCTTCGGCTTGAACGAGGGTCCTATTCTTATGATGATTGAAAACTTTCATACCGAGCTTATCTGGAAGACTGTCAAACGATGCCCGCATTTTGTGCTTGGTCTTCGACTCGCAGGCTTTCGCGATGGTTGGCTTGAGGCTTGAACAAACGTAGGCGTCTCTTGTTTTCCGCCATTCCGTCAACCTATCGAGCGGACAGATGCCGCTGGCCTACCAGATTCCCTGTATTGCATCCTGGGGGCATCAGTTCGATGGTTCTGCTGAGGACCGGGATATTTGAAGGAGATCACTTAAAAATGGCTACTGCGCCACCTGTTAAGACCCAGGAGACAAGCACTGCCTACGTTCGCGAGATTTTCAAAAACCTGGAATCTGGTAATGGCAGAGGGTTCTTCGACCATGTGGCGGAACGTGGACTGGACCGTCGAGGGAACACATCCTCTTGCTTGGTCACTATCACAGCAAGGTCGAGTTCCTCGCACATACCTTTGAAAAGTTGGCAAAGGTTCTACCGAGAGGTGCGGAACTGCATGTGGAACGTGCGCTCTCGACAAACGGTACTGTTGGATATGTCGATTTGTAAATGGCACGATCGTGGAGCCTCGAGCGTGTCTCGATTCCGTCTTCGTTGCTGGCCTTTTCGAGGAGAAGCCGATTTAGCAGGAATAAACTTTCTGCGATTACTCGGCCGCGAGGTGCCGTCAAAATCGACGCTGGAAGTGCGAAGATCGCTGCCGCGGCGAGATTGGCCACTCCAAAGGAAACGGCCAAATGAATAAGTTACGCCGGTCGCCGCATATGTTTATCTTCGCGATCACGATGCTTGTCGGCTTGCCCTCCCCATCGCCTGTCCAGGTCAGAGTCCCGACGTCCGGCGGATTCTCAGCCGCTTATCAGGAACTTTTGCCGTATTCGCTACCTCGACCTGATCGAGATCTTAAGAAGACAAAGTTTTCAATCCCGGCCCACTATTAGAAGAAAACAAAGACGGAGACATCGATGATCCGCACGAATGCTGTAATGAAGCTACTCACAACTGTGGTCTTGACGGTGGCTACCGCCTTCGCTCAGTCGTCAGATCGATTGCCGGCGACTGACGCAGAGAAGATCGCGGATGCGCTGCGCGCTGGTCCAGCCTTCATCACCAAAGGCGCGACACTGCTCGATTGGCCTGCGACGCCTGCAGGCGAATACCGGGTCCTTCGTAAAGGCTCGAACGAATGGACCTGTCTGCCGGGTCTTCCTGGAGGTGCCCATGACGAACCTGGCTGCTTTGACCATGTCTTTCTGCAGTTCATCAAGGACAGCATTGCCGGTCGCACGCCCAACGTGCGGAGTGTCGGAGTTTCATATATGTATGGTGGCTTCTGGGTACCTAACAAGTCGCAAGCAATGGGAACCGGCGATGAATTCCACGTTGGGCCACACATCATGATCCTCGGACTGGATCAAAAGATGTTGCAGACATTGAACCAGGACGGATCGAATGGTCAACCTTACGCGAACCATCTCCCGGGTCGCGCCGAGCTCTATTTGGTGATCCCGATCCGCGAATGGGACGAGCAGCCCATTCCATGATGGATGTGTGTCAGGAAGAATCGAAGTAGATTACAAATGGAAAGTAATGAAGGTCCATGCGGGTGTGATTGGAACACACAGCATGTTCGAACTGGCAAAAACTGCATCTCGCAAGGCTTTTTGCGCGTGGCGGGAGTATAAAAAGAACCTTTGTGAATTGCAGTCTGTGGTGTTCGACGTGGATCCGGGGCAAGTCCGGCGGCGACGGAGTGCGAGTATCGGGCCGATCGGCAGTACGTGCGGCAGGTGGCAGACGCAATCTCCCTAAAGATTCTGGCGACGTGACGGAGGTCAACCTGTCGTCGGATATAGACTGTTGATGACAAGATGAATCGATTCTTTCCTTACGGGGTGAGGCTGGAGTTGGAGCTGCTCGAAGACCGCTGGTTCGTAAGCGGCGTGCTCATCCACGGTACGGCGTCCGCGGGGCTGGTGGTGGGCTTGCATCGGCGTGAAATCTTCCAAGATCCTGCCGGCTTAACAATAGCTTGCAGAGGACCAGCGGTCTGTCATCATCTCCTGATCAGTGTGCTTGCGGCCGCTGGCCGCTGAAGCCTGGTCGTTAGCACCTACATCAAGGAGGAGTCGCGATGAAATCGAAGCTTCCTGGTGCTGTTCCCGAGATACCTGTAAGGGATATCAATGAGGCGGCGGATTACTACGTACGCAATCTCGGATTCACTGTGGATTGGGGTGGCGAGAAACTTGGACTTGCAGGAATCTCAAAGGGAAACTGCCGGATGTTTTTGGCGAACTCGGATTATCGAAAAGAATACGGCAACATTGGGCCCGTGTTGACTTGGCTAAATATGGAAAGCAAAGAGGAAGTTGACGATCTGTACCGACTATGGAGTGGTAGCAAAGCGAAATTGATTTCCGCACCAGAGTCAAAGCCTTGGGGTTTGCACGAGTTTACCGCGGCAGATCCAGATGGCAATCTGTTCCGGGTCTTCTATGACTTTGTGGGGCCGGAACGCGCCAAGAATGCCTAACGCGCTTGTGGTCAATAATGAACCCACCCTCGGATTGTTGGGCGGGTGGCCGAACCTTCGCTTCTCTTTGCTTTTTCGAATTGACTGGACAGCGTGGCGGATAGTGCCGCACCGGTAGTTCACTAGTGAGTTCACTCGATTCGTGAGAGTGCCGAACCCCTCGGGGTGTGAAAAGAGGGAGAAAATTTCAGGAGACTGGCTCGCGCGCGCAGCGGAAGCCGACGACGGAGCTTCGGGCGCTGGGCTTCAAGATGTAACGCGCAGAGACGCGTGCGTGTCCTCTGACGACTCCGCGCCAGGAGCCACCGCGCGAGACGCGATACTCGCCGCTCTTCGGGCCTTGCGGGTCAGATTCCGGTTTTAGGCTGTAATAAGTTATGCCGTACCAGTCGCGCACCCATTCCCAGACGTTGCCCAGCATGTCACACAAACCAAATGCGTTCGGCTGTTTCTCACCGACCGGGTGAGTGCTGGCGCCAGAATTGTCGCGGAACCATGCAACTTGAAGCAACGGGGCATATCGACACGAATTATCTCCCGCGCGTGCTGCGTATTCCCACTCCGCCTCTGTCGGTAGGCGATAACAGTAACCGTCCGCCTTGCTATTTAGCGCTTCGCAAAACCGATTGGCGTCGTCCCAGCTTACATTCTCGACGGGAAGATTTGGTCCCTTGAAATTGCAAGGATTGATATTCGTGACGGCTTCATATACTCCCTGCGTCACTTGAAACTTGCCCATCTCAAAAGGCCGGGTAATATTGACACGGTGAACGGGCTTTTCTTCGGCGTAACAATCAGGATCCCCTGCCGAGCAGCCCATCATGAAGCTCCCCGCCGGAATGTTTACGAACTGCATGTGATTGACATTTCGTTGCTCGAGGTTTTACAACGAATTCGCGGTGAGGGCAAGCGCAGCGATACGATGCGCAGTCGGTTCACAATGCGCTGCGTACAACAACAGCGAAGAAGAACAGCAGGTCCCTCCCCCGCGAAATCATCCGGGGTCCCAACATCGCGCTTCGGCGAAAGAACGCTCGGGATGCCAGATTCAAACATGTTCGTTAGTAGGACCTTACTTGTCCGGTACCGGCGCGAATCGGGCACTGTAAATTTTGACAATTCCCTAGCATAATCCTCCGCATAGAGACTGGCACAAAGCTGTTGAGTCACGATAAATCGGGCTTCGTGAGATTGCGGACGAGTCCTGTCGTTGTAATTTAACTTCTAGAACAAGTGCGGTGTCAACACAGACTAGAACTGAAGAATTGTGACGGGGGGTTCAACAGTGAAATCAAGTTCGATTTCCTCAGCCATCGCGAAAGCGTTGAAGATGCCGGTTTTTTATGCGCAGGACTACTCTTTGCTCTCCCTTGAGTCGGTCCTGGTCCTGTTCAGCAAGCACCTCTACGTTGAAGACACGCTCGAGCAGATGGACCAGATTGGCGTTGGTTCCACTCTGATAATCGTAGTGGCTCTATTTTGCGTGGGCGGCGTGATTGTGTTGAATGCTGCCTCACAATTCAGCCGCTTCGGCGAAACAGTTTTGACCGGCGACGCGCTTTCGCTTTCGCTGGTGCGCGAGCTTGGTCCCGTGTTCACTGCGCTGCTGGTGGCCGGACGAAACGCCACAGGCATGGCTTCGCAATTGGGGTCCATGGTGGTGACCGAACAGGTAGACGCGATGCGGGCGATGGGAATCGACCCGATTCGCAAGCTGATGACACCTCGTGTGCTCGCGACAGTGCTAATTCTGCCGCTGATCGTGGCGGTCGGGGATTGCGCCGGCCTGCTCGGCGGATTCCTGGTGGCAAGTTACACGCTGCACATCGATGCGCAGCAATTCTGGACCCGCGCGGTGAAGGCTCTGTCTTTCGGCGACCTCGTTATCGGATTCTGGAAGCCCGTTGTTTTCGGATTTCTTGTGGCGACAGTGGGATGTTATCGAGGGTTTCGCGTGGAGGGTGGCACGGCCGGCGTGGGGCGCGCTACGATCATGGCATTCGTCGATGCCGCTTTGGCCGTGCTCATTGCGGATTTGTTTTTGACCCGGCTTCTGCTTTATATATTCAACCAGTGAACAAGCACTGCGAAATCAGCCGTACTTAGAACGTTACCTTCGAATCTAAAAACCTAAATTCAAGGACCTCCCCTCGGCAGAATGGCGCTCGGTTCGGTCCTTGCTAGTCGAGTGAGAAGCACTTACACTGGGTGCACCCTAACCCCTTGTGAAATGGTGTAATGCGAATCCCGACCGAACCAATTGGAAGCATTCCGAGACCCGTTGTACTAATTGACGCGATCGCCGCAGCCGGAGACAATGCGGCACCGAGCCTGAATCCTCTGTACGAAAAAGCTGTCCGGGACACGATCGAGCAATTCGAAGCCACAGGTTCGCCCGTTATTACCGATGGCGAGCAACGTAAGTATCACAACTTCTGGACGTATTCCGTTCACGGATTGCAAAACACGTCGCCGGACGGTTTCAAAATTCCATTCTCAGCTGGACACGTCCGGCGAATGCCGCGACTCACCGCTGGACCATTTCGATATAAAGTTTATGCGGATACCTATCTGGATGTGGCTAAGCGATACGCTCACAGGCCGCTAAAGCAGGCGGTAATCTCGCCATCGGCGCTCAGCCTGATGTATCCAGCGGAGGACATTCCGGATTATTCACGTCAGGAATTCATCGACGATCTCCTACGCGAGCACGAAATGGAGATTCGCCGATGTTTCGAAAAAGGTGCGCAGAAAGTCCAAATCGATTTCACCGAAGGCAGGTTCGCGGTCAAACTCGATCCCTCCGGTGATTTGCTGAACAGCTTTATTGGTCTGAACAATCTGGCGCTGTCGCGATTTTCGGCCGAAGAGCGCCAACGAATCGGCGTGCACACCTGCCCCGGAGGCGACCTTGATTCCACGCACAGCGCCGACGTCGATTACGCTGAACTGCTCCCCAGCCTATTCGAATTGCGCGCCGGCAATTTCTACATCGCGCTTGCCGGGGAGAAGGATCGGGTTCGCGTTCTGAAGATCATTCGCGAATATCTGCAACCTAACCAACGGGCGTTCATCGGAGTCGTTTCACCCATCGCCCCACATGTGGACACGGCCGAAGAGGTTCGGGACCGCGTGCTTGAAGCTGCGAAATATATTCCGCTCGAACAACTCGGCACGACCGACGATTGCGGGTTCTCACCGTTTAGCGATGATACGTCCACGACGCGTGAAACGGCGTTTGCGAAGATTCGCGCGAGAGTGGAAGGCACTCAACTGGCAGAACAAGCTCTCGGGATCGGATAATGGACGAAAACGACGAGAAGCTACTGCGTTCAGTCGCTCTGCAAAATGCGCGAGCAGTTCTGCTTGCGCGTGAACGGGCCGAGCGCGAACTGCTTTCGGCCAAAGAGGCTTTGAGCAAAGCCCGAGACGAACTTGAAAAGCGAGTTCAGGAACGAACTGCAGAACTGGAAAGAGCCAATGAAGGTTTACGCGACCTGTCTGCTCGACTGCTTGTACTACAGGATGAAGAACGCAGACGGCTGGCTCGCGAATTACACGACAGCGTAGGCCAGCTACTCGCGGCCCTTAGCATGAACGTTGGAGTGGTAACGGCCCAGGCGCATAAGCTCGATTCGCGCGGAGCCAAAGCCGCCTTGGAGAACGCTCAATTAGTGGAACAGGCTTCCAGGGAAATTCGCACGCTCTCGCATCTGCTTCATCCTCCACTCCTTGAAATCATGGGCCTGGCGTCTGCGCTTCGCGGATATGTGGAGGGCTTTTCGCAACGCAGCAAGATTGCGGTAGATTTGGAAATCCCGCCTGATTTTGACCGGCTGCCGGAGGTTTTGGAACTTGCCATCTTTCGAATCGTTCAAGAATGTCTCACCAACATTCACCGGCACTCCGGGAGCGCTACGGCGACGATAAGAATTCAACGCGAAGAGGGTCACCTGGCTGTTACGGTTATTGACCGCGGCAAGGGAATGCCCAAAGAAAAGCAATGCGAGTCAACGGTATCAGGTCGTAGCGGAGTAGGCTTTGCCGGCATGCGAGAGAGATTGAGACAACTGGGCGGCACTTTGGAGATTCAGTCTGACGGAAATGGAACTATCGTTAGCGCAATTCTGAAAGTCGATTAAGGAACTTCAGGCTGACTCCAATCCTTCCCTGAATACCATGTTGGTTCTTGACCTCTCGGGCCAAACCACTTCCAATCGTCAAGCGTGGCGATGAATAATTCTCGGTTGTAGGCTCGATAGCTGGAGGCTAAACGTGAACAGTAATAACCCGCGTCTTGACGCCGTTTCGAGGATACCTCGTCGTCAAACGTGCCAAACACCGTGCCGTTAGGACCACCAAAATCGATTACACGTCCCCCATATCTTTCAGTTTCGCCGTCCTCAGCAACCAATATGAATGGAATCTCGACCCGGATGCCTAGTTCCTCGGCGGCCTCGCGCCATGCGCTCATTATCTCCTGATCCAGCTCTCTTTTAGACGAGTCACCAGCCTTATTCATGGACGACAATGGCCTGCTCCTCAAGCCAATCGCGAGGTCACCTTTTCCTGAAACTATCTCAGCAACACCGAGGACCCGGCAGTGAGTGGACCGTCGCTAACCTTGTTGCCATTTTTCCAAACGGCGCGAATGGTTTGCGTATTGTGAATGTCTTGAGATGGATCCTTTTCCAGAACAATAAAATTGGCCTTTTTCCCTACTGCAAGCGTTCCGTACTGATCTTCGATGCCGAGCAGCTTGGCTGCGTTTGAGGTGGCCACAGTGATCGCCTGAAGAGGAGTCAGATCCGCCTGGACCATCAGCGCCAATTCCATATGTTCGGCGAACCCCTGAATTCGGATTGGAGTCGCTCCCGAATCCGTGCCTAACGATACGAGAATGCCGGCATCGTAGATCTTCTTCAAATTGCGCATCGCTTGCGGCAACGCAGCTTGCTCCTGTGCGGTCACCTTGTTCGATTGCACCTTCGCTTTGTACTCTGGGCTGGCGATCATCTCCAGCACTCCCGGATCTAATGCTGCGGTGAAGAAAGGATCGTCAACCCACTTGGGCGAATCTCCGTACGCAAAGGCGAAATCGTCGAGCGAAAGCGTCGGAATGTAGGCGACATTGTGTTTCTTCATGTCAGCGATTAAAGCGTCATCAACGTCACCATCGCGAATGCTGTGCGCGAGGACATCGACTCCGTCCGCTACCAGTAAGCGCGCATCCTCCAGGTGGTAAACGTGCGCAGCCACTCGAAGTCCGTCTTTGTGTGCTTCGTCGATGATTGCACCATAGATTTCAGGCGGCATCTTCGGATACTGTCCCCAGAAATCATCCACCCACACCTTGATGAAATCCGGCTTCTGGGGAGCTTGCTGTGCGACCTCGCTGCGTGCTTCGGCTGGCGTCTCGGGACGAAACACTTCTCCAAACCCCATGTTGGCTGGAGGCACGCCATTCTTCGCACCAAATCCGATACCCGCCGTGTACACGTCGGCTCCCGGAAGCTCGCCGCGGCGCGATTCTTCGCGTATCTCGGCGAAGCGCTTTCCGTCCGTGCCCATAGAGAGGACCGCGCCGACCCCGTATTCCTGGTACCTCAACAACTGATGACGGATGTTGTCGTCAGTCTCGTTCGCTTGGGATCCGCTGGTACCTTTCGTGAGTCCCAGGTGTCCGTGCGTGTTGATGATCAAAGGCATGATCGTTTGACCGTGCAGATCGATGACCTTCGCCGACGATGGCGGGTGTTCATGACCTGCGCCAATCGACTCGATCCGGTCTGCCTTGACCACCACAGTTCTGTTGTGCTGGGCAGGGCTGCCAGTACCATCTACGATTGTGACGTTCGTGAGCACAGTTGCTTGCTGTGCGAACGCGCCGCCGCACATCACCAGTGCAAGGATCATCACGCATCCGCCTCCGAGTTTTGTTGTGCGAAACAGGAACATACGATCAACCACATACGCCGGAGATTTGGGTTTCGACCGCAAAAACGGAATCATGGTGCACCTCTCTCGTCCGAACGGAGTCAGTCTTTCGGAAATCTTAGATGTTTGTGACCAAAAATACGTCGCAATATATCTGAGGGGGGTCGGCCTCCGATCGTTACGTAAGATTTCAACGAGGGTAATTTCTGGCAGTCATAATCGCGACATCGGTGATGCCCGCGAGCCGAATTTGGTCGACGACGCGCTCGGCGTCGCGGTTAACGGCTCTTGCGTCCACGGAAAGGTAGACCTTCCTCTCGGAGCCTTCTTGAATTGCGGTGTGCAACAGGCTGGGTAGTTCCTCAGTAGCGATTTGATTTTCCCGGAAGTAGATTTTCCCATCGCGAAGCACACCGACACGCATTGCGTCTTCCCGTCGCGCACCAGGTTGTAACTTGGCATTTTGAGCGTGGGGCAAGTCATTCGACCATTTCGCATGCTCGGGAGCGATGCCAGCCATTAACAAAAAAAGCAGGGCCAGCTCGACGCTCAAAAAACCCATCACGTTGATATGAGAGTAGAAGTTCGACTTGCGCTTTGCCGCTCGGCGCGCTGCCGCTTGGCTAGGCGACCACAAGGCTAAAGCTCACAATTTCCTGGAACGAGTGTGCTAGTGACTTCGGCCGTTCCGTTTCCGCACTAAAAGCCTTCTTGCCCATTAGACAACAATTCAAATCTCAGCGAGTTTGCGTTTATTCACGGATTACTTAAGAAGAACATATAACAGGCCTCCGGCAGGCAGCTAGTAGATCGTAGGTGAGCGTGGCCTACTCCGAACGGCGGCGTAATTCGGGAGCCGGCTACTTCTTCGTGGGCTACACTTAGTTCCCTCAATCACATGGCGCTTCAACCAAGCGAGAAACTCAGATGCTGCGGAATTAAGAGACTGCGCAGGATTGCCTTTACTTTCGCTGCGTGCCACAGATTCCTCTGATGAGGGCGTCTGACTGACCATGCGACGAGAAGAAGCGTCGCTACTAAGGAGTCAGCTGTACGGTTTGAGAAGCGACGACTTGGCCGTCAAGGGAGACGCGCACGGTCCACGCACCCGTGATTTGACGCTGCTGGATCCATGTACCGGCGACGGGCAAACTGCGCATGGCGACCAAAGGCTGGCTGGAGTCGTCAGGAGCGGCGAAAGCGGTTGTAGTTTGTTGGTACAGGCCACCAGTTGGCACCAGAACTTCGAGCTTCTGAATATGGTTCCCGGCCGGCACGTTTTCCCAAGCAACGTTAATTTTCACGTCGCGAACCGCGGTAACACTGAAGGAACTAGCTGGCGTACAGCTCGCAGACCCGCTTTCGCAAAACGTAAGCGCAGCGCTCGGAGGCGTGGGAGGCACTTTGGCTGTGGACGGCGAATTCGTTTGGCATCCGCAAAATACTGAGACAAAGAGGATCAGGCCAGCGAACGACAAGGTCTTCTTATAAACCTGACTCCGTTCGATAGATCGTGAGCTCGACATGGCCGCCTCTTTAAAATGGATAAATGAAACCGTAAGCGCGTTGATCGCTGGTGGAAACATAAATATTCGATAACGTAATATCGAGAGCCGGATCACCCACTACGCCGGGGGTGCCGGTATCTACAGTTAGCTGCTTCAAATCTGCGCCGCTAGTTATATCCAGCTCATGAATTTTACCGTCCGCGGAACCGACAAAGACGTCACTAAGGCTGGATAAAGAAAGCGGCGCTGACGGGACAGAAATTGTGGTGTCCCAAAGGTCAGTGAATGTAAAACCCGTTGGATCGTAAGAAACCGCGTGAACGGCGGCCGCTCCCGAAAAGATGACGGTGTAAGGCGGCGCAGTATTTAACACCAACGGAAAGCTAACAATCGCTCCGTCGCCCACAGCGTACGGTAGTGTGGCCATTTGACCGGTCGTAGGATTAACCGCATAGAGCAGGCCATTGCCCGCTGTACAGGTTGTTCCGGAAACCAAATCTCCATTCGTAGCTACAAACAGAACATCGCTTAAGAACGACAAGGTTGCGGACGTGTCTGTGTCCCCTAAATTTGCGGTGGTAAGGACGGCGCCCGTGTTCGGATTGAGTTTCCAAAGACTAGGCTGCGTCATTCCGCAAGCGCTGCGACTCGTTACCCAAATGGCCTGGTTGGTATAATCGACCAGCGGAGTCGAGTTCATGATATCCATGCTTGGGACGCCACTGACTCCTCCTGTCTTCGTCCAGATGGTCGCCCCAGTGTTGCCATTCAGTCCGAAAATTTGGTTTCCCGTTGTTGTGGCAGTGTTGCGAGTGCCCACTGCAAGCAGGTCCGTAGCGAGCGTGTAAGAAGCGCTGCTTGCGGATTTCAACTGCACGGCGGCAGCGCCTTGAAATGGAGTGGCGGTGGCACCAGTGGGGTTCGCGACCCACAGGATCACTCCGGTATCAGTGGAGACCGCATATACCAGGCCGTCTTGATCTGCGACATAAACTACATTGTCTCCCGTTGACGAGGAGCCGGAATCGATAAGCGACGAACGCGACGTTACTGCCCCGCCGATCGAAACCGGCGGAAATACTCGAAGACCGGTGTTGGGATTGACCACGAAAAGCAGATTGCTCTGCGAACCGATCACTGTAACTGAACCCGGAATCAGAGAGGGTGCTGCCAGTGACGTCGAAGCAGTGTTTGCCATCCACAGAGACTGGCTCCGGGCAGACGCTGAGGCGGCGGGCGTTGCCGAAACCTCTTCCGTAAATGTGGAGCCATTGGAAATTGGCTGCGACGAGTAGTAATTCAAATTATCGCGTAGAAACACTTTGTAATAATAAGTTATCCCATTGTGCGGGGGGCCGATGCTGCATGTGTCGTTCGTGACATTGTCCGTAAAGGTTTGTTTCCCCGACGTGTCGTCAAATACGACGGTGGCGGTTCCTATTGTGGCGCATAGTCCGGGGTCTGCTGTGTCGGTAGGAACAGAACTCTTGTCGACCGGAAGGCTTGAACGCCGAAGAATCAGCACGCCGACGTACGATTCGCCGGGCTTGGGGGTTCCAATCGGAGCAGGAATATTCCAGCTCAATGTAACGGCAGCATTGAGGGCGGTTGCCGTAAGGTTCGTTACATTCTGAACGAAGGTGACGTCAAGTTCCGGAGCATTCGTTGCTGCAAATGCTTCTTTCGAACCGAAAACTGTACTCGCCGCAGTCGTATCATTTTCCGTCTGGTCCTTAACGATGGTTCCGTAGTTCGGATTGCCGTTATACCAACCTTCTACGTCCGAGGTAATGTCGATCTGCGCTATCGTGCTGCTGTTATTGACAGTGGTCGTGTTCGTAGCTGTGCCGCCGATATCACCACCAGGAATGCCCCAGGCGGTGGTTTCAACCCGCGAGTCCCAAGTTACCGAAGAAGGCTGCCAAAAAGTTTCAACATCGTAAGCGCCGTAGGTTAACGTTCCCGCAGAAACTGGGGGCGGCGTGGTTACGTGTAATGTCAACAAAGCTTGCTTAATTCCTACGTTGGGAATTCGCGAAAGGTCAAACTCAACAATGGCTCGCTGGTTAGCGGAAGCGAGTGACTCGACTGTAAGTGTCGGTCCCACATTGTTGGAATTGGGACTTGCTTGATTGAGCGTGGCATCTCCGCCGCGCGCTTGCGTATCAGTAGCGGACTTCTGTAAAACGATTGTCTCGCGCGCGATCAGGGGCACAGCGAGAAGCAAAACGATGAACAGTAATGAGCACCGGTGCCACGACGTGCGATTCCCAAGCCGGTGATGTGTATCCATGGACCCCTTGCCTCCAACTGGATTTGCCTAAGCTCGGCGCCCGCCTAGGAGCGCCGTGGAGCCGCGTTGCATACTCCGCCCTGGCCCGGCAGTTTTCCACATGCGAGAGCAAGAGTTTCGTAAATCGGCTCCGAGATAACCTGCGGCTTAACGTAGGATCGTTTCTTTTTCGAATGCTTTTGGCCGTCGTGCTCAATCTTGTGCGTTTTTTCCATGAACAGGTCTTAGTTAAACAAACAAATGCCCAATATCCGCAGCGAGTCTCCTTTCCCATTGCGTAATGAGTTAACACCTCGCGAGCCTATCGGTTACTGGAGCTGAGCGGGAGACGATTTAGAAGGTTTTGTTCTGAAATTTGGTCGATTGGGATCGTAAAGGGAAAGACGTCAGAAGAGAGGGATTTAGTGCGCTCCGAGAGGCGCGACACGGTTAGCCTTTGAGGAATAAATGCCCGGGGTGGGGGTCGAACCCCTCGGGGAGATTGATACAGCGTAACTTACTGATTCTACAACAACCCAAAACCGAGAAAAACCACAAAAGCGCCGAAGTGAGGTACACGCCGGGTACACGGTCGGATTCAGAATTCGCTTACATCGACGTACACGGCCATTGTGGGAGAGTCAAAACTCTGACCCTCTGCTTAGACTGTGAGATAGAGCATTGCTCCCAGAGTTGCTCCCACGATTGGTAGGCATTTCCCAGAACCCCGTTTCTGGATCACTTCCGCGCGAGGCTAGGACTGTCCTTGTCAACGAGCCGTAAAACCAGCAAGTTCATGCCTCGCGCAGGGCAATCATTGGGTCCACCTCGGTCGCGCGCCGGGCTGGAAGGTAGCTGGCTAGAACGGCAACGGCAAACAAAAGCAGAGGAACGATCACAAACACAGCCGGATCATGCGGGCGCACGCCGTAAAGCAAACTGCCCATCAACGACGCAGTGGATGCAGAAACGACTATGCCGGCCACAACTCCGAAGCCCGCCAGCACCATACCCTTTTGCAAGAACAGCTTCAGGACGCCGCCTCGCCCGGCCCCCAAGGCCATGCGAATACCGATCTCGCGCGATCTTTGGCCGACCATATAAGCCAACAAGCCGTAAATTCCGATGGAGGCCAGAAGCACCGC
>Ga0209420_1000046_pt1 | contig 77373 bp, 74 predicted proteins | sample BlaSpr_A8_OM1_O1_FD_187972 | JGI IMG/M metagenome (GOLD analysis project Ga0209420, IMG submission 187972) | Forest soil microbial communities from Thunder Bay, Ontario, Canada - Black Spruce, Ontario site 2_A8_OM1_O1 (SPAdes) (version 2) | ecosystem: Environmental > Terrestrial > Soil > Boreal... | reverse complement strand
GCGGTTTTCCTCGAGTCGTCGCGAGCCGTGTGGGACGAGGCGGGCAAACTGATTCGTTACCAGGGCACGCTGATCGACGTAACGGAAAGGCGCAAGCTGGAGCGGCAGCTACTGGGACAGGAAGAATTCCGGCGACGTTTGCTGGAGGGCTTTCCTGACTTGATCCTGGTGGTGGATCTGCAGGAGCGTTACACCTTTGTGAGTTCGCGAGTGCGGGATCTTCTGGGATATCGACCCGAGGATCTGTTGGGCAAGAAAATATCCGAAACCGAGGACCACTCGCCGGAACTTGTGGCGCTTTACCGTGACGTTTCTTCCGGGGTGCGGATTTTTGGTTCTGCAGAGTACGGCGCCCGGCACCGCGATGGCAGTTGGCGTACGATGCGGGCCTCGGCGAGCCAGTTCTTTGACGCCGATGCCAAGATCGGCGGCGCGATCGTTTCTGTGCGCGATATCACTACTGAAAAGAAGCTGGAGCAGCAGATCGTTCAGAGCGAGCGGTTAGCTGCCATGGGCGCGATGATCGGTGGGGTTGCCCATGAGCTCAACAATCCTTTGACCAGCATTCTGGGGGTCAGCGAGCTTCTGCAGGACAGCCAGACCACGGACGCCGCGCGCAAACAGATCGGCATACTGCAGCAGCAGGCGAGGCGGGCCGCTGAGATCGTGCACAATTTGACCTATTTCTCCAGGCCACCGGCGCCGGGGAAAAGTCCCGTCAATCTCGGCGAAGTTGTGGAGCGCACGCTCAATCTACACGCATACTCGCTGCGGAAGAACAACGTCACCGTGGACTTTCTGCGGGAGCCGACCTTACCTTTCGTGCAAGCCGACCCGCACCAGTTGATGCAGGTTTTCCTGAACCTGATCTTGAATGCCGAGCAGGCGATTCGCGAGGCTCGCGACCGCGGCACGTTGCGCATCCGGCTGGGAAATAACGGGGAATCGGTATGGGCCACCTTTCACGATGATGGTCCGGGGATTCCCGGCGACATCCTGGCGAGCATCTTCGATCCCTTCTACACCACGAAGCGGCCGGGGCGCGGAACCGGCCTGGGGCTGAGCATCTGCAAAGCGGTGATGAAGGAACACAACGGAACCATCGAGGCTGCGAACGCACCCGGTGGAGGAGCGGTGTTCACCGTCACGCTGCACGCTGCGGCGGCTTCCGCGTCATCGAGCTAGCGGCTTCCTAATTTCTTTCCACTGCCATCGCCACGGCGTTGCCTCCACCCAGGCACAGGGCGGCAATTCCCCGCTTCACGTTGCGGCGGGTCATTTCATAAATCAGAGTCACCAGCACGCGGGCACCGCTGGCTCCGATGGGATGTCCGATAGCAACTGCGCCGCCGTTCACGTTGACTTTATTCGGATCGAGGCCAAGCTCGCGCATCACGCCCAGCGCCTGCACCGAGAAGGCTTCGTTCAGTTCGTACAGATCGACGTCGTCTTTTTTCCATCCAGTCTTTTCCCAGATAGTTCGCACCGCGCCCACGGGAGCCATCATCACCCACTTGGGTTCGACGCCGCTCGTGGCCTGCGCGACAATTCGTGCCATCGGCTGCGCGCCAAGTTCCTTCGCCCGCTGCGCGCTGGTCACGACTACCGCCGCTGCTCCGTCATTCACTCCAGGTGCGTTGCCGGCGGTCACGGTGCCATCTTTCTTGAATGCCGGCTTCAACGAGCGGAGCACTTCGATGGTCGTATCTTCGCGCGGGGATTCGTCTTTCTCGAAGAATACCGGGGCTGCGCCTTTTTTCTTCGCAGGAATTTCTACCGGTACGATCTGCGATTTGAAGCGGCACTCTTTCATCGCCGCCACTGCCTTGCGGTGCGAGTTCACTGCGAACTCATCCTGCTCTTCGCGCGTGATGCCGTATTTTTCCGCAACGTTCTCACCGGTGACGCCCATGTGATAGTCGTTGTAAATATCCCAGAGCCCGTCGTGGACCATGGAATCGATCACCTGACCGTTGCCCAGGCGGTATCCTTTGCGAGCTTGCGGGAGCAGATAAGGGGCGTTGGTCATCGATTCCATGCCGCCCGCAACCACGATGGAACTGTTTCCCGCCTGCACAGCTTGGGCTGCGAGAGCCACCGCTTTCAATCCCGAGCCACAAACTTTGTTGATTGTCATGGCACCTGTCGCCGGGGACAATCCGCCGAAGATTGCCGCCTGCCGGGCAGGATTTTGTCCGAGTCCGGCGGGGAGAACGTTGCCCATGATGCATTCATCGATTTGATCGGAATTCAATCCGGCGCGCTTGACGGCCTCGCGCACTACGATTGCACCGAGCTGCGGAGCACTCAAATCGGTGAGACTGCCCTGAAATTTTCCCACCGCCGTACGACAACCGGAAATGATGACAACATCATCGAAAGCCGCCATTGATCATGCTCCCGCGAAGATTTCGCAATGTCATTATAGATGCAGTGGGAGGCGAAAACGATGAACTTCCAGAGACTGGGCGAGTCGCTGCTCTATCCTCCACACACGAACGATCGACACAAGCGCGGGAGATTGCAGCAACGTGTTTCTCTTTTGCCATAGAGCGCGCGGAACGTGTTGTGATGGAGCGACATTAGAATTTTATTGTTGAACCACACCTCGCTGTGACTTTGGTACAACACCGCCCGTTCGACGCATGCATTTTTTTCTTGACTTCATTTTTCATTAACTCTATACAATCAATTAGTTGCAACAAATGATCGTTGCAGATTTTTCCATGAACAATGGAAGGGAGAATAGAAACAATGGCAACCAAGAAAAAGGCAAAAAAGAAAAAGAAGCATTAAGAAAGTCAGTACGAAGTCAAAAAAGGGGGACGCCGAAAGCGTCCCCTAAGTTTTGTACGGGAGTTCGTGCTCGAAGCGGACTCGTCAGTCCAGCGGTTTCGTGCTCTTCTCAGGATTTCGGGAAGGATTCGGAATCGTCTTTTCCTGGGCCGAACACAATCCACGGAACGCGCAAAAGTTACAGTGAAAGCCGACGTTAGGCTCGAAGTCCCCGGCGGCGATGCCTCGCGCCACAGCCACGACTCGATCTCGGGCTCTCTCCAACTGAAACTCCACACGGCGGGAGAAGACAGGAACATTGCCTTCGAGATTGTGAAACACCAACGCTCCCACGCGGTATCCCCACTTCTCGAATGCGGCCATGGCATAGATCGAGAGCTGCAAGCTTTCGTCCGCGTCTTCCTGGGATCGAGCCTTGCCGGTCTTGTAGTCGACGATGTTCACGCTGCCATCGGGGGCGCGATCCATACGGTCGATTCGTCCGGCAACTTTTGTGCCGGCGATCTGCACGTCGAACCATTCTTCCGTGTGCAAAACTTCCGGTGGAGGAATTGAGCGGGTGGCACTGAGAAAATCCTGCAATTGCGCGAGCCCTTGCTTCAGGTACAGTTCCCGCTGATAGTTGTCCTGGATTCCTGTCTCAGCCAGATCGTCGCGAAATAACTGGATCAGCTCCTCGTCGCGCTTGGCTCTGCCCAGGCGCACAGAATCGTAATAAGTGCGCAGGACGCGATGCATGGTCGCCCCGTACTGCATGGCCGCGTGCACCTGCCGCGACAACTTCCACTCGCGTTGAAACTTGAACTGTAGGGGGCACGTTTCATAGGTCTCTACGGCGGAAGCACTCAGCCGGGCGTCCAGTCCTTCGATCGCGGGAAGTGCAAGCCATTCTGCTAGACGAGAGCCCTGGGGATGATCCGCATCCGCCGCTGCGGCGATCTCGATCAACTGGGGCTGCGAAGGTAGTGCTGGCCGCGCCCTGAGCCACGGGTGCAGTGCGGGATTGCCGATCAGTTCGCGTATCAGACCTGCCGGCGTTTTGTCGCGGCCGATTCCCTGCTTTCCGTAAATGTGCAGCGAATCTTTGGCCCGGGTCATGGCCACGTAGAAGAGCCGGCGTTCTTCCTGATCGTAGAGTGTCTTGTCATCACTGGAAGAAGCCGAATCCGGATCGCGCAACTCTCGAGGAAACTCGGCCAGCGTCTCCCGATAACTGGCGGGGAACGAGCCGCTGGTCGCGCGCAGGATGAAGACATGCGCGAATTCCAGTCCTTTGGCTCCGTGCGCAGTCATCACGCGGACCGCATCGTCGTCATCGTTAGAAGTCAGTGGAATCACTCCACCCGCCTCGCGAAAATATTCCAGGTACTCGATCCATTCGCCCAGGTCTTTCGTCTCGGTGGTTGCCTTTTTCTCCCAATCGGCGGCGAACTTCAGCGCGGCCCGCAGGACTGCGGAATTGAGATCGAGGCCGAATTGTTTTCCGATCAACTGCAGAGCGGCGTGCGTTTTGGCCTGCTTACGGCTGACGTCCTCGCGCGCCTGGTGCACACACTCGAGCACTGCATGGCTGCCGGTGACTTGGTCGAGCACTGAAGCCAGCGGGATCACGGTTCCATCCTTCGAATCGTTCGCAATCGCGCGCAACTGAGACCGAAGCTGCTCTGGGTCCACATCGAACTGCGGCAACGCGGCTACTCGAAAAAGACTGGCATCCGCTCCCTGATCCACCACAACCGCGACGCAGGCGAATAGATCGCGCACTTCAGAGGTGTCGCTGACATCCATGTTCTCGATGGAGAAAGGGATCTCCCGCTCCGCAAGTTCCTGCGCGACACTGTCACGATGAACGTGCGAGCGGTACAGAACCCCGAAGTCTTTCCACTTGCAACGGTAACGCCGGTGTGTCTCTTCGATGAGGCGAGCCACGTCTGGTGCTTCCGCATCTCTGGCGGCAAATGAGATGGCTTCCACCGGAAAGGAGCCCAGGGTCTTTCCTTCTTTCTTAGCTTCCTCTTCACGGGCCGATTGCAAAGGGGTGCGCCGGTAGGCAATAGCGTCGCCAGGGGCAAACACTGGAGGGTTCTTGTCGACCACGGCGAAAGCGCATCGCAAAATCGGAGTGGTCGAGCGCCGGTTCCGGTCGAGCACCACCAGTTTGGACTGAGGAAAATGCCGGCGGAACAAGTGAAACGCCGCGCTGGATGCCCCACGAAAGCGGTAGATGGCCTGATCGGGATCTCCCACGCCGAAGACGTTCGCTTCGGCACCCGCCAGCGCGGCCAGAACTTTGATCTGGGCGAAGTTGGCATCCTGAAATTCGTCGACCAGAATGAAGCGGGCGCGGGCGCGCTCTGCCGTCAGCAACTCTTCGTCGCTGGTAAGCAGATCATGGGCCCGCGTGATCATGTGGCCGAAGGTACCCAGATTTTTTTCGCGCAGCCAGCGCTCAGTTGTGGCGAAGACGCGGGCAATTTCCTGGCAGCGTCCGACGACCTCGGCGTCACTCAACTGATCTTTCGATTTCGCAACTCGGGGGATGGGCGTTTCGCCGCGTTCCAGCCGACCCACATACTCCGCATACTTCTCCGGCGTTACAAGTTCGTCTTGACAGCGGCTCAGGAAACCCAGCAAGTCGTTGAGGAACTGTCCTACATTTGCCGCCCGGACGTAGTGCTGCAGATGAAGTTCGTGAATTCGCTTGCGCAGATAAATCCAGAGATCTTTTTCATCGAGCACGCCAAAATCTTTTCCATTGCGCTTCAGCAGGCCGAGGCAATAATCATGAAAGGTTGCGGAATGAATTGGTTTGCCCACGAGCGCTCGAACTCGGTCTCGCATCTCCCCCGCCGCAGCCACCGTATAGGTGAGGGCAAGCACCTCCTCGGGCTTAGCGGCTCCCTGCCCGACCAGGCGGGCAATGCGGTGAATCAATACCGAAGTTTTTCCTGTGCCGGCTCCGGCTACGACCAGCATCGGCCCGTGAACATGCGCAATAGCTTCGCGCTGGCGATCGTCGGGAACAAACGGGACGGGACGAGATTGCGATTGGGAAACAGCCATCGCGGCTCAGAATACCACCGCGACCGGCCGGTTGCAGAATGCGGGCAAGGCTGGACAAGCCGGCAGGAAACTAACGCAGATACAACGCCGAAGTCACGACCGCCGTCGCGGCCATCGCCGCGGTCTCGGTGCGGAGAATGGTATTGCCGAGCGAGGCAGAAATCCATCCGGAGTTCTGAAACGATTGCAATTCGCTCTCGGTCCAGCCGCCTTCGGGACCAACTGCCATCACAACGCCGTCGTCTGCATTCGGTTTCAAGATATCCCCCAGCAGGGTCTGCTCTTCCGATTCCGCCAGCACGATGCGCAATGCTCCGGGAAGGCTCATCGCCTCTGCAACTTTGATCGGCACAGCGATCTCCGGCGGAGCGTTGCGGCGCGACTGTTCCGCCGCTTGCCGGGCAATGCGCTGCCAGCGCTCTACCCGCTTCGCTGACGCGGCGGCCAGATGCGAATCCGTGCGTCGGGCAATTACTGGGATGATCCGCGAGATGCCAAGCTCCGTACACTTCTCAATAGCCCACTCCATACGGTCGAACTTAAAGACGGCGAGAACGAGGGTAATCTCTGCCAGGCTCGCTCGGGAAATCTCTTCGCCGAGATCGAATTCGACGCGGCCGTCGCCGACGACATCAATTCGTCCGCGCCGCACGGTTTCTCCAGTCGCAATGTCGAAATCCTGTCCGACGCGGGCGCGCAGCACGCGCACCAGATGGTCCGCATGCTCGCCGACCACGGCAGCGCGGTTACCCAAAACTTCGTCGGCGATAAAGCGGCGGCGGGTCATGGTTCAGGTCTTAGGTCTCAGTTCCCAGTTCCCAGTTCCCAGTTCCCAGTTCCCAGAAACGCAAACCCCGCGCGCGGAGCTGTCAAGGTTTCGGAAGAATAAAGATCCGCAGGACGAGGGGTTGACTTTACTGAGAACTGGGTACTGAGTACTGCTATTCACCCGAACATGTCCTTCACTTTGCCCAGCAGCGACCGCATCATCGGCTGATTGTCTACCTTTGCCGTCGTCTCCAGTTCCTGCAGGAGTTCTTTCTGGCGTTTGCTCAGCTTGTTCGGAATCTGCACCCGCACTTCCACGTAGAGATCTCCCTTGCCGTGTCCATTCAAAACGGGCACTCCCTTGTGGCGGACGCGAAACGTAGTGCCGGGCTGGGTTCCGTCTGGAATCTTGAGAGTGTGCTCGCCTTCGAGAGTAGGCACGCGAATCTCTGTGCCCATGGCGGCTTGCGTCACCGACAGTGGCACCACGCAATGCAAATCGTTCCCTTCCCGCACAAAAAATGGATGCTCCTTCACGTGCAGCACCAGATAAAGATCGCCCGCCGGGCCGCCGAAAGGTCCGGCCTCGCCGCCTCCGGTAAACCGGATGCGCGTGCCGTCTTCCACGCCGGCAGGAATCTTCGCATCCACCGGGCGCTGCCGCAGAAGCCGGCCTTCGCCTTTGCACTTGGAGCACGGATCGGTAATGACGCTGCCCGATCCCTGGCAGGAGGGACAAGTCCGCGCAATGCTGAAAAAGCCTTGCTGATACCGCACCTGCCCGCGTCCGGCGCACGAGCGGCAGGTGCTAGGACCTTTACCCGGCGCCGTTCCGGAGCCGCCGCACTCCTCGCAGGCTTCATGACGCCGCACCGTCACTCGCTTCTCCACGCCGAAAGCGGCCTCTTCGAACTCGATGGTCAGGTCTTCGCGCAAATCCGCGCCGCGCTGAACCCGGCTGCGGCGGCGCCCGCTGCCTCCCAGGACATCGCCGAAACCAAAGAACTCGCCGAAGATTTCGCCCAGGTCCTGGAACGGTGTGCCTTCGAAACCCGTGCCCGAACCAGCCGCACTGCCAACTCCTGCATGGCCGTAGCGGTCATAGAGAGAGCGCTTTTCAGAATCGGCCAGAATCGTGTAGGCCTCGGTCACTTCCTTGAACTGCTCTTCTGCATCCGGATTGTTGGGATTCCGATCGGGATGGTACTGCATGGCCAGCTTCCGATAAGCGCTCTTCAGTTCCTGATCGCTTGCCGTGCGGGTCACCGACAGCACTTCGTAATAATCGCGTTTTGCGTTCGTGGCCAGACTAGGTGCCTTTCGTTATAGGAAAAGTGAAAGAGAAATCAAAATATTGTGCAGCTTACTTCCCGTGATTGCTGGCCACTTTCACCATCGCCGGCCGCAATAGCCGGTCTTTGAACATATAGCCGCGCTGCAGTTCCTCAAGCACCTGATGATCGGGAGCTTCCGTGGTTTCCACCATTTCGATGGCTTCGTGGTACCGCGGATCAAACGCTTCGCCCTTCGACACAATGGGATGCACCGAAAGCTTGACCAGCGCGGCCTGCAGTTGCTTGTAAATCAGTTCAACGCCGCCGCGCAGCTCCGTCGCATCCGATTTCACGGTCAGCGCGCGCTCCAGGCTGTCGACCACGGGCAGCAAAGATTTGATGGCGTCCGCCACGGCGTAGTCGCGAAACTCCTGCTGCTCTTTGCTGGCCCGCCGGCGCACATTTTCAAATTCTGCCTGCGCCCGTGCCAACCGGTCGAGCAGCGAGTCGCGCTCGGCCCTCAACTTCTGCAATTCCGACTCTGAGGCAGACGATTCCGCGCTCACCGCCGTGACGCGCTCATCTTCATCGCCCACGCCCGCTGGCAGTTCGTGCTCCAGATCCAGCCCTGCATTCTTTGCTTCTGACTTTCCGCTCACTTTGCTCATAAAGAACTATGACCTACTCCGATTCATTCAAAATTTTGTCAAAGAGCCGCGCGATGTAAGCAACCGCGGTCATCGTGTGCTGATAATCCATGCGGGTTGGGCCAATCACCGCCAGCGAGCCAAACATGTCGCTTCCCGACCGCGCCGGCGCTCCGATCAGCACGAAGTTCTGCATGGAAGGCAGCGCATCATCCAGCCCAATCACCACCCTTACTGCCTCCTGCTTCACGTCGAGGTAGGCTCCGAGAAGCTGCGCGACTTTTTCTTTCTCTTCCAGAGTCTTCAGCATCTCCTGCAGACGTTTGCGATCTTCCTGCCCGGTCACCAGATTGGCCGCGCCTTCCACAAACACCACCTGCGCGCCGGGTTCAGCGGCGAGCGCGCCTTGCTTGTAGAGTTGCTCGATCGAATTCATCAGGCGGTCATACTCGCTCCGTTCCTGCTCAATCCTCCTGCCCAGCTCGGCGCGCATCGATTCCATCGTCCAGCCGCGAAAGTTTTCGTTGATATACCGCGCCGCGAGATCCAGTTGCGCCTGCGGCAGATCGAGCTTCAACACACGGTCGCGCACCAGCCCCGAACGCGTCACCAACACGGCCAGCACTTTCTGATCGCCCAGGCGCGAGAAGTAAACATGCTCCAACGCATTCTTGGCGCCGCTGGTGGCCACGGTCACGCCGACGTTTCGTGAAATCAGCGACAGCACATGCGACGTGCGCTCCATGAACTCCTGCACGTCTGTGATGCCGGCCAGCGAATCGGAAATCATGCTTTCTTCCTGCGGAGCCAGCTTCGCCGTTCCCGAAATTTGCTCGACGTAATAGCGGTAGGCATCGGTGGTCGGCACGCGTCCCGAGGAGGCATGGGTCTGCTCCAAAAATCCCGCGTCTGACAGGTCGGCCATCACGTTGCGAATCGAAGCGGGACTCAAGCCCTCGCGGTTCGACCTCGCCAGCGTACGCGAACCGACGGGCTCGCCCGTGGAAATAAAAGTCTCCACCAGCGCCGTCAGAACTTCACGTTCCCGCTTGCCTATATTGGGATCAGATGGCATGTTGTGTCGTGGGATAGCCCGGACTTGCGACCGGCTCAAAATCTCCAGCTAAGTATTTTAGATGCAAAAACTTAGCTTAGGACGCAAACACCGCGTCCTGCTTGGATTCTAGGAACGCTCCACCTTCCTGTCAAGGACCGCAGGGCTGCGCTGCGGCCGCGAATCTGCGAGCGCTCTTCCCCTGCCGGGCCATCCCCGGTATTCTCGACTCGCAGCCGACAAGAAGCACTCGCAATGAAATCCAAACCTCACATCGCAGTCATCGGAGCCGGCGCGTTCGGCGGCTGGACTGCCCTTCACCTGCTTGAACGCGGAGCCCGCGTCACCTTGCTCGACGCCTGGGGCCCAGGCAACTCGCGTGCCTCCTCGGGCGGCGAAACCCGCATCATGCGTGGCACATACGGCCCCGATCAACCCTACACCGGAACCGCAGCGCGAGCTCTGAAGCTGTGGGCGAAATATGAAAAGCGCTGGAAGAGGCAGTTCCTTCACCGCATCGGCGTTCTATGGATGGTCAGCAGTCGCGACGACGCCTACGAGCGCGGCTCGCTCGCACCGCTATGCCGAGCCCACATCAAGTTTCAGGAACTCTCCACGCCCGAGATGAAGCAGCGGTGGCCGCAGATCAACTTCGCCGACGTGCGCTGGGGAATCCTCGAACCGGAGTGTGGATACCTCGACGCCCGCGCCAGCTGCCAGGCCGTGGTCGATGCTTTCGTCGGACAGGGCGGCGCATACCGGCAGCTCGCAGTCTCACGAGAAGGTCTGGAGAATGCTGCGGCCTCGCTTCCTCGCAGCATCACACTATCCGATGGCTCGCGCCTCAAGGCCGATTATTATGTTTTCGCTTGCGGCCCGTGGCTGGGCAGGCTCTTCCCCGAAACTTTAGGCCACATGATCCGTCCCACCAAACAGGACATTTTTTTCTTCGGCACACCTGCCGGAGATTCCCGCTTCACCGACGCGCAGCTTCCGGTATGGGGCGACCACGGCAACCGCTTCTTCTACGGCATCCCAGGCAACGACCGGCGCGGCCTGAAAGTGGCCGATGACACCCGCGGGCAGCCCTTCGATCCGACCTCTGGCGAGCGCGTGGTCAGCCCCGCAACGCTAAAGCGCGTCCGCGAATATATTGCCTTCCGTTTCCCCGCGATGAAAGATGCCCCGCTGATCGAAACCCGCGTCTGCCAGTACGAACAAACGCCCGACAGTCACTTCATCGTGGATCGCCATCGCGGAATGAACAACGTCTGGCTGCTCGGCGGGGGATCCGGCCATGGCTTCAAGCACGGGCCGGCGCTGGGGGAAATAATGGCAGAGTTGATTCTGAAAGACCAGGAACCGCACGCCGTCTGGCAGCTATCGCGGTTCTCGAAGCGACGGATAAAATAAAACTCGGAGAACGCGGATGCCTCACCCTGTGTTCCCCTGTGGTAAGGTCTTAATCTACTGAATCTGAATCACGCTGGCAGTCTCGCTCGCCTTGATCTCTCCGACACGCGCAATCACATTCCGTGCAAACGTAAAGATCGACTTGGCGTGCGCCGAATTCTCGCCTTCCAGCACAATCGGCTTGCCGCCGTCCCCGCTCTTGCGCACTTCAGGGTCAAGCTCGATGCTCCCGAGAAATGCCACGCCAAAATGCGCCGCCATCTTCTCCGCGCCGCCGCGCGAGAAGATATCGATCTCGTGGTTGCAGTGCGGACAGGTAAAGTAGCTCATGTTCTCGACCACGCCCACCAGATCGACCTTCATCTGCCGGAACATTTCGATCGCCTTGCGCGCGTCCTGCAACGAAACATCAGACGGAGTCGAAACCACCACGGCACCTGTCAGCGGCACCGATTGCACCAGCGACAGCGCGATGTCGCCCGTCCCCGGCGGCAAGTCGACGACCATGTAATCCAGATGCCCCCAGTCCACCTGTCCTAAAAACTGCTTCACGATCTGATGCAGCATCGGCCCGCGCCAGATGATCGGCTTGTCCCCCGGATTAAGAAATCCCACCGAGATCACCTTCAGTCCGTGCGCCTCCAGTGGATCAATGCGGTTTTCCGCGCCCACCTTCGGCTGCCCGCTCACGCCCAACATAAGCGGAACGTTCGGCCCATACACATCGGCGTCAAGCAAGCCAACCTTATACCCCATCTTCGCGAGCGCGACCGCCAGGTTCACCGACAGCGTGGTCTTGCCCACGCCGCCCTTGCCCGAACCCACGGCGATAATGGCATCCACTCCCGGCAACGGTTGCGGCCCCGGCGCTGGCTGCCCGGGATGAGACGGCATATGTGCAGTCAAGGGATCACACTCCAAGAATCAATCAGGATGGATCGAACAGTCTGATTATACAGGGGCACATCGATGCTGATGCGGAGACAGCCGCCTCGGCTGTCAGGCCGGAGCCTGCCCTGAGCTTGCCGAAAGGGCGAAGCCCGGCGACAACAATAGAATCTCCAGGCGTTTGATTATCGTTTCGCTTTTCGCCGCCGTTCCAGCTCCCCGCGCCGGATCTCGCGCCGCCGCCCGGCATCATCATATCGCCGCTGCTGCTCTTCAGTATCCGGAATCACCGGAGCGACCTTCAAGTGGTTCCCCTTGCCATCAATTGCCACAAATGTGAGATACGCCGACGCAACGTGCTGCGCCGTATCGGAAATATAATTCTCCACCCAAACCTTCACACCCACTTCCATGGACGTATGAAACACGCGGTTCACTGACGATCTCAAAATCGCCAGATCCCCAATCTTCACCGGCACCAGGAAATCAATATGGTCGACGGAAGCCGTTACCACATAACTGCGCGAGTGCCGGTGAGCCGCCATGGCTCCCGCCAGGTCGATCCAATGCATCAACCGGCCGCCCAGCAGCGCGCTCAGCGGGTTGGCGTCGTTGGGCAGAACAATTTCCGTCATTTCCGATTGCGAATCCCGCACTGGCCGCGGCGTCAAACCCTCCTCGCTCATGGTCTTCCCTTTCTGCTGTTGGCAATCCCGTAATGCTAAATGTGGGCACAGCCGCCTCGGCTGTCCGCCGGGCGAAGGCCGGCAACTGCGCTCGACCTCTAACTAGCCGCGGCCCGTGCCACTTCTGGTCTTTTCTTCTTCTCCAGAAACGACTCCAGAAAGCACTCCGCCATGCGCTGAACGCGTACATCGCGATGCCGCTCCATCCACCGCGCCTCGAAGGCATCAAACTCCAGCGTCCCATGCTCTACTGGACGATGCCCGCGCTCGCATACGTAGCGAACCTGAATGCTTCTACCAGCGCCCTTCCCGTCACCGCCCACGGTCCGGGCCGCAAACCGGACCGAGTCCCATACTCGCTCTCGAGGCAATCGCGCACAACCCTCGGCGTACCCAAGATTGCAAAACTCCCGCAACTCTTCCTGCGATGGAGTCTCACCGTCATGTCCCGGCGCCGAGCAGTGCCCGCTCCATCCGCATCCCAGCGGCAGCCGCCCCGCATGCAGCCAGTTCCCGTTCCCCAACTTCTCCACTGGCATGAAAAACGGACAAGCCACCGCACCCTCCGCGAAAGATGAAAAGTTTGAAGTGTTAAGAACTGCCCATTCTACTCACCTGAACAAACGCAAGCCAACACAAACGCGCCGCGGGATGAGGAAGCGAAGGCGCAATTTGTAGTAACCTTATCTTGAGCTGGCCCTGATCACTGATCACTGATCACTGATCACTGGCCACTGACCACTCCCCTATGGACCGCATCGCCGCCCTCAACGACGTCCTCACGCAAAATCCCACCGATACCTTCGCGCGTTACGGTCTGGCCATGGAATACTCCAAACAGGGTGACCTCGACCGCTCCCTGGCCGAATTCTCGATCCTGCTCAAATCCAGTCCCGACTACACTCCCGGTTATTTCATGGCCGCACAAACCCTGGCCCGCGCCGACAGAATCGCCGAAGCCAGAACCATGCTCACCGACGGCATCGCCTCCGCCCGCCGCACCGGAAACCTCCACGCTCAGGGCGAGATGGAAGCCATGCTGGCCGAACTAGGATAGTTGTAAGAATTACCCTATGAACCCCTGTGGTAAAGCGTTTCCTTGGAAGCTACCCGTCACCCCGCCATCCGCCCCATAGCCCACTCCACGAACCCCGGAAAGTGCTGGTAGATCTTCACCGGCACATACATAGTCCAAGGCACAATCACTTCCCGCTTCCGCTTCAAGTATCCCTGCAGCGTAGCCCGCGCCACGCGCTCCGAGGTAATTCCGCGAACTGACCCCGGACGCACCCGCTTCAACTCATTTCCCCGCACGGCATTCTCACCAAAAGCTGTCCGCACATAACCCGGGCAAACCGTCAGCACATGAATCCCATCTTTCTTCAACTCCACGCCCGCCGCTTTGCCCATCGCATTCAGCGCAAACTTGGTCGCGCTATAACCCGCGTGAAAAGGGATCGGAATATGCCCCGCTACGCTCGAAATATTGATGATCGTCCCACCACCCTGCTGCTGCATCACCGGGATCACCGCCTGCATCGCCCCCACGGCTCCAAACAGATTCGTCTCGAACATCTCCCGGCACGCCGCCATGTCCATCTGCGCTACCGAATCCAGCAGTCCATGCCCCGCATTGTTCACCCAAACATCGATCCTCTGAAAATGATGCAGGGTCAGCCCGAGAGCGCGGTCAACATCCTCGCGGTGCCTCACGTCGCAAGCCATGGCCAGCGTCCGCTCCCCATGCCCCAGACGCCCGCGTGCCGCTTCCACGCGGCCAGCGTCGCGCGACAACATCACCACGCTCGCCCCCTGATCGGCAAAGATCTTCGCAATCGCTTCCCCAATCCCCGTGGAAGCACCTGTCACCACCATAACTTTCCCTGCCAGTTCCATAGCGCGCTTGTATTCCTCTGCGACTTGTGAAGTCAAGCGCTGGGTTACAATCGCCACAGGCGCCGCTCATCCCGCGCCTGGCACCGGAGACCGCTTGGACGCCCTCATCCCTCTGTTTCCTCTCGATGTCGTCCTGTTCCCAGGAACTGCCCTGCCGCTGCACATCTTCGAACCGCGCTACAAAGAAATGATTGGCGAGTGTCTAGCCCAGCGCCGCAGTTTCGGCGTAGTGCGCGCCCTCGAACAAGGCTTAGCCGCCATGGGATGCACCTCCGAAATCGTCACCCTAGTAAAAGAGTATCCTGACGGCCGCCTCGACCTGATCACCGAAGGCCGCCAGCGTTTCGAACTCGTCAGCGTCAACCGGGAGCGGTCGTTTCTCCAGGCCGAAGTTCTCATGATCGATGACGAACCCGGGACCGCCTCCCAGGCCGACACGGCGCGTGCGGTTCAGCTGCACTCTGAGTTGCTCGCGATTGCCGGTGCCAAACAGGAGGTCGCCCCCGCCGGACCCACGCTGCTCTCCTTCCAGCTTGCCGGTTCCGTGCCCCTCGACCTCGATTTCAAACAAGAACTGCTCACCCTGCGATCCGAGCCGGAACGTCTGACCCTGCTCATCAGCTATCTCGAAACCATCATCCCCAACCTCCGCCGCGCCACCAGCGCGCGCGTAAAAGCCGGCGGGAATGGCCACGTCCATTGAGAGCATGCCGACTCTCAGCCCGTAGAGGGTCACCCGGTGAACCCCTGTGCCCTCTGTGGTGAAGATTTTGATTTGCGCGCGAGAGCGAGCCGAAACCCGAAGCCCGCTCTTCCGCGTATAATTTATGAAAGTTTGTCTCGGGGGTTCTATGTCTCTTCCACGCACGCTAGGCGAATTGCGCCGCAGCACTTTTTCCGAAGAACGCTTGCGTGCCCGCCGCGTGAAGGACGAACTCCGCGACAACCTCATCGCCCGCCTGCGCCAGCACGATGACTCCAGCATCTTCCCCGGCATCGTCGGCTACGACGACACCGTCGTGCCCCAGATCGTGAACGCCGTTCTCTCGCGTCACAATTTCATTCTGCTCGGACTGCGCGGCCAGGCCAAAAGCCGTATCCTGCGCGCATTGACGACGTTGCTCGATCCCCACATGCCGTATCTGACCGGCTGCGAGATTCGAGACAATCCGTACGCGCCCATCTGCCGGCGTTGCCGCGAAGAAGTCGCACGGCTCGGCGACGCCGTTCCAGTCTCTTACCTCACTCCAGACGATCGTTACGTAGAGAAACTCGCCACGCCCGACGTCACCATCGCCGATCTTATTGGCGATATCGATCCCATCAAGGCCGCCCGCGGCGGCCACGAACTGTCGAGCGAGTTCACCGTTCACTACGGACTGCTGCCCCGCGCCAATCGCGGCATCTTCGCCATCAACGAACTTCCCGACCTCGCAGGAAAAATTCAGGTTGGCCTGTTCAACATCATGCAGGAAGGCGACGTGCAAATTAAGGGTTATCCCATCCGCCTGCCGCTCGATGTAGCCATCGTCTTCAGCGCCAATCCTGAGGACTACACCGCCCGCGGAAAAATCATCACGCCGCTCAAAGACCGCATCGGCTCTGAAATTCGCACCCACTACCCGGCAACGGTCGATGAAGGCATCGCCATCACCGCGCAGGAAGCCTGGACCAACCGAGTTTCGACCAACCGCCACACCCAAAGCGAAGCCCACCCGATGCACCTGCCCGCCTATATTCAGGAAGTAATCGAACGCATCGCTTTCGCCGCCCGCGAAGACAAGAAAATTGACAAGCGCAGCGGTGTCAGTCAACGCCTGCCCATCAGCGCGATGGAGAACGTAATCTCAAACGCGGAACGCCGCGCCCTTCGCAATGACGAAAAGCTTGTCGTTCCCCGCGTCAGCGACGTCTACGCCGCGCTCCCCGCCATCACCGGCAAGCTTGAACTCGAATACGAGGGCGAGATGAAAGGGGCAGACTTCGTAGGTCGCGAACTGATCCGCGCCGCGATCGCCAAAACCTACGACGAATACTTCACCGGCGCCAACGTGCAGCAAATCGTACAGTGGTTCGACTTGGGCGGCGAAATTCAGCTGAGCGATTCCGCCCCCGCTCTCGAAGCGCTGGAAAACCTGAAAGAAATTCAAGGCTTGATCGACAAGCTCGGTCCGCTCGGCGTCTCGCAGAAAGAAAGCCCCGAGCAGCAAGTCTCCGCTGCCGAATTCATCCTCGAAGGCCTGCACGCCCACAAGCGCATAGGCCGCAACGAAGAACGAGTATTCAAAGCGGGAGAAAAGAAACCCGAGCCGGTGCGGGAGAAGAGTTTCGACAAAGAAGAACCACCGTACCGGCAGAGAAGACAGTTTAACTAAGATCAGTGGCCAGTGTTCAGTGTCCAGTGGCCACTCAAAGCTGATCGACCGATGGATTTTACTGGCCACTGATCGCTGGCCACTGGCCACTGCTTATGAAGCGCATCCGCTACAGCAAATACGTCCCCGACCCCGCCGGCGAAATGAGCATTGAAGACCTGCTCAGCGCGCTCAGCGACTACTTGCTGCAGAGCGGCTTCCAGAGCGATATGTGGTACGAGATGCCCGAGGGCGAGCAAACCCTCGACGACCTTCGCCGCGCCATCGAGCAGGCCCTGATGGAAGGCGATCAATTCGATGAAGACATGCGCGAACGCCTCGAGCAAATGGCAGCAGATGGCGGACTCGACGAACTCATCGAAAAGCTGATCGCACGCATGCAGCAGGAAGACTACATCTCAATCGACCAGCCTCCTGATCCCAGCCGCCCCTCCGGCGCAGGCGGCCAGCTCGGCGAAAATGCTCCGCAAGCCAAGTTCGAAATCACCGACAAGAGTCTCGATTTCCTCGGTTTCAAATCCCTGCGCAACCTGCTCGGCTCGCTCGGCAAATCCAGCTTTGGACGCCACGACACCCGCGACCTGGCCACCGGAATCGAAGCCAGCGGCGCATCTCGCACTTACGAATTCGGCGACACGCTCAACCTTGACATTACTGCCACGCTGTCGAGCGCGATCCAGCGCGAGGGCCTAAACCTGCCGCTCAATATCGAATACCGCGACCTGCAAGTCCACCAGTGCGAATACCAATCCTCCTGCGCCACGGTTCTCATGCTCGACTGCTCGCACTCGATGATCCTCTACGGCGAAGACCGCTTCACTCCGGCGAAGAAAGTCGCCATGGCGCTCTCGCACCTAATTCGCACGCAGTATCCCGGCGACTCGCTGTCGCTCGTCCTCTTCCACGACTCCGCCGAAGAAGTCCCGCTCTCGCAACTAGCGCGCTGCAGGGTCGGCCCTTATTACACCAACACGCGCGAAGGCCTCCGCCTGGCGCAAAGAATCCTGCAACGCCAGAGAAAAGACATGAAGCAGATCGTCATGATCACCGACGGCAAACCCTCGGCCCTGACTCTCGAAGACGGACGCATCTACAAAAACGCCTTCGGCCTCGACCCGCTCGTCGTCAGCCAGACGCTCGAAGAAGCCTCGAAATGCAAACGCGCGGGAGTCTTGATCAATACCTTCATGCTGGCGTCAGATTACGGTTTGGTGCAATTCGTCCAAAAAGTAACGGAGATGTGCCGCGGCAAAGCCTACTTCACCACCCCCTACACGCTAGGCCAATACCTGCTCATGGATTACATGTCGAGAAAGACGAAGACAATTCATTGAGGCCTGTGTATTACCCTATGTTCTCTGTATCCCTGTGGTAAAGATTTTCTTCGCGCCCTAAACTGCTGATACTCTCTTAACAACCCATGGCAAATTGCATTAAATGTGGCCGTCAGCTCCCCGGTTTCTCCTTCGGCAAGAAGATCTGCCCGTGGTGCCGTCAGCACGAAGCCTACCAGCGCGGCGAAGTTCCCGACGACGCGCCGCAAACCGTCATGCCTACGCCGTGGGTCCGCCGCAGCGAATCGACCATCGGCCTCACGCAAATCATTTTCGGCATCAACGCTGCCGTATTCCTGGGCATGGTGCTCGCTTCGGGCAGTCCGCTCGCATTCCTCAACCCGATGCAGGAGTTCCCGACTGCGGAGACCCTCCAGTGGGGCGCAAACGCGGGTGCGCTCACGATCTCGGGAGAATGGTGGCGCCTGCTGACCAATGTCTTCGTGCACGGCGGCCTGCTTCACATCGCCTTCAACATGTGGTGCCTGTGGAATCTGGGCCAGCTCTGCGAATCGCTCTATGGACGCTGGACCTATGCCGCGATCTACCTGATCTGTGGCTTGGGAGCAAGTCTCGCCAGCGCGGCATGGCATCCATACGTGCCCAGCGTCGGCGCCTCTGGCGCAATCTTCGGCCTCGCCGGCGCGCTCATCACCGCTCTTAAGTTAGGCGAGTTCTCTGTACCGCGCTCCGCACTCTCTGGCACGCTGCGCAGCCTCGGTGCGTTTGTTGTCTACAACCTCATCTTCGGATTCATACTTCCTGGCGTCGACAACACCGCCCACATCGGCGGACTAATCACTGGACTGATCGTCGGCGCGCTCATCGCCCTCATCGCTCCGCAGCGAGACCAAGGCGCGCGCCGCGTTGCCGTCTTTCTAGTGGTTATTCTCGCCCTCGCCGGCGCCGCCATCGGGACGGCACACCACTACGACGTGCCTTTGCGCTTCGGACGAGTCAATCTCGAGCACTCCGCTAACCTCCCCGAAGTGCAAGTGCCGCTCTGTCCCCCCTGGAACACTTAAGCGATATTTGCAGATAATATCTCCCAGCTATACACTTGCAAACTCAGACGGATCAGGGTCTTGCCGACTGTCGGTGTGTCTTTTACGCAACTCGCGAAGCCGCGGACGGAGCTGGCGTGGCGGTTTTCCACAGCGTTCCACAGCTCCGGGCGGGTTGGGCCTCTTGACAAAGGCGTTCTAAGGACGCACGCCTCAAAGTTTGGCTCGATTTCTTTCGCCCCGCTGGGGCTGGTTCCGCTCCTGCTGTTGTTCCCAGGGCTTGCGCCCTGCGCTGCGGTCTTTCGCCGCTTTGCGGCTAGGCGTCGGCCTTTTTGACGGCTAGTTCTGCGCCCTGGAATCCGATGCGGCTGTGGGTGCCGTCGCAAAAAGGCTTGTTGACCGAACCGCCGCACCGGCACAGAGAAAAGGCGGGCTTGCCGGTTAGGTCATATTGGGCTCCGTTGACGTCGACGAGTTCGATTGAACCTTCGGGCGCCTCCACGCGGAACGGCCCGTTGGGACGGACTGTGATCTTTACCTGAGCCATGACTTGATTCCTCCAACCATCTAGGATTTGCTGGTCTTTCCGTGTTCGCGGGCGAGTTCTTCGGCGAGCTTGAGGGCGTTCCTCGAGTGTTCGTGCGCCTGTTGGCTGAGTTCGTGAGCGGTCAGATGATCTTCTTTGCCGTGGGCAACAGCGGCGGCGTTGTGGGCGTGAGCTGCGAGGTTGTGAAGCTCGGCGATTCGGTTGTGAGAGCTCTGGGGCATAGTGTTCTCCTGGGCCTTCAAACATTAGACCACGGTCGAAGCTCTCGATGCCCGAGAGAAGCCAGGATCCCTCGTTTCACTCGGGATGACAACGAAAACGGGATAACAAGGAAAAGAGTCGATCCTAGGCGGCCAGGGTGTTGGCTGAGACCAGGCTGCGGTAGAGGTCGAGGTAGTCGTCGATCATGCGCTTGGTAGTGAAACGCTCGCGGGCACGGGTGTAGGCGCGGTCGGCGTAGGCGTGGCGGAGGGCGCGGTCGGCGTCGAGCTGACGCAGAGTCTCGGCAAGGCTGCGGGCATCGTTGGTGCGGAAGTAGAGGGCGGCGTCACCCCAGAATTCGCGGAAACTCGGGATATCGTTGGCGACGATGGCGCAGCGGGAGAACGCGGCTTCGAGTGCGGCGATGCCGAGCGGTTCATAGCGTGCTGTAGCGGCGTAGATTGCGGCGCGGCTGTAGAGTGCCCGCAATTGAGCTTCCGTCTGCGGGCCGCGGACGGCAACGGAATTCTGATCCGTCGAGACCTTCACATCGGCGCGGATTGGTAGACGCGGGACGGGGACGGTTTGCTCTGCGCCCACGATGCAGACCGGGAACGGTTGCGCGTGTTGGGTCAGCAGGTGGACCTGCTTGCCGGCATCGAGCAGGCGGCCGACTGAGAGCACGGAGTCCTCTTTGCTGACGTAGGGATTGAAGAAGATGGGATTGCGTCCGGGATAAATGACGACTCCGCGGCGCGGGCGAGTGTAGGTGACGCGAAGAGTGTCGAGCATCCAGGCCGACGGTGCGACTACGGCATCGGCGGCGGCGATGCCGCGAACTACCGTATCGCGATACCACTTCAGCGTACGCGTGGGACGCGGGCCGCAACCCTGCACCGCTTCGCTCCAACTGACGAGGTCGCCGTGGGCCATTACTACGCGCGGAACATTCACCGGCACCGGGAGATCGCCATGGCAGAACTGGTGGAGCTGGAGCAGGTCGGGCCGAACCTCGCGCACCAGGCTGGCGAGGAAATCCGAGGATTCGTGAAGATCCTGCGGTGCCTCGTCCATCCATTCCAGGCGGAAAGCCGTGGGGCGATATTCTAGGCCGTGGAGGAGGTCCATCCACGCGGTCTGCTCGGGCAGGGGAATCTCGCCGAAGCTGACCAGCGTGACCCGGACACCGCGCGTGACCAGTCCCGTGACCAGCTCGCGGGTGTAGCTCCAGGAGCCAGACATGGTATCGGCGGTGAGCAAAACGTGCACAGGGGCCTATTTTAGTGCTAATGGGGGCGAGGCGTCGAAGGTTTTCTGCGGCCGAAGGGACCGTGCAGAATCTTGCACAGACTTGTGAAGCGAGTCAGCTTAAGGAAGTCAGTTCGAGCCCAGCCTCAAGCGCATGTCGCGGGCGAGATTGTCGATCAGGCGGATTTTCTCCGCGGCGGGGGCGGGGACTTCGGGCACGGCCATGTCTAGTTCGCAGGAGAGCAGCATGGCGGTGAGGGACTCGCAGACTTCGCTGCGAACCTGTTGCTCGACCGAACGGCGAGCCTGGGTTTCCTCACGCTGGCGGCGATGAAGTGCGGCGCGCACTTCGCGCAGCAGACGCTCCATGCCGCTGACGGCGAAGTTGAGGTAGACAGGGAAAGCTGTGCCCAAGTGCTCGATTACCTGATCGCTCTCGGGGGCTCGTTCTCTAAAAGGAATTGATCGAGGACGACTGCGGAGTAAGACTGCTCGCGCAGCCGGGCCACGGCTTGCGGCAGATTTTCCGCCCAATGGGTTTCCTCGCCGGTAGCGTCTTTTACGGTGACAGCGCACTCTTGGCCGCGTGCCGAAGGGGTGATGAGTAGAATCATGCTGTTTACGTAGCACGCTGAGCGCCATCTTTCCTGGTATTGAGAAGACACGGGCTGAGGGCGCGATGGCGATGCTCCGTTTCCCATTAGGGAAGGGTGTGGGTCGGGCTGTATCCAAAAGCGAACGCTTCACCGCCTGTCATCCCGAGCGCATCCAGGGATCTTGGTTCTTGCATGCAGCATAAATCACAGCCGACGCAGGCAAACACCAAGGTCCCTCGCTTCGCTCGGGATGACAAGCATGTTTTAGTTCACGCTATATCCAGAACGGCTCAAGTTTGGGCGGCGTAGTCCCTCAGCTTGCGGCACAGAGTTGTCTTGCCAATACCTAACAGGCGGGCGGCCTGTAATTTGTCGCCGTTCAGTTCCGCAATGGCGTTGAGGATGGTCTGTCTTTCCAACTCCGCCATAGGAATGATTTTGTTCTGGCTGTGTCCATTACCATTCGACGGGGCCGGCACGTGCGCGCCGGCGATGGCCGGAGGCAGGTCGGGTACGTGGATCAACGGTCCGCTGGTGAAGGCGCAGGTGCGCTCCAGACAGTTTTCCAGTTCGCGGACGTTTCCGGGCCAGTCATAGGCCAGCATGGCCTTGACGGCCTCGTCGGTAAGAATCTTTTCCTGAGCCGGGGCGCGCGATGTGCGCTCCATGAAATGAGCGATGAGCAGCGGGATATCCTCGCGGCGTTCGAGCAGCGGAGGGATTCGCAGGCTGAGCACGTTGAGACGGAAATACAGGTCGCGGCGGAAAGAGCCTTCGGTCACGGCCTGCTCCAGGATGCGGTTGGTGGCGGCGAGGATGCGGACGTTGATGGGAATACGGCGAGTGCCGCCGACCGGACGAATTTCCTTTTCCTGAATCGCCCGCAAAAGTTTTGCCTGGAGGTCAACGGGAAGTTCGCCCACTTCATCGAGGAATACGGTGCCACCCTCGGCGATGGCGAGGAGACCGTCCTTGGCTTGATTGGCGCCGGTGAACGCGCCTTTGACATAGCCAAACAGCTCACTTTCGATCAGCCTGGGCACGAGCGATCCGCAGTCGACGGGGATGAATGGCTTGTCATGGAACGGTCCGGAGTAATGGATGGAGCGCGCGACCACTTCCTTGCCGGTGCGCTCTCGCCGAGAATCGGCACAGGATGCGAACTGTTGGCGGCCTTGGCGATGATGCGGTAGAGCTTCTCCATTTCGGGAGCGCGGCCGGCGATGCCGCCGTAACCCTGCTTCGACTTTAGCTTCTCGCGGAGCATGCGGTTCTCGGTTTTCAGCTTGAGGTGGTTGGAGACGCGCTGCAACAACAACTTGAGTTCCTCGACGCTGAAGGGCTTGGTCACGTATTCATACGCGCCGTGCTTCATGGCCTGCACGGCTGACTGCACCGTGCCGTAGCCCGTCACTACGATGACCAGCGCTTCGGGAACGGTGGGCTTTGATCTGACGAGGAGCTTCGACGCCGCCCGCGCCGGGCAAGCGCAGGTCGAGCAACACGGCATCAATGCTTTGAACTTGCAGCAGGCGATAGGCGTGCTCGGCGGAATCGGCAACGTGGGCGATGAAGCCCAGGGACAGCGCGACCTCGCGGCAAGCGTCGCGGATGGAGCGTTCATCGTCGACGATGAGGAGGTTCAAGAAATTTGCGGCCATGATCTCAGGAGTGGCGAGGATGTGGGTTACGGCGACTGACGTCATAACAGTGATTCCTTCTTGATTTGCTGAATTGGTGTTGGTGACTGTACCCCTGAATCTGGATCGGACATGTCCAGAGAATCGGAAACGGCAGGCTGAGGTGCGCCGGGGGAGCAAAATCAGCACACGAGTGCCGTGGCCGGGTTCGCTTTCGAAATGGATGAGTCCGCGATTGGTAGTGACGATGCTGCGGACTGTGGTTAGTCCCAAGCCAGTGCCTTGGCCGGCGTTCTTGGTAGTGAACAATGGCTCGAAGAGGCGTTGGCAGGTTGCGGCGTCCATGCCATGGCCGTTGTCGCCCACGACGAGGAGCACGCAGGGAAAAGCAGGGAGAGCGGTTGGCAACATGGTCCCGGCAACAGGTTGGAACTTACAGTTGCTGGTCTCGACTGTGATGCGGCCGCCGTTAGGCAAGGCGTCACCCCTGGTCGATCGTGACTACGCCTAATTCCGGATCGAGATTGAGTTCGAAGGCGATGTTTTCGCCGATCAGCCGGGCCAGCAGATCGTGCATCCCGCGAGCGATTTCGTTGAGGCACAAAGCGCAGACCAGTAGGGCTTGCGGAGGCGCAAAAACCAGCAACTGCTTCACCAAGCCAGTGCCTTGCATGATGGCGGAGCGGATCCCTTCGGCATAACGCCGGCGGCGGTCGCGCGCATCGAGGCTCGAAAGTAGAAGATCGCAGGTGAGCAGGTTGTTGAAGTCATGTACCACTCCGCCGGCCAGGCGGCCGACCGCCTCCCATCGCTGAGTCTGGAACTGAGTTTCCTCCACGGGAGTTCTAGCGTTCTCTCCTGCTGCCAAATCGGGCCACGGAAATGGAGTAGCGGCGTTCATCCAGTTACTTTGGCGCGGGACGGTTCCCGAAAGAAACTCCACGATGGGCTACCTGATACCTTGGCGCCCCCAAAAACAGGAACGCCGAAGCTGGCAAGCCGCCTCGACATTTCGAGTCTCACTATAGGCGAGTGAATCTGAGGCTTCGAAGGGCAGACGTCACTCAAAACAGGAAATGCCTGTGGAAAACTCGGCAAGTAGCCTTACTTTCTGTCGGACAGAGGAAATAAAAAGCACTGAAAATCGCTCGAATAAGGCGCAAATGGAGGGAATCGCGCCAGTTTATTCGGGGATCGGGCCAGAGGATTGACGATTGGCCATCGACTTTGGATCGTCGACCGTGAGCGGAGCTGCCAGCCGAAATGTCAGGCGCCGCCCCTTTTGGACTTGAACACTGTCTGAGTGGGGGTCGGAAGGGTTGCCGGAAGATGACGGGTTCGGTACCTGACCCCGGGCAAACAGGCTGGAGGTCTGAAGCGGGAGTTGCCTACCCTCGAGAGTGATCGCATTCAACGTCAGCCGGAAGTAGCCGGGACCGGGAACCATACCGGGCCGGTCGGCTTGAGACTGCGCGAACTCAACCCTTCCGGTCACGGCTGTACCGCGTTCAATGAGCGTGTCGCCGTCCAGAGTGAGAGGCGCGGCGACGGATGCGGTGAAGGCGTCACCGGTGTGAACGTTGGCGGTGGAGAGCGAGTCTTGCAATTGGACTGTTAGCAGGGTCCCAGAAGGCAAGATGCGCGGCTGCAATCCTTCCTGAAATGGCATGCTTAACTTCGGAGCGGGTGGAGGTGCGGGCTGAGTGCCGTCGTTGGCCAAGGCCGGATCAGATGGACGGAACGGAAGCTTCTGTTCGGCGACCGCACCTCCGTTAGCGGGATCCGCGGGCTCGGAGCGAGCACAGCCTTGGCTCAAACTCAACACAAGACACAACATCCCGAACACAAAGCGGGACCGAAGAACCTTCGGAAGTATGGTCATCGTATCCATGGTCGCAAGGCTTGCCACGTCTGCAACAGTGGCAAGTGAAATACCAGATTAGTACGCGGGAAATCAAGCGCATACGGGAACCGGCAGCGAATTCGGGTAGAAGTTGCCCGATCTTGTGTGTAGATTCGCGGGGCCGCCTAGGCAGGATTAGGTTCTCGGGCAAAAGAAATCGCGGAGGACGCAAGCGTCCTCCGCGAGAGTTTTCAAAGCCTTACCGCGAGCCGTTACGGCGTCTTGGTGGCCGGTTTTGCACGCTTCTTCGGTGCCACTTTCTTCTTAGCCTCGCCTTCCCTGCCGCCGATCAGCGTCAAGGCATCGGTAGCGTTGAAGGGGAATTGGCGAACTGAGGTTTGGCCAGTGGTGCTCAAAGTAACGTCCACCCGGCGATTGCTCGCCATCCTGATCGTCACGATGTTGCGAAGAACCCTCTGCCGCTCTTCGGGACTCAGTTCGGGATTGCTCGCAACCTCTCCCTGTACTTCCTCAGTGGTCAAGTTGTGTTCCTTGCCGAACGCCTGGGTTTCGATGTCGGCCTCGGGAATGCCCTGTTCGACGAGGAAGCTCTTGGTTCGGTTGACTCGACGCTCGGAGAGCGCCTGGTTGTATTCCACGGAGCCGCGATGATCAGCGTGGCCGCCAAGAATCAAGTGTGCATCCGGCTTGCTTTGGAGGTATTGCTTGAAGTCGGTCGCCAGCGAGATCAACGTTTTTTGCTGACTCGGCAGCAGCCCGCCCCTGGGATTCGCGATCTTAGGATAGTCGGTCACGAAGTAAACGCTGCGTAACGAGAGCCGGGCTTCCAGTCGCGCGATCTCAGGATTGACCGGCGGCGGTGGCGGGTTCTCGATCATCACTCCGGTTGTGGCTTGTGAGCTGAGACCGCGAGTGTCGGTGCAGGTAGCTCCGACCGTGATCGCGCCCGGAGAAGTGCCAGTAGTGTCCAGCGTGGCTGAACTCCCGGCACCGGAAACAGTTCCGCTGCTGGCGGTCCAACTGGCTACTGAGACTCCAGCATTATCGGGGCTGGTGCAGTTGGCCGACAGATTCACGGTTCCACCAGCCTGCAGGCTGGTTGGGGCGGCAGAAATGGATATGGTGGGCGGGTTCTTGGGCGGCAGCGGCTTCACTGTAAAGTTCGCCGTGCAGCTCGCCACGTTATTGTTCTTCTCCTTGGCGTCAGTCACGTGGACGGTGACGGTGTAACTGCCGGGGGCCGCGTTCGTGGTGTCAATCTGCGCGGTTGTATCCTTTCCGGTAATCTGACCTCCATTGCCGCTCCAGGCATACGTGACGGTATGCTTGGGGCTGAAGTTGCTGACAGCGACAATGGCGGTGATAGGCTCGCCCACCAGCACTTCAGCCGGCTGCACCGAACAACTGGCGGCGGGCGCTAACGCAGGCGCCCCACCCCAGCTGAAAACAAGTCCAGTGCGCAGACGGACGCCGTCAAACGACGCACGCCGCAGATCAGGAAACTCCGAATCAGCGAAATCGGAATAATTGTGCCGGCCCCAGACGTAATCGGCTTCAAACAAGCGAAATGCCACCTTCTTGGTGATAGGGAGATCCATTCCTCCACCGAGGATGGATCCAATTCCGTTGCCGGTGGAGAGCCCTCCGACACTCACTCGATTCAGACTTACCAGAGTATGCAGGAAGTAGTTGGCGTTATCCGTCCGCCATATGAAGCGTGGCCCAACCGAATACGTAGTCTCGTAATTGTCGTTTCCCCAGTTCTGACCGAGGTCAGCCTCCACTCCCCAATGCGGATCGAAATTGTAAGTGAAGGCAAGGCCAAATCCCTTGGCCATGTCCGGGACTTGAAAGGCAGTGGGACTGGAGGGATCGCCGCCGACCGCAGGAACTGTCCCGCCGGGATGCAACCACTGATACCCCACAAAGAAATCATATTTAGGATTCGAATCGCTTTGTGCTAGCGCACGACTCGAGATGAGTGACACTGCTAGAACTGCCAAAAGGCCGGCAACGGCGCGGCCCTTGGTTAAACTAGAACAAACTGACATTCCATCCTCCAATGATTTACGCGCGGTCTTGGCCCGCTTTGGCAGCGCAGGCTGCGCTGTAAAAAAGCGCTTGATCAACCGCTTGAACCTCTGCCGGGAAGCTCGCATTCTAACGCACCGCAATCTTAAAGCGAAAGGCCGATTTTCAGGAATTGCCTGATCTGACAACCGAATAGTTTAATTTCCCGATCTAGGTGCATCTCTTGTCTCAAATTGATATCACAATCTAGGGAGTCGCCCGCCCCGTGCGGCCATAGCACCAGGTTCATGGACAGACCCACCTTGCCCCATACGAAGCTGGCCGCGTATGGTTGTAGTTTCGCTGCCGGCGCGGCGAACACAAGACACTGAGGAAGCGGACAGAACCCAAGGGATGAGCCACGAAAAAGTATTGATTGTTGAGGACGAAGAGAACGAACGCACAGGCCTGGCGGAGTTGATTTTCTCCTGGGGATATCGGGCCGAAACCGCCCGCGACGGCGTGGAAGGCCTGGAGAAGGCGGCGCAGTGGGTGCCCTCGATTGTGATCACCGATCTCAAGATGCCGCGCATGGGAGGCATCGAACTGCTGGAGCGTCTGGGGGAGCAATCCGAGGCAATGGCGGTGATTCTGGTCACGGCCCAGGGGACAATCGATAGCGCAGTGCAGGCCATGCGCATGGGCGCATATGACTACATCACTAAACCCATCGACACCAACCGTCTGCGCACCATGCTGCAAAATGCGTCGACCCTGGTGGGAACGCGCGCGGAACTGGAGAGCGCCCGCCGCAAGCTGCGGGATTCCGGGTCCCTGGGTACGCTGCGGGGAGCGTCGCGCAAAATGCAGGAGATTTTCCGGCTCATCGAGTTGGTTGCCCCCAGCACGGCGTCCGTGCTGATTACCGGAGCGAGCGGCACCGGCAAGGAGTTAGTGGCTCGCACCATCCATCAACTGAGTCCTCGCCGCGAGCGGCCCTTTGTGGCCATCAACTGTGCGGCCATTCCTGAAACCCTGATCGAAAGCGAGATCTTCGGCCACGAAAAAGGCGCTTTCACGGGAGCGCTCGAGCGGCGCACCGGCTGTTTTGAGCTGGCCGAAGGCGGAACAATCCTGCTCGACGAAATCGGGGAAATGCCCGTAGGAACTCAGGCCAAGCTTCTGCGCGTGCTCGAGGACCACAAGCTGCGCCGCTTGGGCAGCAAAGTAGAAACAGCGGTCGATGTGCGCGTGCTGGCTGCCACGAACAAGGTTCCGGACGAAGCCGTCGCCAACGGAGAACTGCGCAGCGATCTCTATTACCGGCTCAACGTGTTCAACGTCCACATGCCTCCATTGCGGGAACATAAAGAAGACATTGCCGATCTCGTGCAACTGCTTCTGTCGGAAATGAGCGCGAAGCATTCCCGCAAAGTTGGCGCCGTGAGCGAGGCGGTGCTGAATCAGTTCAACAATTATTCCTGGCCGGGAAACGTCCGCGAATTGCGCAACACGATTGAACGCGCGGTGATCGTCTGTGACGGCGGCATGATCGAAACCAAACACCTGCCTCCGGGTTTCGGACAGGCGCCTTTGCGTACTGCGGCGAATGACCCGGACGCTGTGCGTCTGGGTGTGGGCACGACCGTCGGCGAGGCGGAAAAGATGCTCATCCTTAAGACCCTGGAATCCACCAGCAATAACAAGACGAAGGCTGCGGAAATTCTCGGCATCAGCCTGAAAACCCTGCATAATAAACTGAAGGAGTACGGCGGCAGTGCCCCGGACGCGGCTTCTGGCAAGGAGGAGGAAGCTCAGTGATCAGTGGCCAGTGGTCAGTGGCCGGTAAAATGCCCTCTGCCACTCATCAGTTCATCCGCTAAGCCCGCTTCACTGAACACTGATCACTGATCACTGGCCACTGCCTTGCCACTGATTTCCTATGCGACGCAAAACCATCATCGTGCTCGGCATCACCTTCATGGTGACCGTGATGGTGACTGCGTTCTCCTATCTCTACGTCTCGGAGACTCTGAGCCAGCAAATCACCGGCGCCCGTGATGGCGCCGAGCACCTCACCAAACAACTGCAATACCTGGCTTCGAACGACGTGCCGGATTTGAGTAGCACTCGCGTTGACACGAACAATCCTCAGGCGGTCCGGCGGGCTCTCGCCGAGTACTTGCCGATGGACACAAACATTCTGAACGATCTTCAATCCGATATCGCCCTTTGGCCCTACGTCTTCGATGCCTCCATCGTGGATACGAACGGCAAGGTCCTGCTCCACACGACGCCGCAACTCGTGGGCAAGCCGGCTTTGCAGCGGCCGGATTTCAATCGGGTCAGGACAGCTCGTTTCCGCCGTCAACTCACCATCGTGTATAGTCCGGCGACGGTCTATGACGTGAGTTCTCCTCTGCTGCTGAATGGGGTGCCTTTTGGCACGATCCATATCGGCGTTTCCACCGTCTTTCTGAGGAGCGAAATCGAGCCTCGCCTGTTGCGCGCTGTCTATTTTTCAATCGCCTTTATTTTTGCTTCCTTCCTGCTGGCGGCGCTCTTATCGAATCTCGCTCTCGGGCCGCTTAAGGAAATCAGCCGCAACCTGGATAGCGTCAGTTCGGGAGCAGCCGAGGAACTCTCGGGGAAAGAGTCGGAACACGACGAATTCGGCCTGGTCACCCTGAAGATTGCCAACCTGGGCCGGCAGATGCGCGACAGCCGGGAAATTTTTTCTGCGCTGAAAGACAACGTGGACCAGCTCATGTCGAAGTTGCAGGACGGCCTGATGCTGTTTGCGCGCGACTCCCGCATAGTGCTGGTGAGCGCGCCGGTTGAACGCTTCCTCGGCAGGCCTCGAGGAGAACTGCTGGGCCGAACGGTGAAGGAAGTCTTTTCCAGAGACACGCCACTTGGAGCCATGGTACTGGACGCTTTTGAACACCGGGGCGCACTCTCACAACGTGAGTTTGTCGCGGCCGCTGGCAGGCGCGTGCAGGTGTCTTTGGATTTTGTTCAGGAGAAGAACACGCAGATCGGTGCTCTACTGATTATGCGCGACGCCGAATCGGTGCGCCGAATCGGCGACGAAATCGAGATGTCCCGCCGCCTGTCAGCCAGCGGACGTGTGACCGGCGGCGTTGCCCATGAAGTGAAGAATCCCATCAATGCCATCGTGTTGCATTTGCAGTTGCTGCAGAACAAGCTGGCGCAACTCGATCCCGATACTCGCCGCCACATGGACATCATCGGCAGCGAGATTCACCGGCTCGACCGCGTGGTGCAAACCCTGGTGGATTTCATGCGGGCTCGCGAGCTGCACCTGGTGGAAGTGGATTTCCGCCGCGTGCTCGAAGAGGTTGCATTGCTCGCCACTCCCGACGCGGAGCAGCATGGCGTCACCATCCAGCGCGACATGCCGCAGGAGCCGCTCTCCATTAAAGCTGACCTCGACTTTATGAAGCAGGCCCTGCTAAACGTCGTGCTGAACGGCATCCAGGCCATGCCTGGCGGGGGCGAACTCACCATCTCGGCGCGGCGTGACGACCACGCCGCCGTCGCCGAAGTCCGCGACCGGGGCATGGGGATTGCTCAGGAGGTGAAGGAAAAGATCTTCGAGCTTTATTTCACCACCAAGAGAGAAGGCAACGGCATCGGTCTGGCCCAGACTTACCAGATTCTGCAGTGGCATTACGGATCGGTAGAATTTGAATCGACGGAAGGTCAGGGGACCACGTTCCGCTTTCGCCTTCCTCTGGCCACCGCGAGTCTGCGCCTGCAGCAAGAGGCTGCGGTCCACTCGACCAGTTCGGATTGAACATAAACATGAACCTGGCCTTAATCCTCGGATTATGTTTGTTGAACGCGGGTTGGTTGCCGCCAGCCTTCCGTGGATCTGTGCCCCAAGCCGCGGCCCAGACGCCCGCAATGGCATCGTCAAACTCATCTCAGAACCCGGGAGCTTCTCCGACTCAAGCGCAGACGCCACCATCAGAAAGCCCCCAGCCAGCGCAACCTTTGCCTTCTCCGACCGCGCAGACGCCGAACTCCCCCGCTAAAGCCAACCTGACTGCGGCTCGCCCCCGGAGAAAAAAAACTATTCCTCCCAATTGCTCGAACGCCCCGACTGCACTGGATACAGCAGTCAGCAACCCCGCCGATCCAGCGAACTCGACGAGGGGTGGATCAGCCACCGCTAGATCGACCGGCGCTGGACCAAGCGATACCGATGCAAAGAATGCAAACGGGGCGGCCTTGAAACCCTGTCCGCCGCCCAAGAAAGTCGTCCGCAACGGAGGATCAAGCGAGCCCAAGGTCCAACTCACCGGGGGCACAGCCGCGCAACAGGCTTCAGACAAATCCTCGACCCAGCAGCTTAGGGCCGCCACCGAGGAGAACCTGAAAAAAGCCGCAGGACTCCAGCTTACCCCCAGCCAGCGGGAGATAGCGAGTCAGATCAAAGAGTTCTTGAAGCAGTCAAAGGCCGCCGTCGCCGCCGGAGACCTGGAGGGCGCACACAATCTCGCCCTGAAAGCTCATTTGCTCTCGGTCGAACTGGTGAAACCATGAACCACAACTAATTTTCAGGTTGTTAATGCGCGGGGGAGGCGTTCTGCTTGACCTTGGCCACGAGCGCGTCAAATCGCGGGTCGCTGTGAAGCGATTTCAGATCAGGATCCGTTTGCATTTGCAGGCCGCCTCCATGGGCCACCACGTCTCGTAACAGCGACAGCGCCTCGTCACGCTTGCCCTCGCCGGCCACGTCGCAAGCCAGGTTGTAAATGGAGTTGATCGTCGCCGGATGCTCCGGTCCGAGAACACGCCGCTGAATCGCCAGGGTCTCGCGCTGTAACTTTTCCGCCTCGGCATAGCGTTTCTCGTCATCGAGAATAGTCGCTAAATTGGTTGCGGATTCCAGCGTGCTCGAATGTTCCGGCCCGAGTACTCTCCGTTGAATCTCCAGCGTTTCGCGCATCAGCTTCTCCGCTTCGCTGGAGCGTTTCTCGTCAGCCAGCGCGTTAGCCAGGTTGGCCGACGTCAGCAGGGTGGTCGGATGTTCCGGCCCCAGGACGCGCCGTTCAATATCCAGGGTTTCTCGATCTAACTTCTCTGCCTCGGGGTAGTGTTGCTCATTATCCAGAAGCAGAGCGAGATTGTTCATTACCTCCAGGGTATGCGGATGGTCTGGCCCCGAGACCCGGCGACGGATGTCCAGAGTTTCGCGACCCAACCTCTCCGCCTCGGCATAGCGGCCCTGCTTATCTAGAGCTGCAGCGAGGCTTTCCATCGATAACAGGGTGTCGGGATCCTCCGGCCCTGAAACCCGACGACGAATCTCCAGCGTTTCGCGATCCAACTTTTCCGCCTCGGCATAGCGGCCCTGTTGGTAGAGAACGTTCGCCAGGTTGTTCATCGACAACAGGGTTAACGGGTTTTCCGGCCCGAGCACGCGCCGTTCAGAATCAAGCGTCTCGCGAAACAACTTCTCTGCCTCAGAATAGTGGCCGTCTGCAATCAGGGTCGTGGCCAGATGATGCATGGTAGCCAATGTCTCCGGATTTTCCGGGCCGAGCACGCGGCGCCGAATTTCGGCGGCTCGTTCCAGCAGCGGGAGTGAACTGGAATAGAGTCCCAAGCTTTGGTACACGACTCCCATGACGTCCATCATCTGCGCCTTCAACTCCGGATCCTGGGCCAGGCCGGTGTCGATTTTCGCTGACGACTTGTCGAGGATCTCCCGGGCGGTTATGGTTTTTCCGCGGGCCTGGCTCGGATCGGATACGTTGAACATGCCGGTCATGAAATCGGTCACCCGCGTGGCGCGATCCCGCTCGCGGTTAGCGCGGTCGCGCTCGCGGGTAATGCGGCGCAACTCGATCGCCTGCATCACTCCGAATGCGATCAGCAGCAGCAGCACGACACTCACCGCGGCTACTCCGAATTTGTGGCGCTGCGCGTACTTCCCTGCCCGGTAGGCCGCGCTTGCCGGACGCGCGGTCACGGGTTCGTTCCGCAAGTAGCGGCCTATATCAGCGCTTAGCTCCGAAGGCGTGCCATATCGGCGGGAGCGGTCTTTTTCCAGCGCTTTCAAGGTGATCCAGTCCAGATCACCGCGCAGCATGCTCGCCAGTTGGCGCGCATCCACCTTCCGTTTGGCGGCGATCATCGTCGAGTCTGCATCTCCGCTGATTCTGCTGCTCGGACTCGGCGGATCGTCTTCGTGCAACTGCCGCAACACCTCGTGAAAGGGCTTTGTGCTCCACTGCTTCACATCAAACGGTAGAACGCCCGCCAGCAGTTCATAAAGGACCACGCCGAGCGAATAAACGTCGGTACGCGTGTCTACGTCTGGGATGCTGGGATCGGCTTGCTCCGGGCTCATGTATCCCGGAGTGCCCACCATGCCTCCGGCGCGAGTCACGAGCGTCTCATCCTCAGATTGCTGCGAAATGGCCTTGGCGATGCCGAAGTCGATAATGCGCGGCATCGGCTTGCCGTCGACTTCGACTACGAGAATGTTCGAGGGCTTCAGGTCGCGGTGAATGATCGCCTTCTGGTGCGCATGTTGCACGCCTTCACAAACCTTGATGAGCAAGGCAAGCCGCTCGCGCGCCGGCAGGCGCTTCTGATCGCAGTACGTGGTGATGGGCAACCCCGGTACATACTCCATGACAAAGTAGGGTTGGCCGGTGGCAGTCGAGCCGGCATCGAAGACCTTGGCGATGGCGGGATGATCCATGATCGCAAGAGTCTGCCGTTCCAGATTAAAACGCACCAACGCGGAGCCATCGTATTGTCCCGCCTTGATGATTTTCAGCGCGACCTGCCGCTTGACGGGAGCTGACTGCTCGGCCAGCCACACCTGCCCCATCCCTCCTTCGCCTAATTTCCGGATCAGGCGGTAGGGCCCAATTGAGCCCAGATCGACCGGTGGCAAGCCCACGGGAGCAGCAGCTGAGTCGAACGTTGCTTCGGAGTCAGGGTTGGTTCCCATTCACTTCCCTTTCGCCCGTGCCGCGTTCACCTTGCTCAGCAGATCCTGCGACATGGCCTGCACCGGACCAGAAATCTTCACCGCCTCCAGCAGCACGTCGCGAGCTTCGCTCACCCGGTTCAGCTTTGCATAAGCAAAACCCAGACGATAAAGCGCGATCGAGTATTGCTGATCGTCCGCTCCTTTGAGAAGTCCCGCGGCTGACTTCAATTCAGGAATTGCTGCCGCCGTCCTGTCCTGCTTGAGGTAGGCATAACCCAGAGTCGAGTGTGCTGCCCCTGCAGAAGTCTTACGCGTCTTGTCGGCATCCGGTTCATCTGCTTTGGCGACCGCAATCGCCTTCTGAGAGTAGGTGATCGCCTTTGCCAGGCTCCCCGGCTTTGGATCGTCAACGTAAGATCCTGCCAACATCAGCAAAGCCGGCAGCGAATTGGGACTCGCCGCCAGCGATTTTTCTCCATAAGCCACCAGGCGCGCCTGGTCGTTTAGCTGGCCCAGTGCGTAGAGAGCATAGGTCGAGACCTGATCCTGATACTTAGAATCCGGGAACGCCGCCGAGTACTTCTCGATGTCGGCCATCCGGCTCTTCGAATCATTCTCGCCGGCAATCGCATTGAAACCTGCCGACTCGAGAAAATCGCAGTTGTTCTTGGCCGCGTTCTTTTCTTCCTCCACTTGTTTCTTGAAATCGTCGTCGCTCATGCCGTCTGGTTTGGGCTGTTTGACGATGGAGTTGCAGACCGTCCCGCCCCTCGCCGCATAGTGGAGCAACTTCGTGTTGTCTTTCGCCTGCTGCGCCGTGTTGGCCTGTGAGACCAGGATGTCGAGATTCCGCGGACTCCCAGCCAAAGCCTTGTCTCCGTAATCAAGCGCTTTGCTCAAGTCGCCCGTGGCCAGGTAGGCCTGCGAAATCTGCCAGTTCCCATAAGCCACCGCCGCCGGATTCGACGAGTACTTCTGCACGAAGTCCTGGTACATGGCGAGCTTCTTCGCCCCATCCTGCTCGTTTGTTACTGCCTGCAGATCGTGGTCTTCGGGCGTGCCGGCAGGAATCACGATCCTGTCTGCCTGTCCGTTGGCGCGCGGCAACAGAAAGAGAAAGCAGAAGGTAACGACAACCACCAGCGACCCCGCATAACGCTTCATAGGCCACCTCCGCCAGTGAACGAGAACGGATCTCCATTCCAAATAGCAGGCGAATCCTAGCGCCGAACGCGTGTGGAAGCAAGAAGGAACAGTGTCCAGTGGTCAGTGGCCAGTGTTCAGTTAAGAGAGACCGAGCAGAAGGGTTTTTGCTGGCCACTGACCACTGATCACTTTCTCCGCCTCCGTGGTAAATGATGGTTCCCTGCTGTTATTCTTTCCCCTTCCAAGGAGCACTCATGCCCTCTGATCTGCAAGGCCGTAACGCCGTCGTCTTCGGAGTCGCCAACAAGCGCTCGATTGCCTGGTCGATCGCCCAGGGACTGCACGCCGCCGGCATGAAACTGGCCATCACCTACCAGAACGAGCGCCTGGAGCAGGAAGCGAAAGACCTCATTCTGTCCCTGCCCGGCGCCGAAGGCTACATGTGCGACGTCAGCAAAGATGAAGAAATCGACCGCCTCTTCGCCACACTCAAAGAGCGTCACGGCAAGCTGCACGCGCTAGTGCACTCGGTCGCCTACGCTCCTGCCGACGAACTGAAGGGAGAGTTCGTAAACACAACGCGCGAGGGCTTTCGCATCGCACACGACGTAAGCGTGTATTCGCTGATCGCCGTCTCGCGCGCCGCGGCGCCGCTCATGGAAGACGGCGGCTCCATCATCACCATGACTTACTACGGCGCAGAAAAAGTCGTGCCCCACTACAACGTGATGGCCGTTGCCAAAGCCGCACTGGAATGTAGCGTGCGCTACCTCGCGAGCGACCTCGGGAAAAAGCGAATCCGCGTCAATGCGATTTCTGCCGGGCCCATCAAGACTCTTGCCGCGCGCGGTATTTCCGGCCTTAGCGACATGTTGAAGTCCCACGCCGAGCGCGCGCCGCTAGGCCGCAACGTGGATGTGAAGGAAGTCGGCTCAACCGGTGTCTTCCTCGCCTCCGACGCCAGCAGCGGCATCACCGGCGAAGTCATCTATGTGGACTGCGGCTACAACATCATGGGGTTCTAGCAGGTACGGTTCGGGAAGGACACGGCTTCAGCCGTGCCGTCAGCGACCAACCAGAAGGCGGGCTTCAGCCTCTGAGGGACTCTGTTTCGCCGACCCTTTCTCGCTGATTTTTCTACTACCGCATCAAGAACGAAAATCCCTCGAACACATACTCGTGCTTCCCATCGTTCGCCACCGCTTTGACTTCTCCACGACGTCCCTGCTGAATCGCGGCAACCACCTTCGGAAGATAGCTGGGATCAGCGACCGGCACATTGTGTGAAGGCAAGAGAAGTTGAAGATGAGGCACGATCGCAGCCAGTTTCTGCATCGACGCCACATAGGCGTCCAGATCGGTTTCCGGACGGTATAGATAAATCGGGCCCAGATAGAAGCTGTCTCCCGTAAACAACAGGCCGTTCTTCTCGTCCAGTAGCGCGATGGCATCGGGCGTATGGCCGGGCGTGCCGATTACCTTCAGCACACGTCCACCCAGACCAATCTTGTCGCCATCGTGCAGCCAGTGCGTGATGTGGAACGGCTTGGTCGCGTATGCCTTGGCGTCGAACCCTGCCGGCAAGGCTCCGCAGATTTCGTCTGGCGCAAGCTCCGCTTGTGCGTCGCCTTTCGACCCGCGGGCGAAGGCGCGGGTGAAATCCGTATCCATGCCATAGACATCACTAAATCGCCAGTTGTCCCCGACGTGGTCGTTGTGAGTATGCGAGTTCACCACGCTCACCGGAAGCCGGGTCAATCCCGCAACCACAGCCCGAATATTGCTGATGCCCATGCCCGTGTCGAACAGCAGCGCCCTATCGCCACCGACAATCAGATACGAAATCACCTCTTCCAGTTGATGCGGTTCGTAGATTGCAAACACCCCTGGCCGAATCTTGTACACCTCGAACCAGGTGTTCGCAGCCGGAATCCGCTCCAACTTGCTGTAAGCCGGACGGGGCAACTTCTTGCACCACTCTGCCTGCTGGGCCGTCATAGGCGGCGTCAGCCAGACTCCGACGAACACAGTGAGCAACATTGTGACGAAGAAAGCGTTGAGACTTTTCATGATTAGGCGACAGACAGTCTAGCTGACGACCGTGATCTTGCGTCCATTTTCGCTTTCACGCTCCAACGAAATCTCGACATCCCGTTCCCGCACCAACCGCGAAAACTTCTCTCCCCACTCAATCAGCAGAACACTTCCCTCGGCGCGCAGATCGTCCAGTCCGAGCGTTTCCAATTCACGCGGCGTATCGACGCGATAAAGATCAATGTGATAAAGGTTTGCTCGAGGACCGCGATACTCATGCACCAGCGTGAAGGTGGGACTGGTGACGTCTTCTTCCTCCCCCGCTCCAAAGCCAGCAGCGATTCCCTTGACCAGCGTGGTTTTTCCCGCCCCGAGATCTCCGCGCAGCAGAACCAGCTTGGGCGGAGTCAGCAGCTCCGTCAGGGTGCGCCCGAAGGCAATCGTTTCCTCGGCTGAGCGTGTCGTGATCTCCCGCGTCATCTCGACCAGTATAGCGAGAGCGCCGCGGAACCTAACAGACTGCGGAAAAACTCATGAGGGTGTGCAGTAACGTGGAAGAGCGGCGCTTCAGCGCCGCGTCGAGAATCATAAACGATGAGGGCTTCAGCCTCGGTGTCGGTGGTCGCACGTTTCCGTCAGTGCGACACATTCTGTGCCTTCTAGATTGTCCTCGGCCCGTTGAACGCCGACGACTTCAGGCCCAGCAGGCTCCGGTCCGTAACGTGATCGAGAGAAATGCGCAAGCGGCGGTTGTCATCATCCTCGAGCGCGACAAAGCGGAAAGGCTGGAGCACGCTTTCCTTCGTCTTCGCCATGGGGCTGAGTATCTCTGCCATGGCGCGTACCGGGCCCGATTGCGTTTGAAATGCAACTTCGACAAAATCGCCCTCGGCCAGCGGGCTCGGCAGTCGCAGCAATCCGCCCGTCGCCGAAATGGTGTGGAGTTTTGCTCTAGCGTGCCGGCCGTCTTCGAAACGAATCGCAGCCAGGACAGACGCCCCTAGCTGGACCCGGGCCGCGCGCCGCGAAGGATGCGGTTGGGGGAAGTGGGTCATAATCTATCCGCACTATCGCACGCTCTCAGGACGGGTAACAGGTTACGGAAGCAGAGTGGCCGGATTCCCGCGCTGGACGCGGAGTTTCAAGGTGCAACGCCCGCGCTATCAGAGAGATGCAAGGGTGTTTAATAAAGAGTTAATGGCCCGACGGACAGTGGAGCTCTTCGCCAGATTCTCACCAGCCCGCTAGTTTCTCCTGCGCAGCGTTCTGCGTTCGTCGAAACGCGTCCGGGAGTCCCTCCAGGAGATCGGTCGCCACCAGCGAGTGCTCACCGGCCCGCTCGCGCATCACGTCGCCGGCAAGCCCATGCAGATGCACCGCCGCGAGCACAGCCGTAAAAGCGCCCTGCGAATGCTGAGCGATCATTCCTCCAACCATGCCGGTTAAGATGTCTCCCGTACCCCCGGTAGCCATGCCCGCATTGCCGGTCGTATTCACCCAGGCTTCACCGTCCGGCCGGACGACCAGCGTGCGATGCCCTTTGAGCACCACGATCAATTCATGTTCGCGCGCGAACTTCCGCGCCGTTCCCAATCGATCTTTCTGCACATCTGCAATGGTGCTCCCTGTCAGCCGCGCCATCTCTCCCGGATGCGGCGTGATGACGAGCGTCCGATCCTTGCCATTGAATTTCGCCGTGCGGCCCTCAAAAGCATTCAGGCCGTCGGCATCGACGACCATAGGCAGCCGGAGTTTTTCCACCAGCGCCCGCACCAGCTCCCCAGTCTGCGGATCACGCGAAATCCCCGGCCCGATGGCAAGCACCGTCATGCCCTTCGCCAACTCCTCGATCCGATCCCGCGCATTGGTTGAGATCGTGCCGGCATCCGTCTCAAGCAAAGGCTCAGTCATCAGCTCGGGATGAAACCCCGCCACGGTTTCCAGCACGGACTTCGGTGTCGCCACGGTTGAAAGCCCGGCCCCTGTGCGCAGCACAGCCATCCCCGCCATCGCCACCGATCCGGCTTTTCCGAGCGATCCGCCGACCACCAGCACATGTCCGTAGTTCCCCTTGTTCGACTCTGCCGGCCGCGGCCCGATCAGCGGCGAAACATCACGCGCCGTAATCACATTCAGTTGCAGCGCCGAAATAATCGCCTCTTCCGGCGAACCGATATCAGCAACTACAGTCGGACCTGCGGTCAACATGCCGAAAACGTGCGCCGGACGCGGAGCAGTAAAAGTAACAATGGCATCAGCCCGGGCAATCGACCCGGCCTGCAGACCCATCGCGTCCGCATCTGCGCCGGAAGGAATATCCACCGCAATCACGGGAACCTGGCTTGCATTCATGATCGCGATCGCATCCGCGTACAGCCCGCTCACCGGAGGCTTGAATCCGGTACCCAGCACCGCATCCAGGTACAGACCGCCGTGCAGGAAAGGCCGCAGTCGCTCGCTCTTCAATTCGTCGGCGGAACGCACCGTGATTGCAGAGAACGTTAGTTTGGCAAACATGACGGCCGCATCGCCACGGAGATCGGCTGGATCGGCCAGCAGGATTACCTGTACAGCCCTGTGTCGCTCGTGCAATCGCCGCGCCGCCACGAATCCGTCGCCGCCATTATTTCCCTTGCCGCAGAAAACCACGATGCTCTGGGCTTTGGCTTGTTGAGAGAGCACGTAGTCGGCGACCGCCGTGCCGGCGTTCTCCATCAGCGTAAGCGAAGGCACGCCAAAGCGCTCGCTGGTGGCGCGGTCAATGGCACGCATCTCTTCTGCGGAAACGATTTTCATAAAATTAGTGGCCAGTGTTCAGTGACCAGTGGCCAGTAAAGCAAGTCAGCGGCTTAGACTCTTCACCGACCACTGAGCACTTCCTCCCCGACTATAAAACAAAACGGCTCCCCGCGCCGCGCGGAGAGCCCGTCAAACTTATCGAGTCAAACCTGTTCAGTCGAATTTACTGGGTACTGGGTGCTGGCCACTCGCCACTGATCACTGACCACTGCCCTTCTGCAACGCCTGCACCCGGCTATGCTTCACGCTGTAGGTGAAGTACACGATCAATCCGATAAGAAGCCAGCCCACGAGTCGGATCCAATTCCATATTCCCAAGTTGAGCATCATGTATCCGTTCGCGAGCACGCCGAGGATCGGCACCACCGGTACCCACGGCGTACGGAACGGCCGCGGCTGGCTGGGATTCGTATAGCGCAGCACCATCACGGAAATCGATACAATCACAAAAGCCAGCAGCGTGCCGATGTTCACCATCTTCCCAATTTCGTCGATCGGCGTCACGCTGCCCACAACCGCCGCCAGCAGGCCCACCAGAATCGTGTTCTTCCACGGAGTGCGGAACTTCGGGTGCACGGCGGCGAAGAACTTCTTGGGCAAAAGGCCGTCATTGGCCATGGAATAGAGCACTCGAGTTTGGCCGAGCAGCATTACCAGCATCACGCTCGTCAACCCAGCCAGAGCCCCCAGCGTAATAATGTTCGCCGCCACAGTTAGACCCCGGTCCAGGAACGCGACGGCGACCGGCGCTTCAATGTTGATCTGCTGCCAGTGCATCATCCCGGTCAGCACCCCGGCAACAGCGATGTACAAGACGGTACAAATCGCCAGTGAGGCAATCATACCGATGGGTAAATCGCGCTGCGGATTCTTGGCTTCCTGCGCGGTGGTCGAGACGGCATCGAAACCAATGTAGGCAAAGAATATGTAGGCTGCGCCCTGCCAGATCCCGCTCATGCCGTGCGGCGCGTAAGAGTGCCAGTCCATCCCCCAGTTGGCGCGGCTGACGTAGTGAGATCCCAGCCCGATCACGAACAGTACGACGGAGACTTTAATTACGACGATCCCAGCATTAAACCGTGCGCTCTCTTTGATGCCAACGACCAGAATCGCAGTTATCACCAGCGCGATCAGGAAGGCCGGGAGGTTCAAACCGACCTCCGTTCCAAACAGGTGCGGAGCACCCAGCAGGTCATGCGCCCGCTGCAACAATTCAGGAGACTGCGCGCTTACGATCGCACTGACTTTATCAAGGAAATTCTGCGTGCCGGGCACCAGGGACGAATCTGACGCCTGCGCCATCTGCCGCGCGACCACGTTCTCGGCGGTCTTCAGCGCCGTCCAGTGATCGTAGGCCAGCCATAGCGGCATTTTGACGTGGAAGATATTCAGCAGCTCGATGAAGTGGTTTGACCAGCCAGAAGAGACCGTGCTGGCTCCCATCGCATATTCCAGCGTAAGATCCCAGCCGATGATCCAGGCCAGCAACTCTCCCAGCGTGGCATAAGCGTAAGTGTAGGCGCTTCCCGCCAGCGGAATCATGGCGGCAAACTCGGCGTAGCACAACCCCGCAAACGCGCATCCCAACCCGGAGAGGACGAATGACAATGTAAGTCCCGGACCAGCATATTGCGCTCCCAGCCCTACCATTACAAAGATGCCCGCCCCGATGATGGCGCCAACTCCGAGAGCCGTAAGCTGGAAAACTCCCAGCGTCCGTTTGAGGCTGTGTTCGCCGGTTTCGCGAGCTTCCTCCATCAGCAGGTTAAGCGGCTTGGTTGCGAACAGATTTGCCATTCGTCTGGTTTCTCCTTGGCGCTACGCCGATGCGCGCTTGGCGGCTGCGCTCCTCGACCACGCGTAATATACCGGGATGCCCAACAGCACCACAATCAGCCCGGGCCATGTAAATTGCGGTTTGTAAAGCAATAGCACGACATCAATAAATAAAGCCATCACTATATAAATCGCCGGCAGCACGGGATATCCCACCGCCCGGTAAGGCCGTGGAGCGTCGGGATGCGTCCGCCGCAGTACGAACAACCCCACAATCGTCAAGATGTAGAAGACCAGCACAGCGAAGATGATGTAATCCAAAAGCTGCCCGTAGCTGCCCGAGACGCACAGCAAACACGCCCAAACCATCTGCACCATCAGCGAAACCGCCGGTGTCTTATACGTCGGATGCAGCTTGGCAACGCTGCCGAAGAACAGACCGTCCTTCGCCATGGCATAGTAGACGCGAGCGCCGGAAAGAATCAGCCCGTTATTGCAACCGAAACTGGAAATCAGAATTGCCGCCGCCATCAGCAGCCCGCCGACGGCCCCGAACATCTGAGTCATCACCGCAGTTCCAACACGATCTTCCGCGGCGTATTTAATTCCCCGCCCCAGAATCGTTGTCGCTCCCGCCGCCCCGTCCAGCGGCAAGGCCATTAGATAAATGAAATTGCAGGCAATGTAGAGCGCGATCACCACTCCCGTACCCAGCGCCAGCGAAAGCGGCAAGTTGCGGCTGGGATTTTTTACTTCCCCTGCGGTGAACGTCACATTGTTCCAGGCGTCCGCAGAAAAAAGCGAACCCACCTGCGCCACCGCCAGAATCGTCAGCGTGCCCACCATCACAATCGGCCCGCCCACTCCCACCTGCACCGCGTGCTGCGCTCCCAGTCCCGCGCTCCGCCAGAAGTGTCCGCTGAAGTTTATGGCCAGCGCCTGTGCGTTCCGGCCGAGTGCCAGTCCGAACAATGCCAACCCCAGCAGCGCCGAGACCTTGGCCGCGGTAAACACATTCTGGATGAGCGCTCCCGTCCTCAATCCAAAGATATTCACCACCGAGAGGAAAACTACGAGGAGGATGGCGGCCAGGTTCTGCGTGTTGATTCCCACATCCATGTTGCCCAGAACCATCGGCCCCACATGAATCGGTGGAACCTTCCAGAGATGTAGAATCCAGTTGGAAGAAGAAATCGCGGGAAAGAAAACTCCGAGGAACTTGCCAAAAGCCACGCCTACGGCCGCAATCGTCCCGGTCTGGATCACCAGAAAAAGCGTCCAGCCATAAAGAAAGCCCCACAACGGCCCAAGCGATTCGCGAAGATAAACATACTGCCCGCCGGCTCGCGGCATCATCGCCGCCAGTTCACCGTAGCTGAGCGCGGCCACGATGGTCATGAACCCCGCCACCGCCCACGCGCCAATCAGCAGCGCCGGAGAATCGACTTCACGGGCAATCTCCGCCGAAACAATAAAGATGCCGGAACCAATCATCGACCCCATGACCAGCATGGTGGCGCTGGTCAGGCCCAGGCCCTTAACCAGCTCCTTATCTTGAGAGCTATGAATTTCCCAGTCGCTGCCCGCGCCCGGCTGCGTTGTCGGTGTGCTCAGGATTCCTCCGTAGGGTCTCGTAGCGCCGGCGTCCCCGCCGGCCGCAGACGCCAACCCAAGGTCAAATGACTTTACCTCAGAACGCGGAAAAATTCCTCTGCTGATTTCCCGGGGTCCCGTAACAGATCAGATATCACCGCCACGGAATCGGCCCCAGCCTCAATCACCGAGGCCGCGTTGGCGCGCGTAATCCCCCCAATGGCCACCAGGGGCTTTCGCGTCAACTGCCGCGCCCGGCGCACTCCTTCGAGGCCCACCACGGGATCAGGCTGGTCTTTGCTGGAAGTCGAAAACACGGGTCCGATGGCAAGATAGTCCGCCGAAGTCTGATCGCCCTCGACAAGCTGTTCAGGATTGTGGGTCGAAACGCCCAGCCAGCGCTCCGCACCGATGATTCGTCGCACCGACTCCGGCGAGAGATCATCCTGCCCGGCATGCACACCGTCGAATTCCGCCACCAGGCAAAGATCGGCCCGGTCATTCATGATAAGCCGCAAGTGTGGCGCGGGCACCCTCGCCCGCGACTGCCGACGCAGTTCGTGAGCCTGCTCCAGCATCACTCGCACATTGCCAGATTTATTGCGGTATTGAATCAAGGTCACACCAGCAGAAACCAACTCCTCCACCGCAGTAATCAAGCCAGGAAGGTCGGAAAAACAACCGGCATCGACGATGGGGTATAACCGCGGAAGGACGATCATGCTTTATTTAATGTGGAGGGTTTATCGCGAAAGCTCGCAAATCCAATTGACCTCCCAGGTCTTGCCACCGTCCGGCGAGAAAGACTGCTCCATCCGCGCAGACTTAGGTGAGATATTGAGCCAGACGTAGCGCACAAGAATGGCACGGCCCTTGTATTCCTCCTGATCGAAAAACTCACCACGATTCCCGGTAAAGCCGCCGACTACCGGAGGCAGGGCAAAAGTGCCATTGTCGAGATCTACGAGATAGATGCTCCACTGATGCGAAGTGGGATTGTAGAGGCGCAGCGTCTGCGCCTTAATGTGAAGTTTCTTATCGGCGCTGGTAACCTCGAACTCTTCGAAGTTCGCGTTGCTATCGAGCAGTTTCTTGTGGTTCGAGATTCCGTCATATTCGATCCAGGCATTCGAATTGTTGAGGCGATCCGGAAGACGGCGGACGTGCGCTTTCCAGTCGCCGATAATGAAGTCAAAGTCGTGAGCGCCATCGCGTTGCGGAAGGTTCGCGGGATCCAAGGTAGCTTGCGCACGCAGCGGAACGGCACAAGTGGAGCCGAATGCGAGAAGAAACAGAATTACTACCTTGGCTTTCATCAAATCCGCCCTTATCCTAAGGATCAGGTGTACCTATTGCATCGAGCAATGCTCGCTTCCCTAGCTTATTTGCTGCCGAGATTCCGCATATTCATTTTGTCTTCGCCAGAAATCGCTCGATAAACCCCGTATCAAACTTCCCGGCCCGGAAGTCCGGATCGGCAAGAATCCTCCGATGCAGTGGAATCGTCGTATGCACGCCCTCGACGATAAACATCTCCAGCGCCCGCGTCATCCGCGAGACCGCCTCGTTGCGGTCCTTGCCTCGCACAATCAATTTGGCGATCAGCGAATCATAATAAGGAGGGATCACGCCCTCTGCATACGCGGCCGTATCGACGCGTACTCCAGTGCCTCCGGGCGGATTGAATGAAGTAATCTTGCCCGCCGACGGCGTGAACTTTTCAGGATGCTCAGCATTGATGCGGCACTCAATGGCATGTCCGCGGTGCACAATCGGCCCCTGCAGCACGTCCCCCATGTGCGCCCCGGCCGCGATCATGATCTGGCTCTTCACCAAATCGACATCCGTCACCATCTCCGTCACCGGATGTTCCACCTGGATGCGCGTATTCATCTCGATGAAGTGCAACCGGCGATCCTGGTCCATCAAAAACTCAATCGTCCCCGCATTGGTGTAGCCGATCTCCGCCAACGACTTGCACAAAATCGCGCCGATTTGATCGCGCAGCTCCGGCATAACCTGCGTGGATGGCGACTCTTCCAGCAATTTCTGGTGCCGCCGCTGGATCGAACATTCGCGCTCTCCCAGGCTCACCACATTGCCGTGCTCATCGGCCAGCACCTGGAACTCGATGTGTCGCGGATGCTCGACATACTTTTCCATGTACAAGTCGCCGTTGCCGAACGCGCCCGCCGCCTCCGACTGCGCCGCTTTGAACAACCCGGGCAGTTCCTCCTCGTTGCGAACGATGCGCATGCCGCGTCCGCCGCCGCCTGCCGAGGCCTTCACAATCACTGGAAAGCCGACCTGCCGTGCCCACTCCAGGGCCTCACCTTCAGACGCAATGATTCCATCCGAGCCCGGCAGAATCGGCACGCCCGCTTGTTTCATCGCGTCCCGCGCTTTTTCTTTTTCCCCCATCAGCCGCGTCACTTCCGGCCGTGGGCCGATGAACTTGATCCCGCTGGTCTCGCACACTTCAGCAAAGTTGGCATTCTCGGCAAGCAATCCGTAACCTGGATGCACCGCGTCCACGTTGGCGATTTCCGCCGCGCTGATCACCGCCGGGATGTTCAGGTAGCTAAGCGCGAGCTGTGGCGGCCCAATGCAGATAGCTTCATCAGCAAACCGTACGGGCAGGGAATGCCGGTCCGCCTCGCTGTAAATCGCGACCGTATGGATGCCGAGTTCCTTGCACGCGCAAATGACGCGCAGCGCAATTTCTCCGCGATTCGCAATCAGGATCTTCTTAAACATGATCTAAAGTGCTGGAGCAGCCTGAATATCTCAGACCAAAATGTGGGGACAGGTGCCCTCGGCTGTCCGCCGGGCGCAGCCCGGCTCCTCTCGCTGCAGACGCAAAAGGCGCGCGAGGTGCGCGCCCGGTTTCAATAAATCTGGTTTTCACAAAAGTGGTTTTCACCACGCTTCACTTCTTCGCCCGGATGGCAAACAATTCCTGCCCGTATTCGATCGGCTGGCCGTTGCTCCCCATCTTCTTCACGATTTCGCCGGCCACATCCGACTCAATCTCGTTCAACAGTTTCATCGCCTCAACAATGCAGAGCACCTGGCCCACTTCCACCATATCCCCGACTTTGACAAAAGGCGGCGCGCCCGGCGACGGCGCTTCGTAAAGCGTTCCCACGATCGGAGACTTCACAATGTGCAGATCTTCTTCGGGCTCCGGCACACTCGGCATTGGCGGCGGAGCAACTGCGCCCGGAGTCTGCCCGGGCTCCGGGACGGCTCCGGCTGCCGGCCGGGGCATCTCCCCATGCGAATAAACCACGGTGTGCTCGCCAGCCCGCTTAATCTTCACCTTGACATCGCCGCGCTCCAACTCGAACTCGGCAATGTCTTTTTCGATTAAGAACTCGATGAGTTCTTTCAGCTCTTTTTGATTCATTCGTGTACGGTGGGACCGCAGCTTCAGTTCTTAGGTCTTAGGCGTTGGGTATTGGGCCTCCTAGCTGGTGCCAAAGATCGAGAGCCTAAGACGCAAGACCTGAGACCTTTCCCCTAAACTGCCAGAAAATCCTTGCTGGTCGGAGTCAGCACCTCATACCCGTCCTCGCTGACTGCCACCATGTCCTCAACCCTCACACCCCATTTGCCGGGGAAGTATACTCCCGGCTCAATCGTGATGACCATGCCAGGCTTCAGCACTTCCTTTTGCCCGGCTGCAATCCTGGGCGCTTCGTGGATCTCTAGACCTACCCCATGGCCGGTGGAATGGGTAAAATAACGCCCCAGCCCAGCCTTGCGCAATACCTTCCGCGCCGCCGCATCCACCTCTCCGGCGCTGATCCCGGGCCGCACAGCAGCAATCGCGGCCTCCTGCGCCTCCCGCACCGACTCGTACGCGTGGCGCGCTTCCTCTGGCGCTGCGCCCACCCATACAGTGCGCGTTTGATCCGAACAATAACCAGCGAGTATAACACCGAAATCACAGACCACGAATCCCCCCGGCGCGATGCTTTGCGCAGTAGCTCTGCCATGCGGCAATGCCGACCGAACCCCCGAAGCGATGATGGTTGGAAACGACATCTCTTCCGCCCCCGCCCGCCGCGCCGCATACTCCATCTCCGCCGCCAACTCGCTCTCTTTGATCCCCGGTCGCAATACTTTGAGCGCCCGGTCGAACAGGGTCGCTCCTAATCGCACCGCCTCACGGATCAACTTGAGTTCGTCCTCGTCCTTCAGCATGCGCATTTTCTCTACGAGCCCAGGCGCATTCCGCAGCCGCGTGCCGGAGGGCAGCGAATCAACCAGCCGCTCCTTTTCCGCCACAGTGAGGTGTCCAGGTTCAATCCCGATCGTCCATCCCTTCGCTCTCGATCTCTTGCGGCGCACTCCAATCCACTCTCCGAGCGCGTCTAATAGCGCCGTGCGCGCGATAATCACCTTCGCGCCTTTCACTTCTTCGCGACCCTGCGTGCCGTAGCGAACGTCCGTGAAGAACGTGCTCCCGGCTTCCTCCACTAGCAGCAGCCCTGCGCTCCCAGCAAAGCCGCAAAGATATCGGACGTTTGGAAGATGGCTGACCAGCAATCCGTCAACCCTGCTTGAAGCGAGAAGCTTGCGAAGTTCGTTATGGCGACGCTTGTAATCCATTTTCAAGGCTAAGTGTATCAGCGTGCAGAAGGAAGACATCTCTGTAGGTTCATAAGAGGCACTTGCGATCTTGGCATCCGCAGAGAGGTAGAATATCCGCCATGTTGCTTCTCATTGCAATGTTGTTCATGAACCTGAAAGACAATGCACCATGGTGGTCCGTGCAAGCGTCTGGAAGCGACGCGAATCTCCGCGGTGTGAGTGTGGTGCTTGATGCGGGCAAGAACGACCGACTGCAATACGTTATCTGGGCTTCAGGATCAAACGGGGTCATTTTGCGCTCAGTCGATGAAGGTAGTACGTGGAAGCAAATCTCCGTTCCAAACACCGATGGTCTTGATTTTCGCGACATTGAAGCCTTCAGTGCGGATGAAGCCTACGTGATGTCGAGCGGCGAGGGCAAGAAGTCGAGAGTTTACAAGACAACTGACGGCGGGAAAACTTGGAAGCTGCAATATTCCGGAACGACACCCGGATTCTTTCTGGACTCTATGACCTGCGATTCAGAGACACACTGCGTTGCGCTAAGCGATCCGGTAGATGGCAAGTTTGTCGTCTTGAGTACAAACGATGGGGAGCACTGGTTGGAGCTACCCCGGGACAGAATGCCTCCGGCGCTTGCCAAAGAAGGTGCGTTTGCGGCGAGTGGGACTGCGATTGTGTCGTGCGATCGGGGCGGAATCTACTTCGGGACCGGTGGGCCAGCAGCGCGAGTCTTTCGTTCGCTCGATCAAGGCCGGTCATGGACGGTCTCCGAGACGCCAATCGCCAGCGGCACGGCTTCCAGCGGTATTTTTAGCATTGCTTGCGAGGGCCCGGACGACCTTGTGGCCGTGGGTGGAGACTATAAGAACCCGAATAACGGCAAGCGCGTCGCGATCTACTCCGATGACGCCGGAGCCACATGGCACCTCGCCGAGGCACAGCCCGGCGGCTACCGGTCGGCTGTAGCATCGTTTTCTTATGGCGACTTTGCTGCGGTTGGACCAAATGGGACAGACATCAGCCACGACAAGGGCATTCATTGGCGGCACACGGACAAGCTGAACTTGAATGCGATCGCCTTTGAAAGTACGAACGGCTGGGGAGTAGGTCCGAAAGGAACGGTAGCCCGATTTAGGACCCATTTTCAGTATGTGATTCAAAGAGAAGACGACTCCGGGGTCGTTGGCACGGTCCGCTGATCGTCCGCTTTCCGAGGACTTGAAGTGCTCCCCCAAAAGCAAAACCACCGGCCCTGACAGGTTCTTCAGGCGCCGGCGGCTTTAAATCTTCAACTTCGCTGCTAAGTCTGACGTTGTTACGTCTGAATGATTCGCGGCGTGATGAAGAAGATCAATTCCTGGTTCGACGTATTCACCACTGTGTGCTTGAACAGGTTGCCCAAGATCGGGAGGCTCCCCAGCACCGGCACCTGGTCGATGGTGATCGAGTTCTGCGTCTGGATGACGCCACCGATCACTACCGTGCCGCCGTCGGTCACCAGCACCTGGGTGGTCGCCTGCTGCGTGATCAACTCGGGGTTGCCCTGCACTTCCGTGCCGAAGTTTGGCGTCGTGTTTTCCACGTCCACGTTCAGGAAGATGGTGTTCTCCGATGTGATTTGCGGAGTCACCGTCAACCGCAGGAAGGCATCGACGTAGGTCACGGTCGGAGGACCGCCCAACTGCGCCTGCGTCACGATGGGCACGCGCACGCCCTGCTTCACGAAAGCCTGGATGTTGTTCTGGGTTACCACGCGCGGCCGTGACAGAACCTTCAGCAATCCGCGCGACTCGGCCATGGTAAGAACGGCGTCGATGCGCACCGTGTTGCTGGCGTTCAGGAAGCTAAAGCCGCTGGTCGGTGAAGTCGAGCCCAGATTGGAGAACAACGGAATCGAATTTCCCGTCAAGCCCGTTCCTCCCGGCACCGTAACGTAGCCCGGTGTCAAACCTCCGACGGTCGTTGGTGAGGCACCCACCGCTTGGGCGCCGCCGACTGCGGTGTGGCCGTTACCCCAGCCAAATCCAAGCTGCGTGCCGATGTCGCGGGCATACGACCGTGTTGCCGCCACCACGCGCGCCTCGATTTCCACTTCCTGCGTCTTGCGGTCAAGCTGTGTCAGCAGGCGATCGATGATGGGAAGCACTTTCGGAATGTCATTGACGATTACGGCGTTGGTACGTTCATCCGCAACCACGTCACCGCGTACGGAGAGGAACTTCTTCACCGTGATGATTACGTCCTTGGCATGGGCGTAGCTCAGGAAACGAGTGACTGAAACCTTCTCCACGGCCAGCGCTTCGGCTTCCACCTGGGCGCGCCGTCCATCTGCTTCTTTCTTCAGCGTATCCACGGTGGCGATGCGCAGAACGTTGCCTTCCAGTTCCCGCGCCAGATCGTTGTTCTTGAGAACGATGTCCAGAGCCTGATCCCACGGCACATCATCCAGCACCACTGTCAGGGTGCCGTGCACGTTGGGATCGAGCACCACGTTCAAGCCGCTGATTTCATGAATCAGCCGGAAGAAGTCCTTCAGATCCACATCCTTAAGATTCACTGAAATCGGCTCGCCCGTGTACTTCGGACCAACCGCCGCCGGAGCCTGTCCAGCCTGCGCCCTCTGCTCCGCCGCCAGATTCACTGCGGGCTGCACGCCCGTGTCGGACGAAGTGCTCTGCGATGCCTGCGCGGCGTGCGCGCTGACCGGAAGTAGTTCCGCAGCGGTCTTGTCGGCGAACTTCGCAGCCGCTTCTCCGGCGCGCTCACTGGGCACGTCCGTCGCGTCTGCAACCGTCGTCTTGGGCTGGAAAGCAGGCTCGACGAACACAAAATCGCTCGTCGCAGCTGCAGCCGTCTCGGAGTTCGGCGTCCCCGTGTTCGAAGCTACGGGAGCGCTGGCTGCAACCGGCTGTGCCTTGGCCGCCGGTGCCTCCATAACCCGCGGAGCAAACGGAGATGTAGTCTTGGTCGCCGGCGAAGTTTCCGCCACTGTCTTTGGAGCGCTTGTGCTTGCCGCCGACTGCGTATGCAGCGTCAGCACCAGCTTGCCATCCGTCAACGGCGTGAGGTCGTAGCGGCAGGCATGCTCAAGATCGACTACCACACGAGTCGTGGGAGGCGTCTGGCCGTCCGTACCGATGCGCACGCCTTTTACCCCGGCGCTGTCCACCGTGATGTGGGTCTGCCCTGTCGCCATGGCGGTTCCAGGCAGGTCCACCACAAGACGCGCAGGCGAGTCTGCAGTGCTCAGCTTGGGCGTCACTGCGCCACGAGCGCTGATCACGACCCGGATTTCATCCGTGCCGCGAACTACACTCACTCGTTGCAGTTCGTTGCTCTGGCTCGCCGGTTGTGACGCCGGCATCTCGGCGGCTGAAGCTGCCAGCGCCAGGAGCAGCATCGGTAGGAACACACTCAGCAGTTGCTTTCGCATTTCGCTTCTCCCCAAAACCGCGGGCCGGGCCCGCGTGTCCTTCTTCTAAACTCGATTTTGTCAGGCGCTCCGGGCTTTTCCGGATGTCGCCGCCGCCCGCTGCTAAACCGCTGGCGTGCTGATCCGCTTAACCACTTCGCGGGTGAACGGCTTGCCCAGTTTGTCTTGTACGGTCTCCTGGAAAACAACCGAATCTCCCGTGATTCTCATCACGAAACCGTTAAACACGGGATCGTTTTCGTGCAGGAAATAAGCCTTGTTCAAGGTGTTCGTTACCACCGCGATAAAGCCGCTTTCCGACTTCACCACGCCCCGCAGATTGATCTGCCCGATCTCAAGGCATTTCTTCCCAGTTGAGCAACCGGAACCCGTGGGCTGCTGCACTACCGGACTGAAGAAGGGATCGCGCTTGCCGTTCATCGCCCATTTCTTCTCTTCCGGCTGCGGCGGCTTGGGAGCTTCCCCAATTACGCTGGCGGCGGCTGCCTTTTCATCGGCCGCTACTTTGGCCGTGACCGGAGCCGCATGTGTCGCCGTGGGCTTGGGAGCCTCAATTTTAGCGACTGCTATCGGAGCCGATGCCGCTGCTTTCTTAGGTACGAATGCATCATGTGGTTGCGCCGCCGCAGTCGCCGGAGCAGCTTTGCTCTTGGCCGCCGGCGCTGCCGCTGTGGGTGCCGCTGAAGGTGCCGCTACTTGCCTGGCCACCGCCACCGTTTGTGCCTTCGGCGCGGGCGCTGGAGTGCTCTTCGCTGCGGCCTGCGCATGCAGGGTCAGCACAAAACTGTTGCCTGGGCCCGGCGTTAACTCGTAAGTGAGCGCCTGCTCCAGATCCACAACCACGCTCGTGTTCGGAGGCGTTTTACCATCCATGCCGATGCGTACACCCTTAACCCCGGCGCTGCCCACCGGAATCTTGCTCTGGGCGGTGGCCATGGCGGTTGCAGGTAGTTCAACCACCACACGCGCCGGTGAACTCAACTTGCTTACCTTCGGAGTCACGGCCTCGCGGGAGCTGATCTCGATCTGGATATCGTCCGCGTTGCGAACGACGTTCACCCGCTGCAGCGTATTGCTCTCGACTGAGGCTGGCTTTGCTGCCGCCTTGGCCGGAGTTGCCGCTCCCCCCGGAATCGCCGCCGCCTTCACGGCCGGCGCCGGAGCCCCCGGTGCTGGTTTGGCTGCTTGCGCCACCAGCACAGGTTGCGCGTTGTTGGTCTTGGTCTGTGGCAGCGATTTCGCATCGCTGCGCGTGTTGTCGACGGCGCCCGGGTTTTGTCCCCAAGCCGCCCCCGCCATCATTACCACTGCCAGAATTCCTGTCGTCAGCTTCATAAGCGATTCCTATTTGCTCACGCCTGCCATTGCAGTCGCGGGCTTGGCTCCCGGCCCCGGCCCGGCCGGATTCAAATCGTGACTGAAGAATGTGGTCGCCGTGAACGTGGCGATTACGCTCTCGTTCGGGGCATACAGGTAGGTATGCTTCGCCTTTGCCCCCTGCGGATTCTTGGTGTTCGAAACCAGCAGTCCGCTGACGTTAACGATGCGTTCCAGCTTGCCCACCCGGTCAAAGAAATTCAGCATCGAGTAGTACGGCCCGTCCAGCTCCATATCGAACGGAACTTCCGAGTAGTACTCTTTGGAAGCAACCGGCTTGGCGGTATAGCGGCGCAACTCTACGCCCGCTTTCGTAGCTTCGCCGTCCATCATCTCGATGAAGCCGTCGACCGACTTCTCGTCCGGCACAATCCGCCGTTCGATGTCCAATTGCTGTTTCAAATTCGCCAGCTGCCGCTCAATGTCCTTCAGCTTAGGACGGTAGGCCTCCAGTTCGTTGTTTTCCCGAACCTTGTCCTGCACCGCGTGCTCCGCCTTCGCATTGCTATCGCTCTGGCTCTTGAACACCGTGAAGTACAGCGCCGCGGTTACCAGCGCTCCTCCAGCCAGCACCGCTCCCCACTGCTTGATGCCTGACAGTTCGCTAAAATTCATCGCCATAGTTTCGCCTATTAAGGTCCCGCCTCTTAGGACTTTCCCTTCTCGCAGGTCAGCGTGAACTGGAACGCCTGCATGTCCTTGATCGAATCGTCCTGGAAAGTTTCCTTGATCTCGACGGTCTTGAAGAAGCCAGTCTTCTGCAGGTTTGCAATCAAATTGGCCACCGCATCCGTACTTAGAGCCGTGCCTTCCAGGTTTACGCTCGTCCCCTCGTCATCCATCTTGCTCAGCCACACCGCTTCGGTTCCGTTCACGGTCTCGCCCAGCATGGCCAGCAGGTTGACCGGCCCGGCCTGGCCAGCGCGCAGCGAATCGATCACGTCCACCCGCCGCTTGTAGTTGTCGGCCTGTCTCTGCCGCTCCAGGTAGCGTGCCTTCACATCGCTGAGTTCGCGGTTTTTCTGTTCCGCAGCAGCCATCTGCTTGGCGATCGACTTCGACTGCTGGTCCAGCCGGTACCAGTAGCCAAAATTCAACGCCCCGGCTATCAGGATTACGACCAGCACCTTCAGCTTGGGCGAACCCATGTCGCCCATCTCCATGGCCGGCATCGTCGGTCCACTGGACCCGCGCTTGCCTTTCCCCTTGGATGTTTCGAGCAGGTTGATTCTGATCATAGAGATTCAAAGCTCCTCAAAGCCAAGCCCACGGCAACTGCGAGCTGACCCGGATTCTGCTCCACCAGCTCCACTCCCGGACCTTCCGTCGGCGGCACCACGCGCTGAAATGGATTCAACAATTCAACCGGCATCGAAAACTCCTGCCGCAATGCTTCCATCAACCCTGGCACTTTTGCCGAACCGCCCGCCAGGTAAATCTTTTCGATGTGCTCACCCGCCGCGCTCGCCCGGAAGAAGTCGAACGTCTTCTGGATTTCCAGCACGATGATTTCGGTCACCTGTTGAAGGATCGGCGCTTTCGCGTCCTCGCTCACCGTTCCCACCTTCTCGCCCAGCTTCAGTTTCTCTGCATCCTCGAAGTTCAGGTCCAGCTCTTTCTGCAGAGAATCCGTATATTGGTGCCCACCCACGCTGACGTCGCGCGGGAACAACGGCGTTGTGCCTTTCACGATGTTGATGTTCATTACGCTGGCGCCCAGGTTCAAAAGCGCCACCACCTGGCCCGGCGCCGGCTGGTAGTTGTACTCGTAGCAGTTCTGCAGAGCCAGCGCATCGATGTCCACAATAGCTGGGGTGCGCCCCGCCATCGAGAGTACGTTGGTGTAGTTCAAAATCTTGTCCTTCTTCACAGCCACCAGCAAAACGTCCATCTGCGGGCTGCCCGCTTCTTCGGAGAGAATCTGGTAATCCAGGCTCACATCCGCCAGGTCGAAGGGGATGTGCTGCGCCGCTTCCTTCTCGATAGTCTCGGCCAGTTCCTGGTCGCTCATCGAGGGCAGCGAGATCTTTTTGACGATCACCGAGTGCCCGCTCACCGCCGTGGCCACCGCTTTGGTTTTGATCAGGCAGTCAGCGAACAGCTTCGAAATCGCGCTCGACACCGTTCCCGAGTCCACGATCATCGAATCGACCACAATGTCAGAGGACAGCGGTTCCAGCCCCAGGTGCGACACTTCGATCTGCCCACCCTTTTTCTTCAACTCCACTGCCTTGATGCTGGAAGAGCCCACGTCCAGACCTACTATCGTCTTCGATCCCATTCCAAACATGTGTGCCCGCCTTTTTAGTATCGCCGGCGTCCCGCCGGCTTTTTTTAGCACCGGCATCCCGCCGGCACTCTTAACTACTGTGAACTGGCCGCAGCCTTCGTTGCCGCCTTCGCCTTATGCTTCGTTCCCGATTCCATCTGGCTCGACTTCTCTTCCATCCACTGGTCCAGCTTCGATTTCTTGAAGCGCCAGCGGTTGCCCAGCTTGAAAGCAGGAATCTTCTGCTCCCCAACGTACTTGTAAAGCGTGTCCGGACTCACTCCCAGGTATTGCGACGCCTGGCGTATGTTCATCACTTCTCGCGAGTCGGCCATGTTTCCTTGCCCCAGTTCCTTGCCTCTCCACCAGAACCATCCCGCTCCGGTGTCGCCGGCCCGCGGGGCTTACCTTGAAATCCCTGCCCTCCAATGCCTGTCCGGGGGCTCTCGGTGTCCAGAGCATATATCAGCCCTGAAAAGCCCCGCCTCAGAGCGAATCTCCCAGTTTTATTGGGTTTTATGCCCATTTTCTGGAATTAGTGGTAAGGCTGATTTAGGGGAGTGTCTATATATTGTGGTGGAATTCGTCCTATACCCAATTAGAAGTAGTTTTACGAAGGGGCGTACCAAGTCACTGGCGGACCGGTAACTGAAGTACTACAGACGGTACGGAAGTACTATATCGACGGCTCAAGCTGCTGCCTTAGCTGGCTTTAACTTCTAGAAGGGTGGAGCGCTAGCCAGTTACCCAACGATCCGCAAACCTCGCAGGCATGACCGCGTCTAGACGACCGACTATGCGGACGTGGCACATCAAGGCGCATTCACGGTTAGCGTGGTGATCCCGCAGACCGAACCGGAGATCGCGGCAATCGTCGTGGAACCAGCCGCAACACCCGTGGCCAATCCCCCCGGCGCAATTGCCGCCACGCCGGTATCGGAGGATTTCCATGTAGCGGAAGATGTCAAGACTGCAGTGCTGCCGTCACTGTAGGTGCCCAAAGCGGCGAATTGTTGGCTCTCGGATACCGTGAGCGAAGGACCAACGGGAGTAACGGTGATAGTCACCAAGGCTGGCGTGAGAGCGACATTCAGGTTATCAGCTCATAGAGAGCGTCCCATATTAGGCGACTACGAAGCACGTTCCCGTCGTCACGCCGTCGGCGAGTCCGCTGGAATTAATTGTTGCCACTGTGGGGTCAGAAGAATTCCAGGAGGCCAGGTCGGTCAAATCTTGTGTGCTGTTGTCGCTGTAAGTTCCCGTAGCCTTGAACTATTGGCTGGCGCCAACTGGAATCGTCGGTGCCACTGGGGCCACGTCAAGCGAGACGAGGGTGGCGCCCGAGGAATTCGTCGTCGCCGACTTAGAACTTCCTCCGCACGCGTCCATCAAACAGATAGTGCCCAAGCACAGCAGACTAACGACCCGTCGTACACTCTGTGCGCCAACCATGCCAAATCTACTGCACGTCAGAAACCTTGCCGTTCAGGAAAGTCACCTTCAGATCCTTGTAAACATAAATCTGCTTTGCTCCGAGGTTGACGATCTTGTCCGGCTTCCCCATCGCTGCCTGTACCTGGTCCAGCGTCATCCCCTTATCGATGCTCTGCGGTTCGGCTTGTGGCGCTTGATCCTGGGCCGCTGGCTGCTGCCCTCCTTGCTGCTGAGCTCCCTGATCCCCGCCTTGCTGCTGATCTCCGCCCTGCTGCTGCCCGCTATCATCGCTCTGCTTCGCATCGTCACTGCTGATCGAGAGCAGTGTCCCAATCGTATCCTCGACCTGCCCCGCGCTCGCCGTCGCCAAAGATCCCTTAGGGAACACGAAGATAATGTTCGTCTTGTTGTAGGTGGGCGGATCGAGCTTGTTGCACTTGTCGCACGCCACAATGCCCATCGTCACCTGATCCTTGTCCAGACTGACGTCGATCTTCGTGGCGTACACCTTGTCACCCTTGGCGAACAACTTGGTCGTCTGTTCCTTCCCGAACTTCTTCATCCCGAAGCCAATGCCCTTCGTGAGCATCGCATTGGGGGCCTTCACCGTTCCGTTCTCGTACTTATTGTTTTGCACGCTGTTGTCCGAATAAGGCACGCCCAGCAGGCCGCCCTTCTGGACCGCCAGCAGCGTGCCCTCCTCCACCACGGAATATCCGCTCGTGTCCGACCCCATCTTCACCAGCTTGTACTGCGCGGCCAGTTGCTCCTGCAAAGAAACCGCCTGGGCATTCGCCAGCACCATCGGAAAGATCGTGCCAGCCAGGAGCAGAACCCCCGGAATCAGGTCGCGGAATTTCTTCGACATGGTAAAACCCTCCGTTCAGGTCTCGTTAAGAGATTGATCTTAGCCGCGCGCTGTACGGCGTCGAGAAATTGGAGAAGGGAGCGTCGTTCTCCGACGCCCCCCGATCCATCGAGCACGGATCCATCGACCACGGATCGATTGAGCAGGATCGATTAATCAGTGATCGATCAATCAGCGATCGACTAATCAGTGATCGATCGATCATCAATCCTCGATCAGTGCACTGCGTTCTGCTTGCGGTCCGTTCTACTGCCCGCCGCCTCCCGCAGCCGCTTCCTGCTTGACCTGCTGCTCGGTCTGGTCGGCCGCCGCCTGCTGGTCTTGCAGATCCTTCGCCGCGGTCGCATCCGGTGGCGGAGGAGTAACCGCCCCAGCCTGCGTGCCCGTATCAGGCGCCGCCGGCATACCGCCCGTCCCTTGCTTCTTCGCCATCTCACCCATGCCGTTCGTAATGTTCTCCTGGAAGTGGTTGTACATTTCCTGGAGATCATCCACTTTCACGGCAACGGTTGCTCCCGACGCACAGTCGCCCTTCTTGGTCGCCGAGACGCTCGCATTCACGTTCTGGTCTCCATCCGGAGTGTCCGTCAGGCGCGTAATCACATCGCCCGACGACAAGGCACATTCCTGACCGTTAGCCACTACCGTCACGTCAGAATCCACCACAAACGTGCGTTGCGAAGGATCGAGCGCCGGCGGCGGTGTGTTGTCGCTGGTAGTAGGCGCCGGAGCTGCCGATGCGGTTTGTCCGCCGGATGCTGGTGCTTGCTGCGCCGCCTGTGCCTGCTGCGCGGCCAACTGCGCCTTCACTTCCTGGGCAATCGCCTCTTTAACCTCGGGCGTCAACGCCACCGGACCCGCTGCCGGCGCAGGAGCAGCGTCTGCTCCGCCTCCGTCCCCGCCGCTGGCCGCCGCATCCGCTGCCACTGCGTCCGCGTTGGCTTCAGCCCGAGCCGCATAGGCTGCCTGTAACTGCTGTGCGATCAGATAATCCGTCAGCCAGTAGTAGGGGGCAGCATACACGGGATAAGGATTCCACCATCCGCCATAGAATCCCCACCATGGCGCTCCTCCCCAACCCCATGCCCCAATACCCCAGGCAATTGGCACCCCCCAAGGATGGAAGCCCCATCCATAAAATCCCGGATGGTACCAAACCCCTGGGTAATAGCCGTAGTACATATGTCCGCCCCAGCCATACCCGCGATAAAGCCCTACGCTGTAGTGCCCGTTGCGATAGAAAGTTCGCGAATAATACGCGTGCCCGCCGCGGGTCACGTAGGCGCGCTGCACATAACCGCCATGCCGTCCCACGTTCACGACGCGGGCTCCGTTGTGTTCACCCACAACCCTGCCCCCACCGTGGATCCCGTGCTCAATGTGCATTCCGCCGCGGTCGATCGAACGCACTGACCCGTTCGGACGGATGTTCGCGTGCCCGCCACCCTTCAGCGCTACCGTTCGCCCAGGCGCTCGGCCGCCGGCTCCGCGATTAGCGGCTGCCGTCCCGCGGCCTGCAGCCGTGTTTCCTCGCCCCGCCGCCGTATTCCCACGACCGGCCGTCGCGTTCCCTCGACTCGGCGTCGTAGTCCCGTGGCTCGCCGCCGCGTTTCCTCGACTCGGCGTCGTAGTCCCGTGGCTCGCTGCCGCGTTCCCTCGACTCGGCGTCGTAGTCCCATGGCCCGCTGCCGTGTTCCCCCGGCTCGGCGTCGTCCCATGGGCCGCCGCCGTGTTCCCGTGCGAAGCCGTTGCACCGCGCGACGGCGTCGCCCCGTGCGAAGGCGCTGCGGCATGAGATGGCGCCGCGGCATGTTGCGCCGGCGCCGCCTTAGGAGCAGGTGCGCTTGTCTTCTTCTGGCCCCAGGCAAAAGCCGGAACCGCCATCAAGAGCAGAAGCACTACCCACTTCTGCAGCATATTTTCATCTTTCGAAATGCGATTCATTACCGCCTCCTGACCACCAGAACTTTTTCGCGACCCTGCATTTCCCAAAACACTGCCCCTCATCCGAAGTTGCGCATTCGCTCCGCTCTCTGCATCACGGACGACATTCGCCGACTTCATGCACGTGGTTAATCAGTTTCCAAGACCGGAGGGATGGCCTGCACGATGCGCGTGACCCGATTGCAGACAGGGCGCCACGAGCAGGCCGTATCTTGGGGCGAAAAAACGTTACCAGAAGTCGGTCGCTTGCGCAATCATTTCCATTTGACGGATCTTGGCGCACTTTAGCTTGTCATCCTGAGCAAGCGTTCTTTGCGCGGCGAAGAGCCTGTCCCGAGCTTGCCGAGGGGATCTGGGCGAGCCGCCACGCCTCCACGGAGCCTTGCCCTGAGAGAGCGACAGCGACCGAAGGGCGCGTTTGGCTCGCTTCCTTCGCCCCGCTGCTGTAATCTATCTTTCTTTCTGACGGAGGAACCACTTGCGCTACCTCGATCGTCTGCAACCCCTCGGGCTTCTGGTAATGCGCCTTGCCTTGGGCGCGGTTCTGTTCGTCCACGGTTACCACAAGGTCTTCGGCGGACTTCACCATCACGCTGACCTGGTCGCCAGCCTCGGACTCCCGCGATGGTCGGCCTACCTCTCTGCCTTCACTGAATTTGTTGGCGGACTGATGGTTCTCCTGGGCCTGTTCACGCGAGTTGCCGCGTTCGCCCTTTGCGTCGATCTCACCGTAGCCATCGCCAAGGTCAACTTCCACAACGGGCTGATGGGCAACGCCGGATACGAATTCCCTCTTGCCCTCGCCGCTCTTGCCTTTGGCCTCATCTTCTTTGGTGGCGGCCCCATCGCCTTCGACCACATCCGCGCCCCCGGCGGTGGCGGCGGAAAGTCCAAATAGCCGCGTAGCGCCGGCGTCTCGCCGGCCCGTCGGCACCGCAACTTATTTCCAGTCTCAGGGTTTGCAAGCACTTACAACAGCGGACCTTAGAAGATCGAACCTTTGAGGTATCTTTACAAATACCTGGCTCCAGTTGAATGTGAGCCCGGCTGAAATTATGATGAGACGTTACAGAATTTGCTGCATCCTAATGATTTCACCGACGCATCTTAATCGTTACAACGAACTGATTTAGGAGGTTTCTCTTGAGAAAGTTAGCGATCCTGGTACCAGTTTTCGCCTTCCTGGCCCTCGTCCAATTGGCCTCTGCTCAGCAAGGGGACATCATGATCGGCGGCGGCACCCTTCTGTCATCCTCCCCCGCCAGCGGCCTAGGGAACTTCCAGCAGCCCGCGGAAAAGGGCGGCGCCTACCTGAACATTAGCGGCGACGTAGTCACCTTCAAACACCGCTACGGCTTTGGCGTTGATGTCGCCTGGAGAGCTAGCCAGGGCAACTATCCGGATTTCGAGGACACAACTTACCGTCCCATCCTGACCGACTTCAACGCCGTCTTCCAGCCGAAAATCACCAAGAGAATCGGCGCCGATCTCTTCGGCGGCATCGGCATTGCCAGCACGCGCTTCTACGTCCCAGAGGTAACATCCTGCAGCTACTTCAGCGGGTGCATCAATTACAGCAGCAGCGATCACTTCATGGAAGACCTCGGCGGCGGACTCCGCTACTACGTTTGGCATCACTTCTTTGTCCGCCCCGAGCTTCACTACTATCACATCCAGAATAACGTCGAGTTCAACTCCAACAACGTCTTCCGCGTCGGCGGCTCAATCGGATACACCATCGGTAACGACTGAGCCCCCACGCCACGGATGCTCACTGTTTTGGTATGCTGGGGCGGCACAATAAGGGGGCGGCAGAATACGGGGGCGGCCGATTCCGGCTGTCCCCAGTCCTTTTTGCCGCGGGGGGGGGTAGCCACGTGGGCGGTAGCCACGTGTGGTTGCTTCGCCGGGTTCCACCACTCTGTTGGGTGAACTCCAGAAGTCCGACTGAACAAACGAGGGATTTGTATTGAGAAAATTCGCGCTGCTTGCATCCGCCTGTACAATTCTTCTATTTGCCAACCTGGCCTCCGCCCAGCAAGGGGACATTCTGGTCGGCGGCGGCGAACTTTATTCACTCTCGTCCCCCACCGACATAGTCACCTTCCAGCCTCTGACAGAAACGGGAGGACTCTACATCAGTCTCGCTGGGGATGTCGTTACCTTCCCGCATCGTCTCGGCATTAATGTCGAAACTTCCTGGAGGTACAAACAGGGAAGCTATTACGGTTACGAAAATTACCGTCCTTTCTTCACCGACGCGAACGTCCTCTTCCAGCCGAAAATCAACAAGAAAATGGGCCTCGACTTCATGGCCGGCATCGGCGTTGCCAGCAACCGGTTCTACATCATCGATTCCTGTGGCAGCCCGGGATGCGTTAACTTCACCAGCAGCAATCATTTCATGGAGGACTTCGGCGCCGGCTTCCGGTACTACGTTTGGCACCGCATACCTCACGTCTTTGTGCGTCCTGAGGCTCACTACTACCACGTCCAGAACAATCAGGGATTCAACTCCACTAATGTCTTTCGCGTAGGCGCCTCGATCGGATACACCTTCGGCAAGTAATCCAGCTGAACAAGGCTGCGGCTGGAGAATAAAAAAGGCAGCGTCCGCGGACGCTGCCTTCCTTAGTTTCAACAACAAGCTTCATGATCAGACTTCATGAATCAAGCTTCCATGATCAAGCCTACGGCTCCTGCATGCAAATATCGGCTTCATGGATCGCCGCGTCCAGATGCTTGATCGCCTCCACGCGGTGGCCGTGGAAATCGTGAGCCGCATTTTCCAGATAGTGATGGGCGCTATGCATCGCGTCCAACGCCGCTGCGATCTCCGGGTGAGGTGGCATCGCTGGTGAGGCCGCCGCCGGCACTGCTGCCGCTGCCGCAACCGGTGCCGCTGCCGCCTTTGGACCAGCCGCCCCCACCGGCAAAGCCAGGGCTAACAGAAGTGTTGCTGTGATCAATAGAGTGAAGATCCCGATATTCTTCATGTGTTCCTCCTCGTCCGAATTCCGGCGCGGACGCCGCCGGTAAAATCACTGGCCACGGACCCTGCCTTGGCAAGAGCACGCCCGCGACACCCGCACAGTATAGTCGCGCTCCGCCAAAATTCCCCCGTGCATACGTTGACTCTTAAGGTGCTCGTCTGAAGCTTGGTTCCAAAACGAAACTGGTTTTTAAACCAAACCCGATCTTCAAACGTACCCGGTTTTAAAACGAATCTTGCGGAACCTAAACGGCACTTTTGCTCCGGCTGCTCCACCATAGCCACAACGCGCCCAGTACTACCACCGCGCCGACCGCTAAGTCGAAGCGCCTAAGATCATGGGCTAACCGGCCCCAATGTCCGCCAAACAAATATCCTGCGCCGCAAATCGCGCTGACCCAAACCGCGGCTCCAAGGAAGTTGAACAGGAAGAACTTCCGCCAGGGCATGTGCAGCGCTCCCGCCAGCAGCGCAGCCAGCACCCGCATGCCGAACAGGAATCGCGCCAGAAAAACCGTGGCCGCCCCGTAGCGCTCGAACAGTCGATCGCCCCGCTCCACCGTCTCCGCCCGAATGGAAAAAACATCCCGGTAGCGTTCGATCAGGGGACGCCCTCCGTGCCGCCCCAGCGCAAAACCCAGCTCTCCGCCCGCCGTCGTGGCCACAATCCCCACCAGAACGACCCAGGGAAACTGCAACTCATGTTCGGAATAAGCCAGAAAGCTGGCCAGCAATAGAATCGTCTCACCCGGCAAAGGCAAACCGGCGCCCTCCAGCAACAACAGCGCCGCCACGGCCCAATACCCATAGTGCACCAGCGCGCCCCGCAGCAACTCAAAAATGTGGTGGGTCATCATTTGGGCTTGTCACCCAGAACACGTTGTCATCCCGAGAGAGCGCGTTCTCGGCGCGAAAGTAAGGATCCGGGCTCAGGTTTGTCATCCTGAGCGAGACGCTTTTTGTCTCGCGAAGGACCTGGGCGAGCCGCGCGAATCCACGGAGCCTGCCCTGAGAGAGCGACAGCGACCGAGGCGCGTTTGGCTCGCTTCCTTATCGCACTCTCTCAGCCGGGAACCTTCTCGCTCGTCAAGAATTCAACCAACGCCCGGTTGAACTCTTCCGGACATTCCTCGTAGGGCAAGTGTCCAATGCCAGGAAAAACAATAAACTGAGAATTCGAAAAGTATTTCGCCAGCGGCGCTGCCGATGAAGCATACACCGCCGAATCCTTGCTGCCCCACATGAAAAGAGTAGGAACGCTAGCCAGCTTCGGCAGCGCAGCCTCCAGTTCGCGCAGGTCTGTCGTCCAGGTGCGCACAATGCTCAGTGCGTGCTCGAACAATCCCGCCTTCGCCAGCGGCGCCATGTATCCCTCCAGCGTTCCCGGAGGAATGCGGCCGCGCTCGCCATAGATGCGACCGTGCCAGTAAGGATAGGAGAAGCGCATGTGCGCGCTCGTCAGCCGGAACAGCGCCGTCCCCAACCTGCTGCCGATAAAAGGCGCCAGCAGCCGCCCATGAGCCGAATAAGGATTCACCGGCGCCACCAGCACCAGTCGCCGCAAGCCGAGTTCGGGACAACGCCCAGCATTCCCACTCAGGCATTCTGCAGCCGCCATCATGGCAACCGCACCGCCATGCGAAGTCCCCAGCAGATCGAACGAAGAAATTCCCAGCCGCTCGACGAACCGCAGAAGCCGCCGCGCCGTCCCCCGCAGCGAGTGATCGATCCCAGCCGGGCGATCCGAGAACCCCGCACCCATCATGTCCGGCGCATAAACCGTCGCATAAGGCGCCAGAGCCGGCATCGTGAATCGCCACGAGAACGAATACCCCAGCAGCCCATGCAGCAGAATCAACGCCGGCCCCGACCCCGTGCGCAGGTAGCGCATGCGCGCCCCATCGAAATCCATCCAGCACCCTTCCACTCCAGCGCCCAGCGCCGGAGTGAAGCTACGTTCATGCAGAGTAGAACTTTCCCGGCCTGCCGCCATCACAGCCAAATCTTCTCACTCCCGAGACAACTCTTTCTGCTCCACCAGATTCTTATTTAAATGAACATCGCCTCTGTTCACTTCACCTGGGGAGCTCCGGCTCCCCGTTTTTCGCGCAGGTCTTGGGTCTTAGGCGTCAGGTCCTTGGAGGCTCGTACGCGACAGGCTGTGGGCTTCCCAAGATCTGACACCCTATGACCTAACACCTGGGCTTCTCACGCCGCTTGCTTCCGCCTCTTCCTCAACAGCTTCTTCAGCACCCGAATCCCCTTATCGACATGCTTCTCCTCCAACAAAAACGGAGGCAGAAACCTCACCACGGTATCCTGCGTAGAATTGAAGAGCACTCCCTCAGCCAGCGCCGCATCCACAATCGGCCGCGCCGGAATCTCCAGATTGATCCCCTGAACAAACCCCCGCCCGCGAACTTCCTTCGCGGCACCGCTCTTCTCGACAACCGATTTCAGTTCCTGCTGCAGATAAGCCCCAACTTTATTCACGTTATCCAGCAGCTTCTCTTCTTCCACGATCGCGAGAAACTCCAAAGCCACCCGGCAAGCCAAGGGACCGCCACCAAAAGTAGTCCCATGTTGTCCCGGTGAAATCGCATTAGCGAATTCTTCCTTGGCGATGAACGCCCCCAGCGGCAGCCCTGCCGCAATCGGCTTGGCAATCGCCACAATATCCGGAGTCACTCCAAAACTCTGAAACGCAAACATCGTCCCCGTACGCCCCAACCCGCACTGAATCTCATCAAAGATTAAGGCCGCCCGGTGCCGATCGGCCGCCGCCCGGCACGCCTGCAGAAACTCCACCGAGCATTCATAGATTCCACCTTCGCCAAAAATCGGCTCCAGCACAATCGCGCAAGTGTTGTCGTCAACCGCCGCCCGCAACCCCTCAATATCGTTCTGCCGGACAAATGTCACGTCTTCCAGCATCGGCTCAAATCCCTTGCGATGCTTCTCCTGCCCAGTCAGCGACAGCGCTCCAAACGTCCGCCCGTGATACGACCCCTCGAGCGCCACCAGCCGCGACTTCGTCTCGCCCCCGGCGCGATGCCCCGCCAGCCGTGCCAGCTTGATCGACCCCTCAATCGCCTCAGTCCCGCTGTTCGAAAAAAACGCCCGCGCATTTCCAAATGAGCTGCCCAAAAGCCCGCACAACTTCTCCGCCAGGGCCCCCTGATACTCGTGGTAATAAAGATTGGAGACGTGAATCAGCTTCCCCGCCTGCTCCCGAATCGTCTTCACGATCCGCGGATGCGCATGCCCCAACGCATTCACCCCCAAGCCGGAAACAAAGTCGAGATAGCGCCGGTCGTCAATGTCGTAAAGAAACACGCCCTTCCCGCGCGTCAACGCAATGGGATACCGGTTGTAGGTCCCCAGCAAATACCGCCGCTCCAACTCCGCAATCTGTTCAAATGTTTTCATAGGAAGACTTGATTGTAACGGAAGACGAATGTGCCGTTTTGGGAAAGAAAAAGCGTCCTTCGGACGCCCGATAACAGCCCGGCGTTTCAACGCAGCGTCCGATATCGAGAAGCCCCATCCCGTCCCGTAGGGACGGCTGAACCACATGGAGCGACCAGCAGTTCGGAAAACTGAGCAATTTGGAGCAGCGCCCATTCCAGCTTGTGAATAGTGTAAGAGCAGTACGCGAACAGCCTAACAACACTGAGGAGAATTCATGAAGATATTCACATCTCTTGTCCTTGCTGCGATTGCCGGAATGTGCCTTACGGTCACCGCTCCCAAAGTAGATGCCCAAGTCGCCGTCGACATCGGGGTCGCCCCTGATTGTCCGTATGGCTACTATGACGCCGCTCCCTATGGTTGCGCCCCTTATGGCTACTATGGCTCGGAATGGTTTACCGGCGGCGTCTTTATTGGCGCCGGCCCGTGGTTTCATGGTTCCGATGACTTCCGGGGCCACGTAAATAACCGCTTTCATCCCGAACACGGCTATACGGGCCCAACGCCGCAACGTGGCGAGAAAGCCGAGCCGTCAAAACGTATCGATAAGGTCGCCCACTTCAAAGGAAACGAAGTGCGTGATGGGCGCGGCCACACCGGCGGAGGCAAGCGGAGCTAAAACAGGCGGAACCCGGCCAAACCAAGACTCTTGACGGTGCCCCCGTCCAAGCTCGGCTTGGGCGGGGATTTTCAAATCAGTCTTCAGCGACTAGCCGACTATTCCGTACCCGCTTCAACGACAGCTCCAGTCATTTCCGCGTTCTTGAAGTTAAGCATCACCTTCGACCCCTCCCGCACATTCAGCACCAGGGGGGGACGAAAGCAGGCGATACAGATCCCGCGTTTGTGCCGCACGCTCCTATAGACAATGCCTGCCGAACCATTGGTCAGCAGTTGAAATCCCAACCTTTGCGATGCCGCGTAGCTGTTCGGATCTAAACAGCCCGCAAAATCCGCGGCTCCCCGCAAATCATGAAAGTCATGTCTAAAATCGGCGATATAGTCAATATAGGAAAAAGCCTCCTCCGATTTCCATCCGACTTCTTTCAGTTCGGCGGCTCGATGAAAAGCCACTTCGGTTTGCGCGGTTTCCATCTCGAAACTCGCATACCACGCTCCTCGTCCCGCGCTGTTGAAGCGTCCTCCAAAGGGATTTGCGTGAGTGAACGTCGCATTGACGATATGCGCGAGCCGGAAGCCTGAAACCAGCTCAATCGCGCTGATGCCAGGTAGATTTCCGCTCTCCCCTAGCAATCGATCATTCGTCGCGCCCTCCAATTCGGCAAGGTCGCTGAGCAGATCGTCGTCGCCTTGTGCGATGAGATCGAGGATTGGCCTGCCGCGGTCGCTGTAACGATATGGAATGAGACGATGCGTCCCATCCTGTTCCACCTTGGTCAGCTTCGGGAATTTCATTTGCCGCCGCGACGCGCGTCCAGCAGTTGCCGGACCCTCATCAGCGCAGGGATCCCGCCCTTCTTCACGTAATTGACAGGCGAATCTCCTCCAAACATCGGATTCGTGTTCGCCAACTGCATCCAGGCATCGGCCAACTTCTCGCCGTAAAGAATGTTAAGCCCCTTATAAATCCCGATCAAAAACGAAATTCGCGTGAGCTGATCTTCATCGAGTGTCCTGGCAGTTTTGTTCTTCATCGCGTAGAAGCTACCGCTCGAAAGTCCACCGATTAACCCTCGCGTATCTTCATCGCGTAACTTCCAACGCGCGGCGATCCGAAGCAGACCCTTGATAGCAGCCGGGCTGAGCCGGGCTCGATTTTCCCTGCTCGACAGATCGGCAGCTGTGTCCCACGAAAAGCCGACGACCGCCTGCTGCATCGTGACCATTTTTGAGCCTCCACTTATGGAGTAATATTACTACATTTCTGGAGCACCGGCAAGTCCAAAACATTCGGTTTCTTAGGAAGTGCCATCGTAAAGGCAGGGCAAGTACTTAGGTTCTTCCGGAAGCCGGATTCCCGAAAGCCGAAACCCGCCTCAATACAGCGGCCCTTCCCCCGGAGGCCGCGTCTTCCATCTCCGGTGCACCCACAACCACTGCTCCGGATACTTCCGCACATAATCTTCAATGATCGATGTAAATTTCTGCGTGTTGGCCTTGATATCAGCCTCCAGATCGCCAGTGCGCACCAACTCCACAGCCGGATCAAATCGCAGCCGGTATTTCCCCAGCTCCGCGTCCCAGATCGTGAACGTCGGCACCACAGCAGCATCGGTGCGCAAAGCAATCCGCGCCGGCCCGGCAGCCGTGCAAGCCGGAATCCCGAAAAAATCCACAAAAATCCCCTGCGGCGGAGTCATATTCGTATCCATCAACATCCCCACCACTTCCCCCGCCTTCATCGCCGAGAGCAGCCCCCGCACAAAATCATCCTTGTCGACAGCCTTGTTGCTGTGCATTGTCCGGTAGCGAAGGATCAGTTCACCCAGATAAACGTTGTCCATGCCCCGCATGAGCACGTGCATCCAATGCCCATGCATCGACAAAACAAAAGACGAAAGCTCCCATCCCCCAAAATGTCCCGCAAACAACAGCACGCCCTTGCCCCGAGCGTGCGCCCGTTCGTAATTCTCAAACCCGTCATACACAACAGCCTGATCAACGTTCTCGAGCGTGTACTCAGGAAAGTGGCAGACCTCCGCCAGTTGCCGTCCCAGCGAAGCAAATTCCCCGCGCAGAATCCGCGCCCGCTCCGCCTCACTTTTTTCAGGGAACGCCATGGCAAGATTGCGCATGCCCACCTGTCGCAATCGCACGTGCAGAAGATAAACTACAAAAGCCAGGCCAATGCCGGCCGCCCGAGCAAGCGGACGCGGCAAAATACCCATGATTTTGATGAACGGCCACGCTGCCGCGTACTCAAGTCGCTGCCGCATTTAGGGAAGCGGAACGGTAAACCGACAAAAATCATTTGTCAATCAAGTTGAATTGTCATCCTGAAGCGGGCGCCCTTTGCCCGCTGAAGAATCTGGGCGAGCCGCGCCATGTGTCGCGTTCTTTGCGACACAATAAGGGCGCGTTTGGCTCGCATCCCTACTTCGCCGCTTCCTGCGCCCACTTCGCCAGCGTAGTCAAAAACGGACTCGCTCCCGCCGGCGGAGGAATCTCTCCAATCAGCAACGTCCGGAACGGCACCATGCGCCCATAAAACTCCCGCGTGCTGTCCTTGTCCTGCTTGATCTGAGCCCCGTTCAGGGTCACTCCCGCAAACAGTCCGCGGGCCCGTGAATAGGTCAGCACCTCGGCTCGCATCTTCCAATCGGTATTCCCCTCGGCATGACGCCCCACTGGCCCTGCCGCCACCGACGCATCCGCCCCCAACGCAAACTCGCTCGACAGCAGATGCTTCATTCCATCTTTGTTCATGACCAGCATCACCAGGTCCACGGCCTGCCCGCCGATCTGAAACCCAAAACTACCGCCGGTCACGACAAAGAATGCCGGAGCGCTCCATCCCGTCGGCGTGCGGCAACTGGCCAGACCGCGCCCATACTTGGCGCCCACAATAAAGCCGCCCTTCAGCATCGACGGCACCACCGCCACGCACTCCGCCGACCCCAACACTTCCTGCGGGATTCCCTTATCCGGCGCTGCCTGGATTTCATTCAGCACATCGGCCGCCGCCTGCAGCCGGTCCTGCGCCTTCGAGTCATTGGGCTGATCGTCAGCCGCAATCGAAAACCTGCACAGACACACCACCACAGCAAGCAGAAGAAGCTTTTTCATGGTTCCTCTTTCACGTCAAGATTCCCTGGGAGCAATGATCTGGATTGTAAATGATGCGCTCGAGGTTGTGTCAGCAACGCTTTAGCAGCAAGGAATGAGTTCAAGACTATTGTGAAGCAGAATCACTGTGCAGCAGACCAGGCATCCGGAGACAAAAAAATCGGGGCTGAAAGTGGTGACCCTAATCGCCACTCTCAACCCCGTCTCCCAGGTTCTGTGGTAGGTGACACGAGTATGCGTCGGACACGCTTTCCCGACAAGATTACCGAGGTCAGTGTCCCGAAGTAACTAATTCCGCGGTGTCATCCTGAGCTTAGCCGTTCTTCAGGTCCCGCTCCTCAGGCGCTGGGTACTAGGTACTAGGTACTAGGTACTCGGCGCTTCCCTACTTCGCCGCCACCAGCGAATGCGTAATCGCATGCACCGACAGCGCAATCCGGTTCTGCACGCCTACCTTGCGCATCAATTTCGCCACGTGCGCCTTTACCGTACGCTCCTCAATTCCGAGCTGAGCGCCAATCTCTTTGTTGGAGCGCCCTGCCACCAGCATCTCCAGCACTTCCTTCTCGCGATCTGTGAATGTCACGCGACCTGCCGGAAAAATACGCCCCGGAGCCGATGACACCCGCTCAATGAACATCGAAAGCACCTTCCGCGGCGCCCAAACCGATCCCTGACTTACAATGCGAATGGCCTGCGTAAATTCGGCCGGCGAAGCCGCCTCATCCACATAGCCCTTGGCCCCAGAAGCGATCGCCTTAAGAATGGTCTCTTCATCCACGCCCGACCCAGTCACAATAATCCGCAAGTCCGGCCGTGTCGCCTTCAGGCTCGCCATCACATCAAAAAGGTTTTGTCCCGATCGATTTCCCAGAAGAATCAAATCGACGTTCTGCAACGTGGAAATCTCAGGTAGACCGGCGGAGACCAGTTCGAACTCCGGCTCAGAGTCAAACAAGGCGCGGAATCCCACAAACCTCAGCGGGTCGCTCTCCACGACGGCAATTTTGATTATCGGTTTTCTCGCAACAGCTGCTTTCATAGTTTTCCCTATAGGGCGTAATGTCTTAGCTAGAGCATAGCGGCATTTGTCCTTACTGCAAAGAGAAGTGACCGAAGCCAAATTACGGGAGTAACATGAAAAAGAACCTCGAAAACCCGTTCTACAGCGGAGATTGGCGGGATAATTCTCGCCGCCACTCACGGAGAAGATTCAGCATGAAACAAAATGTCACCCGTTTTCTTGCCATAATCGCCAGCACGACCATCGCAGCCTCCACCCTCCTCGCGCAGGAGCCGCCGCCCACCGCTGCGCCGGCCACGTCGCCTCAGACCCCTGCCCCAACCTATCAGCCGAAATTTCGCGGCGACCCCGCCCGCTCTGATTCCGAGGCCGCAGCCCTTGCCTATATGCGAGTCGTGATCCGCGCCGAGCACCAATTCAACAAGCAGTACAACCACTTCGCCACGTCTCTCGCCGAACTGGTTCACTCCGGATCGTTTACCAAACGCATGGTCAACCTGGACCGCGGCGATTACACCGCCAGCTTCGAAGGAAAGAAAGACAGCTTCATCCTGACCATGACGCCGAAGCAGCTCGACGCCCAGCACCGCTCCTTCTACGCCGAAGACGACGGCAAAATTCACGCCGACGAAGAAAAACCCGCCGACGCAAAATCCCCAGTCGTTAAATGATCCGACTCTCGGCGCTCTCCTCCTCTCTGTCATCCTGAGCGGAGCACGAACTTCGCGAATGCGAAGTTCGTGCGGAGTAGAAGAATCCCTTGCCTCTGTACGGATCCCTCGCCATGGCGATGGATTTCCATTACGGGCCACGCTTTGAGCCACCCTCATTTATGATGAAAGAAGAAATTATCCTGAAGAAAGCGAAACGGAGGAATCATGCCCGCAACCATCGGCGCGCCAGCGCCCGAGTTCACCTTGAAAGATCAGGATCAGAAAGAAATAAAGCTCAGCGACTACCGTGGCAAAAAACGCGTCGTCCTCATCTTCTACCCGCTCGACTGGAGCCCAGTCTGCACCAAGGAACACGTTTGCATCGTCAACGACAAAAAGCAGTTTGAGCAACTCGACGCCCAGGTCCTCGGCTTAAGCGTCGACAGCGTGTGGTCCCACAAGGCCTACGCCGAAAAGATGGGAATTCAATACCCGCTGCTGGCCGATTTCCAACCCCGCGGCGCAGTCGCAGCCAAGTACGGCGTCTATCTCGAAGACAAAGGCATCACCGGACGCGCCATCTCCATCATCGACCGCAACGGCGACCTGGCCTGGCACAAAAACTACGACATCCCAGTCGTCCCGGATATAAAGGAAGTCTCCCAAGCCCTGGCCGCAGTGAAATAGGAGCGGTACTGAAAACGAGGCGGAACACGAGGGTGCCCCGTCCTTGTCTCTCCGTTTTTTGGAGAGACAGGGCGGGGATTTTGACTTCTCCATGTTTCCAATCCCTAAGTCCCCGGCTTAATCTCCGCCGCCTTCCCATCCCGATAAATCACCACCAGCGGCTTCCCTCCGTTCGGATAGCGCACAGTCTTCTCCTCCGACGACGCGCCCGCATCCGGAACCCCCATCCCTATCGCGAAGTCGGCCTGCAGTTCATTCATCCCCGGCTTTACCTCATGCTGCGCCACCGCCTGCCAAACCTCCGCCGGCCAGTGCTTATACAGCTCATGCGGATCCTCCACATAAAACATCTCATCGGAATAAATCTTGTACTGCCCTTCCGACTCGAACCCAATGGGAACCGCAAAGCTGTGCCCGTCTTTGTCAAACGTAGCTACCACCTGCCTCCGCCCGCCCGGCGCGGCGACCGTCATCACATCTTTTATCTCCAGCCGCTCAATCGGCCCGAGCAATCCCGCATCATGAACAAAATCGACGCTCTTCACCACCGGCACGTAACGGTAATAGGTGTAACGGTATCCTTCCTTCACCCACTCCGGCTGCAGCGTCAACTGCTGCGCCGATTTCAAATTGAACGGATACAGCTTCTTCGGCACTACGTAGTAGTCCGCATTCGAGTAGCCGGCCTTCTTCGCCTCCGCCTGCTTTTGCTCCGCAACATAATCCTCGTGCCGCTCATAAAGGATGTATCCCGCGCGCAATGCCGCCACCACCACGGCCAGCGCCAAAGCATACTGAATCCACTTCTTCGCCTCTTCGTTCATCATGCGCAAAAACTCTATCAGATTCCTTCCTGGAAGCGGGATTCATTTAGAATCAGGGGTGTAGGAAACACCGGGAGCCTCGAACGATGACGGGACCCAGTCGCTGCCGGGATTGTCATGGCAGTGGCAAGTGTGAGAGCTGTTTCGGGAGCGGAGTGAATGTTCACGTTAATGAGAATGAACCTCACTGTAAGAATTGCGCGGGGACCGGCATCTGCCCAACCTGCAAAGGTAGCGGAAAACCGCAAGGCTTCGTGATCTGAGGACCTAAGATAGACTGGAGAATTGAAGGAGTCTCGCAATGCCTGTCACCGAAGAAGACGTCCTGAGCGCCCTGAGAAGCTGTTACGACCCCGAGATCCCCGTTAACATCGTCGACCTCGGCCTCATCTACAAAGTGAACTTCGCTCCCGTCCCCGCCGAAACACCCGAGCAAGCCAAGCAGGACGTAGCCATCGAGATGACCCTCACCTCGCAGGGCTGCCCCGAGCACGTCAATATCAGCGCGCAAGTAAAGTCGCGCCTCGAGCAGTTGCCCGGCATCCGCAACGCCGCAGTCAACGTAGTCTGGACCCCGCCCTGGACCCCCGAGCGCCTGAGCCCCGACGCCAGAAAGCAACTAGGAATTGAGTAGCGCCGGCGTCCCGCCCCGCCCTAACCCCGAATCTCATCCCAGGCGTTGTAAGCCGACTGCCCCGCGGCATCAGTAATCCGCTTGCCGGCGCGCGCCGCCATCTCCATCACCTGCATGCCCCGGTCAAAATAATCCGGCAGCGCCCGGCGCACCTTCTCGAACTTCTCCGGAAACTCCGACGCCAGCACCGCCAGACCCACGCCCGTGACCAGTACGCCCCCGGCATATTTCTTCTTCAAAAACAAAACCGTCGCCACCCCAATCGATCCCGCCACCGCCGCCTTCTTCCACCCGTCCATGTTTCCCCCAACCAACATTAAGATTTGCGAAAGATTATATCGGAACGTGTGGGAACGGGCGCCTCGCGACCCTGCCCTGAGAGAAGCCGAAGGGTTCAGCCGAGCACCGCGAGGCGCACTGTGTACAGCTGCAATCCCGACGTCGGGAAGCCGTCCGGCCCGTCCACAAGTTAAGAATCCCTAACCATCGCGCCCTCATTACCTTCGCCGCCCCACCGACGTGCGCGCCACTCTCTTGCCAAACGGCTACACTCGAATTGTGAAGCGACACTACACCATCGGACGCATCAAGGGCGGCATGAAGTTCACCTGCACCCGCTGCGCCCACCACGTCAGCACTCTCGACTTCGACGCCCGCGACGGCAACCTCAGGACCCAGGCCGCCACCGCCATTAACCGCCACGCTACCGCAGTCCACCACGAGCCGGTAATGTTCTCCTCCCTCGACACCCAACAGCGCATCTGGCGCACCTGACTCTCTAAATAAACTTTGTCATTCCGAGCGCGCCGAAGGCGCACGAGGAACCTGCTGTTTGCGTGCAGCTGCCACAACCCATGTAGAGCCAGCCGCCTCGGCTGTCAGCGGAGCAAAGGACGCCTAAGCAAGTGTGGAATAAACACCCCTGCCCGTTGCCTTTGACGTTGATCCTTGACTTCGAGCACCCTAATCAAACGGGGGCGCCCCACATTTCGCCTCTTTTGCGAAATGTGGGAACCCCCGACATCATCAGCGCCGTACTTGAAAAGTGTCTTGCCACCCAAGGTGCCTTTTCCACAACCCTCCACACCCCACTGTGACATCCGACCTTGCGCCCACCCCCTAAACTGGAAGTGGTATGCTCCTCCGCGAAATCATCTTCGAGAAACTCTTAGCCACCCCAGCCGGCACGAAATTCGACATTCGTAACACCTTATTTTTCAATATTTTGTGCGCAAACCCTTTGCTTGCAAGATTTTACGCGGACCTTTTCCGCCGCCACGGCTCTAACCCAATTATTATCAATGATTTAGAAACTCGATCCGCAAATTTTTCTTCGCCAGATCCATCCACCACCAACCCAACATCCGAACCATCGAAAGGCTCAACCACCATGGCGGTTAATCCAAACACTCGCGTCTGCACTCACATCAAAGTCAACGGCATCCGCTGTGGCTCTCCATCGCTGCGCCAGGAAGTCTTCTGTTATTTCCATCAGCGGATGATCCGCGGCGTACGCACTAAAGTCACGTCTCCATCCATCGCTAATTTCGAGGACACTCAGGCCATCCAGCTCTCGCTCATGGAAGTTGTGAACGCTCTCCTCCGCAACCACATCGACGTTCCTCGCACCCGCCTCATCCTCCGCGCGCCCAGCATCGCAGCCAGGAATGCCATCAAGACTCGCTTCGATTGTTGGCAAAGCGAAATGGTCAAGGAAGTTCCCGAATATCCCGCAGCCCCACAGGTCGCCGGGCCAGTCGCGATCGCCACCGCCCAGTCCGGCGCCGTCACTGACATCAGCAAGCCGCAGGAAAATCAGTCGGAGCATGACGGCCTAAGCAGCGCTTTTCAGAGGACAGCGAATGCTCACCGCAAGCCGCCGGCCAGCGCCAAGACGACACGTCGGGCACGAGCCCCACGCCGCAGACGCACGGGGTGACAAGGGTTGTTAGATGGAAACAAGCGGACAGCCGATATGAGCGTTGATCGAATCGAAGAATGCTCGGTGGGAGGATATGGCGGAGAAGTGGGAGCAGAGATGTTGTTTGCCGGATAGTCAATTCACAAGCTGGGCGTCGGCATTCGCGAAGCGAAGGCCAACGCAGTCGAAGGACCCCGACCAGGCATGCAGCACTCAAGAAATGTCGAGGCATTCTCACGATGCTGTTGCAGTGCGGGGAGGATTCCCTGAGGCGGCGCAGGGAACCGCCAGCGGCACAGGGGGTCCTTCGACTTCAGAACTGCTCCGCAAAGCGAAGCAGTTCTTTCGCTCAGGATGACAGAGCGTGCATCGCTATGAGTTAGTCGACCACGGCTTTATCAGTAATATCAAGCCCACGGTCGATGATGGCAAAGGCCTCGCGCATCTGCTGCTCGTTAATGCAAAGCGGAGGATTAGTGAAGAAGGTGTTCCAGCGCACGAAGGTGTACAAGCCTTGCTCGCGGAAGAAGCGTCCGAGCGCAGCCATCTCCTCCGACGTTCCGTTGAACGGAGCGAGGGGCTGGCGCGTCTTGCGGCTGCGAATGAGTTCGACGATGCCGAACAGTCCGATCGAGCGCACCGCGCCCACCGACGGATGCTTGGCCTGCAACTCCGCTCCCAGTTCCTTCAGCACCACGCCCATTTTTTTCGCGTTATCGATCAGCCGATCTTCTTCATACACACGAATCGTAGCCAGCGCCGCGGCGCATCCCATGGGATGACTGTTATAAGTAAGTCCTCCGTAGAACACTTTGTCCTGAAAGTGCTGCGCGATGCGATGCCGCATGCCCACAGCCCCCAGCGGCAGGTAACTGGAGGTCAATCCCTTCGCCATGCAAAGCAGATCGGGAACAACCTTCCAGTGATCCACAGCGAACCACGCGCCGGTTCGTCCGAAACCAGACATCACTTCATCGGCAATCATCACGATTCCATACTTGTCGCAAAGCTTGCGCACACCTTCAAGATATCCGTCGGGCGGAACAAGAATCCCATTCGTTCCAGTAACCGGCTCCAGAATGAAGGCAGCGATCGTGTGCGGACCTTCAAGCTGAGTCGTCTCTTCAATCATCGCCAGAGAAGATTCAGCCGATTCCCATCCGCGCTCGATGCCGTGATAAGGATCCAGCACATGAACCACGCCCGGAATGCCCGGCTCCGCGGCCCATCGCCGCGGATCGCCGGTAAGGCTCATCGCTCCAGCGGTCGCGCCGTGATAAGAGCGATAGCGCGCCATGATCTTGTGGCGTCCAGTAAAGAAGCGGGCAATCTTGATGGCATTCTCGTTCGCCTCGGCGCCGCCATTGGTAAAGAAGAAGGTGTCGATGTCGCCCGGCGTAATTTCGGCGAGCTTCGCCCCCAGCCGCGCACGAACTTCCGTAGCCATGAAAGGATTCGCATACGCAAGCGTCGCGGCCTGCTCGCTGATGGCCTGAATGACGCGCTCGTCGCCGTGTCCGATGTTGACCGACATCAACTGGCTGTTGAAGTCAATGAAGCGCTTGCCTTCCGGCGTATAGAAATAGACTCCCTTGGCATGAGCGACCGGAATGGGGTCAACTTTAGATTGCGCCGACCATTCGTAAAGAGTGTGCCTGCGGGCGAGGTGGACTATTTCCTTGCCGGACATCTTCTGTGTCGTGGCGGGATTGGCGATGGTGGTGGTCATGATTAGAACTCCGTCAAAACTTGCGGCTGTGCTCCTTGGCCCAGCGTTCTACAACAACTTTCTTGTCGGTGTAGAACTCGATGGCGTCGCGGCCCTGGCCGTGGAGATCGCCGAAGAAGCTGTTCTTCCATCC
>Ga0209420_1000045_pt1 | contig 78134 bp, 58 predicted proteins | sample BlaSpr_A8_OM1_O1_FD_187972 | JGI IMG/M metagenome (GOLD analysis project Ga0209420, IMG submission 187972) | Forest soil microbial communities from Thunder Bay, Ontario, Canada - Black Spruce, Ontario site 2_A8_OM1_O1 (SPAdes) (version 2) | ecosystem: Environmental > Terrestrial > Soil > Boreal... | reverse complement strand
ATCCGTGTGCTCGCCGATCAGGTTCACGCGCCCCGGCGCGCGAAATACCCGCGCCTCCTCCCCGTACAGTTTCTGAAATTGCTCGCGCAATCCCTGCGCTTCCCGCTGCACCGGGCTCGCCGACGACACGTCATTCCCAACCAGTTTTTCGGTCATGGTAATGAATCAATCTTCCTCAGTCTTTCAGAACGACACCGGGTCTGGCGGCTCGCGCAGCGGCTTACTCGACTGATACCGGCTCAGATGAGCCTCGAGCGTCGCTGCGAGCGCGGTCTTGCCTTGCTGCGTTGCGACGGTTATAGCCTGTCGTTCGACTTCCATGGCTTCAGAAAAGCGGCCCGTTTCGGCATAGGCGGCCGACAAGGTGTCAAGGATTGCGGGATCTTGCGCGTGGGTAAGGGTCTGCGCGTGATCCGCAAGGGCGACGGCGTCCGCTCCATTGCGAATGGACGCGTCGGGAGAAGTTGCGAGCAGGCTGGCGGCCAGATTGAGATCGGAGACACGATCGGGATCGGCCTCCAGCGCCAGGCGCAAATGAGTGAGCGAATCCGAGAACTTTCCCTGCAGATAAAATGCGTAGCCGAGATTTTCGTGACCGGCGGCAAAACTCGGCCGAATGCGTACGGTATTTAGCCACGCATCAATGGCCTCGTTAACGCGATTCTTTTTTGCCAGCTCGAGACCCAGATTGTAGTAGGCCTCAAAAAAATCCGGGCTGATCTGCACGGCTTTGCCCAAATAGCCGATGGCGCCATCGGAATCTCCCGAGACGGACAGCGCGATCGCGATTCCGTTATTGGCGCGGGCATCGTTCGCATCAATTTCCAGCGCTTTTTTCCACTCGGCCAGTGCGGCGGAATTATCGCCCGCCTGCTGCAGCGCGAGCGCATTATCAATGATGCGATAGAGATCAGACGCTGGAACCTCGATCGACTGCATTTGATCGGGCTTGATATTTACAAATTCGGGAAGATTGACGGCGCGATTCGAGGCCGTGGAATTTTCGATATAGATCGGTGGACTGTCCTGACCCCGCTCGTCAATGTGAGTCAGGTACATCTGCGTGTAAACCGAACGGCTCTTGGAAGAAAAGACCAGCCAGCGTCCGTTGGGCGAGAAACTGTGCCAGGAATTCATCAGCGAAGTGTTGCAGCGCATGCGGCGCGCGACTCCGCCGTTCACAGGAACGATGTAAAGCTGGCTGTCCGGCCGCATCAACTGGCCGTTGCGGCACTTCACGAAAACGATCCAGCGGCCGTCCGGTGAAATTTTCGGAAAATTGTTGCTCATGCCGTTGTGGGAGGCGCCCAGAATCGGTTCGGGCTGACCGCCCTTCCCGCCATTGAAAGGAATGCGGTACAAGTTGTACTGGATTTGCACTTCGCTCGGATCGTTGGCGTGGGTTGGAAGCTCCTGGCCTTCCGGATAAGGATCTTTGGCTTCGGCGCGCGCGAAAACGATGAATTTTCCGTCGGGACTCCACACACCGTCTGTTTGCACGTAACGTGGATCATCGGCGCCCGCAAGCGGCTCTCTGCGGCCGGTGGTGCGGTTGTACACGGCTAAAATGCCGCGCGTGGGAAAGAACACCTGCAGAAAACGATAATCTTTGAAATTCTGCACGAAAAACGAACTGGGAATATTCTGGCCGATGCCCGCAAAGGTGGAGAGAACATATTGCCCGTCGGGTGAAACCTGCGACATGAAGCCGACGCGCGACTTCCCGACGCTCATGTCGCTGTTCCAGGAAACCATGTCCTGATTGCGAATGGACATGTTCGCGCGAATGGGAACCACGGCGTAGAGGCCCTTATCGTTCTTAGGGCCATCCACATCGATGCCCATCGTCTTGCCATCGCTCGAGAACGAGTGGCAATTGGCGCAGCTGTGCAGATCATGGATGAGCAGGCGGCTCTCCGGTTGATCGATGAAGCGCAGGCGCCAGTTGATGAGAAATAAGGAAGACGGGGCGAGAGGCTGGATGAAATTCTTCGCGCCTTCGGAAGGCATCAGCGGCACGTCACGATAAAAAATCGGCGCGCCTACGGGATCTTTCGAGGTGGTTAGCGTGATGCGACCTCCGGAGACCCTCGCATCTGGGGCTGCTTCGGTGCTGCCGGTAATTGCAACCGTTGCGGGATGCTCGACCGAGTGTCGCTTGATGGCGGCCCACGTCTCGGCGTCGGGGGTCCAGGTGTGCGCGGCGGCCTGTTCCGGAGTCAGTGCCGGAAGTTTGTTGTTTTCGGAAACGCAGCGCGGATCAATCTTGCCGATCTGAATGGGCTCGCCGCGGGAGGTGAATTCGATTGGTTTCGAGCCGTCCGCGAAGGTGATGGCGATGTGCCACGATTGGGCGGACTCGTCTGCATCGCGCCAGATAAAGGTTGGTGGAATGATGTCGGGCGGGAAAATGGAGCCGTCTTGGGGATAATCAATCGTGATGGATGCGTTGTCTGCGGACGCTCGGCGTGGAAATGAAGCGGCCCAGTGCGAATCATCAGCCATTGCGCTCGAAACTGTCAGCTGCAAAGAATAACCTGACGACTTGCGGGCTAGGAAAGGCGCAAGGAGCAGAGCGATTGCGGCGAGTGGAATCGCGAGCCGCGCGACGCTGCGGCCGATGATGCGGGCGTCTTCCCGGATCACGCTATTCCTCCGGCACTTCGCGGAACATCGCGATGGCTTCGATTTCGACCAGCAATTCGGGCCGGCAAAGCTTGGCCTGAACGCCGGTGGACGCAGGCAAGGGATCCAGGCCCTGCTCTTTGTAAAACGCAGTGCGCTCTTCGTTGAACTGAGCATAGTCGCGATCGATGTCGCGCAGATAGCACGTCGTGCGGACAACGTCCTTCCAGGTAACGCCTTCGGATGCAAGCAGCGCCGTAATATTCTGGAAAGTGCGGCGACACTGCGCGCGGAAATCGCCGACGTGAACGGTAGCTCCCTGTTCGTCAATGCTGGCGGTGCCGGAAATGAGCAGCATGACCGCGCCGCCGCCCAGCTCGACGCGCATGCCGCGCGAGAAGGAACTGGGTTTGGCGTAATCGTAGGCCTCGTTGAGGACGCGATGATTGGTGATGGCGCGCTTTGCCACCGGTTCGATGACTACATTTTGCGTGGATTTTTTGACGATGGCCATGAAAGTCTCCCGAAAAACTCGCTCGCCCACATACTCGCGAAGGCGCTTGCGCCCGTCACGGAGGCGCGCGCCGCGACTTTGAAATTATCGCAACCGCAGCCCATTAAGCAATTTTCACCGGCGCTTTCGTTTCACTAGCGTCGCAAACCGTGCCGCCCGATGTGCTCTCACAAAGAGCAAGCCTAGAAAGCGATCCGGATTTCGTACTCTGGCACAGCCGTAATGGCTCGTACATCTGAAATCTGTTCGGCGGATCCGAAATCGGGCCGGGCTTTGGGTGAGAAGTAAATGGGAGCGTCTTTGCGCAGGGGAAGAACATCCAGAGTGAGATTTTGACCGGCAAGCGGGGCAAACCGCTTCAGCCCGATTTCCCAGATATCGCCATGGTAAAAATCGTCATCGAGCAAGCGCTGGCCGGCGTAAATGCGCCCGATATCGCCGACATAATTGATGCGCAAGAAAACGTCGCTCAGGCCCGCCATTTCATTCGCGGGCAGGCTGATGCGCCAGGCGGCTGCGTTTTTAAACGCGGAATCGTCCGGCGCGACGGCTACAGGAACTTTGCGCTGCAACGCACTGGTCTGGACCGGGTCGACGTGTCCGGCCTGCTGCGTTTGTTTCCACTCGATGTCAAACGGCCGTGCGTCCACGCTCGCGGCGTAGGAGGTAAAAATTCCGTCGCTGCCGGATTTTCGCAAGGGCGCGTTGGCTTTGGGTTCCGCAGCCAAGGCGGGGAATATCGAGAACGAAAGAGCCGCATGATCCCGCGAGCGGAGATACAGGGTTGAGTCATCGAAAAAAACATCCGCGCCAGAAAGAAGCAGGTATGGCTTGCCGTTTAGCTGAATCTTCCAGAGGTCTTCTGCTTGTTCTTGCGAAAGCAACAAAATGTGAATCATCTTGCCCGAGGGCGATTGAATCGAGATCGCTTCCTGGGTACTTGGCTTGAGGCCGTCAAGATACAGAATGCCGTCCTCGCGGGCTTTGGTGGCCCGATCGGCAGTGATCTTGCCGGCCGTTTTTTCGTCGAAGGCAAATTCCGGCGCAACGCCGGGAATCGCGAAGAAGACGTAGTCGGTGGAGTTCGCCGAGTCCAGCTTCGTAAGCAACTCCGCCGTGCTGAAGACTAGCCGCGTCGACCCCATGGACAGATGGAACGGCCAGATGAAGCAGGCGCCCGCAGGAACATCCGTCGCTTTGCGTGGCAGCTGAATCGTCTCCTTTGCCAGACGAACACGGAAAGCGACCCCCTGGCGCTCGGGCATGGGCAGGTTGTGCACGTAGTTGTTGACGAAGAGAAATCCTCCCTCGCCATCGCTGCGCACGGCGCTGCGCAATGTACCCGAATCCGCGGCGCCTTCGGGCGTCTGCTCCGGCAGAAATGCCACCATCGGCGCAAGCTGTGGCCCGAATTCATTGTAAAACTGATGCAGCAGTTTCAGTTTGCGGAACGACGGATGCATCTGTCCGTATTCGCCCAGAGGCGCCTGAAAGTCGTAGGAAATTTGCGGGAGGTCGTTGGGATATCCCGTCGCATGAGTTTCCTGCAGCGTGGTGAGCTTTCCCTGCGGGTTCGCGCCGCCGTGAAACATGTAGTAGCCGAAGAGATTCGCGCCTGATCCCACGTGCGTCACATTCACCGCGGCGATGTCAGCCGGTTGCATGAGCGGACGACGATGATAGGAAAATTCCATGCCGCCGCCAGCCTCCGCCAAAAAATATGGATCGTGCGCGAAGGCTTTATCTTCCTGGCCGGCGAAGCGGGCCAAGTCGGCGGGATTGTCGTTGATGTCACGCTTGAGCGTAAACAGAAAAGCTTCGTCATGCGGTGCGTCGCCCCGAAAGTCCTGCCAAAAACCATCCGGATAGGCGCCGAAAACCGGAATGACCTCTTGCGGAGGGAAATCGGCGCTGGGCCATCCGGTTACGGTGAATAGCGGAGGATTGATGCCGCTCTCGACGGCGAGTTTTTTCAGGGCGCTGATGTGCGCCGCTCCGGCATCCGGTCCACGCTTGCCGTATTCGTTCTCCAGTTGAACGCCGATGATTGGTCCATCCTCCTTCCAGTACAGACCTTGCAGCTGTTTGCCGATTTCGCCGTAGAAACGCTGCACGTACGACAAATAGGCAGGATCGTTGGTGCGCACTTTTGATTTTGCGAGCACCCAATCCGGGAACCCGCCGTTGCGTGCCTCGCCGTGGACCCATGGGCCAATGCGCACGACTACATACATTCCATGTTTCCCGCAGAGCTCGACAAAATGCCTGAGATTTCGCTGGCCGGACCAATCGAACTGACCTTCTATCTCTTCGTGATGAATCCAGAAAATGTAGGTCGAGACAACTTGCACCCCGCCCGCCTTCATTTTCAGAATTTCTTCTTCCCAGTACGCCTCGGGGTAGCGGGCAAAGTGGAACTCGCCCATCACGGGCAGCCAAGGCTCGGAATTTTTCACAAGGTAGCGGCTGTTAACGGTGAGAGAGTTCCCCGATCTAGAAACGCCACCCAGATGGAAGTAACCCGTTTCCGGAGGCGCTATAGGCCGTTGCGCATCGATGATGATGATGGAGTCGCCGGACTGTTGGAAGGCGGACGCCAGGATTGCAAACGCCGGAAGGAAAGACAGGCACGCCGCCGTGAGTATCGCTTGCTTGAACTTTTTCATAGCTCCGAAATCAAATGGTCCCAAGGCCTGAAGATCTGCTCGCCACCCGTCGAACGGCCGCGCAGTGCCGGACTCATTGACGGTCGTCGTGCGAAACGTGCTGCCCCTCTTCGCCTGCCCGTAAGAAGTCGCGCTTGCCCACAAAATGCCTGGGCAGCCCCGGGGGTGGGCCGGGACTGCCCAGCTGGGGGTTAACAACGTCAGAATGCAAATTTCAGACCAGCCTGCATGACCCGGGGTGGAATCGCACCGATGCTGGTAATTTTGCCGAAGTTTCCATCGCCCACCGTGTTATCGGGATTGGAAAAGCTCGGCGTGTTGAGAGCATTGAACATCTCCCAGCGGAACTGGAGACTGTAGCGCTCGTGCAAGTACCAGTTCTTTGCGATCACCGCATCCATGGTCTTGATGGGCGGGCCCTGGAACATATTCTTGCCGCTGTCGCCAAAGGTACCAACGGCGTTATTGGTGAACGCTGCGGTATTAAAATATTGATTCAACCATTGAGACTTGCCGCCCTGTCGGACGTCCAGGGCCTCGCCGGAAACGATGTCGGCGCGATCTCCGAACTGCAGCGAGCCGGAGTTGTTATTCCCCTCGCCGCCGCTAATCCCGAACGGAAAGCCCGATTGGAGGGTAACGATCCCACCAACCTCCCAGCTCCCTAGCGTCTGCCTAATGAACGGATTCTTATCACGCAGCGATGGCGTGGTGTAGATGAGATTGGTCACCCAGATAAAGGGAACGTTCTCGGCCGAAATTCCGCGGTTGTAACCCAGATCGAAGGGATTGGGCAGCTGATTGGTGCCGAAGGAAATGTTACCCGACGAGGCGGTGTCCATGGTTTTTGACCAAGTGAAGCTGGATTGGAACTGCAGTCCGTGGTTCAAGTGCCGTTCGACGCTCAACTGCAGAGCGTTGTAGCTGGACGTTCCGTTGCTGAAATTGTCGAGAATGTTGAGGAAGTTCGTAAACGTGGTGCGTCCGCCGTTTGAGCAAGCTCCGGCAACGATCGGGCCGCAGATCCCCGGATTTTGGTCAATGATGTCCGATTGGTGGTAGCTTTCGCTGCCCACATAAGCGCCGCGGACAACGAGATTCGCCCCAAATTGGTGTTCGATCGACAGGTTCCAACTTTGCGTCACTCCCAGCTTGAAGTCTTGATCGAAGACCGCCGGGATCGTAAATGGCGTCGCGAAGGGGGCGTTCGCAGGTGGTTTAAACGGCGCGAACGGCGGAAACGGGCTTACAAAACTCGTGCCCGCGTTTTGGGACCACGGATCGCTGAGTGAAAGGGGTGTGTTCAGACCTCCCTGCAGGGTGTAGGTTGGGCTGAACGGACTGATGTCGGCGGTGTGGTTGTACATCGAGTACTGCAGCGGCGCTGTAAACATCCCAAATGCCGCGCGAATCGATGTGTTCGGCAAGAAAGCCGGCTGCCACGCAAGACCGAGGCGAGGCTCCCAATAGGCCCTGTAGCTGTTGGGCATTAGGCCATCGCTGATTCCCTTGTCTCCCGGAAATACCAGGCCGAGCGGCGAGTTTGGGAAAAGCGTGCTCTGTTGTCCAGGTACGAATGCAGCGCCGCGACCGCCCGCAACGGCGGGAGCAAGATTGGGGTCCCAGCGCAAACCGGCAGTGATCGTGAGGTTCGGACGAATCCGGAATTGATCCTGACCATAGAAACCCGGCTGCCATCCCCTGACCACCGCGATTTCGCCCGCTCCCTGCTCATAGGATTGCATGTAGCCCAGCAACCAGTCGGCGAGTCCGTTGCCGGTATATTGTCCATTGAAGCCGATGATGGGAGTCGTGGGATATTGCGTATTCTCGGCGGCATATTGGTGCTGCAGGTTCATGCCGAAGGAAAGCACGTGCCGACCGATCGTCTTGCTTAAGTTGTCGTACACGCCGTAGGTGGTGCGGACCTCCTGAGAAGGCTCGGTCCAACCGCCGTTAAAGCCTTCGCCTCCGCTGACTGAGAATCCTTCCATATAGCACTGGCCCGGAAGCTCGTTGACATTGATATAGCGCGACCAACACATATTCTGCCCGTTGATGTCCTTCACCGCGGCAGCGTTGTGCGCTGACATCTGTGTCCAGAAAACCGAAACCGTGTTCACCATGGTCGGGCTGATCGTCCAGGTATGGCTCAGAGCTTCGTTGTAGAACTCCATTCTTTCGCCGAACACTTCGGACCAGGGGCTGGGATTGAGCACGGACAGGATGTTGCCGGGAATGTCTTCAGAAGGCTGAATCAAATTATCCACGAAGCTGCGCAGCGAAATTCGCTGGCTGGGTGAGATGTTGAAGTCCAGTCGGGCCGTGCCCTCGTCAAAGTTTTGGATCACGGCAGCGCCAGGATAGAAGACGCCGCCTGGAGTACCCTGTGCGTCTCCCCCGAGCGGAAGGCCGGTCGTCGTGACGGTGACGGCGGCCGGGTTGAAGAGCGCTGGATTTACCTGATTTGGTTTTCCTCCCACGGTTGCGAACGGGCAGCCTACGGGAGTGTTCTTGCCGCCTGGGGGGCAGAGAGTCGTCGGTATGGCGCTGAAGTCTCCGGCGAGCATGGCGGCCGTGGGAGTTTGGGTAAAGTTTGAGGTGGCCGCGCTGTAGGCCCGTGTGCCCTGGTAATTCAGGAAAAAGAAAAGCTTGTCTCTCTTGATGGGACCGCCGACGTAACCTCCGAATTGATTGCGCCGCAGCGGGTCCGTCGAACCGGTAAAGTAGTTGCTGGCGTTCAGGTCCTTGTTGCGCAGGAATTCAAAAGCTCCGCCGTGAAAACTGTTGCTGCCGGACCGGGTTTCGACGCTGACCACGGCGCCAGGCGCGAAACCGTACAACGCGTTAAAATTGTTGGTGATGACGCGGAATTCCTGGGTAGCGTCGGCATTGGGAAACGGTGCGGTCAAGCCCAGGTAGTTGTCCATGTTGGGCACGCCGTCCAGATAGTATTCGGTGCTGCCCTGGCGCCCGCCGTTCGCCGAAGCTCCGGTTTCCGTCGGGAACGAGAATCCAGCTTGGATGCCGGGCTGGCCCCCGCCCGCAAGGACGCTGGTCGTTCCGGGAGCGAGGAATACAAGTGAGGAAGGATCGCGGCCGTTCAAAGGTAGTTGAGTGACGGCGGCTTCGTTGATCGTAGTACCCAGCTCGGGGGTCGTCGTATTGATCAGCTCAGCGTTTTCAAACACTGTCACGGTTTCCTGCACACTGCCAGTCTTCAAAACGACATTCTGAGTGGAGTTGACGTCCACCGACAGTTCAATCCCGGTCTGCAAGTAGCGTTCAAAGCCCCGAGCCTCAACCGTCAGCTTGTAATGGCCGGGAGGCAGCGGCGCTATCAGGTAAATTCCTTCACCGTTCGTGGTCACCGTTTGCGCAAGGCTTGTATCCGCGTTGGTAGCGGTGACGGTAGCTCCGGGCACCAGGGCTCCAGAGTTATCGGTAACCTGCCCGGTGAGGCTGGCGCTCGTGCCCTGGCCGAAGGCCGTCGATCCGCCAAGCAACAGCGCGAGGATCAAAGCGAACTCCAATCGGTTCAACAGAAATCGCATGGCTAAGCCTCCACGGAATTAACCCGTCAACGTCCCACCCGGTGACCCCGCACGCCTATGATCCTGGCAAATCAGTCTGCTTGCGTTAACGTACACGGTAATTTCGCGCATAATCGCTCCTTCCCCCAACCCTTGTCAAGGATTTTCTGATGACTTTCATCAGATTTTACGATATTTGTATCTGGACGATACTGGCCAGGCCTACGGTACAGTGAACGTGGACGCAAACGACGCACAACACTTATGAGCGAATCAGCCAAAATTCGTGACATTGCCAAGGCTTTGGGCGTCTCTATCGGCACGGTGGACCGGGCTTTACACGACCGGCGCGGCGTAAATCCGCTAACCAAGTCCCGCGTGGTTCAGATGGCCAAGACGATGGGGTACCAGCCGAATCCGGCGGCCCGGTTCCTGTCATCGAAACGCCGGCTGCGGATTTCAGTAAACCTCCCCGCGCAAATCGCTTCCTTTTGGGATACGGTCCGGGAGGGAATCGAGGAAGAGGCCCGAACCTTCGCGGCATTCGGCATCGACGTCGAGTTTCGAACGTTCCCGCGTATGGGCTTCGGCGAACAGGCAGCGTTTGATGAGGCTCTTGAATCCGAAGCCAATGGAATTATCATCGCGACCGGCCGGCCGCAGGACCTCCGCCTTTCCATCCTGAAAGCATCCCGAGCGCGCATTCCTGTGGTCTCCGTGGTTACCGATGCTCCCGGTACGGCGCGCCTCGCAGTCGTTTCGATCGATTCGCCGGCCAGCGGCGCCCTGGCGGGCGAGCTGCTCAGCCGTTTGCTGCAGGGAAAAGGAAAGATGGCCGTGATCACCGGCGATCTGGCCATCATGGATCACGCAGAGAAATACAATTCGTTTCGTGGATCCGTGATGGATGCATTTCCTGGGATACAGGTTCTCGAGCCCGTACAGAATCACGAAGACGAAGCGGAAGCTTACGAAACAGGCCGCACCTTGTTGCGGGAACATCCCGATCTGAATGGACTGTATATCAGCACGGCCAATTCTTCGCCGGTGCTGCAAGCGCTGAATGATGTGGGCAGATTAAATGACCACATGACCGTGATTACCACCGATCTGTTTCCGGCGCTGATTCCTCATATCGAATCGGGCGCCGTGGTCGCGACGCTCTATCAGCGGCCAAAAAGCCAAGGACAACTGGCGTTGCGCATGCTGCACGAATTTCTGGTCGGCGGACGATGCCCTGCGCAGCAACTGCGCCTGGCTCCGCACGTGATCATGAAAAGCAACCTCAGCTTTTTCCTGGATCGGTTGTCCATGGAATCAGACGAAATCAACGACCCGAACACACTGAACCCCGCTGCGCCAACGCGGAAACTGCCCAAGGTTTCGAGCTAACATTGTTGCTGCAGTGGGTTCGCCCTTCTGCCACAAGTGAAGGCGGGCTGCGTCGCGTGATTATCGGTGTGCCTGTGAGAGTTGCTTTCGCACGAGAAAAGGCGCCTGGGATGTTCGGTGGCGGAGGGAGCCCTTGCTCGCGCACAAAACGCTCGCGTGTGCTTTGTGCGCGACGGGTCACCTGGGCTGCCGCGCTCTTATTGCCGCTCGCATGGTTCACCCCGGCGCGTTGCCTTGCTGCGGCCTGCAGCGCGCCGGCGGCTCTCGACTCGAAGGTCGAAGCCCATCCCAGCGCGGAAACTTACACCGAACGCGGAATCTGGTTTGACGATCATCACGAGTTTGGCTGCGCTGCGGAAGATTTCCAGAGGGCATTCCAGCTCGATCCCAGCTCCGCGCGCCTCACATATCTGTGGGGCCACAGTTTGTATTCCTCCGGAAACGTTGCGGGCGCAATCGATGCATTGCACCAGTCTCTGCGGCTCGATCCGAAGATGGTCAAGGCGCATCTGCTGCTGGGCGCGGCGCTCGATCAGGCAAATCGCACGATGGACGCCGAAATTGAATGGCGAGCCGCGCTCGCGATCGATTCGAAATCGGCGACAGCACTGGGCGCGCTCAGCAAAGACCTGCTCGCAGAGAAAAATTACAGCGCCGAGATCGCCCTGCTCGGCCCACGCTCTCATGCGGCGCCGTTGCCGCCCGAGCTGACCCTGGATCTGGCAACGGCGTACGGCCAAACAGGAAAACTAGAAGAGGCGGATGAGATTTTACGCAGCGCCTTGCGCGCCCATCCGACTTCTCTGCCGCTCGCCGAAACGCTGGCGGCCACGCTCGTCCTGCAAGCGCGGCGGCAAGAAGCAGCCGGCGTGCTGGAAACGGCGATCAAGAATCACCCGGCGGATTTGAAAGCCCGCGTGCTCTATTTGTGGGTCCTGGTGCAGCAGGATGAAGCCGAGAAAGCGCAACAGCTCGCAAGCAAGCTGCTCGCAGAGGCTCCGCACAACTGGGAAGTTCTCTATTTGAATGGAGTGCTGGAACGGCGCGAGGGCGAGTACCAGGCCGCGCGCGATCATCTGCAACAAGCCGTCGAGTTGAATCCGAGCCACGTCGAATCGCGCCGTAACCTCGGCAGCGTGCTGGCGCAGCTCAAGGATCCGCAAGGAGCGCGCGAGCAATTGCAGAAAGCCATCGACCTGGGAGACCAGGATCCGGCGGTGCGCTTCGAGCTGGCCGCGGTGCTGCGGACACTAGGCGAAACCGAGGAAGCTGAAAACCAGCTGAAGATCTATAAGCAAGAAGCTCAGGAGAAGTCCGACCTGACGCAGGCTTATGCCAAGTCTGACTTTGCCGATCAGAAACTGGCCGCGGGAGACACGCAGCAAGCGATTGCGCTCTACCGCGAAGCTCTGGCGGCAAATCCGCAGGACGCCTCGCTCGCTTACAAGCTCGCGATGGCGCTTGAGAAAACGGGCGACACGGAAAACGAACGGCTAGCCCTGGAGCAGGCGATCCAGATAAACCCGAACCTGGCGGAAGCGCAAAACCAGTTAGGATATTTGGCATCGCGCGCGGGAGACACAGCTTCCGCCGAAGAACATTTTCAGTTGGCGGTGCGCTCGTCTCCGGGCTACGCGAAGGCCTGGGTGAATCTGGCGGCGACTTTGTATCTGGAATCCAAGCTGCCGCAGGCGAACGAAGCGGTCGCGCGCGCCTTGCAGCTGGATCCGGCGAATCCGCAGGCTCAGAAGTTGCTCAGCACCATGAATTCTCCGCAGACACAAAAATAGGTAGCGCGCTAGCCCGACTGGCGCAGTCTAGTTCGGATACTTTTCGCCGTCTCGAACAATCCTTATGAAATGATCGGTAAACTGCGCGTGCATTTCCGGGACCTCGGATTTTGGCATGTGGCAGCTGGTGCAGTTCGCCCTCGCCACGGGACAAACGGCCGGCGTCGCATCGCCTCCAGCCGATTCGCTGCTTCGCACCGCATGGCACGCCAGGCAGTGTTGGTCGTAAGAGCTCGCGACGTGAACCAGAGGCTCGTGCGGATTGTGGCACGCGACGCAGGTCAAGCGAGCATCTCCTTGGGTTCCCCAGCAGCGGCTTTTCTCCAGGCGATAGGGCTGAAAGCGGACATTAATAGGTCCGTAGGCCTCGGTGGATTCAACCACGTCCAGCGTGGTCCGATGGCACGCGCCGCAGAAATCAACGGAATCCACAGGGCCGAGATTTGCGGGATTGACAATGGACTGCAGCGCTTGGTCGCGTTGATCCGCATGGATCGCACGGATGTGCTCCGCACCCGGCCCGTGACATTGTTCACAATGGATTCCCGGCACCGCGCGGGCAGCATCAAATTTAGAATCCGTCGTCGCATACGTGGTGTGGCAGGCAAAACATCGCGCTGCCGCCGAGGTTGAAAGTTGTTCGCCGAGCGCATTTTTAAGATTGCCTGCATCCACCCGCCTGTGTCCGGGGGTTAGGTCCATTCCGTCCAGAGCGGCGAACCGGCTCACTTGGCTTTCGTAGAATGCGCCATCGTGATCGAGGATGTAGGTTTGGCCATGAACGCCCGCGCCGAAGGTCCAGGCGATGCTCGCGAGGATGGATTTTTTGCCGGAGCTGACCTCGAGGCGCGAACCGAGCTCGCCGGAAGAAATCCGATAGAAATAAGGTCCCAGCTGCAAAGTTCCTGGAACGATTTCTGGGGACGGCGCGCGCTGGGCCAGCCGAACCGCCGCCTGGGCCATGGGCGTAGTCAATTGCGACGAAGTTTTCTTGGAATGGCATTCGCCACATGCATTTGCTCCGGCGAAGTCTGTGAAAGGAACTGTACCTTTCGTCGGCCACCAGCGCTGGCTGTTCACTCGATCTCTGGTAGTGCTCGGGGAATCGACAGAGGGCGGCGACTGGCCTGGAACTGCGATCCCTGCAAGCAAAAATGCCGCAAGCGTGGTGATGGCGACGATGGAATGCGACCGCTGGCGACCAGTGGATGATCTTGCGGATTCATGCATTGCTGTGTCTCAGCTAAATAAAAATGAAATTCGACTCAAGAATGTTTCGACCCTATCAGAGCAAAGACGACTGCGGAAAGTTTATTTTGCTTCCAGAGTTCATCGCTTGCGCCTATGGCGTCACCTGCGACACTCGCACGCGCGTCGCGCCATCTCTGTGCACCAGACCGACAGTGCTACACTGGCCGCGATGATTCCCCGGATTCCCGCTTCATGGACCCGGCGCCGCCTGCTGAAAACAATTCCGGCGGCGCTCGCCTCTTCGTTCGTTCCCAAAAGTTGGGCCGCCGGCGGCGGACCCGGCCCCATCAAACCTCAGACTCCGTTCTCCCGCTTCGTGGATGTGGCCGCAAGCGCCGGTCTAACCCAGACGATGTTCTACGGCGAGAGCGCCGGCGCAACCTACGTTACCGAAATCATGGGCGGCGGATGCGCGTTCTTCGACTACGACAACGATGGCTGGATGGACATCTTTATACTCGGCGGACGGCGGCTGGAAAGTGTTCCCCAGGGCGCGAGCAACCGCCTGTACAAAAATAATCGCGATGGCACGTTCAGCGACGTTACAGAAAAAGCAGGCCTTCGCGATGCAGGCTGGGCGGTCGGCGTCTGCGTTGGCGACTACAACAACGACGGGCTGGAGGACCTGTTCGTCACCTACTACGGCCAGAATCGCCTGTACCACAACAACGGCGATGGGACTTTTTCCGACCTGACAGCGAAAGCCGGGCTGCTGCAGACGGGCACCCGCACGCGCTTCGGCTCCGGCTGCACGTTCGTTGATTACAACCGCGACGGCCTGCTGGATCTGTTTGTCGCCAATTACGCGGACATTAACCTTGAGAATGCGCCGAAACCTTCCTTGCAAATGCCCAACTGCCAATACGAAGGTGTGCCCGTGAACTGCGGACCAAGCGGTTTACCTCTGCCTACCCACCTTCTTTATCGCAACAATGGCGACGGAACTTTCACGGAGGTTTCCAAGGAGGCCGGCATCGCAGCGCTGAAAGGTTCTTATGGCCTCACCGCGGCGGCATTTGATGTGGACGACGATGGCTGGCCCGATATTCTTCTCGCCTGCGACTCGACGCCCAGCTTGCTGCTGATGAACAATCACGACGGCACATTCCGCGAAGAAGGATTACAGAGGGGAGTAGCGCTGAACAGCGAAGGCAAAGAAGTCGCCGGAATGGGCGTAGGTGTGGGCGATTACGATCTGGACGGCCGCCTCGACATCGTGAAGACGCACTTTCAAAAACAAGCTACTGGCCTTTATCACAATTTGGGAAAAGGAGAATTCGAGGACGTGACTGCGCAGGCCGGCCTTTCTACCGAACGCCGCTTCATCAGTTGGGGCACCTGCATGCTCGATCTGGACAATGACGGATTCCCCGACATTTTCTTGGTGACTGGCACGGTTTATCCGGAGCTGGAACCGGTTTACGCGCAGTATCCGCGACGCGGGCCTCGGCTGGTCTTTCGCAATCTGGGAAATGGAAAATTTGCGGAACTAGGCGAAGAGGCAGGCCCGGGAATTTCGGCGCGTCACGTCAGCCGCGGTTGCGCGTTCGGTGATTTTGACAACGATGGCGACCTGGACGCGGTGATCATGAATCAGAACGAGCCACCGTCCCTGCTGCGCAACGACGCTCCCCCGGCAAATCATTGGCTGAAGGTCCGGCTGGAAGGCACGAAAAGCAATCGCAGCGGAATCGGTGGCCGCGTCGTGGTCCGTTATGGCGGCAAGACGCAAGCGCAAGAAGTGATGAGCCAATCCAGCTATGTCTCCGCGAATGATCCGCGGCTGCATTTCGGATTGGGCGCGGAGAAGAGCGCGGACATCGAGGTGCGCTGGCCGCTCGGTGCGACGGACACGTTCAAGGACATCGCCGCGAACCAGCTCGTCACCATTCGCGAAGGATCAGAATCGACAAAGGGAACGATTCGGCTGCAAAGTTTGAGCCGCACATAAAGCTTCACGTCAAGCGTGCATCATTCCGTTTGGGAAACCATTGCGTTTCGCAGGATGAGCAAAACCAGCACCAGCGCCGCTCCCAGCATCCCGAAAGCTCTGAAGTGGAGCACAATGGCCGCTCCGATCCCAGCGCCCAGCACGAAGGCAATCCAGATTCCCAGAAGCAGGGCTATTTTTGGATCGGGAACACTGACAGACGGAGAGACCACTTCCGAAGTGTGTTTTTCAGCTTCCGTAGAAATCAAGCCGGTAATCATCCCTGTAATATATGTCGTGTGGACGCTGATGCCACCGGCGTGACGATAAGCTCCATTTTGCAACCCCAGTGCGAGTGACACGAAAATCACAAACAATCCGGCTCCGTGGACCTCATGGGATGCCACCGTCAAAGAAGCGGCCACGATCAGAATCACTTCGATCCCCATGACGGTAGGAAGCAACGGCCACGACGACCGTGCCTTGAGGGGCTTCGCGAGCAGGGTGCTCAGCAGAACCCCGACCAAAAAAGTGACAATGGCCGAGAGCTGTCCGAGCATAGCCCGCCAATCGTGAGCGGCAACCGCAATCGCCCCCAGCACCAAATTGCCGGTCACATGTCCTGTGAACGTCTTTGCGAGCACGAAGCTGGCTGCGTCGCCATATCCGCCAACAAAGGCAAGCCCAAAGGCGAGCCACAGATCCGTCTGGCGAATATTTGCGGGCACAATTTCCCTCTGCAGGTTGCTCGGCTCGCATCCTTAGATCGGCGGCGGTCCGACGGGGGCCTACGCAAGACGAGCCTGCCGCGTTCGTCTGCGGAATCGCAGCCGATGGTAGACAAGTTTGAATTGCCGCCGCCGGACCAGATTCGCCGCGCTACCTGCTGCGCTCCCGTCCGGCCGTGTTCAGACCAGCCTGATATTCCGCTCGGCCGTCTTGATCACGTCGTCAAACCGCCCTGCCAGCACCTGCTTAGCCAGGCTCAGCGTGTAATTCTTCGCCGTGTGGAACGGCACGTGCGCCGGCAACGAAAGCGCGAACGGATCAACAACGGCATCAACCACAACCGGTCCGTCCTTGTACGCGAGGGCTTCGGTGAGAGCCTCTTTCACGTCGCCCGGTTCCTCCAGACGAATTCCTTTCGCGCCGAACGCCTCGGCCACCCGCGCGAAATTAGGATTCTTGAAATCCACTCCAAAGGGAATAATTCCCGCTTCCTGCTGCTCAATTTTCACGAATCCCAGCGACGCATTGTTCAGAACGATGTGCACCACGCGCGTCTTGCGTTCCACCAGAGTCGGCAGATCGCCCAGCTGCAGCATCGTAAAACCGCCGTCGCCGCAGAGCGCAATCGTCTGTCGTCCCGGGTACGCCAATTGTGCGCCAAAGGCGTTCGGTGCGGCATGGGCCATCGACGCCCAGGAATAGGAGGCGAAGAGCCGGCGATTGGCGCTGCCCTTGATGTGCCGCGCCATCCAGATGCAGGCCGTCCCCGTGTCGGAGAAGAACATGGCGTCGTCGGAAGCAAGCGCGCTTAATGTCGCGGCGAGGTACTCGGGGCGAATCGGCTTGATGCCCGGCCCTTTGTCCACGTAATGGCTCAGCAGCTCGTCGAACTCGCGCGTTTTGGTAAGGTGCTTGTCGAGGAAACTGGAATCGTTTTTTTCCCGCACGTTGGGCAGCAGGGCCGCGACCGTCGCCTGCACGTCTCCGATGAGGCCCAGATCCAGCGCGGTCCTGCGCCCCAGGTGCTTCGGATTCACATCAATTTGGACCTTTTTCACGCTGCCGTTCGGCAGAAACTCCGTAAACGGAAAATCTGTCCCCAGCAGCAGCAGAACTTCGGCACCGTGAATCGCATCGTAGGTTCCGCCGTATCCGAGCAGGCCGGTCATGCCGGTGGCGTAAGGATTATCGTGCTCGAGCCACTGCTTGCCGCGAAAGGAGTAGCCGACCGGAGCTTTCAATTTTTCCGCAAGCGCCAGGACTTCGTTGCGCGCGTACCGGCAGCCTTCGCCGCCGAAGATGGCAACCGTCTTTGCATCATTGATCAAGCGTGCGAGCTTTTCTAGTTCCGCGTCGGCAGGACGCAGGACGGGCTTGGCAGGAATTGCGACGATATGCTTTCCTTCCGGCGCCTCGGATGCTGCGACGTCGCCCGGAAGCGAAATCACCGTGGGACCGCGCTCGCCGATGGCGGTTGTGATGGCGGTGTTGATCACGGCACGCGCCTGCTCGGGATTCACGACCCGGCCGATGTAGAGCGCCGCAGCGTCGAAAAACTTGTAAGGATTCAGCTCCTCAAGGGCTGCGGTATCGATCAGGCTGGTTTCGACATCGCCCGCGATCGCGATGACCGGTGCGCCCTCCTTCCGCGCGTCCATCAGGCCGTTAAATAGGTGCGTCACGCCGGGACCGGCCGTGCCGCACACGGCGACGGGGTTTCCCGTGAAGTAGGCCTCTGCCACTGCGGCGAAGGCTCCGTACTCTTCATTCCGCACATGAACGAACTCAACATTCCCGTTGCGGCGCAGCCCGTCGATGACGGGGTTCAGAGCGTCTCCCACGATTCCGTAACAGCGTTTCACTCCTGCCTTTTCCAGCATTTCCCACAACAAGTCTGCAACGTTTCGCGACATAAAATACCTCCTTTAAGGCAGTACTCCGATGTTATGTACCATATTCGGACCAGCCTGTGCGCAACAGGATTTCGACTTCCCGTTCCCTAGGCCCTCACCGACTGATCCAGAGTATCGCCGGCACCGTGATCGCCAAAGCGAGCGTCGAGATCATGAGCATTGCGGCTGTCTCCGACTGAGCCGCTTTATACCTTGATGCAAAAAGCACCACGACGGTGGCAAGCGGAAAGTTGCAGCACACCAGTGACTCACGCGCGAACAGGCTAACGAGGTGCAACAGATGCAGCAGCGCGAATAGAACCGCCGATTGCACGGTGATTCGCGCAAGTGACCCCGCCAGAACCACGGGCGAAAGCCGAATCGGACGCGCTGCCAGCACCAGCCCCGCAGCAAACACTGCGACGCCGGAGGTGCAGGAACCAATCAATTCGAAGCAGCTGGCGACCAGAGGCGGAAGGTGGATGCCCGGGAGAACAACGCCAATTCCAAGAATCGGCCCCCACAGCAGTGGGGATTGCAAGCCGGCATTCAGGCCCGTCAGAATCGCGCTCGACTTCGCAGCACCCGCCGCTCCTTGCTGATGCGTTGCCGCCGCATCCATTTCCAGAATGACGGCAGGCGGCACGGTTAGGTTGATTGCCAGCGCCACCAGTCCCACGCTCCCGGCGCTGGTAGGGCCCAGGATAGGTCCAAGAACGGCCAGGCCAAATACAGAGTTGCGGATGTCGAAAGCATGAGCGCATAGACGATCGCAGGGGTGCCGTGCAGGGACTTCAGGAATCCTAGAGCGAACCAGGCGACCACGAATAGCCCGGCGTGAGAGAGAATCAACGCGAGTACAAGACGGCCCTGCTGCAGCAGGAGTTGCCTAGGGATGTCCGTCATGCTGACAAACAAAGAAGCCGGCAGCGCGAAGGACAATGCAAGCTTGCTCAAAACCGAAAAGAGCACCTAGCCGAATCATCTGGCGGTGAACCTCCGGATTTGATTTTCGGCGAAGATTGCTGGAAATTGAAAAAGGGCGCAGCGCGTTCCGTTGCTATCGAGGCGAACGAGCCCGGAATGCTCATTCCTTTGCTGCAAGTCTTGCGGGACCTGCTATCTCCAACCACGCCCCTGAGGGCGAGTTGAACTGCAAACTCCACCCGAGCGCTTTACTCGCGTTTTTCGGAAATCGTGAAGTCAACCACCGTCGGCTGGCCGGGCTTCACGTTTACCTTCTTCGTCCAACTCACCGGCGTGCTGTATATCGGGCGCCGCACTTCCACCTGCGCGCCGACGTCCAGAACTTTTGCCTCCGACACAATCTGCCAACCCTCGTGCCAGGCTACGATTTCGTACTCGCCCGGCGGAACGTCCGAGAGCGTAAACGCGCCGCGATCGTCGGTCACCGCGTAATACGGATGCTGCACCACGACTATGTTCGCGTTCATCCACACGTGCCCGGCATTGCATTTCAGTTCCACCACACCCTGCCGCTGCAACGTGACGGGGATGAACTGGTTCTGAAAAGGAAAGGGAATATTGTTTGTGGCGACGCCAAACATCTGCACGGTATGCAGCACTGGATCGCTGCTTTCAATCTTCAGCGAGCCGGACTGTGGCACGAGCATGATGTGTGGAACGTACCGGCAAGTTTTCTGATCCAATTGCTGACGGCTGACCGGCAGATCCATGGGCTTGCCCGTGGTGATGCCGCGGAGGAATACCACGGTGTTGGCCACGCCGTTGCCACTGGGATTAATCAGCAGGCGCTCCAGATCGCGTGTCTTCAGCCCATCGGGATCGCAGATCTCTGGGTTCTTGGTGATGGGCAGCTTGGGAATTTTGGGGATCGGGCCCGTCCAGGTGACCGTGCCGGATATGGCGCCGCCGTGCTGCACCGTGATGGGAGTGTAATCGGATTGCGCGGCCACTGTTCCGGCACAAAATACAACCAACATAGCGATTGGACCGATGGCTGGAAACAGAGAATGCTTCATATTGTCGTACATCGTCACCTCGCTGGCAGCGCCGGCGGATGCTGCAGGCTCAGAACTTGGCAGACCCGCCAGGTGCCGATACCGATCAGGATGAGCCTCAGGATTCGCCTGGAAAAATTTGCGCACACTCAGCAAGCGGAAATCTGGGCTCGCGCCGCAGTATAACATTCGCTTGATAGAACTTTACAAATCGTTATAAATCCCACTCACGGCGTAAGCATTCTTCATGTCCCGTTATAAGCTCCGGACTGGGAAGGCCGGGTTGGTCGGCGCGCCGCTTGACGGCATCTTCGCAACTTTTGCGCGGTTCGTCCGGTTCGTCCTGCGCGACTTTCGCTTCCGGCCGGAGCAGAGTATAAAGTAGTGTAATGTGGCCATCCCAGACCGATAGCCCGGACGCTTTGTCCGCCATGCGCATCCTGATCGTCGATGATGACGTAGAGCTGTGTGAACTCGTCGAGCAATATCTGAAATCCCAAGGCTTCCAGATTGAGGCCGTCCACGACGGCCCGCTGGGCCTTGAGCGCTCTCTTTCTGGCACGTATTCGTTGATCATCCTCGACGTCATGTTGCCAGGCATTCGCGGCTTTGAAGTTCTGCGCCGCGTTCGGGCCAAGTCTGCGGTCCCCATCATTATGCTCACCGCGCATGGTGACGATGTCGACCGCATTGTGGGACTGGAAATCGGCGCTGACGATTATCTCCCGAAACCATTCAATCCTCGCGAGCTCGCCGCGCGGATTCACGCGGTACTGCGCCGAACCGTCGCTGGACCTCCCGCGGATACGCTGGGTCCTGTCTCGATTCTCCTGGACGACATCCGGCTGGATACGCGCGCCCGCGCTGCGCGCCACAAAGCGCGCGACGTGGAGCTCACTTCCGCGGAGTTCGAGCTGCTAGCTCTGTTTTTCAGATCACCGGGACAGGTGATCTCGCGGGACGACTTGGTCAGAGGCGCGCTAGGCCGCGATGCGGAGCCCTCCGATCGCAGCCTGGACGTACACATCAGCAACCTGCGCAAGAAGCTAGGGACTTGTCCGGACGGAGCGGAGCGAATCCGGGCGATTCGCAACGTTGGATACGTTTACGTAGTCTCCGGCGCGGCAGGGTGAGCGTTGGCTTGTGAACGGCAACGAGCGAATCCGAAATGCGTAGCCTCTTCCTAAAGATCTTTCTCTCTTTTTGGCTGGCGATGGTTCTGGTCAGCGCGACTCTGATCGCCTCCGTTATCGCCACCCAATCCCAATTCAAGGCTATGCGCGCGGAAGAATTCGACCGCACGGTCATGCCCCTCGTCGCGGCCCGCGCGGCCGATATCCTGGACGATCACGGCATGGGCGCCCTGGCCGACTTTCTGAATTCTCTACAGAACACCTTGCACTGGCAGGCATATCTGTTTGACGACGAGGGCAAAGAGATTTTGTCGCAGCCGTCGCCACCGGAGGTCGACGCGATTGCTCAATCCGCCTTGCAAACCAACGAAACTGGCTTCGTGACGTCGCACGGCACCCGGTTCGCCGCCACCCGGACCACGGGTTCGACCGGTACACATTACGTGCTGGTGATCGGCACGCATATCGAGTCCGTCGCTGAAGTACTCAGCGCTCCCATTCAGACGCAATTCATTCGCGCTGCAGCGGTCTTCTTCATCGCCGGTTTCGTCTGTTTCTGGCTGACGCGTTATATCACGGCGCCCATTCTGCACCTTCGCGCCGCTACTCATCGCCTGGCCACCGGCCATCTCAGTACGCGCGTCGGCCAGGCCGCCGGAAATCGGCACGACGAGCTCGCCGAACTTAGTCGAGACTTCGATCACATGGCCGAGCAGATCGAATCGCTGATCTCTTCGCAGCGCCGGCTACTCGCGGATATTTCGCACGAACTTCGCTCTCCGCTCGCTCGTTTAACAGTTGCTTTAGGCCTCGCCAGGCTTCACGCCAATTCCGAATCCGCGGGTGCGCTCGATCGCATCGAAGTCGAGGCCGAGCGCCTGAACACTCTAATCGGCAGCCTATTAAGGCTGGCGCGGATCGAAGGCGGCAGCGAAAGTGTGGAGGGCGAGCTGGTCGCGCTTGATCAAGTGGTTCTGGACGTCGCCGCCGACGCTGATTTTGAAGCGCAAGGCCGCAGCCGTCGAGTCCGCGTCACACAGGTAGACGGTTGTGCGGTCCTCGGAAACCGCCAGCTCCTGCGCGGTGCAATTGAGAACGTAATCCGCAACGCGGTCAACTATACGGACGAGGGCACCGAAGTCCAGATAACGCTAAAGAAGTCGCATTCGAATGGAAATGGAATGGCCGTGATTTCCGTTCGCGATCATGGACGCGGCGTCCCCGAGGAGTCGTTGCGCGATATATTCCTGCCCTTTTACCGCGTGGGTGATGCGCGCGACCGCTTCTCCGGCGGATCGGGTCTGGGCCTTTCTATCACCGAGCGAGCCGTTCGCCTGCATGGCGGAAAGGTCAAGGCCGAAAATTGTCCGGACGGCGGATTGCTTGTCGAATTGAGGCTGCCCTCCGCCACACGATACAGCGCTAGGAGTTCTGGTTGAACTGGTCGCGCTTGCTATAGGCCAGGTAAAAGACGCCGGCAGTGATCAGCAGCGGCGGAAACATCAGGATCAGAATGCCCAATTTCAGGGCGTGGATCGAACGTGGGCCGGAAGCTGCCGCACTCTGATAGCACATCGCGCAGCTCTGCGCGTAAAGCGCCGCGGGACTGGCCAGTACGAGCAGCGGGGCAACCGCGCGGGCCAGCATTCCTGCGACTGCTGGTTTCGTTGCATCCATAGCAGTCAAGCCCTCCTGGGAGCGCATCAACTTCAGGAATGATACTTTGCTTCGAGCCAGCGCGCCATAGCTACGCGCCGGCGATTCCTACTGAATCGGCACGCGCATATTCAACATGCGATAGGCGTCTGGCCAGATGTGATTCATCATAAAGAGCACGAAGATCACAGCGGGCACGAGCGTCCAGAACAGTTTCGGCTTTTCGTACTTCAGGTGCATGAAATACAGCAGCGCGATTCCGGCCTCGGCAAAGGCCAACAGCAGCAGCGCCAGCAGCAACTTGTGAGTGGACAAATGCAGAGTCGTCAGAAAAGTTTCGATGCCCACGATGCACAGCAAGCCGACCCAAATGGCGATGTACTCTTTCATTCCCGGCTCATGATTCGTTCCCGTCACGGCAGCGCCTCCCCTTCGTTGCGCAGCTCCGCTTCAGCGGGCCACGTTCATCAAATACAACAGCGGAAACACGAACATCCAGACCAAGTCCACAAAGTGCCAGTACAGGCCGGTCGCTTCGACGTGGCCGGAGTCCAGCCATTCGGTGTTGTAACCGATGGCGATCACGATGAGCGCGATGACGCCGGAAATTACGTGCATCAGGTGCAGGCCGGTGATGCTGAAGAAGGTAGCGCCAAACTGTACGGGCCCGCCCAGCGGATTTTTAGATAGGCTCCAGCCATCCGCGAACAGGTGAAACCATTCGCGCAGGTGCAGCGTGGCAAAAATAATGCCCAGCACGATGGTGGCGGCCAACCATTGCAGACACGCGGATTTGCGGCCCTGTTTTGCCGCAGACACTGCGGCCAGCATCGTCAGGCTGCTCGTCAGCAGCACAAACGTCATGATTAACCCGTTGACCACGCTCGGCGAAAACTGAAATGGGGTGGGCCAGTCAGGAGTTCCGGCTCGCAAGTAGGAATAGCCGAACAGTATCGCGCCGAAGGTGACGGCGTCCGAAATAATAAACAGCCACATCGTCAATTTTTTCGACTGTATGCCGTATGGCGAAGGCTCCAGCGCCGCGGCGTGCCCCGCTCCCAGTGTCATCTCCGATTCACTCACAGCTCCTCCTAAAATTTCCAGCTACATACGGATCGCGAGCAGTAGTAGCAGGTACACCCACAGCAAATCCATGAAGTGCCAGTAGATCGAGAACGCGCTGAGCCCGCTGGTCTCCGCGACGCCGCCGTTGCGAATCAACTTGCGCAGCACATAGAACAGGCCGCCCATTCCGCCCAACAAGTGCACAGCGTGCAATGCGCTGAAAAGGTAGAAGAAAGAAGAACTTGGATTCGTCGCCAGATATAATCCGTGCGCCGCCAGGCTGCGCCACGCGAGGATCTGGCCGAGAACAAAAATCAGGCCCAGCGCCGCGGTGAGATAGAGCCAGTAGATTCCGTTGGCCAGCAGAACTTTGGCGGACCCCGCTGCATGCCGCGCATCGGGAATCACAGCAAAGCGTTGCCGCGACAACTGCAAGGTAACGCTGCTGGCCATCAGAATCAGGGTGTTGAAATAAAGAACGTACGGCAACTGGAAGTGTTGCCAATCCGTGGACGAATCCTGGCGCACAAACATCGCGCTGGTGAATGCCGCGAAGGACATCCCGATGGCCGAAACCGCCACCAACATTCCGGTCTCGGATTTCTGGGAGGGCGATCCCGACTGTGTCGCATGCCCCGGACGTGGAGTAAGTTCCGGTGGTTTGCCAAAACCCTGATCGTCTAACGTGGTATCGGGGCCCGGAGGCAATGTGGTAGTAGCCATCGTTTGTCGCTCTCGTCAGCGCTTAGCTTGCGGCGATCTTTTCAGGCGACGTCTGCATGACGAAGTCCGTGCCGTTGTTCTCGACGCCGTATTCGTTCGGGCCGTTGTATACCACCATGTGGCGGCCGCCAAAATTGTCGAAGGGCGGAGGCGAAGTGGTCGACCATTCCAAGGAGGTCGCTTCCCAGGGATTTTCGGAGGCGACGGGGCCCTTGAAGCGGCTCCAGATCAAATTGAAGAGGAAGATGAACTGAGCCGCGCCGGTCAGCAGCGCCGCGATGGTGATGAATTTGTGCACGGGAATCAGCGGGATCAGATAATCGTCCACGAACGCGGAGTATCTGCGCACATTGCCCGCGAGCCCCAGATAATGCATGGGCATGAAGATGCAGTACACGCCGATGAATGTAAGCCAAAAGTGCAATTTCCCGAGTCCTTCGTTCATCATGCGACCGAACATCTTGGGGAACCAGAAATAGGTTCCGGCAAACACTCCGAACAGCGACGCCACTGCCATCACAAAATGAAAGTGGGCGACCACGAAATAGGTGGCATGCAGGTAAATATCAATGGAGGGCTGCGCCAAAAAGAATCCGCTGATGCCGCCGCTGATGAACACGGAAATAAAGCCCAGGCAAAAAAGCGAAGCCGCCGTGAAGCGCATCTTGGCTCCGTAAACCGAGCCAATCAGCAGCAGAGTCAAGATGGTCATGGGAATGGTAATCACCAAAGTGGGAACCGAAAACAAATTGGCGGAGAACGGACTCATTCCGCTGACAAACATGTGGTGTCCCCACACCATGTAGCTCAAAAACCCGGTAGCGATCATGCAGCCAACGGCTGCGCGCGGGCCAAGCAGCGGCTTCCGCGCGAATACCGGCAGGATGTGGCAGACGATTCCGATCGAAGGCAGAATCGCGATGTAAACCTCCGGGTGGCCAAAGAACCAGAACAGGTGCTGCCACAAAAGGACGGAACCGCCGGAGTGTGGCTGCAGCTTGTCGCTGAGAATCAATCCGGCAGGGATGAAGAAACTGGTTCCCGCGACGCGGTCCAGGATCAGCAGGATGCAAGCGGGAAGCAAAACGGCAAAGGCCAGCAAGCTGATTACCGCGGTTACGAACCAAGCCCACGAGCTTAAAGGCATGCGCGCCAGCGACATTCCCTTGGTGCGCAGGTCCAGCGTGGTGGCGATGAAATTGAGGGCGCCGAGCAAGGAGGCGATGCAAAAGATCGCGATCGAGATCGCCCAAAGCGTTTGACCCAAGGCGAGTCCCGGCCCGGCGTCCCCGCCCACCGCGCTGAGAGGTGCGTAGGCGGTCCAGCCGGAAATCGGCGGGCCGTCGCTGACGAAAAACGCCGCCATCATAACCAAAAACGCGGTAAATGTGACCCAGAACGACATCATGTTGAAACGCGGAAAGGCCATGTCTTCGGCGCCGATTTGAATTGGCAGAAAATAATTTCCAAACGCGGCGAAGGGAGCGTTGGTGAGTACGAAGAAAACCATGATGGTGCCGTGCATGGTCATCAGCGAGAGGTAGTATTCCGGAGTCATTACGCCCTGCGGTGCGCCAACGGCCGAAAGCTTATCCAGGAGCGGAATCGGCCAAGCAGGCCAGCCCAGGTGAATGCGCATGAGCCATGAAAGAACCATACCGATGAAAACGGCGAGCAGCGCCAGCCCATAGTATTGCTTGCCGATCACCTTGTGATCGAGGCTGAAGATGTGCTTGCGAATAAAACCGGTTGGCGCCGCGTGCTGATGCGCGGCGTGCGCTGCGGATGTGTCATGCATATTGGGACCTCAAAGAGAGCAACTTGACCCCTGGCGCGAGAGGCGCGCGCCTCATCGCAATTTTTTGTCCTGCTTACTGCCCTTCTTGGCCCTTTAACCACTGTTCGTAATCGGGTTCCGACATGACCTGCAGGTACGCCTTCATGTTGTAATGTCCCAGCCCGCAAAGCTGGGTGCACACGATTTCAAATTTGCCAGTTTGCGTGGCCGTGAAGTGCACCGGAATTTCTAGGCCCGGAACGAAGTCTTGCTGAATCCGCAGGACCGGAACGTAGAAGGAGTGCCCGACATCCTTGGAGTGCAGAGTGAGCAGGATCGGATGATTCACCGGCACCACGAGCGAACCCACCACCACGTCGTCGCGAGCCGCCACATCGTTTGCGGGATCCAATCCGAAGTAGTTGCCGTTGCCATCGTCAATCTTATCGGGATGGAGCCCGCCAAACTGGCCGTCCGGACCGGCGTAACGGAAATAAAAGGCAAACTGCTCGGCTTGAACGTCAATATGCAAGGAATCCACAGCGGCCGGCGCGATGTTGACCGCAGCCCAAGCTTTCGAGCCGATGAAAGTGAGAGCCAAGATCTCGATACCAACCACAATGATCGCAGCCATGACGACGGGCGTGGAGCCGCCGGGGAATATCTTGATCTTGCGCGCAGGGTTTTTGTCGCTGGCCTGCCACACGAAAAGACCGAGAATCAGCTGGCCCGCCAGGAACAGAAGTCCCGTCTCAATCATCGTTTCGTCAAGTTGATGGTCAATTGCCGCGCCGGTAGTGGATATGTCCTGCGGCATCCACCAGGTGTGCCGCACGAAAAATAACACGGAAATCAGCGCGATCACTACCACCAGCACTGCAAACAATTTGCCCATAATCTATTTGCCTCGGCGCACTACGATCAAAACGAACAAGCCCATCGAGTGTCCGCACCCCTCCCTCAATGCACGGGGTGCGGCTGCCTGAAACATTGGCACGTCCAGCTCAGTATGGTGTTGCGGTGAAAACGAAATTCGCAGTGGCCGCGCCGGTCCCGACCGTAACGTCCTGCGTTTTCGTTCCGTACTGTTCCTGCCATGCCGTTACGGTGTATTTCCCGGGCGGAAGTCCTTTGATATCGAAAGCGCCGTCGTCATCGGTGACCGCGTAGTGAGAAGTTTTCAGCACCACGAAGTAGCCGTGCATCCAGGGATGAATGTTGCACTTTACCGAGATGAATTCGGGCTTGTCCCACTTGGTATCGATCGGAGGCGAACCGGGAGGCTGCGATTTATTCCACTCCTGGTTCACCTTAGCCAGAGGATGGATGTTGTGCGAGGTTTGATCGTCGTTAAAAATTTGAAGCTGCTGGCCTACTTCCATGGGCAGGACGTGCGGCAAATATTCGCAGCCTTTTTGGTCGTAACGCACACCCTGCGAGGGAGTACTGGTGCCTTCGTCGCCAGCTGAAATGTAAACAACCACCCATTTCAAGGTGTTGCCGGGCCCCGTGGTGACGTTTTCCGTGGTGATGGGAGTGGCATGCTGCTTGGCGCACGACGGTTCCTTGGACATATCGATCGGTTTCATTTTCATTGGCGTTCCGGTGTAAGTCACCTTCCCGGTGACGGAACCGGAGCCCGCGGGCGGCGTGGCGAAAACCAGCAGTGCGCTGCTCATCGCTACGGTTAGTCCCAACGCTGCAAAAAATTTCATTCGCATCGAATCAGTCCCTCCTTCTTTTATGAAATTACTGTGCGCCGCCCGCGGAATCCGGACCGATCGGTTTCAGATCCTTTCCGTGAGCTGCTTTGTAACTTTGCCAGAGCGTGAGCTCCTGGTTCGGCAGCGCCACCTGCAAGGTGCGCAGGAAATGCACCAGGTCCCATGCGTCGTTCGGCTGGATCACATCTGCAAAAGAAGGCATCGGCGATCCGTCGAGGCCGGTCATGAAGATCCGGTACAAATCGCGGTTGCTATCGCCGCACATGAATCGGTCTCCGGTGGAGAAATTAAAAGGCTTGATGGGATTGCCCTTGCTATCCGTCAGCGTCGCCGCCGATGGGCCGTCCGCGTGACCCTCCGGCCCATGGCATTTCCAGCATTCCAGCTTCTGGAATAGTTCGCGACCGTGCAGGATGCTTTCGATAGTGATGGGCGTTTCCGGCGGAATGTTCAGCGTGGCCCCGGGCTTTTCCTTGGCCCAGCGCGGTGACCAGGTCTTGATGAAAGCTACCAAGTCGGCGCGCTGTTGCGGATTCAGCGGTCTCCACGAGGGCATGTTGGTGGTGACGAAGCCGCGGGTGATGGCGTTGTAGAGATCCTCGTCGGTGGGTAGGGTGCCGGTGGGCGTCGAGCGGCACTTGAACGTGGCCTCGGTGAAATCGCGCGGCTGCGGATCAATCCATTGCGCGTTCATGCCTTGGCCGTTGCCGTCGGGCCCGTGGCATCCGATGCAGAAGCGCCGGTAGAGATGCTTGCCTGATTCGGCGTGCCCAGTGATTCCGCTAATATTGCTGGTCTCCGTCGCCACGCTGGGCGTGCCAAGCAGAGGATCAGGTGAATTCACATGCGATTGCGCGGTGCTAGTTGTTGCGCCGGCCGTAAGCAGAGTCACTGAGCCCAGCGCGAATGTCACTGCGAATTTTTTGAGTGTCATTGCTGGTCTCTCCCTTAAAAGTCAAAATCAATTCCGAAATAAATGCTGTTGCTCCAGACCGCCGCCGTCGGATCTGCAACGGTACCGCTTCCATCGCCGCTTTCCGGCTCGACTCCGATGGTTCTCACGCGCGAGAATTCTCCGTCCAGCGCTACTCCCCCGCGACTGAACATGATCGGATACCAGCGGTAACCGAAGGTAACTGCGGTGATGTTGCCAAGACTGCCTGGCGTGGTATTGAGGGCCTGTTGCCCAACGTTAATCTGCTCGAAGCGCCCCAAGGCTACGTTCTGTGGGTTGAAGTAGTAGTGCGCTTCCAGGAACCCGCCGTAGAACGTGGGAGCCTGTGCGCCTGCTGGAAGCGTCGAACCTCCCGGCACGCCGAATTGACCCAGATATGGATTATCGTGCCCATACATAAACAACGGCATGAGTTCCAGGTTCTTGTAAGACAAATCGCCCGCAAATCCGATGCGATAGAACGGCTTGTTATTAATGCCCACTAGCTGCGTGCCACCTTCTGTAAGGTAGTTGGTTGGCCGCTGGCCGATGTACGCAAACGCACCGATGCGTTCCTGACCAAAGCCGCTTTCGCCAGGCGCCCCGGGAGCGTTGAAGGCTTGACTGAAGGCCAAGTTCACATCGTACGTTCGGTTGGACGGAGGTGCCCCCGGCACCACGTCGGTCGTGAAGTTGACGCCGCCCTCGTTGCTGCTCAGCACGCTGACGGAATATCGCGTGTAGCTATTCGCCGAGTGGCCTGCCAACTCCACGCCGATCTGATTGTCACCGTAGCCGAAATTGTTGATACTCCCCGGAACGTTGAAGTGATAAATCTGATAAATCCCACCGTTATTCGACAAGAATAAGAATCGTTTTTCTGAAATCAAGTTGTCGAGTTCAAATCTGCCGAACCTCAAGTTCAGCCACGGGCTGCCCTTCAGATTATCGAAGCGAATGAAGGCGGATTCAAAGTGCCAGACCGCGGTCGGGTCCGAAGATGGCAGCAGCACGAAGGAAATATTTTTGTAGATCGTTCCGGCCGACCACAGGTCCATGCCGGAAAGGTCAAAACCAGCCTGCGTCAAGGTGCCGTTTCCTGTATCGAATTGCTGATTCGTGGTGCTCTCACGATGCCAGCTCGGCGTGATGCGGAATGAGATCGGAAAGTAGGAGGGATTCTGCCAAATCGGAGAGTCGCGGTCGTTCATCAATTGATAGCCGTTGTCGCGGAACACCTGTCCGAAGTTATTCAGTTCGGGCCACGCCGTATGACACGCCGAACAAGGCAGGCCATACTTGCGCGCAAACGCCGGGATCGCCATCACCTTGCCCCTGGGCAGCGCGCTCGCTCTGGGCACATCGCACACAGCGATCGCGATGAGTAGAAATGCGCAGGTCAAAATCGTCTTCCATCGCGACCATTTCGGATTCATAGGGTTTGCACACTCTCGAATCTTCTCAGACATACACCCTCCTGTTGCCACTGGCGGGATAGCTTCGATGTGATTCGCTCTTGGCTTGCAAGCGGCGATGGCGTGACTGGCGCAGCTGGCGAGCTGGTGAAATGAAGACGGAGATGAATCTCGTATGCGCGCATGCCAGGAACCCTCGTTCTTCCCCCATTGGCGAGCGCGGCAACGCCGCACAATCGCCAAACGCCCCGGAAAGTACTCCCGCTGAATTGAGAATGCAAGACAAAAATTAACAAAACTTAACACTTTGTTCTTTCCCTCCCTTTTGGTGTATTTTGCCTTCTAGGCTTGAACGGGTTCCGGGCTCCGGTTGAGGGCAACCCAGGTCCGGGGCGGGCCGCGCCAGGACGCAGGGCAGGTTTCGCGTTTTTAGAGCTTTACTGGGCAGAGGGGAAATGGATGAATGGTGAGAACACAGAGAAAGTTGCAATGGTGCGGTTGACGCACGCGGCGAAGACCAGCGCCCGCCACCGCCGGCGGCCGCAAAGGCTCGTTTCGTCAAGGTATCGGCTGATCTGCACCGGTGCCGCTTTGATTGCTCTGGCAGTCCTCTGCTCGCTTGCCGCAAAGCCGTCGGCTGCTGCGGGCCATGACCAGAAATCGGACTTGCCGGAAGGCTTCGCGATTGATCTCAAGGCCTCGGAAGCAGACGTGCTGAAGGCGGTGGGACTGGTGACGCAGGACACGATCCTGCACGGCACGCAAGTCTATTCCCGGGAAGATGAGCTCACCGAAGCGGAGGCGGCGACCGGTTCGACATACTACGGAGCGTGGACCGGACCCGGTCACGCGTTTTATAAGATACGCACGAAGGCGCTTTCGCCGACGCATTTCAAGAACAGCACGGACATTGGAACCATCAGCGTCCGCTACATCGTTCTGGGAGTTGCTCCCAATCGCACCCACTTGCAGATTGACGCGATATTCGTCGAGGACGGATCCAAGAGAGTCCACCCGTCGGACACCACTGTGGAAACCAGTGAATTCGCCGAGATCCAGAGCCACATCGTGCGCATCCAGCGCGAAGAACGTCAAACAGCGGACCTGTTGCAGCGCCGGCAGTTGCAGCTGGCGGCGCAATCCAATGTAAAGGAACGCGACGCGGAGGCAGCGCACCTGAAGGACGCCGAAAGCTCCCTAGAGAGCCTGCAGGTGCGGCTTAGTGAGTTGCAGCACAAAGCCGAACTGCGCATAAGGGCGCAAACCAACTTGAAATCAGCTCCCTTCGAGCATGCAGCGACGCTGCAGTCCGTGCCGGCTAGTTCAGACGTGCTCATCGAGATCATCACGCCTTACTGGTACGGCGTCGAAACCGTGGATGGACATCGCGGATGGCTGCGGCATGATCAGGTGGAACCGATACCGTGAAGAAAACTCTCGGCGCCGCGGCCCATTGTGGAGCTCTGCTGCTGGCCTTCGCATTCATAGCTGCGCTGGCCGGCGCGCAGACTGCTCCCTACGAACGAACGTTTGCCAGGCCAGCTATCGACGTTGAGCGCGTAGTGCGCAACCTGCGCCCGTCCTCGAGCGGCCGCCTGCCGACGGTTGACGGCTTCGTCGAAGCGAGCGACCTGCCGACGAATCGCTACGAGCGCGGCTACTACGAATGCACCTTTCAGGTGGTCGCGACGCCCGCGGGCGGTGCCAGCGTCCATGCCAGCGCCAAGATTACCGCCTGGTACAACGATCCCACGCCGGGGCGTTCCGGCTATCGCGTGCTGGTTTCCAACGGTCACATCGAGAATGACTTCCTGGACCAAATTCAGGAGGCTTTAGGCCCGGCTTCCGTCCCGAAGCCTTCCGGTTCTGCGACGGCTGCCCCTGCGACTAAATCGAATGTCGCTCCAGCGCCGCCGGCGAGCAATGGCGGCTTGCGCCCGCAAGTGCGGCTCGACCCAGCACCTCTCGACGCTCGGGAATCAACGTCAAACAAGAACGCAGTAGCGCGAGACTTTGCGGCCGCGCCCGGACAACCGGAGGAGGCCGCGACACCACCTTTGCCGTCGGGTGAAAGCGTCGAGTCGTTGAAGTTGCGGCGTGCCGCAGTCGAGAAGCGGGCGCAGGAGCTTTCGACTGATATTAAGAATTTTGAAGAAATTCTTCACAATCAGGTGCGGCCCGCTGATCTTGCGACCGTGAAGAAGGCCGGCACGCACGTGCTCTCAAAACCTGCGGAGGGCTCGCCGGTGCTTTTTTCCGCTGATGCCGAAGACGAATTCCAGGTGCTCGAGCTGCAGGGCACGTGGGTGCACGTGCAAATTTCCGGCTCCTCGCGCGGTTGGATTCGCCGGACGCAGCTGGATCTGCCTGCCGAGTATAGGGACAGCGCCGCTGATGCCGGCGACGCGGCGCCTGCCACCGCCAATCTTTTCAATATCAGCAAGGACGAGACGACAACTTTCGGCGGCAAGTGGGCGCCGCTGGCGGGCAGGAAAGTTCACGTGATCTGGCTCGAGCCGGCTTCGCCGAGCGCCACTTCCACGGCCAGAGAGAAACTCACGATGGCCCGAGCGCTCCTAGAAAAAACCTACCGAGAACTGGGATCACCAGCTCCTGCGGTGGATGGCGTCGTAATCGTTTTCGATGCAGCCGACGGCGGACAAATCGCAGCGACGATCGCCGGCATTAAGGGACTCGTAGAGGGATCGCTTTCCCCGGCTGAATTCTGGAGACAATGCTCGCTCGACCCGCCCGAGTCGTTTCAGGATTCCGCAAAGAAATAACATGGGAAGCTCCCGTTCATTACTTATTCCAAAATCCTATATCGCCGGCGACGCCTGGAAACTGCTCTGCAAGAACGCCATGCTACAGCCTTCCCTGTATTGTTCCTGCGAGCCGCGTTCTAGATACTGCGGCTGCAGTGATCTCCGAAAGACAGGTGCCTTATGTCCACTCCAGCCCGTTCCGCGCGACCAAGCTCGCCCGCTTCGAAGCCCGAGCTTGTTCCGGATAGTGAAAAGTCGAGTTTTCTCGATCAGTTTTATGGTTTGGTCTCCGATCGAGCCTATTCGCTGTTTGAAACATCCGGTGGTTTTCATGGTGACGATGTTGCGCACTGGCTTCAGGCCGAAAGAGAACTGGCCGCGTTGCCAGACGTGCAGGAATCCGGAGACGCTTACACGGTGAGCATCCGTGTCCTGGGTATTCCGGCTGACCAGATCAAGGTTTGCGTCACGGATGAAAGGGCCATCGTCTCCGCCAAGAGCAGTTCCTCCCAAGAAAATGCGCTTCAAAGCAACGACAGCTTCCTCGAGGAGCAGCGGTCCTTGTATTACGTGGTTCGCTGGCCGGAACCGATCGATCCCGAAACGTGCGACGCCGAATTCGAGAACGGGAAGCTTACTTTGTCTGCGCGTAAAGTGCGACGCGAGGCGAGCGGAACATCCGAGGATTCTGCTGCGGGCGGCAAGACCTCGGCCACGTCGCGCGGCGGCGCCAGTTAAGCTGGACCGCTTGCACGAACGCATCCCTGGCATCCCGGGCGCATCCCTGCCCGACAGCACCGTTGCATTGGGCGCAACACCGCTGTCAGATCCATCGGGTTTGCCTTGTCGTTTGGCTCCGGGTAAATCAAGTGTGTCTATTGTGATTTTCTCGGCCACTTAAAACTGATCGCGCTGGAACCGCGCTGCGATTTTCACATCGCGAAAGTCGGTGCACTACAAGGAACTCGATTCATGTTTCGCACGCCAGAAGGCCAGAATTTTTCCCAGACCTCATCGCGTTTTCAGCCTTGGGGAGTCGATCGCGCTCGTGAGATTGTGGATACATGCAAATCCCGCTGCACGGAGAATTTACGGTGAGCTTCAAATCATGAGATATGTCTGCATCCACGGGCATTTCTACCAGCCTCCCAGAGAAAATCCTTCGCTGGAGGCTATTGAGCTGCAAGATTCCGCATACCCGTACCACGACTGGAACGAGCGAATCACCTCCGAGTGTTACGCGCCCAATGGCACTTCGCGGTTGCTGGATGATCAGCAGCGCATCGTGAAGCTCGTGAACAATTACGCGCAAATCAGCTTCAATTTCGGGCCAACACTGCTGCTATGGATGGAGCAGAAATCACCGGAAGTCCTGGAATCGATCAAGCAAGCCGACAAAGAAAGTCAGGAGCGGTTCGGCGGCCATGGCTCGGCAATGGCTCAGGTTTACAACCACATGATCATGCCGCTTGCGCATCCCCGGGACAAAGAAACGCAAGTGGTTTGGGGAATTCGCGATTTCATTTATCGTTTTGGTCGCCGTCCCGAGGGTATGTGGCTGCCCGAAACGGCAGTAGACATCCCCACGCTGGAAGCCCTCGCGGCCCAGGGAATCCGCTTCACAATTCTGGCACCGCGGCAGGCAAAGCGCGTTCGTGCGCACTCGGGGCGCAATTGGAAAGATGTTTCCGGCGATCGCATCGATCCCAGCCGCGCCTACCAGATCCGGTTGCCTTCTAAGAAAACGATGGCGCTCTTTTTTTACGATGGGCCGATCTCTCAGGGGGTGGCTTTTGAAGGTCTGCTAAGCGACGGCAAAAGATTTGCGGATCGCCTGCTGAGCGGCTTTTCCGACGAGCGCACCTGGCCGCAGCTCTCGCATATCGCAACGGACGGCGAGAGTTACGGTCACCATCATCATTATGGCGATATGGCGTTGACCTACGCCTTGCATAGTATCGAAAACGGCGGCGGCGCGAAGCTGACCAATTACGGGCAATTCCTGGAGCTGCATCCGCCAGATCACTGGGTTGAAATCTTCGAAAATACTTCCTGGAGCTGCGCGCACGGCGTGGAACGCTGGAAATCGAATTGCGGGTGTAATTCCGGCGCACATGGCGACTGGAACCAGCAGTGGCGCGGCCCTCTGAGATCCGCACTAGATTGGTTGCGCGACACGCTGGCCGAAGCATTCGAAAAAGAAGCCAAATCGCTGCTCGGCGAGCCGTGGGCGGCGCGCAATGATTACGTTGATGTGGTCTTAAACCGCTGCGATGAAAATGTAGCCGCGTTCCTCCAGAAACATGCGACCCATGAGCTCGATGCATCGGAGCGAGCCCGCGCGTTGAAGCTACTCGAACTGCAACGCCACGCAATGCTCATGTACACCAGCTGTGGATGGTTCTTCGATGAGCTTTCCGGTCTGGAAACGGTTCAGGTGTTGCACTACGCAGGCCGGGCGATTCACTTAGCGCGCGAGGCCATGGGACAGGATCTGGAGGCGCCGTTTTGCGACCGTCTACGCGATGCGAAAAGCAATATTCCAGAGCACGGAGACGGCGAGCAAATCTACAAGAAATGGGTCGCTCCGGCGGTCATCACGGCGGACAAAGTCGCAGGCCACTACGCCGTCAGCTCGCTTTTTGAAACATACGGCGAAAAAACGCGCATCTATTGCTACACGGTAGAGCGCGAGGCATATGGCGTCGAGACGGAAGGTCGCCTGCGCCTCGCCGTCGGCCGTGGCCGCATTCGCTCGGAGATTACAACGGAGGAGATTGCGCTCAGCTTTGCCGTTTTGCACCTCGGCGACCACAACATTACGGGCGGCGTCCGCGAGTTTCAGGGCGAACAGTATTTCGGCGAGCTGCGAACCAAATTAAACGACGCGTTCATGAAGGCGGACACTGCCGAAGTTATCCGCATTCTCGATGAACAATTCCATCGCAGCACATTCTCGCTCAGTTCGCTCTTCCGCGATGAACAGAGGCGTATCATCGGCATTATTCTCAATGATACGGTCGCATCTGTTTCGGGCTCGTTCCGAAAGATGTATGAAAGCCAGGCGGCGCTGATTCGGTTCTTGAATTCTCTGGCAGTGCCGGTTCCGGACGCGGTGCGATCGGTTGCTGCCATCGCACTGAATAGCCAGCTCCAGCAGGCGCTGGAAAGGCCCGATATCGATGTTGCCGGCATCAGTGGCCTGTTGCGCGAAACCAGGCTGAATAACGTCCAGCTCGACGCCACGACACTGGAATTCATCATGCGGCGGCGACTGGAAATACAAGCCGCCGCGTTTCACGACCACCCCGAAGATTTGGACTCGCTGAAGCGCCTGCATGTGCTTCTGGATGTTGCGGGCGGCCTGCCCTTTCCCGTGGGAATGTGGACCGCGCAGAACCTCACGTTCCAGCGTCTGACGACGAATCACAATGGCAGCAACGGCAATGCGATGGAGAACCCTGCACACGAAGAATGGGTCCGCGAGCTTGCGGCCGTTCGCGAAAAGCTACATATTCACGGGCCCGAGTGATAGTTCCTCTGGCGTGCGCGCGGCCGGATTTCGCTGGAGAAGGTCGCTTGCAAGTTACACGACAATCGAGTACACAACTTTTGCATGAAAAACGTTACCCTAAGTGCCGATGAGCAACTGATTAAGCAAGCGCGACTGCTGGCTAAATCGCAACACAAGACGCTCAATGCCATGTTCCGCGAATGGCTGGAACAATTTACGGCACGGAGCGGCGGCATACAGGAGTTCGACGCTCTGATGAAGCGACTGAAACACGTACAGGCGGGGCGGCGCTTTAGTCGGGACGAAATGAATGAGCGCTAGCTTCCTTCTCGATACAAACATTTTCGTATATTCGTTCGACGCAAGTTCGCCGAAGCGGCACTGACCATCCTCGCCGGCTACATCTTCAACATCTATAGGTTCCGTATCTTTCTTGACCCCACATTGGGCCTCTTATCCGTACTCGCCGTGACGGTTCTTTGGATTTTAACGTTTGTGAGAAATCGACAGGTGCTCCGCGCGCTTTTTCTTTTCCGAAACGTCGGATCGCGGATCGATTAAGGATCATTCTCGCGTTGTTGACGGCGCGTTTGCGTCTCGCCGCCCAGACTGCACAGAGGAATGACGGCCGCAAGCTCTGCCGCCAGTACGACTATGATCGTTCGGGCCACGGTCTCACCGCAAAGGGTCGCGTTCGATTCATGACATCCAAGGAGTCTGTTCTTTTTCGACACGGCTTATCCTGAATTCATATCGCAACTCAACGCCCTCATGACGGCGACCGCCTGTACGACTTCCAGACCCATTGCAAGGGAACGTGCGGCATCATGCGAAGCGGGATTATAATGCGCGCGGCGCGAACGCCGGATGCGAAGAGGACGATGCCTGGGCTGGATTCACCACATGTAGTCAATATCGAGGACCTGAGGCGGCTGGCGCGGCGGCGGCTGCCCAGAGCGGTGTTCGACTACATCGACGGCGGTGCGGCGGACGAAGTGACGTTGCGGGAAAATTGCCACGCGTTTCAGGAAGTGCTGCTGCGTCCGCGGCATGCGGTGGCTAATGAGAAGTGCGATTTGCGCACGCGCGTAGTGGGACACGATATTTCTTTTCCGGCGATCCTGGCGCCAGTCGGCTACAGCCGACTGATGCATCCTGGCGGAGAAGTGGCTGCGACGCGGGCGGCGGGAGAAAGCGGGACGGGATTCATTCTCTCGACAATCTCGGGCCACAAGATGGAGAAGGTGAAGAAGGCGTCCAGCGGACCGCTGTGGTATCAGCTCTACGTGGTGGGAGGACGCCCGGCAGCGGAGGCGGCGATTGAACGAGCGCGCACGGCGGGATTTTCCGCACTGGTTGTCACGATTGATACGCCGGTTGCGGGGCTGCGCGAGCGCGACGTGCGGAACGGCGTGAAAGAATTGATGGGCGGCTCGCTGCTGGCAAAGGTTCCATTCCTGCCAAATCTTTTGGCGCACCCTGGATGGCTGGCGGCGTTTCTAGCCGACGGCGGCGTGCCGAAGCTGGAAAATATTGTTACAGCCAACGGCGAGGCCATGGCGATGACGGACGTGGCCGCGGCGCTCGCCAGCGCGGTGGTGACCTGGGATGATTTGCGCTGGCTGCGCAAGGCGTGGCGGGCGCCGATCATTGTAAAGGGCGTGCTCACGGGCGATGACGCTCGACGGGCGATTGATGAGGGCGCCGAAGGTGTCGTGGTGTCCAATCACGGCGGGCGCCAGCTGGATGGCGTGGCAGCGACGTTGCGAGCGCTGCCGGAAATTCTGGCGGCGGTGAACGGACAAGCGGAAGTATTAATGGATGGAGGCATCCGCCGCGGCTCCGACATTGTGAAAGCGATTTGCATGGGAGCGCGAGCGGTGCTGGTGGGGCGCGCCTACGCGTACGGGCTGGGTGCGGCGGGACAGCCGGGGGTGAGTCGAGCGCTCGAGATCTTGCGGACGGAAATGGAGCGAGCGATGAGGTTGCTGGGTTGCGCTTCGGTGGCGGAACTGAATCCGTCGCTGGTAGAAGTGCCGAAAGGATGGCTGGCAAGACCGCGCGGGTAGTGCTGCGGGCTGTTCTGCGATGCGAGCAGTGATGTTAAGCGATCCATCTGGTCTTTCGCGCACGAGGGCGTTCCGGGAAAGCGACCGCGGAGGATTCGGTACGGCGGCCTCTACCGATTTGGACCCAGTACGTACAAACCCCCGTCAACAAGAATCGTTTGGCCGGTGACTGCAGTGGCGGCAGAAGCGAGGAAAAATACGGCTTCGGCGCACTCGGCGACGGTGGCGAGTCTGGTTAACGGTGTCACGCCCTCTTCGGCTTGAAACGCGGAATCGGAATCAGGACGACCGGCGAATTGCGTGCGAATTAAGCCGGGAGAAATTGCGTTGACACGAATTTCGGGCGCGAGAGCGCGAGCGAGCGATTTGGTCATAGTCAGAACGCCGGCTTTGGCGGCGGCGTAGGCAATCGAACTTCCCACGCCGGTCGAGCCGGCGACCGATGCGACGTTCACGATTGCAGCGCCCGGTTGCTTGCGCAAGAGCGGCACGGCGGCTCGCACACAGTAGAAAACAGATCGCAGATTAACGTCGAACGTCTTGTCCCAGATGTCGTCGGTGAGTTGATCCAGGTTGCGGTGCGGCACGCGCGTGCTCCAGCCGGCGTTATTGACGAGAACATCGAGCCGGCCGAATTCGCGCGCGACTCGCGCGAGCATGGCTTGAACTTCGACATCCTTGGAAACGTCGGCTTGAACCGAAATCGCGACGCCTCCGGCGGAGCGGATCCGCGAGACGAGGTCTTCGGCGGGATCACGCGACGAGCGGTAGTTCACCGCGACCTTGGCGCCGGCGCTCGCGAAGCGCTCCGCGATGGCGCGTCCAATGCCAGTGCCGGCGCCGGTTACGAGCGCCACTGGTCTTTCAAGATTCATTGTCGTCAGTCTCCCCGCTACGGCCGCGATTACTTCTTTTCGATTTCACCGGCAAACTTGGCGGCATCCCGGTACTTCACCGTCTGCAGATGCTCGCAGTACAAGACCAACTCGCCCGGCATCTTGAAAACTTCGTAGGATACTTTGACCATTCCCATGGTGAGGTACTTCGGCCGTTTTTCGAGATTGGTGCGGATGGTGTAAATGGTGTCAGCGATGAATACGGGTTTGATGAAACGCAGCTTATCGTAGCCGTAGCTAAAGGTATGAATATTATTGTGCGCCATCAGGCCCAAGCCGACGCTGAACACCATGGCGCCGGCAACCAGGCGCTTACCGAATATGCCTTCCTGTTTGGCGAAAATTTCGTCGGCGACGTAGGGGTGCATGTCCAGCACGAGCGCGTTGAAGGCCATGCTCTCGCCTTCGGAAATTGTGCGCCGGATGGAGCGGGCGCGCAGACCAACTTCGAAATCCTCGTAGAGCCAGTCTTCCTGATTCCAGATGCGAATGGCGTCGTGCTTGGCGGGATCGGGGTTAGGGTTCGTCACGTTCGTTCCTCTCTTGCATCGCGGTCGAATTTCCTCATGAGCGGGTCGCCGCCTGCGCGAGGCGCTCCGCAAATCGTCGGTTGAGCGAGGCAATCAGTTGCGCGTCGGTCGTCTCGCCTTGTAGACAGCGGTTAATTTCGATGCCGGCGACTTCGAAAAAGCGCACGAAACCGTCGAAGCGAGGCCGGACGTAGGATTTTTCCAGGGTTTCCAGCGTGCCGGAAAAAAAACCGCACGCCGCAGCATCTATTTCCGGATCAAGCCAGGCAGAGAGGCTTGCCGGCTGCCCGCCTTCCTGAACGTACGTGCCGCGCTGGTGCTGCGGGCTTGCCAGCCACTTGGCATAGGCCACGGCCTCGTCGCGATGAGGACTCTGCTTGCTGACAGCCACGCCCGTGCCACCCAGTTGCGTGCCGGCACAGCCGATTGGGCCGGCCGCGGGACCGCGAGTGAACTGCAAACGCACGGAATTATCGCGGCGGGAATAGTTGGAATAGCCATAGGCCCACGGGCAATACACGACGTCCGATTCAGCAACCATGTGGTCATACATCTGGATCGGATTCCATCCGGTGGATTGAGGATGGGAGATCGCGATCAGCGCGTGCAGGCGATCGAGAGCTTCGCGCGCAATGGCGTGCTCCACAAATGGATCGGCATTTTCGGAGATAGGATGGCCCAGATTGGCGGTCAGCGTGAAGAACAGACTGATCGCATCTATGGGACAAGCCGCAACGGCTATGAATTTGCCATTCGCGCGCGCCTTTTGTCCCAGTTGCAAAACCTCGTCGAATGTTTTGGGGGGCTTGGAAGAGAGCTGTTGCAGAAGCTCGGGGCGATGCGACGCGACCTGAGTTGCCGCATCCACTGGCAAGGCCCAGAGTCCGCCGGCATAGCGGTAGGATTCCTCGGAAGGGCCGGCAGAATCACGCGCTAGACTGGAGCTTTCAGCGGCGCTGAGAAACGGGTTCAGGTCAACCAGGACATCGTGGGCGGCGGCGAATCCGACGAACGGATGATCCATGATGATCAAATCGTAGCGGTCTAGATATTGTTCGATCGGAGCTTCGCCGAAATCGCGCAGGGTGCGGCGATCCCAACGGATATTGATTCCCGGATGGGAATTCTGATACTCGGGCGCGCCTTTTAGCAGCGGCGCGTAGCCACGCGGATGGTCCCAGGTGAGACCTTTTAGAGTCACTTCCACATTTTCCTCATGAGCGAGCGTTCTGGCTTCGGCATCAGGCTTTGTCGGGCGCCGGTCTCATTTGCGCGACCAGAATGTGTTCGCAATACAGGACGACTTCGCCGCGCTGGTTCAGTACCTCGCACCCTTCGATCACGCGACCGAACCCCGGGCGCTTGGCGTCTGGCTGCTTTTCTTTGATCGTGACGCGCGTGTGAATCGTGTCACCGATGAAAACGGGCTTCGGAAAACGCACACGGTCGTATCCGTACGTGAAAGCAGCGGGGTTGATCTGGCCGGCGGTGAGGCCAATGCCGATGGCAAAGGTCATGGTGCCGTGCGCGATGCGTTGGCCGAAGGGAGTTTCGCGTGCGAATTCGGCGTCCACGTGATGTGGAAAGTAGTCTCCCGTATGGCCGGCATGGATCACTACATCGGCTTCCGTAATCGTGCGGCCGGAAGTGGTTCGCTGCGCGCCGACTGCGTAATCCTCGAAGTATTCTGTTTTCGTCATGGCTCAACCTCCGATGCCGGTGAGCTGGGCTTTGCGGCCGCCGATTGCGATGGATAGCGCACGGCTCGCTGCCTGGAGCGCTGCTTTCACTTGCGAGGGGGCAATGCGGTCTCCGATGCGCGGCAGAAAGGGCACGGAGAGAGCTGCAATCGCTTCTTGATGCTGATTTAGAACTGGGTAGCCGATATTCACGACGCCTTCAACCTGGTAGCTCGGCATTTCTTCGTAACCGCGCGCGCGAATGCGCGCCAGGTGTTCCTGCAGATCCGCAGGAAGTGGGCGGTCGGTGCGCTTTCGCCACGCTGCGAGAGAGCGTGCGCGCATTGCATCGCTCTGAAACGCGAGGATGAGGTGGCCGGAAGCGGTGTCGAGGAGATCAATTCTGGCGCCGAGCTTCAGAGCGAAGCCCGCGTTGCCGGGGGCATCTACCTGGGTGATGACCACGACTTCACCGTTGCTGGGCATTGCGAGATGACAGGATTGGCGCGTTTGGTGCGCTACCTCTTCCATAAGCGGGCGCGCCTTGGCGACGAATCGCTGCAGCGGATGGTGCCGGTGCGCGAGTTCAAAGAGTTTCAGGGTGAGTTGAAAATGCTCGTCGGGCAGCACCTGGGAAATGTAGCCGCGCTCAGCCAGGCAAACGAGCATGCGGAAAATTTCACCGACCGTGCGACCGAGGCGGCGAGCTACCTGGCTGGTAGTGAGCCCGTCCGGCTCGGAAGCAAAAAGCTCCAGGATGTCCAAGCCTTTGTCGAGTGCCGGAGCCGTGTAGCGGGCACTCGGAGCGCGCGCTGGGGATTGGGCCCTGCGGTTGCGTCGTGTGGCTGGCATAGGACTGAGCGGCAGTGTACACGATAATTTCTCTAATGAAAATATCATTTCATATGTGCAATACTCAATAAAGCGGCCACGCAACACTTGGGGTTTCGCCAATGACAACCATTCGATCCGCGACGGATTCCATGAACGATCGGCCCCTGCAGGGCCTGCTGGTCCTGGACTTCAGTCAGTTTCTCTCCGGGCCGCTGGCTACTTTGCGGCTCGCGGATCTGGGCGCGCGAGTGATCAAGATCGAACGACCCGGACAAGGCGATCTGGGGCGGACGCTCTATTTGAGCGACACCGACATCAACGGTGAAAACACGCTGTTCCATGCCATCAATCGGAACAAGGAGAGTTTAGCTGCGGACCTGAAGAATCCCCGCGACATTGAAAAGCTGCGCCGCTTGATTGCCCGCGCCGACGTGATGGTTCAGAATTTTCGGCCCGGTGTGATCGAACGGCTGAAGCTGGACTATGAAACGGTGGCGCAAACGAATCCGCGCATCGTTTACGGATCGGTCAGCGGTTACGGCGAGGCCGGGGCATGGCGCGATCGCCCCGGCCAGGACCTGCTGGCACAGGCGCGATCGGGGATTATGTGGTTGAGCGGCGATGAAGGCGACCCGCCAACTCCCTTCTCGCTGGCGATTGCCGACATGCTGACGGGACACAATCTCTGCCAGGGAATTCTCGCGTGCCTGGTGCGGCGCGGAATTACGGGACGAGGCGGGCTTGTGGAGGTCAGCTTGCTGGAATCGTTGATGGACTTTCAGTTCGAAGTTCTCACCACCTATATGAATGATGGGAGGCGGGCGCCGCGGCGGGGCGCGTTTCGCAACGCGCACAGCTATCTCGCGGCGCCGTACGGAGTGTACGATACGAAAAATGGGCATCTGGCCCTGGCCATGACGCATCTGCCGACGCTCGGAACGCTGCTGGGAATTCCAGAACTCACGCAAATCAAGAATTCCGCGGAAGGATTCCTGCGGCGAGATGAAATCAAGCGCCTGATCGCGGAGCGGCTGCGCGCGGAATCAACCGAGCATTGGCTGGGAATTTTGGATGCCGCGGATATCTGGTGCTCCGAGGTGCTGGGCTGGCCGAAACTACTCGCGAGCGAGGCGTTCCAGCAGCTCGACATGCTGCAAACGCTGGCGAACGGAAAGGGCCTGGAAATTCTTACGACGCGCTGCCCGTTTCGTTTGGACGGGAAGGTACTGAAGAGCGCGAAGCTTGCGCCAAAAGTGGGCGAGCATAGCGAGCTGATCAGCGAAGAGTTTTCTCTTTAGTCCGCTAGAATCTTCCGAATTGCTGGAACGCTTCTAGCGGATGCATGCCCTGCAGGATTGATTTGCGCACGAGATTCTCGGTTTCAACGACTGCTTCGGCTTTGGACACGACGTCTGCGGCAATGGATTGGGGAATAACCAGCACGCCGTCGCGGTCACCGAGAATGTAATCACCGGGCGCGATGTGGACGCGGCCGATAACGATGGGGACATTGTGAGCAACGAGCCTCCAGCGCCCAACAATATCCACGGGAGTCTTATAGCGAGCAAATACCGGAAAGCCAAGTTTCAGGATGTAGTCTGTGTCGCGAGCGCCTCCGTCAATCACCGCGCCGCGCGCGCCGCGGTATTGCGCTGTCTCGGTGGAAAGTTCGCCGAGATGAGCCGCGAGATTGTCATTGGGCTGGTTCACAAGTACATCGTCAGGCTTCACGTCGCCCAACATCTTTAGGAACGGAACAAAAATCACTTCCGGATCTTCGCTGTCGGTGGGCTCGCCGAGGATCGTCAAGGCCTTACCCACCACTACGTGGCCAGGATGAAGTGACTGGATTTCGTGCGGCAGCACCTGATCGTGGAATCCCATTTCGTCCAGGATGTCGCTGACGGCACCGGTGTAGGGGATCTGGGAGAGTCTTGCCACAAGCCCGGCTGTTTTCTGCTCGCTCATAGGAGTTAGTGACCTTTCGCGGCTCGCGCCGGCTGCGTTCCGTTGAGCCGATAGATGCGGAGCGCGTTATCGTGGAAAAGTTTTCTTTGGTTCGCTTCGCCGGCGGCGTTCGTGAGAGATAACAGCGTCGCGACCCACCGCTGGTAGCTGGCAGTGAGGTTGCACACTGGCCAGTCACTTCCAAACATCACGCGGTCCCAGCCAAACGATGCGATCACGTGATCCACGAACGGGCGAAGATCTTCGTCCTGCCAGCTGGCAGGGTTCGCGTACGCGACGAGGCCGGAGATTTTGCAGGAAACGTTGGGAAGTCTGGAAAGTTCGCTGATGTGCGCGCGCCACGGGTCGAGGGCTTGGCCCTTCACGTCCGGAACTCCGCAGTGATCGAGTACGAACGCAACTTCCGGGCAGCGCGATGCCAGGTTGAGGGCGACCGGAAGCTGGCGCGCGAGCACGCACAGATCAAAAGAAAGACCATAGGTTGCAAGCCGCGCCACGTTTTCCACAAACATCTTTCCCTGGCCGAGTTCGTCGGGATGGGTATGCAGGATTCGTCGAATGCCTTTCAGTTGCGGATGCCCGGAAACTTTGTCGAGATATGCCTGGAAACCATCGGATTCGGGCCGGCCGGAGGCCACAACACCTGCGATGTGATTGCCTCGGTCATTCGCAAGGCGCAGGACGTGCAAAGCTTCGTCCAGAATCTGGGCTTCAACTACATCGCACTCGACAAACACGGTTTGGGCGATTTCCAGTCCGCCAGTGGCATCGGAATAATCACCGAGGCGAAACGAGCGGTCGAGGACCGGCAACGGTTCGAGCCAGGCATACTGAAACAGGTCCTTGTCCCAGAGGTGTTGGTGGGTATCAACGATTTTCATGGGTCCTTCGAGGCGCCCGGCCAGACGCGGCTGAATCTATCGAAATGCGCGCAGCGCGTCAACAAAGTCCGCGCACTTCGTTGAAGTTTCTGGGATTTCAATCCTCAAAATACGGCGAATTCCGCGCAGCGATCCGAGCAACGATCTAATCCATGTGAAATACTTCCTCCATTTCGGCCCACCACTCTCCCTGTTTACGCGTAGGCAACGGCTGCTGCATCGGCATCATCACGGCCCACCATTCTTGGGTCCTGGGATCGGCGGCCATTTTGGCCATGTCCGCCTGATAGTCGGTGCCATGATATTCAAAATATCCAAACAGAAAATCGTCTTTCAGGTAGATGGAATAGTTTCGAATGTTGCATTCTCGAATCCTATTGAGAATGTCGGGCCATACGGCCGCGTGGTAGCGCTTGTACTCGGCGATCGCTTCGGGCTTTACACGGATGACGGAGCCATAGCGCTTCATGAGAGTCGATCCTTTCCGGCGGCGAAATTCTCTCTACTGGGAATCGCCGGGATTGTGAGTTGTGAGATTGTTTGCCTGCGTCTTGTTCTCCATAAGGATGCTCCGGCTGATCGAGTCATGCAGTGATCTCTGCGGGGCGCACCGCACGCCGTTCCGCCATTGATTTGTATTCCGCGAACACGATTTGCAGAGTGCGGAGATTGTCGCGCCCGCTGGTTTCCGGCTCGGAATTATCCTCGACCGCACACATCAGGGACGCCATGGGGCCGACGAAGGCATCGGGGATCCACATACTGTCAAGCCGCGCGGAAAACCAATAATCGGGATTGCGCTTGGACATGAACTCAAGCGTGTCGGGACGCCCGGAAGGATAGTTGTACATCAAGCCTATGGTGCCCTTGATTACACCTTCGGTTCCTTCGATCCTGAAAATCGCGTAGGGATCGTCCGTCCAGGTCGAATGGCAGACGTCAATCAGCACCTGAAGACCGGAATCGTACTCCCAGGTGGTGAGAGTTTTCGTTTCCGCGGAAGTTTTTTCGCCGGGAGCCCGGCTGCCGCTGGTAAACACGAAGGCCGGCTCGCCCAGCAGATAACGCAGCGAATCGATGTAATGAATGCTGTGGAACATCACTTCGAGGCGCTTGCCTGAATAGATCCAGGGCCACAAGCTCCAGTCGGTCTTGCAGTGAACCTGAATCGCGGCGTAGAAAGCTGCGCCCACCCAGCCATCATCCATCAGTAATCGCGCGCAGCGAATGCCGGCGTCCCAGCGCATCTGCTGGTTTACGGCAATTTTGACGTTGGCCTTTTGCGCCAGCTCGACGCAGCGAACTGCTTTGCCGTACTCATCGGCAAAGGGCTTCTGGCAGAGCAAATGTTTCCTCGCGGCGGTAACCTGCTCGACGATTCCGAGCTGGAGGTCCGGGTAGACTGCCACATCTACAATCCGAACATCCGGGTCGGCAAGCAATTCGTCGGTGCTCGGATAAACTTTCGCAATTCCATGCTCGCGCGCCGTTTTCTCAGCCTGGGCGCGGTTCCTGTCGGTCACGCCTATGACTTTGAAGCCGGCCTTTTTGTAAGCCGGAAGATGGGCGTAATTAACAATTCCACCGCTGCCGATGATTGCGATGCCCTCGCCGAGATTGCGCGGCAGTTTCGGTTTGTAGTCGAGATGCGGAAATGCATCAGTCATTTCAATCACCTCTTGCAAAAGAATTCCATTCGCTGCCGCGAATCATGCCGATGGATCAATTGAGCCCAGAGGGCGTGTGCACGGCCCCGGGTGCGAAATGGCGTCATGGCGCCTGTTGCGCGCGGGTTTTCTGGATCGCAGCCAGAGCTTGCTTGGCATCGCCGTCATTCGGATTCAAGCTGAGCGCGATTCCCAGCTCCTTTTCCGCTTCTTCCAATTTCCCGGTGCGGAAGTACATCCATCCCAGGTTCTTGTGCAGATGCCCGGCCTCGGGGCACGCGCCGCAGAGTTGCACGGCTTCCTGCATCTGGGCGAAGGCTTGCGGCCAGTTTTGCGCGCTCGAGGCCGCGAGCGCAAAATTTCCGAGTTGTTGCACGCGGTCGGAGATCTGCTGATCCTTCTGCAGTTGGTCGTAGCGATCCTGATACTTCTGCGCTTCAGAATCACCAGCCTTTTTCAAAGCGCGCGCCAGGTTGTAGAGAGCTTGCGAATAGTTCGGGTCCGCCTGCAGAGCCAATTTCCAATGGGCTACCGCCTCGCTCGGGTTTCCCTGATGCTCGAGATTCTGGCCCAGGAGGAATTGCGCGTCCGGATTTTCCGGTTGAAGCGCCAGCAGCTTTTCAAAGAGCTCGCTGGAACGAGCCAGATCGTTATCCTGCTTCGCGGCGAGGGCGAGGAAATAAAGCGCCGGCGCATAGTTGGGATCAAGGTGTACGGCTAGCTCAAGCTCCTTACGCGCGTCTTCATACTTGGCGGTTTCGAAATAGAAGCGGCCCAAGTTGTAGTGAGCGGCGGCGGATTGCGGCGCGAGGACCGAGGCCTGCTGAAATTCCTTGAACCCGCCGGCGCGGTCATACTGATCCACCAGCGCAATACCCAGGTTCAGATGCGCGTCCGCCGAGTCGGGCTGGAGGGCGACGACCTTGCGGAAGCTTTCAACAGCTTCGGCACCTCGCCCGGTCTTTCCCTGGATCATGCCGAGCGCCGTGTAAGCTGCCGGATCGCCGGGGTCAATCTGGATGGCCGCGCGCAATTGCTGTTCGCCGCGCGCGACCTGGCCGTGCTGGGCGAGCAGCAGGCCCAAATTTACGAAGGCTTTGATGTATTTCGGATCGCTATCAATCGCCTGCTGGTAGAGCGTTGCCGCCTCCTGATCCTGGCCCTGACGGCTATAAAGGACGCCGAGATTGTTCTGCGCCTCCGCATAATGCGGATCGCCGGCGATGGCTTTCTTGAATTCCCGTTCGGCTTCGGACGTGCGATTCGCCTGCAGCGCCAACACACCCAGCTGATTGTGAGCCACGGCGAGGTCCGGGTCGAGCTGGACCGATTTTTCTAGTTCTTGCTGTTCCGCGGCGCGATCGCCGAGTTTATCGAGCGCGAGTGACAAGTTGTAGTGCAGCTGCGGGTTTTTGGGATCAGCCCGCAGGGCTTCGCGGTAGCCGTCCGCTGCTGCACGAGCGTTCCCTGCGGCCAGGAGCTGATTCGCCTGCGCGTTGAACCTACCCGCCGCGGCATCCGGATCACCGCGCGAAACAAGGCCAGCATATTGCGCATGTTCTTTCTGTGCGAGTTCCCCCTGCCCGGTTTTCGCAAGTAACCGAGCCAACTGATCGTGGACGTCGGGCGCGGAAGGCCGCACCCTTTCCGCCACCTGCAATTCGCGAACGGCGCGTTCGGTCTGACCGGCTCCGGCGAGCGCCAACCCGAGTTGGTAGCGGACTTCGTAACTCTCAGGAGCAAGCCGCGCGGCCTTTTGCAGCATTGCGATCGCAGAGTCCGTTTGCCGGAGACCCTGATACGCCAAGCCCGCTGCGTAATAGCCTTGAAAATCGCGCGGCTCATGCTCGGTGTATTCCCGCAGTGGTCCCAGCGCATCGGAAAACTCTTGCTGCGAGATCAGCGCACGACCGAGGGCAAGTCGGGCTTCGTCCTTGCCGGGATCGAGCCGCAAGGCTGCGTGAAACTCAGTGATCGCCCCTTCCAGATTTGCCGGTTGCGCCTCGGCATAGACTGTTCCGAGGCCTACATGCGCCTCGACGGAATCCGGGTGAGTTGCCGCGAGTTGTTGCAACGTCCGCTCGGCTTTGGCGGCGTCCCCCGCTTGTGAGTACGCAAGCCCCAGTGCGACTGTGACCGGTACGAGTTGCTCGGCAGGAGGAGTCTGCGCGAGCGCCTTTTCCAGCAAGGCGACGGCTGCTGTTGGGTTCCCTTGCGCGATCAGCACCTGTGCGCGGCTGATGACCGCGCCGGGGAAATTTGGATCAATGTTGAGCACGGCGTCGAATTCCGCAGCGGCCGGCGCGAGTTTCTTTTCGTTGTAGAGCAATGTGCCCAGCGCGAAATGCGAACTCGCCGAATCCGGCTTTGCGGCGATGGCGGCATGGAGTTCGGTGGCGGCGCGGACGGGATCGCGAATGGTTAGGAGCGCGAGCGCCAGGTTGTAATGCGCTTCCCAGTTCTGGCGATCCATTTCGACGGATAACTGAAATGCTGGGATGGCACATTTGACTTGCCCTGCCGCCGCATAGAGCGCGCCCAGGGTGTTGTATGCGCCGGCGGTAGGATGATCTTTCACCGTTTCGAGCAAGGTCGCGATCTGCTCGGAAGCATGCGCGGGCATCAGGCAGGGTTTCGGCAACACGCTTGGAGCCGCCGAGCGATGTGGCGCGGAGGCTTGGCCGGCTGGTGCTGGCGATTGAGCGACGCAGGGCCGCGCCGCTGCGTGCGCGGCCGCGAAGCCGAGCGCCAAGATTCCCACCCGCGCCATTAGAACGCGCGATCTTCCGCCGCGGAACATTCCAGCTCGCCTGGAGCGTACCGTGCTACGCCCGATTTTTTCACAAGTATATTCCGCGCGGTCTCGCCATGCTACCGGAACCGGTACACGCGACGACGAGAACGCGTGAATATGCGTGCTGGCACGGATTCCGCGGTCTGTCCGTAAGGCGATGTTGCGACCAGCGCCCGAGCGCCGGGAGCGACGCCGCAGGGGGGTGGGGGGTTCCTTGACGCACGTTCGGTTCGCCGTCCGCGACGCGCAAGCTGCGACTGCCACTCCCGGACCTTCGCGCGGGCACCCGATCGGCGCCCGCGTGGGGGTATCTCGCAAGAGCTAGAAGTAAAATTTTACGCCGTACTGCAATTGCCTGGCGGCGACGTTTCGAGTGGATGAGATCGTGTTGAAATTCTTATCCTGAATATTTTGGTCCGGAAACCCCCAAGTCGGATGATTGAATGAGTTGAACGTCTCGAAGCGGAACTCGACGCGGTAACGCTCCTTGATGGGGAATTGCTTGAATAGCGAAAAGTCTAAGTTCTTGAAACTATCGCCGCGAAGCGCATCGCGGCCCAGATCGCCGAACGAACCGAGCGCCGTGGGTGGAGTCGAGAAGGCGTCGGGATTCAGCCACTCGGCGGGTCCTTTGTTGGGAGCGTAGAACGGCTGGCCGCTCACGACATTTAACCGGTCGTAGTAGCCGTTGCAGCATCCAAAGTTTTGCGTAAGCGCGGGGTCGCCGCCGACGCCCACGTCGAACGGTGCTCCCGACGTAAGCGTAAGGATTCCATTGAGGGCCCAACCTCCCAGGACATAGTTCAAGGCTTTGTTACCCGAGGAGAACTGCTGCCCGTTTCCGAAGGGGATCTGATAGGTCCAGGACGCGACAAAAATCTGCGGCAGGTCAATTGCGGAAGGTCCCTCGTTGGCGTTGACATCGTAGGGATTCTCGATGCCGCAACCTTCGACGCCGTACCAGCCGGTGCAGCCGATGTCCACGCTCTTCGACCAGGTGTAGGAAATCAGGTACGTGAGGCCCTTGTACTGCTTGCCGTTCAGCGAGACCTGCAAAGCATTGTAGTGGCTTCTGCCGCCGCTGTAGTCCCAAGCGGTTGGAGTGATGAAAGAGAACGGCTTTTCGCCCGTGGCGGGATTCACGGTGTTGGCGTATGGACCGAGATCGAGTCGCCCGCCGTGGGAGCCGACGTAGTTCGCCGTCAGCACGGTATGGGTTCCGAGTTCCTGCTGCACGCCCAAGTTCCACTGATCCGCGTAAGGCCGCTTCAAGTAAGGATCTGCAAACCAGGTCGACTGGTTAAACGGGGTGGGGCCTGTGACCGGAGGTGTGGTTCCCTGGCTGAGCGGGTCTTCTGCGAAAACATTCGGCACACCCGTTATCGGGTTGGTGTTGCTTGCGCCCAGCTGGTCTAAGCTGGGCCAGGTGCCTTCGAAGTTTTGAGCGGTCTGAGTGATGGCAGCCCAGTTGTCGTAAAACCTGCCGTACCCGGCACGGAGTACCGTTTTTTCGCTCAGCTGAAACGCCAGACCGATGCGCGGCTGGAAGTTGGTCAAATCGTTGTGATAGATGCCTCCGTTGCTGACCGGGGTGATGGAAACGTTTGCCGGAAGCACTCCACCGGGAATACACGGAGCGCCTACGGTCGGGGGATCGCAAGCCGGAGCGTTGCGTTCGATATAGTAAATCCCGTGCCTGGCATCCAAGTCGCCTACAAAATTGTTTGCTAAGCCATTGCTGCCGTAAATCGGCATCAGCGTCAGGTCATAACGCAGACCCAGGTTCACAGTCAGCTTGCTGGTGGCTTTCCACTGATCCATGAAATAGGCGCCATCGACCCAGCCGCCGTGTTCTGACTCGACAACATTGCGGCGGGTGGCATTGTTGGGGAGGCCGAGCAAGAAGGAGGCGAGCGCGTCTCCCGTAGCCAGACCGATTTGGGTATTGGTGTTCGCCGCCGAAGTGTTGGCGGCCGCAAAGACGACGCCGGAGTTTAGATACACAGCGTTGGCGTTGTTGCTCGCGAAGTCCACACCCATCTTGAACGTGTGACGTTGATAGATCTTCGTGTAAGCTCCGCCACCTTCCCAGATGTCGGACGCCTTGGTGTAGTCAAACTGCGCGGCATTGTGAGCGCTGGCGTTTGAATTGCCGATGTAGCCCAGGATGGCGACCTCCGGGACCATTTCGGCACCGCCTCTGAAATTACTGGCATAGTTTGGATTGAAAATCGTCGCTCCGAAACTGGGAGGCGCACCCGAGGGGTTCGAGTTTTGATTGATGCTGAGAACGACACGCCCAAACCTGGCTTCAATCAAACTGCTGCTGGAGAAAGCATGGCTGTATCCGACACCGAGATTGAAACCATCGGTCTTTTGCGAATGCGGGAGGCCGACGAATCCTCCCGAATCCGTGACAGGTTGCCAGAATCCGACGTAGCGCGCCCAGAGGTTGTCGCGCTCAGTGAACTGGTGATCGATGCGCAGTGTCCCGGTGTCCTGGCGGACGTTCGAAGGAGTCGTGTCCACGCCGTTGAACTGCGCGTTACCAGTCAGGTTAGGAGCGGGGAAGATCTTTTGCGCGTAGGTGACCATGTTGGGATCGATCAGCGCCGCGGGGATCATATTGCAGGGCGTGCCGGATGCCTGGGTTTTGTTCGGCAGCAGCGGAGAGGGGGCGCCGCCCGTGCACAGAAAGGGAAAGTTGGTGAAACCAGAAGGGCTCGAGGCATCTGGGACAACGCTATACGGATTGTAAATCTGGTTGGCGACCGAGGAAAGGTCACCGCCCAGTTCACTGGTCACGTTGGGAGTGGTGTAGAGAGCGCTCGCCGATTGTGTATAGCGGTATCCCTCGTAAGCGGTGTAGAAAAAAGTCTTGGGTACGGATGAGCTGTGCCCGGGAATGGCTACCGGGCCTCCCCCTGCACCGCCAAACTGGTTTTGGGTAAATTGATAAGGAGTACCGGGCTGGTGAAATGTTGGCAAGGAGTCTGAGCCGGCACCTCGGTAGAATTCCCAGGCCGAGCCGTGATATTGCTGGGTTCCTGATTTGGTGACGACATTGATGATTCCGCCTAAGGCGCCGCCGAAGGAAGCGTCATCGTTATGGGATTGAACCTTGAACTCCTGGACGTCATCAAGAATCGGCGCGACGGCGTAGGTGCTGCCGAATGATCCCTGATTATTCACGCCATCAAGGAGGAAAAAATCGCTGCGGTTGGTCTGCCCGTTAATCGAAGGGTAGCTGAATGACCCTACCGGGTTCGACCACACACCCCCCAGACTGCCATTTTGCGAGACGTTGATCGTGCTTACTCCCGGCGTCAGATCCAGCAGCTGAGTGAAGTTCCTGCCGTTCAGCGGGAGGTTGTTTACCTCTTGCCTGACGATAGCAACGCCCAATTCGGAAGTGGATGTCTCGAGGGCCACCGTGGTCGCCTGCACCGTCACTGTTTGCTGCACGGTGCCGGGATCGAGCGTGTAGTCAATGGTCGAAGTCTGATTCACATCAACGGTGACATCTGAGCGCTCGGACGTCTTGAATCCGTCCTTGCTGACGGTGAGATCATATTCGCCCGGCTGAATGTTCGTAAGCGCGTAGAAACCGGCGCTATTCGTGGCCGCGTTGCGATCCAGGTTCGTCCCCCGATTATGCAGGATGACGGTCGCGTCCGGGATCACTCCGCCGCTGGAGTCGCGCACCGTCCCATTGATCGCGCCGCCAGCCTGGGCGCGGGCAGTGCCCGGTAACAGCAGGGGCAGACCAGCGAAGAGCAAAACGAGCGAACCCAAGGAGCAAAGATTCGAAAACCGGGACTTCCTCTTAGATGTCATCATCGCTTCTCCCAGCCGCAGTTGAGCAAGACCGAACCACCGCAATTGCTCCCGTGAGTTTGGAGAGGGTCAACAAATGCAAGGTCAGGTCGGGAAATCCCCATCCCACGCCAAACGGACGCCCCCCAATGTTCACGTCTGATAGCAACAAATCTGAATGGTGTCAATCAAAAACTTTTATTCTTTCGAACGGCGTTTCAACATATGATACGGACGTATGCGCCGTTTCCCGTCATGACAGCGTTCGACTAGGAAATTGCCTCGCAGATATTGCATCCGAGCGGCGCGCGTTTCATAGTTTGGAACCGCATGTCAGTCTGTTATAGTGTGCCATCGTGTCGGTACAATACATATCGGGGGTCAATACGCCGTGGCGGTAGGAGTGATTTCAAAGGTATTTCGCATTCTGGAAGCGATTGAGGCTGCACCTTCGGGGCTGGGCCTCAAGTCCATCTGCGATGTCACTCGCCTGAACAAAAGCACGGCGCATCGGTTTCTGAAGCACCTGGAGCGGGAGGGATATCTGATTCGCGCCGAGGGCGGTAAATATTTGATCGGACCCAAGCTCTCGCAAATGGGCGCGCGCGCCGACCACCGCGCCACGTTGCAGGCTGTCTCGCGACCGATCCTTTCCGAATTATGGAAATCAACTCGTGAAACGGTGAATCTGGCGACGCTGGATCAAGGCAACGTCTTGTACATCGAGGTGCTCGAGAGCCCGCACGAATTCCGGCTCTCTTCGCGCGTGGGAAGCCGGCGTTCGCTGCACGCGACTGCCTTGGGGAAAGCGCTGGCGGCTTTCCTGGACGAAAAACATCGGGAACGAATCCTCAGTGGATTGAATTTTCAGGCGCTCACGCCGAATACGATTATGAATCTGGTGCAATTCCGCCAGGAACTCGAAAAAGTCCGCCGGCAGGGATATGCGGTTGACGACGAGGAAGTAACGCTCGGCGCACGCTGCGTCAGCGCGCCAATTCTAGGATCGGACGGTGAGGCGATTGGCGCCATCAGCGTCTCGGGGCCGGTCACGCGAGTAGGACGGGAACAGGTGGGAGCCCTATCCGCGGCGGTAGTGACCGCAGCCAAGGCGATTTCCAGCGCGATGGGATTTCACCAGGAAGAGCCCGCGATCGAAATGCAGCGGAAGATTCATTCGGTGCGTCTCTGAATCGCCGCGATCCTGGAAGCTACTCTCGTCGGCAGATAAGCTAGGATCGCTCACGGAGCGTTCGTGGTTGGAACCTTTGCTTCGGAATCCTGCAGAAGTTTTCGCAAGACCGCATCCTGCGGAAAAACTTGCACCGCTTGCTGCAACAGCGCGGTGGCTTCTGAATTTTTATGCAACGAGAGATAGCTCGATCCTAAGAGTCTGTAAAGCAAGGCATCGTAGGGCATCTGTTTAATGGCGCGCTCCAGCACGTCCACAGCTTCCTGATAGCGTCCCTGTTGGACCAAGAGACTGGACAATTGTTCGTAGGATGACGGCGAGGTGGCGCCGTGTTTCAGGGCGCTATCCAGATATCGGATTGCCGCTCCCTCGTCCTTCTGCTCGATCGAAAGCGCCCCCAGGGCCTCCAGCACGTCCGCGCTCGTGGACTCCGTCGCCTCCAGCTTTTTCGCGAGCGCGAAGTATCGTCCGCGATATGGAGGATTCGGAGTCATTAACTGGCTGTACGCCTGCAAGAGCACCAGCGGCGACACAGGCTCCTGGCGCTTGCCGGGGATCGCGCTGAGGTCAACCAAATCGGGCATTTGCGGCGTGGTCATGTGAAACGCTGCGTCGGGGTACGGCTCCTCGGCTTGCGCGACGATTCGATGGTTCGTCAGAACCGCATGCGCAATCACTGCTACGTCGCGTTTAGGCATGTGGCATCCGGCACAGTCGTCGGAAGGAGTCCTGCGCTGGCGGATTGCGAGCGGGAGCGCGCAACTCTTTTCAGTGTGGCAAGCGAGGCATTTCTCGCGGTAATAGGCGGGAGCGTCCTGCGCAGCAGGTTCTAGGTGGGGATCGTGGCAGGTAATACAACTCAAGTGTCCGCCGCTGCTGCGATAGCATTTGCTCAACGTCATCGAAAAGTAGTGTTCCAGAAGATCGGTCTGCGGCGAATCGCGCTGCGGCGGGACCATGAAAATCCCGAGCGTGTCATCAAGCGGAGTTCCAGGCTTGAAGTCGCGATAATCTTTTCCAGGTTTCAGAACGATCGCATCGCCCGTCTGGTGGCAGGACATGCAAATGTTATTGGCGAGCCACGGTTCGAGCTTTGCCGGGTTCACGATGGAATGCGTGTTGCCTTCGGCGCTCGAATCACCTTCACGCATTTCGCGCACATGCGCTTCTCCCGGCCCGTGACAGTTCTCACAGCCAATCGCCAATTCCTGGAATGGCGGATCGAGAAATCTGCCGTTTCCGCCCAACACCGCCTGCGGGCGCCCGCTGTGGCACGCAATGCAGCCGGGAAGAATCGGACGATCGAAACCATAGTCGCCAAACTCATAGCCAGGCGAGAGGGCCCACGCCTGAGTTTTTGAATAGAAGGAAAGCGGCGCCTCAAAAATAAATTCGCCGCGCTGGATGAGGGCGCCGAAACCGTTGGCGCCCGAGCCGATGATCCATTCCACCGGATGCGTTTCTCGAAACACCTCTTTACCGTCGTTGCCGATTTCATATTCGCTTTGTAACAGCTTTCCATCTTCGTCGCGAACATCAAAGTGGCGATGGATGCGCTCGTCAACAACGGATGCGGCCGTCGGAATCTTTTCAAGCAGTGCAGGTGTGATCTCGGACATCGAGCGTCCCATGTCCGTTCGCGAGTATCTGCTCGCGATCGGAGCGTGACACTGTGCGCAGACCTTCGAGCCCACATAGCCAGTCGTACTTGGCGCGCTTGCTGAAACGGCGGTCAGCGAAAGTAGTGCGCCAGCTTTATCCGGCTCGCGCGCGGAATTCTCGCGGCTCCAGGATAACGATGCCGCTGCCAGCAAGAAAACCATTACAGGGAGACAAACAGCCGAACAAGCGCCGCGGTTGAGCTGACTGAAAATTGGCGCGTGCCGCTTCGCTAGCCGGGTGTGCACGTTAGTCCGCGGCTTTCCAGCCGGAGATTTGTTGTCTCACCCATTGCGCCGTTTTTTCGGAATGGCAAAGGAGGCATGCATTGGGGCTTTCGGACTGCCCGAATCGCTCGGTCATATCCGGATTCGGAATATCGTCAATCTGGTGGGTTCGCGCGCGGAACAAGAGCGCGTCCATGATGCGCGGCATGTGGCAGGAAATGCACTGGCTTCCTTCGGAACCGAGAGAATGATGCGAATGCGCGCCGAGCTTGGATGTGTCCTGGAATTGCGTGTGGCATCCGGTGCACATCTGGTTGGGATCATCGCGAAACTTCAAAGCCGTGAGGTTTGCTGATTCATCGTGGGAATGCGGATTGTGGCAGGTTCCACAGCTCACCTGCCCTTTTTGAAAGCATTGCGAGCGCTCCAGCGCTTCGACGATGAAGGTCGTCTGGCGGAATCGGCCGTCCTTGTAGAAGCCTTTCCTTGAAAATTCGCTGAATGGAATCATCGGATTGCGCATAAAGAACCTGCCGGTTGAGGAGTAGTTCAACTCGCCCTGTGGCCCCGGCGTGCGAATTGCCGACTGCATATGGCACTGCGAGCAGATCGCCACAAAATCCCGGTTGCTGATTTTCCGGAACTCCACCGGCGGATCCAGTGCCTCCTTTTTATAGTCATCGCCGTTGTCCATGGCAGCTACGTGCCGGGAGGACGGGCCATGGCACATTTCGCAATCAATTCCCGGCTCGCGAAACTCCAGATTCTCGGCCGCGAAGGTTCCGCCCTTAACGTTGCGCAATTGGCTGGTGTGGCAAACCGCGCAGACTTCCAGATAACTGGTCGCCTCATCGAGTTTTTGCCAGGACTGCAAATCGGCGCGCGCGCTTCCGGGCGAGTCAATCAGCTTCCAGAAATTGAGCCACTGCTTCTCGCGGGCATTGTATTGGATGGGGAGCACATGAATCTGGCCGTTCGGCAATTTTGTGGCGTAGGCTTGCTGCCACTTCGAACCGATGGTGTAGTCGACCGGGTAGGTGTGCCACTGGCCGTCGGACTGCAAGATATCAAAATAGTGTTTGCCGTCTCTGATTTGCATGCGGGCAAACGGCGAACGATTCGCGCCGCGCACGACTTTCAGCTTCCCGTCTTTATACTCCGCGTCGTCCCCGCGATAAAATTCATTGTTCTGGGTGAAATCACCGATCACGTTCTCTGGCGCATAGGGGCGCAGCATCCTGGACATTCCTGAATGAGACCAGTTCCGATAGAATCCGCCGTGGCAAGTGCGGCAGGAATCCGAGCCAGCGTACCCCGGCATCTCCTGTGCCATAGTGGATTTCTCGGGTGGCAACTGCTGCGATTCCGGGGGATTCGAGCGCGCGGATTGTTGAACGAAAGTTTCGAAATCCCCTTTGGAATTTGCGGGGAGCGTCTTATAAATCGCGCGCAAATGCTCGGCCGCCTTGGGCGCGAGTTCGCCTTTGTGCTGGTACACCTGGGCAAAAGCACTCGCGGCCGCGGGAAAATCACCCGAAGACAGCCGCACCAAGCCGAGAACGTAGAGGATCTCCCAATCGTCCGGATTCAAACTCCGCGCTTGAGAAAGAGCCTGCTGAGATTCCCTTAATAGCGTGGTTCTTTTCTCGCCCGCAGGCGCGTCCACCGCTTCTTGCAGCAACGCCCTGCCCAAAGCGAAATTGGCGGATGCTTGCAGGCGGCGTTTCGTCGCCGGCCACTGGTTCTCGGGAATCGTTGCCGGCCGGCCAAACCTATCGAGATAATCCAGCGCAGCTCGCGCACTCGCAATCGCCTCATCGTTCCGATGCTCGCGCGCCGCAACGTCCGCAACGGCCACGAGCAACTGTGGATTCTCCGGCAAATAGGTGAGGGACTTTTTCGCAAAGTCGAGCCCGGCGGAATATTCGTGCTGATCAAAGCTGCTGTCGGCGGCAACTTCGTAGGCCTGCGCAAGAAAGGCAGATTGCGGGAAGTCTTGCAGGAACAATTTGGCTGCCTGTAACATTTCCGCCGGATTCCGGTGCTGGTAGAGGCGGAGAAACGCTGCCTTCTCGGCGGGATCAGCAATCTGGTCTGCCACCGTGGAGGGATTGCGGTTTGTGGTGGTGACAACCGTATCAATGTCTTGCGCGGCCAAGGGCGCACCCACACTCAGCAGCATCCCGAAAAGAATCGCCGGCACAAATCGATTGCGCATTGCCTGCATCCTGGACCCAAGGCCTGGCACTCGCAAGAAGATTTCCTCACATGCCGGAATCGTTGCCCGAAAATCCTCGCTTCACAGAGTTTTCGTGGTGCACTTTTCGATAAAATCCCAATCCCAATCCACGCCGATACCAGCGGATTCGGGCGGATGGGCGTACCCCTCGGCATCGATGTCAAGCGGCGTCTTCATCGCGAAGTCCATGTACGACGGCGGGTAGAGCACTTCGAAGAATTCGCAATTCGAAATCGCGGCGCAACAGTGGAGATTGACGATCTCGAGCGGATGATAAATCGTGGTGTGCAGTTCGCAACGCACGCCAAACGATTCGGCCAGATGCGCTGTCTTCATCACCGGCGTCACGCCACCTTTCCAGGAAACGTCGGTGCGCACGATGTCGACCACGCCGCTGGCGATACATTCCGCCGTCGCGTAGTGCGAGCCGGCCAGAACTTCCGTCCCGCAGATAGGAATGTCGAGCTTGTCGGTCAACTTGCGCAGGCCGCTGAAATCCACATCGAATAGCGGCTCTTCGAACCAGTAGTAATTCAGCCGCTCCAGCTCGCGGCCCACCCGCAGAGCTTCCTGATGGGAGTAGGCGGCCACCGGATCAGCCATCAGCTTGAAATCCGGGCCGACGGCTTCGCGGCATGCGCGATACGCTTCCAAATCAAACGCCAGCTTGCCCGGCGGATGAAGTTTATAGGCGTGCCACCCGCGACTTTTCACTTCGACCGCTTGCTTGGCGTAATCCTCCGGAGCGGAGAGCACAAAGGAACTAGCGTAAATCGGAACCTTGTCGCGGCAGGCGCCCAGCAGCTTGTAAAGCGGCATCCCCGCCTTCTTCGCGGCAATGTCGTAGAGGCAGATGTCAAAGGGACCGTACGAATAAATCGGAACGTGATTCCACCAGCGATCGTAGGTGCGAAAATCCTGCCAGTGCTTTTCGCGCAGCAGCGGGTCCTTGCCCAGGAAAAAGGGTTTGAGCGCCGAGGCGGCGATGGCGCCGGCCATGTCCGCACCGCGGCCGGCAAAACCGAACGAACATCCTTCGATCCCTTCGTCCGTCCTCATGGTAATCACCAGGAAATCGAAAGTGGACTTGCCGCCCGAGCGCATTTCTGAATCTGACATCGCCGCGCGAGTGTTCTGGCAAACGCGAACCTCGATAGAAGTTATGCGCATTGGCGGACCGTGCTCTTGCGAGTTGTCATCGGATTTCCTGGACGAGCTCTTGTGTGAAACGCACGGCCAATCTAACGAAAGGCCGCAGGATCGTCAATGAACTCGGAATTTCAAGTTATGAAACGACGTCGGGCGCGCGAGTATTTACCTTGACGTGCACATCCGCATGCCTCATTTTGTGCGCGCTTCCGCTTTCGGGATGCGCGTCCCGCGCCCGGGGAGGTCTGATGTCTGAACAGCTGCTGGTGGGAATCGGACTGGTGATTGTCGCTGGACTTCTGAACGGCAGTTTCGCCGCGCCGATGAAGCGCATGGCGGCCTGGCGCTGGGAAAATAGCTGGCTGATTTTTGCGACAACGGGCCTGATCATTTTTCCGTGGATCATTACGCTGTTGACGGTGCCGCATATTGGCGGCGTTTATTCTGGAGCGTCCGCTGCGACACTGTGGAAAGTGGTGCTGTTCGGTATTGCGTGGGGGGTAGGCGCGACACTTTTCGGAATCGGAATCAGCCGCGTGGGCATGGCGCTCGGGTTTGCGATCATACTTGGAATTACGGCGTCTTTTGGTTCTCTATTTCCTCTCGCAGTGTTGCATCCCGAGGAACTTCATAGCCGGCGCGGGGATGCGCTCCTGCTCGGAACAGCGATCATGCTGGGCGGCTTGCTGCTGCTCGCGCTCGCGGGCCGACGCCGCGAACGCGACGCGGGGGCGGGCGGGACGGTGGGATCGGGCTTTTTCCTGGGCCTGGTGATCTGCGTTTTTTCGGGACTTTTTTCTTCGATGCTCAACTTCAGCTTCGTTTTCGGCGACGAGATTCGCGTGCGTGCTCTGGCGGCTGGAGCGAGTAATTCGATGGCGGCGAATCCCATATGGTCTTTGACGGTTACGGGCGGTTTTCTTTCGAATCTCATTTACTGCGTGTACCTGCTCAATAAGAATAAGACTTGGGGCGTTTACCGCGAGGGAAACCCGGCCACCTACTGGCTGCTCGGGGGACTCATGGGCCTTCTTTGGTATGGAGGAACGGTAACGTATGGTATGGGCGCGGCTTCGCTGGGCAAGCTGGGCGGAATTGTGGGCTGGCCTGTATTCATGACGCTGGACATCATCGTCGGAATTTTCTGGGGCGCGGTTAGCGGCGAATGGAAGCAGGCGAGCCGTCAGGCGGTCGCGTACTGCTGGGCCGGAGTCGGCGTCCTGGTGCTGGCAATCGTGCTGATTTCAATCGGCAATGCGTCCTGAAGGATTCAGTTCGATCCGTTGCCGGCACTCTTGATTGCGACGGCGCTTACTCCGTGCGTGAGCCTCGTATCCACTCCGCTGCCCTCCCTCGCGACGTAATATTGATTGGCCGGTAGATCGCGCAATGTTTCGACGAGCCCGCTCGGCCAGCGGATCACAATCTTGTCTGCCTTCGCCGCGTGGCCCAGTCCGAAATGCAATCGCAAATCGCTTTGGGAAATATAGCCGTCGCCGCTGCGAACTTCCTGTTCACGCTTGTCCGCGCCTTGCTCGAGCGTTACCGCTGCTCCCAGCGCGGCACGATTCGACTTCACGCCGATCAGTTGCAGGCTGATGAAATTGCCGACGGGCGCCGTGTTGTAGTAAAGCGATGGCGGCTCGTTCATGTTGTTCACCATCGCTTCCTCGCGCCCGTTGTTGAACAGATCGCCTAGCGCCATGCCTCGGCCGGAATGCATTTCGCTGAGCACCGCGCCGGCCTTCGCCGTAATATCGGCGAATTTTCCGTTGTGCAGATTGTAGTAAGCCACTTTGGGTTCGCGGTAGCTGGTGCCCAGCCCCTTGCCGTCAACTTCGGGATAGACGTGTCCGTTCGCAATCAGAATTCCCGGCCAGCCGCTGTTGTCAAAATCGAAAAACTGCACTCCCCAGCCCAGCAGGCGCGTGATCTTGGCCAGGCCGGCAGATTGCGTAACGTCGTCGAACAGATTGTTGCCGCGATTCAGATAGAGTGTGGAAGTATCGTCGCTGAAATTGGTTTTGACGATGTCCTGCATACCGGAATGCGTGAAGTCGTCCGCGGATACGCCCATGCTTCCTTGCAACGTGCCGTCTTCGTTGTAAGCCACTCCGGCGGCTTTGGCCATTTCCGTGAAGGTTCCATCGCGATTGTTGTGATAGAGCAGGCTGGGTGTCGAGTCGCAGGCTACGTAGATGTCCGGCCAGCCATCATGGTCGAAATCCGAGGTGAGCGATGTAAAGCCATAGCAGCCCGACGTCGTCGTGATTCCTGATTTCCCCGAGACGTCGCTGAAAGTTCCATCGCCGTTGTTGTGGTAGAGCGCGTTGACCGGAATCTTCAGGCCGCGCGGCCCGCACATCACGTTCAAGCCCTTCCACTGGCACCATTGTCCCTCGCCGGGGCGGGGCACCGAATCGTAGGAGAAGTCCACGTAACGCGTGACAAACAGGTCAATTTTTCCGTCGCGGTCATAATCCAGGAAACTGCAGCCGCTGTTCCACTCGTCGCGCGCGGTCTTGAGTCCGGCTTTTTCCGTCACGTCGGTAAATGTGCCGTCGCCATTGTTGTGATACAGAACGTTCTGGCCCCAGAACGTCACGAACAGGTCCAACTTGCCATCGTTATCAAAATCACCCACACAGCCACCCTGGCCCCAGCCCGCGCGCTCGAGGCCAGCTTTTTCGGTGACGTCGGTAAACGTCCCGTCGTGGTTGTTGTGATACAGATGCCCGGTCGGTTCCTTGCCTTTCGGGAAACCTTCGACGGTCGAGCCATTTGCAAGGAAAATATCGGGCCAGCCGTCGTTGTCGTAGTCGAAAATAATGCTGCCGTTTCCGGTTGTCTCAATGATGAATTCCTTGTGGGTATCGCTACCGTAGAAATTCTTCATGGTGATACGAGCGCGTTGCGCGATCTCTTCAAATTGCACCACGCCGGGTTGTACCGCTGCCGGAGCGGGCGACTGACTGGATTGAGAGGAGCCTCCCGCGCCGGGGCCAGCGAGATTGCCGACTAAAATCGCCGCAGCAAGCAGCAGCCGGAGTGGTATTTGATTCATAGGGGCCCTGTGGAGTTTGGAAACATTTGCGGCGATCGAAAGCTCAGAGAAGCGCCGGGTTGCAGCGTCGGAATCTTCATTCCTGGTGGGCCACGATCTTTTGTTGCGATTCGCCGAGGCCTTCGATCCCCAAGGCCACAATGTCGCCGGGCTTCAGGTAAACCGGCGGTTTCATTCCCAGCGCCACTCCCGGCGGGGTCCCGGTGCTGATCACATCACCGGGAAGCAGGGTCATGAATTGGCTCACGTAGGCCACCAGATCGGCAACGCCGAAGACCATTTGCGCCGTATTGCTTTTTTGCCGCGTCACGCCGTTTACCTTTAGCCACAGGTCCAGGTGTCCCGGGTCGGGAATTTCATCACGCGTCGAAAGAAAAGGTCCCAGCGGCGCAAATGTGTCCGCGCTCTTGCCTTTCACCCATTGGCCGCCGCGCTCGAGTTGGAAAGCCCGCTCGGAATAATCATTGTGCAGCACGTAGCCGGCGACATGATCGGGAGCGTCGCGCTGCGCGACATAGCGAGCTTCCTTGCCGATGACGAACGCGAGTTCGACTTCCCAATCGAGTTTTGTCGAGCCTTTCGGTATCACCACGTTGTCGTTCGGACCGGACAACGAGCTCGTTGCCTTGAAAAAAATCACCGGTTCCCTGGGGACTTCCTGCCCGGTTTCTGCCGCGTGATCCTTGTAATTCAAGCCGATGCAAACAATCTTGCTTGGACGGCAGACGCACGCACCGAGCCGCACCGATGAGCCCACGCGGGGCAAATTTCTTGTATTCTTTTCCGCCCACTGCCGCAATCTTGCGAGTCCGTCGCTTGCAAAAAACTCTTCGTCATAGTCCGTCACCGCGGCGGAGACATCCGCACAAGTTCCGTCCTGCAGAAGAAGGCCGGGCTTTTCTTTGCCGCGATCGCCGAACCGGATAAGTTTCATGGAGTTGGGCAGCGCATCATGCGCGTCGGGAAGTCCTTAGGGTGCGGTTTTATGAGCGGGCTGCGCCCGCAAATTCCATCTCCATGAACGCGGACGAATCGAGTCGCGCAGAGATGGCCTTCGCGCTGGCGATCACCGCTTTGGCAAGAAAAGGAATCCTGTCGCGGCCGATGCGCGTCACCGGCCCTGCCACGCTGATCGCCGCGGCCACTTTTCCTTGCTCCACTACGATGGGAGCGCTGATGCAGCGCGCGCCCAGAATGGCTTCTTCGTCGTCCAGCCCATAGCCGCGCTGGCGGATACTTTCCAGTTCGCGTCTCAGCCGCAACGGTTGCGTGATCGTGTGCGGAGTCAACCGTTCAAACTTCAGCGATCCGATGACGTGCTCCTTTTCTTCCTGCGGCAAAAACGCAGCCAGCGCTTTTCCCATCGCGGTGCAATAAATCGGACGCCAGGTCCCCACGGGCGATGCCATCCGAAACGGGTGCGGACTTTGCAGGACGTCCAGATAGAAAACGTCCTGCCCGTCCAGCGTTCCCAGGTTGACGGTTTCGCCGGTTACTTTCCACAAATCCTGCAGCACAGGGCGGCTGATCTTTCGCAGCGACGTTTGATAGCTGATCCCAGAGCCCAACCGCACCAGCCTTGGGCCAAGCAGGTAAGAGCCCGCATCGTCGCGGAAAAGGTAGCCCTCGAATTCCAAATGAGCGAGGAATCGGTATGCGGTGCTTTTGTTGATGCCAGTTCGCAGCGCAACATCCTTGAGCGGCAGACCCTCGGGCGCCGCGCTCAGAGCTTCGAACACTCGCAAGACTTTGGTGACGACTCCCACGGGAGCTGATTTCGCTTGGCGTGCACGGATCATGCGGTCCCCCCCACGTAAAAACTTGTGCAGCTTACGCTGGAAACGGATGCTCTTTCCAGGCCACCCTTCTTGCCAGCACTATATACCCGAGATTTTGCGATGTGAAAAGTGAATTTTTTATCTTGAATATTCCTGAAGCGCTTGCTATATCGCTTGGCGCGACCGTGCAACGCATCGCGGCAATTAGCGGCGCTTTCAGGTACTTTGGAACGGCTATGTCAGGCAGCAGCAAACACGATGGCGTGCTGCAACTAACGCCCGCAGACAATGTTCTGGTGGCGCTAAAGGACTTGCGCAAGGGCGAGCAGCTCACGTTCTCGGGTGCCGCCTACACGCTGGCAACCGACGTGCCGGCCAAACACAAGTTCGCGACGGTGCCGCTCCAGCCAGGCGGCGATGTCATCATGTACGGCGTGCTTGTCGGTAAGGCCATGCGGCCCATCCGGCAAGGTGAAGTCTTAACGCCACTCAATCTTCATCACCAGGCTGCGCCCTTCCACGAAAAAACCACCGAGTATTCCTGGACGCCCCCCGCCACCTCGCGGTGGCGAAACACAAAGTTTCTGGGATATCACCGCGCGGACGGTCAAGTGGGGACGCGGAATTATTGGCTCGTGGTTCCGCTGGTGTTCTGCGAAAACCGGAATATCGCCGTCCTGAAGCAGGCGTTTGAAGAAGAGTTAGGGTTTGCTGCGCCGCAAATCTACCGTCAGCAGGTGGCGGAATTCGTGCGCCTGTATCAAGCGGGCCGGTCGAGTGAAATCGCAGGCCACGGCGCTGTGGGTGCGGATGCTCCTGCGCCGCCTCCGCCAGTGTTCGAGAATGTTGACGGGATCAAGTTTCTGATGCATGAAGGCGGTTGCGGCGGAACGCGCGAGGATTCCGATAATCTTTGTGCTCTGATTGCCGGATACATCCACCACCCCAACATAGCGGGCGCCACCGTTCTGAGCCTCGGCTGTCAGCATTCGCAGGTTGCAATACTCCTGGAACAGATCAAGAAGCGCGACGCAAAGTTCTCGAAGCCTCTTCTGGTATTCGAGCAGCAACACAGCGGGTCGGAACTGGCGATGATGTCGGAAGCAATTCGCAAGACCTTTGTCCAGCTGATGGAGATGAGCGAAAGCTGCAGACGCGCGCCGGCGCCGCTTTCGCGATTATGCGTCGGACTGAAGTGCGGCGGCTCCGACGGGTTTTCCGGCATTTCCGCGAATCCTGCGATCGGTCACGTTTCTGATATTGTCGCCGCGCTCGGCGGCCGCACCATCTTGTCGGAATTTCCCGAGCTTTGCGGCGTCGAACAGGAACTGATCGAGCGCAGCACCCGCAAGGAAGTTGGCGATCGCTTCATCCAACTGATGCGCGATTACGCCGCCAGAGCAAAAGCGGTTCGCTCCGGGTTCGACATGAATCCCTCGCCCGGAAACATCCGCGACGGGCTCGTTACCGATGCCATGAAATCGGCCGGCGCCGCAAAAAAAGGCGGAACATCCCCCGTCACTGCCGTGCTGGATTATCCCGAGTATTCAACGGAACCGGGACTGAATCTGCAATGCACTCCGGGGAATGACGTGGAGTGCGTCACCGCGCAGGTGGGCGCCGGAGCGAACGTGGTGCTTTTTACCACCGGACTGGGTACGCCCACCGGAAACCCGGTTGCGCCGGTTGTAAAGATCTCGACCAATTCGGCGCTCGCGCGGCGCATGGCGGATATCGTGGATTTTGACACGGGACCGATCATCGACGGAGACGTGACGATCGAGCAGATGGGGGAAGCAATTCTGGAGAAGGTGATCGCGGTAGCCAGCGGCCAGGTCCGGACCAAAGCAGAGGCACTGGGCCAAAACGACTTCATTCCCTGGAAACGAGGAGTCTCTCTCTGATCAATCCCGTCAAGAATTCGAATGGGTTTCGCCTGGATGGCAAAACGGTCATCGTTACGGGCGGCGCAAGCGGCATCGGCAGAGCCATCGCCCACCTTTTTGCGACGAACGGAGCGCGCGTGTGCGTGCTGGATATTCATTCCAAAGAGGCGCGGGAGACCGTGCAGGAGATTCTCGACGGCGGCGGTGAAGCTTCTGCTCATGAATGCGATGTCACGAACCAGGAGGAAGTGCGGGCGGTATTTCAAGAACTTGCGCAGCGCGGCGGAATCGACACCTTGGTGAACAATGCGGGGATCTCTCATGTTGGCAAACTGGAATCCACGACGGAGCGCGACTTCGATCGAGTTTTTCAGGTGAACGTAAAAGGCATTTATCACTGCATGCTCGCCGCCGTCGCCCACATGAAAGCGAACGGCGGCGGCGTAATTCTCAACATGGCTTCGATTGCGGGTTCCTCGGGTCTCGCGGACCGCTTTGCTTATTCGACGAGCAAGGGCGCGGTGATTGCCATGACTTATTCCGTCGCCAGGGATTACCTTGCCTGCAACATCCGCTGCAATTGCATCTCGCCCGCTCGAGTCCATACGCCGTTTGTAGATGGCTACCTGCGGCAGCACTATCCCGGCCGTGAGGAAGAAATGTTCGGCAAATTGGCCCATTCGCAGCCTATCGGCCGCATGGCCGAACCGGACGAGGTCGCAGCCCTTGCGCTCTATCTTTGTTCCGACGCGGCTGCTTTCGTAACGGGTGTGGACTTTCCTTTCGATGGCGGATTCTTCAACCTTCGTGGATAGCAGTTCTGGTTCGCCTAAGCTGGTGCGGGAGTAGTGCATGGATCTACAGCTACAAGACAAAGTCGTGGTCGTTACCGGCGGTGCGAAGGGCATCGGCGCGGCGATCACTAAAGCCTCGGTGCGCGAAGGCGCGATCCCGGTGATCGTAGATCGCGACCAGCAAGCCTGCGACAAACTTTTTAGCGAACTGCGGCTCGATCGCGGCCGCGGCCTCCGCGTCGTCGCGGATCTCGAACCTGCGGAGAATTGCGCGCAAGCCGTCGCGGAGACAATGCGCGCATTCGGCCGAATTGACGCGCTCATCAACAACGCAGGCGTGAACGACGGCGTCGGCCTGGAGCTGGGTAGTCCAGAAAAATTTGTCGGCTCGCTGAAACTCAATCTCTTGCATTACTACAATATGACGCACTTCGCCCTTCCTTATTTGAAACTCACGCGTGGATCGGTCGTCAGCATCAGTTCCAAAACCGCGGTGACGGGACAGGGAAATACTTCGGGGTACGTGGCGGCGAAGGGCGCGATCCTGGCGCTGACGCGAGAGTGGGCGGTGGAACTTCTGCCCCATGGCATCCGCGTCAACGCCGTGGTTCCTGCCGAGGTCATGACGCCCCTCTACCAGCAGTGGCTTGGCAAATTTCCTGACCCTGAGGCGAAGCTCAAAACCATCACGGCCAGAATTCCGTTTGAAAAAAGAATGACGACACCGGATGAGATTGCTGCGATGGTTGTGTTCCTGATCTCCGCGCAGGCTTCGCATATCACCGGACAACACATGTATGTGGACGGCGGTTATGTGCACCTCGACCGAGCGTTGGCGTAACGGAGACGCATGGGAAATCATTCTGCGCCACTTACCGAGCGGAAGTATGTGGTTCCTTTCGTGCTGGTCACGAGCCTTTTTTTCCTTTGGGCGCTCGGGGTCAACCTCAACGACATTCTGATTCCGCATTTAAAGAAGACTTTCAACCTCAGCGATTTCCAGTCGTCGCTGATTCAGACTGCTTTTTTTGGCGGATATTTCCTGGCGGCGCTCCCGGCGGGATGGCTGATGGAGCGCATCGGCTATCGAAAAGGCATTCTGGTTGGCCTGGGAACGTGCGCTGTTGGTGCGATCCTGTTCGTCCCCGCCGCTTCGATTCGGACTTACGGATTTTTCCTGTTCGCGCTGTTTGTGATGGCCTGCGGCCAGGGCATTCTGGAAGTCGCCGCCAATCCTTACGTCACGATTCTGGGTCCTCCAGAATCATCCGAACGCCGCCTGAATCTGGCACAGTCTTTTAACGCCGTGGGCGCCTGGGTAACTCCGTTCATCGGCAGGGCTTTCATTCTTTCGGGGATCGAGTACTCCGCCGCCAAGCTTGCTGCGATGACTCCGGAGCAATGGCAGATTTATTCAGCTTCGGAAGCGAACCGGGTCAGGGGCACCTATCTTGTAATTGCAGGAATCTTTCTGTTCGTCGCGGCGCTGATCTATTTTGCTCATCTGCCGGAAGTGCGCGAATCGAGCGGCGAAGTGTTGCCGGCGCCAGAGGCCGCGCCCAAGACCCACAAGGGTATTTGGCATTACAAACACCTGATTCGCGGCGTCGTCACCGAATTCTTTTACGTGGGCGCGCAGGTAGGAGTCACCAGCTTCGTGATTCGCTTCACGCAGCACGCGCTGCCCGGCACTCCGGAAAAAACCGCCGCGGACTACCTCAAGTGGCACTTATTTGGCTTCATGATCGGCCGCTTCGCCGGTTCCGCAATCATGAAGCGAGTTGCGCCTCCCAAGTTGCTCGGCCTTTTCTCATCCGCCGCCGCCCTGTGCACCCTCGTCGCGATTTTTGCCATCGGAATCGCGCCCGTGTGGGCCGTCGTGCTGCTGGGTTTCTTCGATTCCATCATGTTCCCGACGATTTTTGCGCTGAGCATCAAGAACCTCGGCGCCTACACCAAGCTCGGCTCTTCTCTTCTGGTAATGTCCATCATCGGAGGCGCGATTGTTCCCGCCTTCATGGGCTATATTTCGGACCGTAGCTCAATCCAGGCGGCCTTTGCGGTTCCCCTGTTCTGTTACGCCATCGTGATTTATTTCTCTTTCGTCGGTTATAAACCGACGCTGGCATCGGCAGAGGAATAAGCGAGCGAGTCCATGAGCGAACGTGCGAAGTTCCTGGTAACGGGCGGCTTGGGCTTCATTGGCCAATCGGTCGTCCGCAATCTCCTGCAGCGCGGCATTCCAAGCGTCGCCGCCGATCGAGCCGCCGACGCCGAAGCCCTCGCGAGCCTGCGCACCGTGGCCGGCCGTACCGGCGCCACCTTCGATTCCGTTCTCATGGACGTGAGCGACTTCCGCGATGTGATGGCCGTCTTTCACCAGCATCCTGATATCACCCATAGCATCCACCTGGCCTATGTGATGGGGCCCTTGGTTGATGAAAATACTTCGCTTTCGACGCGCGTCAACATTCTAGGGATGACCCATATGTTTGAAGCGGCGGTGCACCATAAACTTTCCCGCCTGCTCTTCACGAGCAGTGAAACCGTAGCAGGTCCGTCGCAACAGGCGTACGGCGACCGGCCCGTGACCGAAGCCGATTTTTGTGACCCGGCTTCTCACGCGTTCACCTACGCGGTGATGAAGCTTCTGAACGAACACATGGCCCGGCGCTATGTTGAGCGGTATCAAGCGAACATCGCGTGCACTCGGCCGCCTGTCGTTTTCGGTCACGGCCGCAAGCGCAGCGCCGTCATGTGGGCCGAACATTTCGCTTCCAAGCCCGCCATCGGCGAACCCGTCACGCTGCCGTTTGGGTCGCAAACGCGCGACACCTGGATCTACAAACACGACTGCGCGGAGCAACTGGTGAGGCTCGCCCTGAAGCCCAAGCTCGCCCACTTCGTCTACAATAATGGCGGTCACTGCGTCAGGGCCGCCCAACTCGCGGCGATTGTCAAAAAGTGGATTCCCGACGCGCAGATCGCTTTTACGGAAGGCTCCGGCACGCCTTTGATTGATCGTCAAGACGGTACTCGTTTGATTCGTGAGATTGATTTTGCACCTGGTCCCCTGGAGGAAGGCGTGAGAGCGCACATTAATGAGGCTCGATTCACTGCGGGCTTGCCGGCTGTCTAGCACACTGGCTAACGACCGATGCCCCCATACCTCAGCACCGTCGTAGGCAGCTACCCACGAAATTCGAGCGTGGAAGATACGATGAAGAAACCCTCGCTCAGCCGCGCGGAAACCGACGAACTGATCCAATGGGCGGCGCGCGATCAGGCGGACCTTGGACTTGACGTCATCACCGATGGCGAGGGGTACCGCGAAAATATGTATTATTTTTATCAGAAGCGGCTCGAGGGAATCACGTTCGAAGGAATGGTGAAGCAATCCTTCGGCACCGCGGGATTCGGAATCGAATGCGCGCGGGTGATCGGCGAAATCAAGAATTCGCGCTTCGAACTGGCGCGTAACTGGAAGCTCGCGCGCGACGCGGCTCCTTCCCGCTGCCGCGTTAAGCAGACTGTGACCGGCCCGCATGTACTTACGCGCTTCAGTGTGAACGAGCGCCCGGATCTCTATCCCGACGAGCAAAGTCTGTGCCGCGCTTACGCACAGGTATTGGCGGCGGAGCTGCGCGAGGTGATTGCCGCAGGATGCGACAATATTCAGATCGATGAACCGATGTGGACCGAGTCGCCCGAAGACAGTTTGTGGGCCGCGGAAATACTAAACGAACTGATCGATTCGCTGCCGCGAGTCAGGTTCGGGCTGCACGTCTGCGGTGGCAACCCCCGGCGAAAGCGGGTTTATTTCACGAAGTATACCGACATCGTGCCAGCTTTCCGCGCCGTCAAGATTGATGAAGTCTCTCTCGAGTACTGCACACTCGGCTACGACTTGATGGAGCTGTGGACGCAGTGGCCCTTCCAAGGCGATTTGGCGCTCGGCGTGATTGACCAGCGCAGCGATGCGATCGAAACCCCAGAAATCATCCGCGAGCGTCTGAAGCCTGCGCTCGCATATTTCTCGCCCGATCGCCTCCTGCTTACCAGCGAGTGCGGATTTGGACATGTGCCGCTCGAGATCACGCGCAACAAACTTCGCATTCTCACCGAGACCTGCCAAGAACTCAGAAAATCATAGGCATACTACCTTTAAGCATGGATGCCCTTGAAATCGTGGCCTCCCGTCTCAACTGTAGCTGAGAGCGGGCGGGCTCGCACTTCTAACCCTTCGGTTAAAAGCCGATGAGGTTAAAAATCTAACTGCGTTTCCCAGCGTCGCTTATACTGTACGCGAAGCCATTCTTGCCTTTCTCGCTGCCCTCGATACCACACGCAAGTTTTGCTGGTACCAACCTACGTATGTCATTGCTGCTCGCCCCTAGAAAGGACGATAAGCGATCGTTTGCAGTCAAAAGTGGAAAATCAGATCGCTGGCCACCGTCAGTTGATTTTGCCTTCGGCCGTTATCGTAGGCTTTCTGATCCCACGCGCGCTCGAAACGCAATTCCGGACGCAACTGTACGGTGGTTCCAATCCAATGACACCACATGATCGTGTTCTCCGAATACTTGGTGGCGTAGCCGGTGCGCTGGCCTTTCTTGTCATCGAGAAAGTCGCTGCGAACTGACACGAAGTCATGCGCGGAGAGTTCCTTCTGCAGGAAATTGACCGCGGCGTATTCAGGAGCCGTGCAACGCTGTTCTCCGGGCAAGCAGTATGCGGGATTCGCACCGGTTTCGGGCTTGATCGTTCCTCCGATCGCAGGCACGTCGCGCTCATACATGTACCAGGTCTCGGTCGCCATGTGCACCGTCTTCGAGAACTTGTGATACCAGGTCGCGTCGTATTGCTGCAGATTGTTGTAGGCGTATTTGCCGTCATTGATGCCATTGGCACACAGGTAGAAATTGTCATTCACGGATTTGGTCGTATAGCTCAGGCAAGCCGTGCCGGAGGGCTTGGCACCGGACGCCCAGGGGGCAACATCGTGGCCAGCGGTCACTCCTAGCTGCACCAGAAACTGGTCGTTCAGCTTCACCGTCGCGATCAATCCCGTGTCAGTGAAGGGGTCAATCGCATAGAGCAGTGAGTGGCTGAAGATGTAATTGTTCGGAGCCAGCTGGGCCTCGATTCCGGGGACGGAGATGAAGCGCCCGAACCTCAGATTCATGCCTTGCGCGACCTGTGGAATGTACACATCGACATATTCAAGCGTCGGATCAAAGCCATATTCATGATGACCGTTCAGCCATCGGCTGCTCAGGTAGCCTTTGGCGACGGTGAAGCGATAATCCGTGCCATAGAGGGCCGTCAGATGGTAGCCCCAGTCGACGTGATTTTGTTGTACGGAATCGGGCAGGCGCTCGACGTAGAGGACGAATTGATTCAGCTCAAAACGATTCGAGTAGACATCGTTCGCCTCGGGCGCATTGCTGTTCGTAGAGGTGCTGAAATTTAGTGTGGGATCGAGCCATCCATAGAGCTTCGTGCGGCTGCGGGACTGGTTGATGGCGGTCATCAGTGGATAACTGTTGGTGTCCGGCTCGCCAATCACTGGCGAACCCCCGTACGACCAGTCTGAATTTGGAAATGGCGGAGAATCCAGCGGTGACGGGAGGCCGCGGCGCGCCGGGGCAGGCGCGGAAGAAGCAGTCCCGGGTGACCAGTCCTGGCGGTAATACTCCGCCCAGCGTGTGAAGAAGTTCTTTCCCTCGGCAGCGCTCTGCGCCGGGGCATCGGCCAGAGGCCTGGGGTCGCTAGTGGACTGTTGCGCCCGACAGCCACCGATCGATACGAAGATGACCGCTGCAAATGAAAGCGAGAATCTGCCAAGGCTCGAATAATTGTTTGGGCGCATGAGAGGTTAGCCCGGATTTCTGGTACTAAATTGAAAAAGGCTGTTGCTTCATGGCATAACTCTTTTGTCTAAAGGGAAATCGTGCCAAGAAGGAGCAACAGCCTTATGAGCACAGAGTGTACCCAGTTTGTCTTCGGATTTCATCCCCAAAGCGACGCGAGATTCGGGCAGAGTTTGACGGTGGAGCGAGCTAGTTCGTCGGGACGGAACCGGCTGGAGCGCCCGAGACATTCTCTCTCAGAACGTCCTTCGCCGCTTTCAGGAGATCAGCGCCTGCGTTGTTTTTTGATACATAACCGTGGGCACCAGAGCGTTTCACTTCGGCGGCCGTTTGCTCCGAATCGTGGATGGTGAAAACCAGGATCTTTGTGTTGGGGGAGCCGCGCAAGATTTGGCGCACGGCAGCCAGGCCGTTTAGCACCGGCATATTGATGTCGAGAATGACAAGGTCGGGACGAAGGCCGCGAGCCTTGTCGATAGCGTCCTGCCCGTCGACGGCCTCGCCGCATATCACCCACTCGCTCTCGGTTTCGAACATCGCGCGGATGCCTCGACGCAGCAACTCGTGATCATCAGCAATCAGGATTTTCTTCCGCAGGTCGTCCGGCTTGCGGAAGTTGGGATCGGTGACATGATCCAGCAGCGGAGGCGCCGACTCGATGGGCGCAGGAGTCGGGGTCGCCGAAACGGGAATCGTTGCGGTGACCACGGTCCCTTTGCCGGCGCGAGAAGTAATCTCGAGTTTTCCCGCTAACTGGCGCATCCGCTCCTGCATTCCCTGGATACCAACTCCGATCGGCGCCACCGCTCCCGTTGCGGAGTTGAAGACGCCCGGGCTTATGCCCTTTCCGAAATCTTTTACTACTACTTCAACCGTTTTCCCCGGCGTCAGCTTGAGGTGGACGGAGGCGGTGCGGCTGCCAGAATAACGGTGAACGTTGTTGAGGCTTTCTTGGATGATTCGAAACAGCGGCACTTCGACGTCAGGCGACAACCGCAAGAAATCAGAAGCAACGTCCACTTCTACCGCGATGCCGGTCCTTTTTTGAAAACCTTCGGCGTACCATTTCACGGCGGAAGATAGCCCGAGCTCGTCGAGCAAAGGCGGATGCAACAGATAGGACAAAGTGCGAACATCTTCTGCGACCTGTTGGTTCAGCTTCACGCACTCGGAAACCAAGTCCTCAGAGTTCGCGTTCGACTGCTGGCGAGTCAGCAATTGCGACAAGGTGATCGACTGCAGGGCTAGCTTTTGACCCGTGATATCGTGCAAGTCGCGCGCGATGTGACGCCGCTCTTCATCCTGAAGTTTCAGCAATCGAGCGGAAAGTTGTCGCAGGGATTCTTCGTTCGAACGCAACGCTTCATTCGCTTCGACCAGTTCGGTCAATTCGGTCGCAACCACGCAAAGATTCCCCTGCTCGGAATCGCTGATCGGAGCCAGAGACAGCCGGACGATTCGAGAGCGTCCTTCCGCTTCGTTGAGCGTCACTTCGCCCTGTGTGCTCGCTCGGGAACCCTGAGCGATCAGGTTTTCGAGCGTGCCTCGATCGGAAGTCGGGACATGGCTCTGCAGAGGAGTACCGATGAAATTGGCGGAGCGGAGCCTCAGAATCGCGCCAAAACGAGTGTTGGCGTAAAGAATCCTGCCGGAGTGATCAAGCGTTGCTACTCCGTCATTGATGGTCTCTACCAGGACCCGGTATGCGTGGTCCGAGTCCTGCAAGGTCAGGACCTGCTCGCCGTGGGCGCCTTCAATCACGAGGGCGTCGATCTTGCCGCGGCGAATGGCGAGGACTATCTCCTGCGAGTCCTCGATATGCGTTTCACGTTCGTTGCTCGAACGTCGAGCGGTTTTTTTGGCTTTCCGGCGCGTCTTCGAATTGGCCCGTTTGGTCAGATCGGGATTCTCCGTTCTGCCGCAATATTTAGAAATAGGGAATATCCTGTATGCGTTTCGCGCCTCCCGGACTTCAACGGAGCGCGCAGCCGGGCAAGAAGTTGGGCGTCAGGCGCTCAGGGCCTGGTCGGTCCGACGATTTGGAGCCCTACCAGGACACGCTCGGTATCAGACAGGTCTCCGATAATCTTACGAATCGGAACGGGCAGATTTCGGACCAGGGTAGGGATAGCGACGATCTGATGGTCTCGTGCGAGCGCCGGATTCTTTATAAGGTCAATAACCTCTATGTGATACGGGGCGTCTGCGTGCTCGTCGCAGATCTTCTTCAGGTTCGATATTGCGGCGAGAGATTTTGGGGTTTGTCCCGCGACATACAGTCGCAAGTCGATGGCTGATTTAGAGGATCTCCTGGACTTAGTAGCCTTCGATTTAGATTTAGCTGCCATTGTGCTCGTGCCTCATTCCCAGTAAGAGTGACCGGTTTACCGGGATCCGCGGCTTTCGGCCATCCGTTCGCGGTCTAGTTTCAATTCTGCTTCGCGCTGCTGCTCCTCGAGTCCTGCCGACGCAGCTTCTCGCTCAACGTCCGCTAGTTCGGCCTGCAGGGACTCGACCTGCGCCTGCAGCTCCACGCGCTTTCGACTGATCTGGTGTTGCCTGGTCTGCGCCGCTTGCTGCCGCAGCACGGAGTCGGCTTTTTCTTTCGCCTCTTGGGCCACGCGCGAAGATCCTGTCAACACGCCGCCAGCGCCTATGTACGCCGGGACGAGTCGGATGCCATGATCGGTCATCACGAACTCGCGAAGTTGATTGGAGTGCGCCATGCCGCGGGACTTTAAAACGTACAGACAGCGATTGCGTTCGCCATTCAGCTCTATATCTCTGAGCAAGATCCAGGTGTCGGTGAGCGAGGAAATACCGATGTTTGTTCCCTCCAGCGTACTGCCACCACCTGTGAGGCTGACAAAAACCGCAGTGATTCCTGCGTTTTTCATGGTGTCGATCAAACGCAAGAGCATCGAGTAAACTTCTTTTTCGGTGCTGCTGCTGATCAAATTCGTAATCGGATCCAAGATCACGGCCTGAGGCTTCACTTCTTCGATCAACTTGTGGATCCGAAGCAAATGCATCTCGATCCCAAACTGCGTGGGACGCCACGCTTCATGAAATAAAAGACCCTTCTCGGACCACGGAGCGAGGTCGATGCCGACCGATCTCATGTTGCGAGCGACTTGTTTAGGCGATTCCTCGAAATCAATGTAGAGGCAGCGTTCGCCTCGGCGGCACGTCGCCTCGGCGAACGACGCGGCGAGTGTGGTTTTGCCGCTGCCGGCCGTCCCGCTCAGCAGGACAGTCGAACCGCGAAAATAACCCTCTCCTTCCAGCATTTCGTCCAAGTCGGGCACCCCGGACGAGATGCGCTCGTCCGACACATTATGTTGAAGCTGCAGCGCCGTAATGGGAAGGACCGACATTCCATGCTGGTCAATGAGGAACGGATACTCGTCGGCGCCGTGTTTGGTGCCGCGGTACTTCACCACTCGCAGGCGTCGTGATGAGATTTGGTCTTTGATGCGATGGTCGAGCAGAATCACGCAGTCGGAAACATACTCCTCGAGTCCTTGCCGCGTCAGGGTGCCGTCGCCCCGCTCGGCCGTTAGGATCGTAGTAAGACCTCGATCCTTGAGCCAGCGAAACAGCCGGCGAAACTCTGCGCGCAAGATTGCCGGATTCGCAAAACCCGTGAATAGCGCTTCGACAGTATCGAACATCACCCGTTTGGCGCCGATTGTCTCAACCGCATTCTGAAGGCGGATAAAGAGGGCTTCCAGGTCGTAGTCGCCCGTCTCGGCAATCTCGCTGGGTTCAACGGAAATGTAATCGAGGAACAGCTTCTTCTTGGCCGCGAGGTCTTCGATGTCGAAGCCCAGCGAGGCGACGTTGCTGGCAATATCCTCGGGAGTTTCTTCGAAGGCCATGAGAACACCGGGCTCATCGAACTCAAGAGCCCCGCGAACCAGGAACTCAATTCCGAGCATCGTCTTACCGCAGCCGGGACCGCCGCACACGATCGTGGTGCGGCCTTGAGGCAGGCCGCCTAGAGTGATCTCATCGAGTCCCCGGATCCCGGTCGGCGCCTTTTGAAGCGGGACGAGTTCATGGACACGTTCCCTGGTTTTCTTGGCCATTGAATGACGCTGGGCAAGTGATACTAGATGAACGGGTA